>Ga0210064_1000725_pt1 | contig 15325 bp, 17 predicted proteins | sample Muzzi_CordC_D2_FD_185531 | JGI IMG/M metagenome (GOLD analysis project Ga0210064, IMG submission 185531) | Wetland microbial communities from San Francisco Bay, California, USA, that impact long-term carbon sequestration - Muzzi_CordC_D2 (SPAdes) | ecosystem: Environmental > Aquatic > Marine >...
GATAGACGAACGAGTGAATACATTTTTCGTTCGCAGTCTTCAGTTGGATGCCATTACCCTGCGTTTGGAGTATGAGTGAATGGCTGAATCGACTGAATTTTGGCTATTTTGAACTCCGAAACTTGAGTTACTAATATCCCATGGTCGCGCCACGTTTGACCCACTTGTCAAGCCAACACTTTCCAGCGCAGTCTCTAGCAATGCATCCCAATTCAAACTTATGATTGAGCGCAATCTTTTCTCAACTGCAAAACGCGCAATAGCGCGATGACGAGGCGTGCTCCCTGAAAAGTGCACACCAATTTCACCGAACCATCGGCGGTCATCAAGAAGGCCGAGCTTTTCCGCTAATTGCAATCTATTTTCATCTGTATCACCTAGTTTTTTAAGAACTTCCTCAGCAAGGGCATAAAAATATTCATCATCACGAGGTAAAGATATAGATACTCCTATCGAATTTGCGAATTCATCTAATTTTTTAGTGAGCCCATTTACTAATGGTATATCTGGGCATGATAGTCCGGCTCCGACTATTAAAACTGCCTGTGCAGGCCCTTCTACCAATGAAGGGAAATGATGAGGCGCCACCATAGTCAGTCCCTAGTTATCCTAGTCATTTTCAGTTGATATATCCTGTGCCGACAGGGTTACAAGGTCCAGCCCCTCAATTTCTTGCAGTGTCTTCCTTGCTATCCCCTGCAGATCCCCATACATTCCTACCGTCGCCTGCATCACCCTGTTGATCTGCTCATCCCGTTTGGCCCATTGCTTCATTATTGCCTTTTTCTCCTTGTCCAGATCAGCCTGCATGGTGGAGAACGCTTCGACAATGGCCTCCACCCGTTGCCGGAAGCGTGGCCCGGTCAGGTACTGGTAGATCATTTCCGTCTTGGTTTGCTGGCCCTCGCTGGCTTGCCGCGCAAGAGACACTTCGATCAGCAACTGGCGCAGGATTGCAGCGACCGGCAGCATGGCACGCGGATGCGTCACCCAGACGCCGTCAATAGTTTCAAATGTATCCACATCTTTTGGCAGTGCCTGGCTGACGATAACAGCAATCTCCGCCTTTGCGGTGCGCTGGTCCTCTCGCAGCTTGGAAGTATTGGCTGAATAAACGCTATTTTCCCTGAAACCCGCCGCCATTGTGCAGTCGCTGCCACCACTTTCCAGCCTGATCATACCGGGATCCTGCCTAAATTAGCCGCACTGACCTGTATAAATTCAGATCATTTGCCCTTTCCCCAGCCAATTCATGCCTCCAGGCAAATTGAGACCCTGTTGCATCTGCGCAATGCAGCAACATTGACATGGGTTGAGTAGAAATGCTTCCTTGAATCAGCTGAACAGGTTGGCCTGCGGAGGCGCCCGAGTGACAGGTCAGATCAAGCCACCGCCTACAAATGATATTATTTAGCCCACAATAGATTCCTTCTGAAAAATACCGATGCGAATATCGGTGAGAGTTGTAATCGCACCCTAGATGGTTCTAACGTGGTGATTTCAGTGGGCATACCCAACTCAACACTTTTAACTGATTGTTAACAATGACTAAAACAAGGATAACCCCTTGAGTCACCGTCCACGGAAAAGGTTCGGCCAGAACTTCCTGCATGACCCGGCGGTCATCGGCCGGATCGTTGCGTCTATCGGCCCGGGAGGCACTGAGCAACTGGTCGAGATCGGTCCAGGCCAGGGAGCGATCACTGTGCCGCTGCTGCAGCAGGCCGGCCGCCTGACCGTGGTGGAACTCGACCGTGATCTCGTCGAGCCATTGCAGGAACGCTGCGCAGGCCTGGGCGAACTCTCGATATACAACGCCGACGCCCTCAGGTTCGATTTCTGCGAACTGGCCGGCAACAGCCCCCTGCGCATCGTCGGCAACCTGCCCTACAACATTTCCACGCCGCTGCTGTTTCACCTGCTGGCGCAGCATCGCTGTATCCGCGACATGCATTTCATGCTGCAGAAAGAAGTGGTGGAGCGCATGGCGGCAATTCCGGGCAGCCGGCAGTACGGACGCCTGTCGGTGATGCTGCAGTACCGCTGCGAGGTAATCCACCTGTTCAATATCGGGTCGGGCGCCTTCAGCCCGCCGCCCAAGGTCGAGTCCGCCTTTGTCCGCCTGCTGCCGTATGCATGCCCTCCGGTACAGGTAAACGATACTGTCATTTTCGAACAGCTCGTGCGCCAGGCCTTTTCCCAGCGACGCAAGACCCTGCGCAATGCCTTGCGCGGCATGCTCGAGGTGGAAGCAATCAGCGCCCTTGGCATCGACCCGGCGGCACGCGCGGAAACCCTGAGCGTCAGCGACTTTGCCGCACTCGCAAACCATGTCCATTCACCCGCAGCGGAATAACCAGGCAGGATGTCGTCTGCAGGCAAGGTCGTGATACCCATCTGCCGGATCCGTATGTGCCAGGGATTCTCTGATTAACTCGTCATTGCGACGACTGCAGGGATGCACGACTGCATGGAGAAGGTGAGACCGCGAAGCGGTCGAGAGGCTGGTCTGGGCCATGCACGACTGCAGGGATGCAGGAGGTAGGGCAACGCAGGACGCGGTTGCCGAGGAGATAGTGTACCGACAGTAGGCGCTTCAGGCGACGCATGCCGCAGTTACCGGGGAGGCAGGGCAATGCAGGACGCAGTTGCTGAGGAAACCAGTGACAAAGCAATCTCTAGCCATCTCATTCCATGGCAGGAGATTGCTTCGCTTCGCTCGCAATGACGATAATTGTGAATTAATCTTTGGCTCCCTAATCATAATGACGATAATTGTGAATTAATCAGTGGTGCCCTAATCATAATGACGATGATTGTGAATTAATCAGTGGCTCCCTAATCATTACGTAACAAGACAGTAATCTTTCCGACACAAAAGCTTCTCATCATGACGCTACTGAAATTCAACCAGGATGGGTATCCAGAGCATCATGAATACTGCGAACCAGTTGGAATCCTGCATGCGCAGTTCGCAACCGGGAGAATCCAGGCAGGCGGGCACACGAAACAGCAGCCACAGGGCGCGCCTGCTGGTCGTCGAGGATGACATCGATATCTCCAGCTTGCTGCTGTACACACTGGATAACGCCCGGTTCGATACCGTAGCTGCGCCCGACTGCAAAACCGCGTGGGAAATACTGCTGGAGAAACCACCGGAACTGGTACTGCTTGACTGGATGCTGCCGGATATGAGCGGCATTGAATTGCTGCAGCGGATACGCCGGGAACCGGCGCTGGAGAATGTGCCGGTGATCATGCTCACGGCACGCAGCGAGGAATCCGACCGTGTGCGCGGCCTGGAAACCGGTGCGGACGACTACATTGTCAAGCCATTCTCGCCACGCGAGCTTTGCGCCCGCATCAGGAACCGCCTGCGCATCAGCAGCAACAGCAATACCGACACTCTGAGTATCAGCGGCCTGGTGCTGGACCAGGTCAGCTACCGTACCAGCATCAACGGCAACCGGATTGAACTCGTGCCGACGGAGTTCAGGCTGCTGCGTCACTTCATGAACAATACGGAAAGGGTATTCACCCGTTCTCAGCTGCTGGACCGTGTCTGGGGAACCAATGTCTACATCGAGGAACGCACCGTCGACGTGCATATCCGGCGACTGCGCAAGGCGCTGGAGCCTTATCACAAGTCGGACCTGATACAGACCGTGCGCGGCGCGGGCTACCGCTTCTCGGCACAGAACCCGTAGCCGCAGCGCGACTGCAGTACATACCGGCCTTCACAACCGGACAGGTTGCCGGGTTCCTCCGCAGCGGAACCGGCAGCGACAAAACCGCCCATGATCAGTATCACATTCATCCCGATCATGAGCAGACAGCACAGCAGGAATACTCGCAGTCGAACCAGGGATTGCATGCCGCAGGCCTCCGGGTTTGCACATCGCCAGTCTGGCAGGCAGGTATGACAGGCGTGTGTAGCGGGGATGACAGTTGCGCGATGCGTGCCCCTGCTGCCGCACGAAGCCGCCGCCTGAAAACCTCATCACCGACTAATCACCGGCTCACAGTCGTGCCCGAACATCATGCGGGTACGCGAATATCCCGACCCTGGAGGAAAGCATGCAAATCTATATCAAGGAATGGCCAAACAGGACCGCATCCATCATCACGGCGGAAGGCCAGGTTATCTGGACTTTCTCCAGCAGCGAGTCAGCACGGCAGGCCTGCCGGGAATGGCGCAGCCTGATGTCGCCGAATGACGTCGAGTCCTATGACACGGCGTCTGCAGACTCCCCCCGTTATTCCTGCCTCGTCTAACCTCATCCCTGCCGGGGAACAGCCATCCCGCAACCATCACGACAGCCGGCAACTGCATTCACCCCGGCCCTGCCCCTCGAACAAACCCCACAAGCAAAACACCCCGCCTGAGCGGGGTGTTTACGTATTGCACCTGTGGCAGATATTACCAGGACAGTCGCAGAGAGAGGTAAACATCGGGCAGTGCACCGGTTTCGCTTGTCACCACATGCGCTGACTCGCTATTGCCACAGAGTTCGGATGGTGACATGAATGACATGTGGATACCCGCGCCGCTATGCTCCGCTCTTGCCAGGATGATATCGCCATCCTGCAGATCGGTGAGATTCGGCTTGCTGAGGAACGACTCGGCAGCACTGACCGTAGAAGTCATCATCACACCCAGCGTGACCAGCAATGCCAGCAGTATGAGCGGATCGACCCTGTGCTTTGTGTATCTGCTTTTCATCATGACAGCCTCTTGCTGGACCGGAGATGCCCCGCGGCGTCCTGCGAATGTCATCCCTTTTATGGGGGTTGTCATTATCGTGCAACGATCCGCCAGGAATTTCCGGGAATTGGGTCACGTTTTCCTGTTGTGACGCAGCGACTGCGTGTCTGGCGACCTGCTGCCCGGCCAAGCCAGTGTTCTGCACCATGCAGTTAATGTTTTCAACAAAAACATATAGTTATAAAATTATTTGCATTGTTTGCGCCTGCCGTTGACCTGCACCTGTTAGACCGTGGGACCCGCGCCGTGTACTGCACCGGACTTATTGCTGAAAATCGGGTCGGCATTTTGTCACCGCTGGCAGGAACGGTTATCCTTAAGCCTGACTTTTCAGCGTACACAGAGATGACAGCAGAAAACCCGCACAACATCACGGTCGAAGTGGAAACGAGCTATATCGAGGGCCAGTCAGAACCCGACAACGAGCGCTATGTTTTTTCCTACACCATCACCATCCGCAACGAAGGCGGCGAACCGGCGCAGCTGCTGTCACGTCACTGGATCATCACCGACGCCAACGGCAACATCCAGGAAGTGAAGGGTGAAGGGGTTGTCGGGGAACAGCCGCATCTCAACCCCGGAGAAGGCTTCCAGTACACCAGCGGTGCCATGATCACCACGCCGGTCGGCAGCATGCGCGGCAGCTACCAGATGGTCGCCGACAACGGCGAACAGTTCGACGCGGAAATTCCCGCCTTCACGCTGGCCATTCCCCGCACCCTGCACTAGCCCGGGCTGGATCCGATATGGCTGTCTACGCCGTCGGCGACATCCAGGGCTGCTACGAGGAACTGCAGGGCCTGCTCGCACTGATTCAGTTCGATCCCCGACATGACCGGTTGTGGTTTGTCGGCGACCTGGTTAATCGCGGCCCGAAGTCACTGGAGACCCTGCGCTTCGTCCGCGATCTGGGTGATGTCGCGATGACCGTGCTAGGCAACCATGACCTGCACCTGATCGCAGCTGCCTACGGCAAGCCGCTGGACCACGAAGACCACACCCTGGATGCCATTCTGGCCGCCCCGGACTGCGATGAACTGATCGACTGGCTGAGGTCCCGGCCGCTGCTGCACCACGACGCCATGCTGGGCTATACCCTGGTCCATGCCGGCCTGCCGCCACAGTGGGACCTGGCCACCGCGCAGCGCTGCGCCCGGGAAGTCGAGGCTGTGCTCCGCAGTGAGCAAATCACGGAATTCGTGCGGCACCTCTATGGCAACAAGCCCAAACGCTGGTCGGAAGATCTCCGTGACTGGGACCGTCTGCGGTTTATCGTGAACTGCCTGACCCGGATGCGTTACTGCGACGCTGATGGCCGGCTGAAAATGAAACCCAAGGGACCGCCGGGCAGTCAGCCTGCAGGACTGCTGCCCTGGTACGACCTGCCCGGGCGGGCCAGCCACAACCTGAAAATCATCTTCGGTCACTGGTCGACCGTCGGGGTGCCCGACGTACCGGGCATCTACCCGATCGATTCGGGCTGTCTCTGGGGCGGACAGTTGACGACACTGCGCATCGATACCGGACCGACGCGAATCAGCCTGCCCTGCCCGGAACTGCAGAAGCCGGGTTGAGGTGTCTCAGGCCTGCTGCGGTGGAATCACCCGATCGAGACGAATGAAGCTGTAGCGATACGGATTCTTCTCGTCGGGTTCGCAATCGCTGCGCTCGACCTCGCGCCATCCGGATGCATCCAGTTCGGGGAAAAACGTGTCGCCCTCGAAGTCGGCGTGAATCCGGGTCAGGTAGAGCGTATCCGCGCGCGGCAATAGCTGGCGATAGAACTCGGCTCCGCCGATCACCATTGCCTCGTCACCGGCATCTGCGGCTGCCTGCAGGGCGGCCTCGATCGAATGCACCACGATACAGCCCGGCGCGTTATAAGCGGTATTCCGGGTGATCACGATGCTGGTGCGGCCAGGCAGTGGACGGCCGATGGATTCCCAGGTCCTGCGCCCCATCAGGATCGGCTTGCCCATGGTGATCCGCTTGAAGTGCTGCAGGTCCGCCGGCAGATGCCAGGGCAGGCCGTTGTCCCTGCCGATGACACCATTGGCCGCCATGGCCACGACAAGGGAAACCCTCATACCGCGACCGGCGCCTTGATATGCGGGTGTGGATCGTAGTCCTGCAGCTCGAAGTCCTCGAAGCGGAAGGCGAACAGGTCGCCCACCGCGGGATTGATTTGCATGCGCGGCAACGGGTGTGGTGTGCGTGACAGCTGCAGATCCGCCTGTTCCAGGTGATTGAGATACAGGTGCGCGTCACCGAAGGTATGCACGAAATCCCCCGGCTTGAGTCCCGTGACCTGCGCCATCATCAGGGTCAACAGCGCATAGGAAGCGATGTTGAACGGCACGCCCAGGAAGATATCCGCGCTGCGCTGGTACAACTGGCAGGAAAGCCTGCCGTTGGCCACGTAGAACTGGAAGAAGGTATGACAGGGTGGCAGCGCCATCCGGTCGATCTCGCCGACATTCCAGGCACTGACGATGATGCGCCGTGAATCCGGGTTGTTGCGGATCTGCCCGACCACCTGACTGATCTGGTCGATGCTGCCGCCGTCCGCCGTCGGCCAGGAACGCCACTGGTGGCCGTACACGGGACCGAGATCGCCGTTTTCGTCGGCCCATTCGTCCCAGATCGTTACCTTGTTCTCGTGCAGGTAGCGGATATTGGTGTCGCCCTGCAGAAACCACAGCAGCTCATGCAGGATAGAGCGCAGGTGCACCTTCTTGGTCGTGACCAGCGGGAATCCCGCGGCCAGGTCGAAGCGCATCTGGTAGCCGAACACACTGACCGTACCGGTCCCGGTACGGTCTTCCTTGCGAATGCCGTGGTCACGCACGTGGCGCATCAGGTCCAGGTATTGTTTCATTGTTTTCCCATTTCGAGGTTTACGAGGAAAAGGGGTCGGAGTCAATTTTCGTTTCTGGCTGTGTATTCGTACCACCCGTAATGTAAATTGACTCCGACCCCTTTTCCCCTACCAGCTCACCTTGCCGTCCGTGCGGCGGTAGGCATAGCCCATGAACAGCAGACCGATCACGATCATCGGGAAGGATAACAGGTGCCCCATGGTCAGCCAGTCAAATGCCAGGAAGCCGATATGCGCATCCGGCATGCGCACGAATTCAACGGCGAAGCGGAACACGCCGTAGCACAGCAGGTACAGCCCCGACACCGCCATGGTGGGCCGCGGCTTGCGTGAGAAAATCCACAGGATCGCAAAAAACACCACGCCTTCCAGTAGCATTTCGTAGAGCATCGAGGGGTGGCGCGGCTGTGTGTCGACGAAGGGAAAGACCATGCCCCACGGCAGGTCGGTCGGCCGCCCCCACAATTCACCGTTGATGAAGTTGCCGAGGCGGCCCGCCCCCAGCCCCAGCGGGACCAGCGGCGCCAGAAAGTCCGTCACCTGGAAGAAGGTGCGCCCGGTATGACGGCCGTACAGCCACATGGCCACAAACACGCCCAGCATGCCGCCGTGATAGGACATGCCGCCCTGCCAGATCCGGATAATCACCAGCGGCTCCGCCAGGAAACCGCTGATGTTGTACATCAGGGTGTAGCCGATGCGCCCGCCCAGCACGGCACCCAGCGCGAAATAGAATACCAGGTCGCTGATTTCCGCGGCCCGCCATGTCGTGCCGGGTCGGCGGGTGCGTACCACGCCGAGCCACCAGCCGGCAGCAAAGGCCACCAGGTACATCAGCCCGTACCAGTGGACCTCCAGGGGGCCGAGCGCAACGGCGACCGGGTCGATATCCGGATATGTCAGCATAAATCTCCCATGATGTACTTGCTTTACCGCCAGGTATTGACAGGCAGACCGCGCCGCGCCGAGGCTATCATGACGCAGGGGACCGGCAAAACAGTGCTTTCAAATAGGCCGTCTCGGGAATCGCAGGATGCACCGGGTGGTCCGGCGCCTGGAAACCGCGCTCCAGTATCTGCAGGCGACGCCCCTGCTGGCTCGCCGCCTGGTGCACGATCGACTGCAGGCGTGCCTCGGCCAGGTGCATCGAGCAGGAGCATGATATCAGTATCCCGCCCGGCACCAGCAGTTGCAGGGCCAGCCGGTTCAGCCGGAGGTATCCCTGCTCGCCGCTCTTGATATCCTTGCGGCGCTTGATGAAGGCGGGCGGATCAACCACGATGACATCCCAGGTCTGCCCGTCCGCGTGCAACTCGCGCAACACCTCGAAGGCATCCCCGACCGCGGCATGCACCCGGTCGGAAACACCGCTGGCAGCGGCATTGTGCTGCAGGTTCTCCAAAGCAGCAGCCGAGGCATCGACACACCTGACCTCGGTCGCACCGGCGACCGCGGCCTGGATACCCCAGGCACCGATATAGCTGAAGACGTCCAGCACCCGCTTGCCGCGGACATACTTGTGCATCGCCAGCCGGTTGCTGCGCTGGTCATAAAACCAGCCGGTCTTCTGGCCACTGCCCAGTGGCACGCTGAAGCGCGCCCCGCCCTCTTCCAGCTCGATGCTGTCGGGCACGCTGCCAATGATTTCATTTTCCCGCGCCAGGCCTTCCAGCGCCCGCACCGGGCTGTCATTGCGCAACAGGATGCCGACCGGCGCCAGCAGTTGCTGCAGGGCATCCAGGATGACGTCACGCAGCGCCTCCATGCCCGCCGTGGTGATCTGCACGACGCAAACATCGCCGTAGCGGTCGATCACCAACCCGGGCAGGGCATCGCCCTCCCCGAACACAAGGCGATAGAAGGGCGCGGTGTACAATGCTGCGCGCAAGGCCAGGGCGCTCTCCAGCCGCCGCAAAAAGAACGCGGTGTCGAACAGCGTACGCGGCTTGCGGCTGAGCAGGCGTGCACAGATCAGCGAGTGCGGGTTCACATAGCCCGCACCCAGCGTCTTGCCGGTTGCCGACTGGATGACGATCGCGGACCCCGGCGGGAATGCGGCTAGCGGCGTCTTGCTGTTGTCGACCTCGTTGCTGTAGACCCACAGATGGCCGGCACGCAGGCGCCGGTCTTCATTCCGTTGCAGGGCCAGTACCGGCAGGTTTTCAGATGGCATGCTGGTATTTTTTCCGTAACCGCAGGTCCGCGCCTCAGTCCAGCTGCGCAGGGTCGCCGCTGACCGCCCGGCCTTCCCGGATAGCAAGATACTTGCTCCGGTAAGGCTGGGTGTATACCGCATCCGGAAACTTGTCCGGACTGCGCACGACCATCACCAGGTAACCCTGCGGGTGGCGTTGCGCCCAGGCTTCCAGCGTGGCGTCATCCAGCTGTTCCAGCGGCTGGACCAGGCGCCCGTAAAAACCGAACTGGCCATGATACTCGTCCGCCACGGCGACCTCGCGTCCTTCTGCCTGCGCCTGCGCGATGAGGCGGCTGATGGGACGCAGGTCATAGCTCGGCGCCGCGGCCGTGAACATACCCAGCTGCAGCACCGTGACCACGCACACCGACAACAAGGTCAGCAGCGCCGGGTACCGGATGGGCCTGACCGGTCGCATCCAGAGAGTGGCTATCGCCATGACAACCAGCAAACCACCCCAGACCGGGGGTACCGTACTGATCCAGGCGGGCTTGTCCAGCACGAAGGGCAGGACCATGCACGCGCCCCCTGAAACCAGCAATGCCGCACTCAGCAGCCAGGGTCGCTGGCGAATGGCTGCATCTTCCATGCGACTCAGCACCCGCCCCAGCAGCAGGGTAGCGGCAGGCAGCAGGGGCAGCAGGTACTTGAGCTGCTTGCCGCTGACCAGGCTCAACACGATGAATCCACCGAGCAGCCACGCAAGGCAAAAGCGCATACCCTCGTCCTGCAGCGGACGAGAACGCCAGACACTCGACCACACCCAGGGCAGCAGACTCCAGGGCGCAAACAGCACCGGCAGCCAGGCAAGATACCACCATACCGGGTGGGCATGGGCAAAGGACTGCACCATGCGGCCCGCGGTTTGCCCCCAGAGCAGCGCCTCGCGGTAGGCTTCGCCACCGGCCGCGGCCGCCGGCAGCGCCCAGCCCAGTGCAATGCCCGCCGCCAGCAGGACACTCACGGCCAGCCCCGCATACCAGCGCCACCAGGAACCCCCGGGGGCGGAGCGTCTCCAGAATGGTGCGAGCAGGGCAACCGGCAGGACATACACCAGGACGACCGGCCCCTTGGCAAGAATGCCGCAACCCAGGGCAATACCGGTGAGCAGCCAGCCGCGGCGAGCCCCGCGTGCCGCACTGACCACGCCGCTCAGCGCCAGCAGGGCGCACAGCGTCAGCAACAGGTCGAACTGCACCCAGCTGCAAAATGCGGTCAGGGACACGCAACTGAACAAAACCCACGGCGCCAGCCGGGCAGCCCCCGGGTCCTCCGGCCACAGGCGCCGCGACAACTGCGCGGCTGCCAGCAGGATTCCGACTGCAAGCAACGGTGCCACGACACGCAGCACCCACTCACTGACACCAAACAGCCACCAGCCGGCGTTGATCAGCCAGAACAGCAGCGGCGGCTTGTGGCTGTAAGGCTCCCCGTTCAGGTACGGGACCAGGAAGTCGCCGCGCGCCCACATTTCCCACGCAACCGTGGCATAGCGGGTCTCATCGACGGGTAGCAGCGGGCGCGTGAACAGGGCCGTGACGACGACCACCAGCCACAGAATGCCCAGGACCGGCCAGGAACTGCCGCGGCCGTTCATTCAGGCAGGGCCGTTGTGCTTGTCAGCTGGCAGCAGGGGCTCATCGACACCCAGTTCCTCGTCGAGCTGCGGGTCGAGCGTCATGCCGTGCCGATATTTGCGGTACAGCCAGATTCCCAGCACCGTTGCCGCGACAAACAGGACCATGGCCACCGCCACCTGCCAGAACTGGTCCACGCTGGTACCGCTGCCGACCAGGGCAAAAATCAGTGTCTGCGGGAGATAACCGACTGCCGACCCCAGGAAAAAAGGCACGCTGCGCACGCCGGAAACACCGGCAGCGACGTTCACCATCAGGTTGCTGCCCAGCGGCAGCAGGCGGATCAGCAGGGTCATGACAAAGGTGTTGTCATGGACGAACCGCCCCATCCTGTCGATGCGGCCGGCGTAACGTTGCAGCAGGAATGAGCGCAGCAGATAGCGCGCAACGTAATAGGTCAGCATGCAGCCTGCAACCACGGCCAGCGTCGCCAGCAACACCCCCGGCAGGAAACCGAAGGCATAGCCGCTGAGAAAGGCAATCAGCTGGCGCGACAGGCCGACGCTCGACAGCAGCCAGCCGGTCAGCAGAAACAGCAGTTCGCCCTGCATACCATGGCCACGCACATGCGCATCGACCCAGGTCTGGTCAAGCACATCTCCCAGCAGGAAGCTGACGGCCGCCAGCACCACGATGACGATCAGGCCGCGAAATATAAGTTGTGCCAGCATCTAGCCGAGCTCGGTCACATCCGGCCGAAAGCCGCGCCGCTGCAGCCACCAGACGCCCAGCAGATCGACAATGCCGACCCACAGGCGATTATGGAGGCCATACTTCGACTTGCCCCGCTCCCGCGGCCGATGCCGCACATCAACGGACAGCACCGTTCCGCCCAGTCTGCGCACCAGCGCCGGCAGGAAGCGGTGCATGTGATCGAACTGCGGCAGCGCCAGAAAGGTCGCTCGCGAGAACACCTTCAGGCCGCAACCGGTATCCGGGGTGGCATCCTTCAGGATCGCAGCACGCACCCGGTTCGCAATGCGTGAGGAAAACCGTTTCAGCCAAGTGTCGCGGCGCTGCCTGCGGTAGCCGGCCACCAGCAGCAGGTCATCCTGCATGTGCTCCATGGCACGGTAGAGATTCAGGATATCGACGGGGTCATTCTGGCCATCGCCATCCAGGGTCGCTATCAGCTGCGCCCGTGCCGCCTGCACACCGCTGCAAATGGCGGCACTCTGCCCGCTGCGGCTGCCGTGATGCAGCACCCGCAGCCGGGGATGCTGCAGGCGGCTCGCCTGCAGTACCTCCCGGGTATTGTCGCCGCTGCAGTCATCCACCACGATAAGCTCGTAATCAAGCACTGTATCCAGGCAGCCGCAGACCTCGCCCACCAGCAACGGGATGCTCTCGGCCTCATTGTAGGCGGGAATGACAACGCTCAGATCCACGGAATTACCCTTTCGTATATGGGTGTAAAAAGGTCTTATCGGGAGACACTTATCAGGGCATGGACTATAGTACATTGCCCTGTGAATTTCATGCCCGGCGCACCTCCATGAACAAGCCGAACAACGACGCTAATCATCTCCGCGCGGAAACCAGTCCCTACCTGCTGCAGCACGCCGCCAATCCCGTCGACTGGTATCCCTGGAGCGAGGAGGCACTGGACAAGGCACGCCGTGAAGACAAGCCCATCCTGCTGTCGATCGGTTACTCCGCCTGCCACTGGTGCCATGTCATGGCGCATGAATCCTTCGAGGACCCGGAAACCGCCGCCCTGATGAACCGCCTGTTCGTCAACATCAAGGTCGACCGGGAGGAGCGCCCCGACCTCGACAAGATCTACCAGACCGCTCATTCCCTGCTGACGCAGCGCCACGGCGGCTGGCCCCTGACCGTGTTCCTCACGCCGCACGACCATGTGCCCTTCTTCGCGGGCACCTATTTCCCGGACACGCCGCGCCATGGCATGCCCGCGTTCCGGGAAATCCTGCAGCGCATCAGCGACTACCTGCCGGCGCATGCCGGTGAGATTCGCGCCCAGAACACCTCGCTGCTGCGCGCCCTGCAAAGCAGCCTGGATACCACCACTGCGGACGCACTCACTGCCCTGCCCCTGGACAGTGCGCGCCAGCAGCTGCAGCGCAGCTTCGACGAACGCGACGGCGGTTTCGGAACAGCGCCCAAGTTCCCCCACCCGACCAATATCGAGCGGCTGCTGCGGCACTGGTCCGGCAGCCGCACAGGCGGCATCGAACCCGACCGGCGCGCCCTGCACATGGCAGTGTTCACGCTGGAAAGGATGGCCCGCGGCGGCATCTACGACCAGCTGGGCGGCGGTTTCTGCCGTTACTCGGTGGATGCCCACTGGGAGATTCCGCATTTTGAGAAAATGCTCTACGACAACGGGGCGCTGCTGGCACTGTACGCCGAGGCCGGGGCCGCGACCGGTAACCCCCTGTTTGAACGCATCACCCGGGAGACGGCTGCCTGGACCCTGCGCGAAATGCAGTCCCCGGCAGGCGGCTACTATTCCAGCCTCGATGCCGATTCCGAGGGCGAGGAAGGCCGCTTCTACGTCTGGGACCGGGATGAGGTGCGCGCACTAATCGGCGAGGCGGATTACCCGCTGTTCGCGCGCCGTTACGGACTCGACCGGACCCCGAACTTCGAGGGTCGCTGGCACCTGAATGCCTGTCTGACCGCGGCACAGCTGGCCGCGGAATTTGCGCTGCCCGAGGCGGAGGTCAGGCAGCGGCTTGCCGCTGCCGCCGCCACCCTGCTGGAAGCGCGTGAACAGCGCGTGCACCCGGGCCGTGACGACAAGATCCTCACCGCCTGGAACGGCCTGATGATTCGCGGCATGGCAATCGCGGGGCGCCTGCTCGGGGAACCGGCCTGGATCGAATCCGCCGAGCGTGCGCTGGATTTCATTCGCGACCGGCTCTGGGTCAACGGCCGCCTGCTGGCCACCTGCAAGGGTGAGCGCGCCCACCTGAACGCCTACCTGGACGACTATGTCTACCTGATCGACGCCCTGCTGGAACTGCTGCAGGCACGCTGGCGCGACGGCGACCTCACCTTTGCCGTGGCACTCGCGGAGGCGGTGCTGGCGCACTTCGCCGCAGCAGACGGCGGGTTCTACTTCACCTCCGACGACCACGAGACCCTGATCCAGCGGCCCCTGCCGCTGCATGACGATGCCACACCCTCGGGCAACGGGATCGCGGCAAAGGTGCTGGGCCGCCTCGGCCACCTGCTGGGCGAGACGCGCTACCTGCAAGCCGCGGAAAACACCCTGAAGCGCCTCTGGGGCGGTCTGCTGCAAATGCCGCATGGACACGCCAGCCTGCTGGTTGCCCTGGAAGAATCGCTGTTTCCGCTGCAGACCGTCGTCCTTCGCGGCGTGGACAGCACCCTGCGGGAGTGGCATGCCCTGGCCGCACGCGCCTATGCGCCCCGGCGCCTCACCCTCGCCATACCGAATGACGCGAGCGAACTGCCCGCACAATTGCAGCAGCGCAAACCTGCAGGCGCCGCCGTCGCCTATATCTGCAGCGGCCTGGCGTGCGGCGCGCCGCTGCTGGATCGCGAGGAATTCATTCGCCAACTCTCCTTAACCGAACCACAGGAAAACCCATGAGCGACGTAAGCTACACCCTGCAATTACCGGAAGCCCGGCTGGAGTCCATAGACCGCGCTGCAGACGCAATCACGCTGCGCTTTTCGCAGGTCCAGCTGGTGCAGGAGATGGAAAACGCCTTCGAGGATTCCCTGTGGATACAGGCGCTCAATCTCACCATCGGGGACTACAGCCTCACGGGCGAACTGCCCGTCTGTCCCTGCGAAATCAGCGGCGGCGACATCACCAACAATATCTATACCTACCGCGACCACGCCCCGCTGCC
>Ga0210064_1000727_pt1 | contig 15319 bp, 15 predicted proteins | sample Muzzi_CordC_D2_FD_185531 | JGI IMG/M metagenome (GOLD analysis project Ga0210064, IMG submission 185531) | Wetland microbial communities from San Francisco Bay, California, USA, that impact long-term carbon sequestration - Muzzi_CordC_D2 (SPAdes) | ecosystem: Environmental > Aquatic > Marine >...
TAAGAAGACATCAGACAACGCTAACTTAAAAACAGCAAGAACCGTACCAACCAAACACCCTTTTATCCGTTGTCGACGTTAAGCGTATATGAGTTGTTGGTAATTTTTTAAAAGCTTTTAAAATTCAGATATATATTTATACTTCCCTCTTTTTTAAACAGCACTAAAAGTCCCTTAGAAAACAGCGCTGCCTCAATCAGAAAACTATTCATAAGATCCTATATTAGACCAATAGCGTATTTTGCTTTTACAATTTGTAAAAAATACTGACATTAATTTTTTTCTTCCATAGAGAAACATCGATGAAATTGTAAAAATAATCGGATTTATCAAAGAGTTAATTGCACCACCTTCAAAACCGGTCCTTGGCACAGCTCTTGCGATGTTATTGATCGAGGTTTTTAAAAGAAGGCTGAATTATGATGCTTCCTAAATGAACAAGAATACCAAGGGGGTACTATATGAAGGTGATGAGAAAGGTATACGACATGCTCATGTACGGAGCATATGTCCATGCAAAATGGGAATATGATTCCAGCATGTCAATCCTTAAAAACAAAAAGAAATTGCTTTTCCTGCTTATTCTGCGTGTTGTCCTGCTCTGCATGGGAACAGTTCTGGTCTATGCAAAGGATGCCCTGATACTCGGAGGGAAAAAGGCATATGCCCCTCCCATCGGTTTTGCAGCGGCGCTTTCATCGTGGCGATACTCGTGGGTTTTGCCGCAGGATTAATGACGGGAGCCATCGGCGTCGGTGGCGGTGTTGTCATCACTCCGGCCTTGATGAGCGTTGGAATTAGGGGGATCGTCGCGGTCGGTACCGATCTTTTACACATGTTTGCCAAGGGAATTATGGGAACCGCCGTGCACAAGAAACTGGGAAATGTCAATTATAGGCTCGCAATCTCATTTGTCGCTGGCTCTTTTATCGGTGTCACTTGCGGAGGATATATAAACAGAACTGTTTACAACATAAATCCGGTTCTGAGTGATGCTTTCATCAGCATTATTTACGTAGCGTTGCTTGGGTTTCTCGGTTTCTATGCCATTCACGATTACTTTAAGTTAAGAAAATTAGGGAGTGCAGCACATGAAGAACATGAAAAAAAGGTGGAAGTATCAAGGGTGTCTCGGAAACTGCAATCACTTAAAATTCCGCCAATGATAAAATTCGATGAAGACCTGGTAACCGGTGGGAGAAAGATATCTTTCATCTTAGTCACCATAGTTGGTTTTTTTGTAGGGACCTTTGCCGCAATAATGGGCGTCGGTGGGGGGTTTCTAACATTTCCCTCTTTTGTTTATCTGCTCGGAATATCTTCTTTTACGACAGTTGGAACAGATATCTTCCAGATTGTCTTCACTACGGGTTACGCCTCCATCGCCCAGTATGCGGTATATGGATTCATATTCGTTTCATTGGCAATGGGCCTCCTTTTGGGGTCGCTTGTTGGCGTTCAATTTGGAGCGCTGACAACCAAAGTAGTGAAAGGAATGCACATCAGGGTATTTTATGGCCTTGTCATACTCGCGGGCTTTATGAACAGGCTGCTTGCTCTGCCACCCAAACTCTCAGATTTAGGGATCATCCACATTTCCAAATCTCTTGGCGGTGGCCTGAAACTGGCTGGAGTCGTAATATTATACGGAATCATAACCTACTTTGCGCTGTGTGTTTTTTACCGCTTCATAACTAACGTTAAAACTTTTAGACAGGAAGCTTTGAGAAAGGAGGGATAGAAAATGGCACTTGTTGTGAACAAAAAGGAATTTACTCTGGGGGCGGTACTTGCGGTCACTTTCTTTCTCCTCTTATTTATAATGCATACCACCACTGTAATCAGCATCAAGGGAAAATCCCTGGTACATTACACTGATGAGATGTTTGTATCCGTATCCAAAGGTTCGGTTTATTTTATTCCGGAGCTGAGGAAAATTTCAAAGAAATATACTGGCAAACCTCTCGATGTCAAAATAAAGAAAAACGAAAAATCAGCGCTGCTCTTTGAAAAGGCGAACGCAACAGTCGAGGTGAAAAATGGCGAAATGAAGATAAAAGGAGATTTGAGCGAGATACTCAAAAGCGTGCTTGAAGATGCAGACGCCGTCTTTAAAAGTGAGGACAAAAGAGTATACGATAGATATGGATATGCCGGGAAGGAGGCTATACGCCAGTGGTGATTGTCTCTCAAAGAGATAGAAGGCGTATACAAGAAAGCCAAAAAATTTGATGAAATAAAATTGATAGAGACGGTAAGAATCAAGGCCCTCGAGCCGGCATTTAACTTTTACGGGGTAGAAAAAACATCCGCCTCTCATCATGCTTTAGGCATAAGTGGTATTATTGCATTTTATGTAATTTATACGGTGTGGTGGGGATACGCCATATACTTTCTTTCCGAGGGTGTTGGACTGCTGATGAAAAAATCCAAGGAGAAAAAGGAAGCGTAAGCTTTTTTGAAATTAAAATCAGTCCCCATAAATAACTTATTTTCTTTAACTTCTATGTAACTGTGTTATCAAAGGAGAAGTGTCATGTATAATAAGATACTGGTCCCTCTGGACGGTTCGAAACGAGCAGAAGCAGTTTTGCCCCATGCAGAGCAAATGGCGAATCGATATGGCGCTGAAATAATTTTTCTTAGCGTCGAGGAATTGTATGTCATGCTTGAATGGGATGAGGTTGTAGATCTGGCCGAATGTCATGAAAAGTTTGATACTCGAAAGAAAGCGTCGGAATCTTATCTGGCCCAACTAAAAACGGAATTCCGAGAAAAAGGTATTAAAGCAGATGCACATGTTGTGTATGGACCGGTGGTGAAATCGATATTAACCGCTGCTGAAGAAATGAATGTGGATATAATTGTAATGGCCAGTCACGGTCTTAGTGGTCTGCCCCGAACTTTTTATGGCAGTGTAACCGCAGGTGTATTGCAAAAAATCGACCGTCCATTGCTGATTATCAGAACCCGAAGAATCGAAGTTGAAAACAAATAAATTGGCAGGGCAAAAATTAAAAAAGCACGGAATTTTATCATTTTCGTGCTTTTTTGTTTTTGTGTTTTCAGGTTATAAAATCTTGTATTTTTACGGGTTGTCGAGATTATGAAAGTTCTTTGGCAAACTTTTTCTTAAAAGCCAGTTCAACAATCTCTGCTACATCTTTCGTATTCTTGATATAGTCACAATTGATGACCATATCGAATTCATACGGCACTGCATCTTTTTTGCCAAAAGCCTTTTTAAAAAATTGTTTTTGTTCCTTATCGACTTTCAATAATTTGTCGGCAGCCGCATTTTCTTTCAATTTAAGAATTTTGGACAGTCTTTTAATTCGATGCTCGTCTGAACAGATCAATCGAACCGCCAGTACCCTATTTCGGGGAATTATTAAATGGGTTCCCCTGCCGACAAACACGGTGGGTTTAAGACCGGCGATGGAAAGCACGACATTAAAAAGGTGGCGGTTAAAGTCACTCCTTATAAATGATTTTTCACCGAAAAGAAGTTTTCCAAATTCGTTCAAAACGCCGGGATACCGTTCATCAAAATAGGCCACCGTTTTTTGGCTTAAATTCGCTTCCTGAGCAATATGCTCAAGAAGTTCTCTGTCCACCACATCATAGTTGATCTTTTTTGCCAGTATATCTGCAATTTCCAGGGCGCCAACACCGATTTTTCGAGAAAAAGAAATCGTGGGGAAAATTTCGGGTATTTTTTTCTTTTTTCTCTTTTCAATCAATTTTTGATCCAGATCTCGGAAATAGTTGTCGGCCAGTTGGGAACCGAGGGGTCGTTTTTTTCCGTACATACCTGGTAAGTATTTTATGCCTCCGATTTTTACAGCCATCTTATACCTCCTTTTTTTACTCATGAATCCCTTTGAGAATTATTTATTTCACCATCCTGGACACAAAGGATCTCAGACCTTTTTTTAATGACTATTTTTGCAACTATTGTGCCATGGGAGGATCGAAGGAATGTAAACGATAACTTAATGATTTAATGTAATATTATATTGAAAAACAGCGATACGATATTCTCGGCGGTCAATAAATCTGTCCGTTTTCTTTACAAACTGTAAAAAGAAAAAAGCATTGTCACGTTCGATACATCTTAAATATTGAATCACTACAAAAAATTGTGCTGACTGACAAAGCTAGTCTGCCAATATCGTTACACGGAGAAGTAAACCCCGTGAACATTTACCGTAAAAGAATATAAATTCAATTTTGCCTTTTACACAGTGTAAAAATATCCGACAGACTATTTATCAAATCTTTAAAAACAGTTTCTTAAATCAGATTTTATATCCTTTTATTACAATTCGTTAAAGCAGATCTAAGGACATTTATATTTCTGGAATAGTTATTGCTTTTGGTTAGGTTACAGACATCGAGCAGTCAAAACATATGATATCAATGTCTAGTGTCTATAAATTGTGGCGGGAAGGAAGCGATCATCATGAAAAATGAATCTCAAAAAAAAGTACTACTGGCCTTTGACGGGTCTGACCATGCTTTTCATGCGATAAATTATGTAAACAGAATTGCCCCCTTTCATAAGATGAAGATTGTTCTTTTTAATGTGTTCAGCAGTAAACCCGAGTCTTATTTGGACCTTGAAAAAGACCCTCTATTCAGTCGATCCGCCGCGCATGTCACGGCGTGGGAAATGCAGCAGAAAAAAGAAATTCAAAAAACCATGGATAAGGCCAAACAAAAGCTTTTCCATTCAGGTTTTTCTCCGGATACAGTGTCAATAAAAATCCATAACAGAAAAGAGGGTATTGCCCGAGACATCATCAAAGAAGCAAAGAACGGGTACAGTGCCGTTATTATCGGACGAAGGGGTATGGGCACCTATAAAGAGATCATTGTTGGAAGTGTTGCCAAAAAAATTGTTGAAAACGTGTCATTTTTGCCGGTTTTAATGACCGGCGAAATACCTCCTAACGATAAATTTCTTGTGGCTGTTGACAGCTCGGAAAATGCTCTACGGACTGTCGATTATGTGGCTCAAATACTGGGTGGTTTCGATTTCAAAATCAACTTGTTTCACGCCATCCGAAGTGATCTGTCTATTCATTCAGGTGTCGCACATCTGTTTTTCCCGAAAGAAAGCTTAGAAGATGCAGAAACTGACGCGATTACTATTTTCGACAAAGCAAAAAGTCGATTGGAAGAGGCTGGTTTCACATCCGATCAAATTAATACCAAATTGGTTTCGGGCGTTTTCAGTCGCGCAGAGGCGATCGTTAAAGAGGCGAGGGGGAGGGACTACGGAACCATTGTTTTGGGCCGAAGAGGTTTGTCGAAAGTTCAGGAATTTCTGATAGGAAGAGTGAGTAATAAGGTCATTCACATTATCAGAAGAAGGGCTTTATGGATTGTGACCTAATGGTGATAAATTCCGCTTAATATTTTTAAAAAAGGAGGATCATTATGGCAAGAGTTGAAGAATTCAATAAATTCGATTTTTTTAATGCGTTTTCAGAAAAACAATTGGCAGAACTTATAAAAGTCACGGGGAAAAAAACCTACGCAAAGGGTTCCGACATTTACAAGGAAGGTGATAGGGCCAACCAGATTTTTATTGTTTCCAAAGGATGGGTAAGCCTTCGAAAGATCGATCCGGAAAAAGATATCGGCATTTCTTTTGAAAACAGAGGAAGAGGGGAACTATTCGGAACGGCGTGTTTTATGAAGCCTCAGGAATATACATTGAATGCCATGTGCATGGAAGACTCTGAAGTTTTGGCGATGGATGCCGATAAATTGTTCGATCTCTTCCAAAAAGATTATCAAATAGGATATCTTTTTCTAAAAGAAATCGCAACGGTCTATTTTGAGCGCTATAAAAGCGTCAAAAGGCAACTCTATGAGATGGTTAAAACCCCTGCGATTATCACGGCCCTGCCGGGATAACCACCTTTAATGGTACCGAGAAGAAAGGAGAATCGTTATGAAAGAGAGCACCTATAAAATCATAGAACTGGTGGGAAGCAGCAGTTCTTCCTGGGAGGATGCCGCTAAAAATGCCGTCGAGACGGCAGCCAAAACGCTTAGAGGTCTTAGAATCGGGGAAATTAACAAGTTAGACGTAAAGATCGATAACGGAAAAGTGGTGGCTTATCGCGCCAGGGTAAATCTTTCCTTCAGATATGAAGGCGAATAAAACATTCATGGGGGAGAAGGCAACGCACAAGCAATATGGTTTCTCCCCCCTTTTTTATTCACGTCTCATTTAATTCCGATTGAAATAAAGTACTTCATCGCTTCTTTAAACAGAAATTATCGATACAGCTGTCAGGTTCTCTGTCCATTGAATGGGGGAAATTCCCACATAGGAGATTTTCCCATAAGAAATGAAGCTTTTCCCCTATGGACAAAACCGGTCAAGTCGATAACAAATAACTTGAGTTTCACTCCTTAATATTCATGAAAGATTCAGGTCATAAGACAAGGAGGTATATACGTGCACCATGTTCAAATAAATCCCTTAAAAAATAGAATGTATATTATTTTAAAAGACGGAAATACGAGTGATATTAGAAGATATGTCAACACCATCGAAAATGCCTGTGAAGATCTGCCTTATAATTTTTCGTGTGTCGTCGTTTTAGATAAAAAGGGAATCGTTCGTCAAAGTGACATCGATCTTTTGTTTAATACAATGGATTTAATTTATGCTTATGGTGCAGATAGAATAATTCTTGTCAGAAAAAACAATGGCAACTCCGATTTTTTCCAACCCAATCCATTGAATTTTAATACCTGCTTCACGGTTGAAAATGCAATGAATATTCAGGAAGCAGAGAACATACTCGATCAAAGACACAATGCTGTTATCTAATTTTGTAATTTGATGCATTTGAATATTGAACCCTTAAGAAACAAAAAAATATATGTTTAAACACTACAGGGTCTCAATAGCCTCATAGGAGCTGATGATTCGATCTCGAAGCAACAAAACAAGCTTTTCAAGTATTTTAATTCGGATATTTGAATTCTTAACCATTGCGTTTCTGAGATCCGAACAACTCATTGAAACCATCTTGGTCGTCTTTTCACATATTGCAGAACACATATGGACGTGTTGCTTTCCGATAAGCGTGTACCAGCCTCCCATGACCCGCCTGTTTGCTTGTTCTATGAGGGAAAAAACATTAACCTTCGCCTTCCGGTTGTCATAGAGGTCGATCTCTCTTTCAAGAGTGACATGTCCTCTGGCTAAAATATATAGTTTTGTCCCGATGCTGCTCTGTTCATAAATATGGTCTCCAGCTTCATACTTCTCCATTTGGCATAAATTGGCAATTGATCGCAATTCATCGTCAGAGAGTTCAAAAAAGAGCTCACACATTTTCAGAATTTCAGTAATTTCTTTAATTTCCATTAAGACCTCCAGATAAACTGTTTAGCAGAACTATTATAGTAATAGGGCAGCAAAAAGCATACCAATTTATAATTGACTATAATACTCTTTAAAAGATCGTTTTTGGTTGTGTATACTTGCTATAGGATAAATCTTGAATACGGTTAAAAACGAGTGATAATGTAGTTTTTTTCGAGAAGTAAAAGAAGCTAACCCCTATCAATGACTCATCTAACAAATTTCGATGTGTTTGTTTCCGTTTTACAAACTGTAAAAAAATTCGACATTGAAGACCTAACATCATGAGAGTAAAATCAATTTAAGCCAATACTTCCTCTTTGTTTTTTAGCTGGCAATAAAGATTTTCACCAAATTTTCCAACAAACAACGTTGTCTTGGTAATCAGTTTTCTTTACATGCTGAAAAAAATATCGACAATATGCGCATCTTATTTGCTGCTGGAATATAAAGTAACCCATTGAAAAACCATATATTATAAAATTTACAACTGTGGCATGTTTTTTGCGGGAGTTTTTAATAAGAAATCAATCTGCGAGCGTGTTCTTTTAGCAATCTCATATTTGGATAAACGGAGATCTAAGAATGCCCATAATTTTAATTGTCGACGACAAACCTATAATTCGCAATCTCCTATATGATGAGCTGACCATTGCGAACTTTCAGGTCGTGACGATAAACACTGTCGAATTGATCTGGAAACATATCAGAGAAATTCGGCCGGATTTAGTGCTCTTAGGACTCCATTCGAAGAGTTTTGACAGTTGGCAAATCTTAAATGACATCAAAAAGAATATTCCGGATCTTCCGGTTTTGATATATGCCCTTAAGAGCCATCATTCAATTAACAGCCTCAAACAGGCTATCAGCGAGGTCCTTATAAATGGCAGTATTTCATCGGCATTTATGTTTCATTCTTTAAAAACACCGAAATCTAAGCAGGTGCAGGTTGAATAACTTTTATACAATAGACGAGGATATTTTTAATGAGCGTTAATTCATATCCCATTTTAACATCGGACGAAGCCGCTTTACTTATAAAAGACGGTGATACGGTGTCATTTAGTGGATTCAGTCCGGCTGGTGCAGCAAAGGTCGTACCCAGAGCCATCGCCTGCCGTGCCCGTGATGAACATGCAAAAGGCCACAGTTTCAAAATAAGGGTGCTTACCGGTGCTTCCAGCGGACGTATCATCGATGATGAACTGGCCCAGGCAGAAGCGATTTCATGGCGGGCGCCATACCAGTCTGGTCCGGTACTGCGCAGGCAGATCAATCGCCAGGAAGTTGAATATGTGGACATGCACCTTTCCCATGTTCCGCAGACCGTTGCCGAGGGTTTTTTCGGTCGAATCGACTTTGCGGTGGTGGAAGCCACTGAAATTACTTTTGACGGAAGGGTGTTTCTTACAACATCCATCGGCGCTTCTCCGACGTATCTTCGATACGCCGAAAAGGTCATCATCGAAATCAACAGGCATCAATTCCCCCGGCTCAGGGAAATGGCGGACATTATAGTTATGCCGCCGCCGCCAAACCGATACCCCATTAATATCTGCGAACCCCTGACACGTATCGGCTTACCTTATGCCGTCGTTGATCCTGTAAAGGTTATCGGCATTGTGGAAAGTGACGAGCCCGACCAAATGGGTGAGTTGGCGGAACCTGATGACATCGGCCATCAAATTGCCGGGCATGTGGTTAACTTTTTTCTGGAAGAGATGCATAAAAACAGGCTTCCAAAAACATTATTGCCGCTCCAGGCCGGTGTCGGCAACGTTGCCAATAGCGTGTTGGCTTCTCTTGGGAAACACCCGGACATTCCGCCTTTTAGTATGTACTCTGAAGTTTTTCAGGATTCCATGGTCGATCTTATGCTTGATGAAAAACTTATGGGTGCAAGTGCAACCAGTCTCACGATTACGTCTCAAAAGTTAAAAGAAATTGTCGACAACATCGACTTCTTTGCTCATCGCATTGTTTTAAGACCTCAGGAAATTTCAAACCATCCGGGAGTCATTCGACGACTGGGTGTCATCGCCATGAACACGGCAATTGAAATCGATATTTATGGCAATGCGAATTCTTCACATTTATACGGAATGGATATCATGAACGGCATCGGCGGCAGCGGCGAGTTCACGAGAAACAGCTACTTGTCCATCTTCATGACACCTTCCATAGCAAAAGGCGGCAGAATATCTTCTATCGTTCCCATGTGTCCACATGTGGACAACAATGAACACTCAGTTCAGATCGTTGTTACCGAACAGGGTCTGGCGGATCTTAGATGCCTGGGACCTATGCAGAGGGCCAAGACCATCATCGAAAAATGTGCTCACCCTGCATACAGGGGGTATCTTTATCGATATATACAAAATTCCAGGCTCGGACACATTCGTCATAACCTGACGCAATGTTTTGAGCTGCATCGCAATTTATTGGAACATGGTGCCATGCTTCCGGATCTAAGTTATGAAGATATTAAAAAATAGTGTGTTCAAAAACCCTGATGTCCTTCTTTCAGCGATTTTGTGGCTGATTGCAGCCCATTCCGTTGCTATGGGGTTGGCACTGATTATACAACCGGCTGTCCTGATGGAATGGTCGGGCTTCGGATCTGAGTATGAACGCTTTTTTCCCGCCCAGGGCGGTGTTTTTCATTTGCTGATGGCTGTCGCCTATGTAATGGGGGCCGTGAATTCTAAAAAATACCATTACTTGATTATATTTTCGATGATTGTAAAAGCCGTCGCAACGACGTTTTTGCTCATATACTGTTTCATCGTTGAATTTAAATGGATTATTTTAATTTTTGGACTCGTTGACGGTATGATGGGTGTGATGATTTTTATCATTTTAGCGTACCGTCTTCATTTTCAGAAAGCTTACGGCAACGAATGAATATCATCAATAATAAATTGCCGGGAATTTTGGTTACCGGCGCCTCTGGATTCATAGGCAGACATTTTGTCATCGCCGTGTCCGGAAAATATCGTCTGTTCTGTATTGCCCGGCGCAGCCAAAAAGAGGCCGGCATTCCCTATAGTGATACAATACACTGGCTGCAGACCGACATAACAAAATGGAAAGATTTGCTCAATGTCGCTGAATATATTAAAAATCATGGCAATGCGAATTATGTTTTGCATTTGGCCGGGTATTACGATTTCACACAGAAAAAAAAACCCGTATATGAGCAGGTCAACGTCATCGCCACACGCTATCTTCTTGAGCTGTCAAACATTCTGAAAGTAAAGCGGTTTATTTTTTCCAGTTCAGTGGCTGCGTGCAAATTTCCTCCTAAAGGTAAACCAATAACCGAAGAGAGTCCTGCTGATGCTGATTTTCCTTATGCATGCAGCAAACGGAGAGCAGAATTGCTGATTAAAGAATATTCGGAATTCTTTCCGTGCTCCGTTGTCCGCCTGGCCGCCGTATACAGCGACTGGTGCGAGTATCCCATGTTATATATGCTGTTAAAGCACTGGTTGTCCGCTAATAAACTCACGTCGAAAATTCTATCCGGACGCGGGGAATCTGCCGTACCCTATATCCATATTAGAAACCTTATCAAATTGTTTCTGCGGATTATCGAGATCAGTGATACCCTTCCGCCATTCGCCACCTATATTGCCAGTCCCCAGGGGAGTGTTTCACATAATGAGCTCTTTAAGGCTGTTACACGCTATTATTATGGTTATGAAGTGAAACCGTTCAAAATGCCCAAGTTTTTTGTACGACTGGGTTTGATCGTTCTTTCATTTTTGGGATGGTTGACCGGAAAAGAAACGCTTGAAAAGCCATGGATGGCCGAATACACGGATAAAAAACTGACCATAGATGCTTCTGCAACATACACGGCTTTAGATTGGAAGCCGACCCCACGATATCATATTTTACGCCGCCTTCTCTTTTTAACCGAGAAAATGACTGCACATCCAAACGACTGGCACTTCCGTAATGAAATCCTTATAGATAAAGTCGCCTATCGAAAAAGCACGATTATTTACGATATATTGGTCCAGCACCGTAATTTGTTGATTGATATGATCGTAAAAGATGTGACGCTTCCGGAAAATAGAGTCCGTTTCCCAAATTACTCGAAAATGGATCATGAGATGCTTAAATGGTATATCACCTTAAATTATCAGTTGATTGCCACAACGGTGAGAGACAGAGACAGATCTATCATTCCGAGCTTTGTTCATCAAGTGGCTCATAGACGCTATATTGAAGGATTTAATGTAAAAGAAATAAAGGATTTGATATTTTTTACGGGAAAGACGATGGAAACATTTCTTCTTAAACGGCCTGAGTTGAAGGGCTTTAAACAGCGGATTGAGGACTACATTGTCTTGACGGCTCAGTATACCATCGATGAGTTCGACGACGCATATGATATTTTAAAAGAAATTTTGGAAGCTCCACCACCCATGCAGGTCGCTTCGATAGAAGAAGATGAAAAACTTACAAAGAGTAAGAATATTAAGCTGATTGTAGAGCAACTTGAAAATATCGGTGCAAATATTCTTTCATATCAACCGAATGGAGAGGTCACGTTTAAAAAATACGGTGCTTTGATAAAATTAAGCTCTCCAAAGGAATAAAAATCCTGGTCAAAAAAACTAGGCTTTGGTTATCCTCTTTTCTCTTTCCTATCTCTGACTCCCGAAGTTCCATTTTACACCTTGTAAAAAAAGTCGACATCTATTTTCTTCACTAGGTTTTCAAATAGTGTTCTCCAGTTTTAAAAACACCTTTTATTTCAATTGATTGATGAAGTTTCGACCAGTCATTTTATCTGGCATACCGATTGCTTTATGATAATACATCTTATTCTTGTCGTTTAAAAGGACATGTTTTTGGCCATGAGTGCAATTCATCTGGATAAAATATTTCACCCAAAATCCATCGCAGTCATCGGAAAGGATCTGCCTGATGAGCGTATTTTTTCAGCGCTGGTGCATAACTTGGTCGAAGGGGGATATTCGGGAAAAATATATCCGATTCATTCGCGTTATAAAAACATCTGTAAACAACCGACCTACCCTTCCCTTTTAGAGCTCGATGCAAAGGTTGATCTTGCTGTTTTAGTTGAACCTGTGGCTTCAGCATCTCAAAGGATCGGAGAATGTATCAAGCTGGGGGTGAATGGGTTGGTAATGATATCAGGGGGTGGCAAAGAAGCCGGGATAAATGCCCGAATGCCGATGACGGCTGCCATTGATGAGGCGAAACGTTTGGGCCTTCGTATTGTCGGGCCCGATTGCCTCGGAATTATCTGCTCCGGTTCCAAACTTAACCTCAGTTTTTCAAGACATACTCCGATCCATGGAAAAATGGCATTTGTCTCCCAAAGCGGTGCGATTTGTACCTCCGTGCTCGATCTTTGTGTAAGAGAACATGTTGGTTTCAGTCATTTTGTGAGTCTTGGTTCCATGATGGATGTCGATTTTGGTGATATCATCGATTATCTCGGCGGAGATAACACTGTCGGCAGTATTGTCATATTTGTTGAAAGCATTCCACGAATTCGAAATTTCATGAGTGCGGCCCGTTCGGTGTCCCGGATCAAACCGATCATCGCTCTTAAGGCCGGCCGAACAAGGGCGGGGGCGTTGGCGGTTGCTTCTCATACCGGAAGACTCGGCGGAGAAGATGCGGTATATGATGCTGCTTTTGAACGTGCAGGAATTGTTCGGATCAAAACTTTTGAAGAACTTTTCGACTGTGTAGAGCTTCTGGCCAAGCGGGCGCGACCTACAAAACCCGGCCTGGCCATCGTCACCAATGCCGGAAGCCCCGGAGTTATGGCAGTGGATTGCCTTTCGGATTACGGTATCGATCCGGCGACATTAAAGCCCGAGACCATCGAAAAATTAGATGAAGTTCTTCCCACTGGCTGGAGCCGTACAAATCCTGTGGACATTCTGGGAGACGCTTCTCCTGAACGCTATGAAAGCGTCGTAAACATCTGCCTAAAAGATCCAGAAGTGAACGGACTTCTGATCATCCTTGCCCCTCAGGCCTTGACCCGACCGACGGAGGTTGCTGAATCCCTGGCCAGCCTTATAGAAAGAACATCTTATCCGATATTCGCTTCCTGGATGGGTGGAAAACAAATGGAGATGGGACGGGATATCTTCAATCGTGCAGGTATTCCGACATTTGATACGCCGGAAAGGGCGGTAAGGGCATTTATGGATCTTTACCAATATTCAAAAAATCTTAAGATGCTCCAGGAGATTCCGCCCAAGTTCGACAGAAAGGTTGAATTTGACTTTAAAAGTGCACAAATTCAAATCCAAAAACACCTCTTGAACAAAAATTTATGTCTTACCTCTACACAAGCAAATGCTTTGCTGAAAGCTTATGGAATCCCTGCCAATGAATCAAAATCGATTATCTTCAACCAAAAAATAGAACAAAATATCCAACAATATGAACTGGCGATGGGATCGAAAAGGGATCGGGATTTCGGACCCGTGATTTTCTTCGGCATCGGTGGAATTATGGCCGAAGTTCTAAAAGACCGATCCGTTGCGTTACCTCCCTTAAACCGGCTGTTGGCCAGACAGCTCATGAAAAAAACAAAAATCTATACCCTGATCAAGGGATTCAAAAACCATCCGCCCGCTGATTTGCCACGGCTTGAGGAAATTTTAATCCGGCTGTCTCAGCTTGTAACGGATTTCCCGGAAATCGAAGAAATCGATATCAATCCTATGATCGTTACCCAAAACGATGTTTATGCAACGAACCCGCGCATACTATTGAGTCCGGCCAAGGCTACCGCTCCCCATCATCTGGTGATAAGCCCCTATCCAAACCAGTATGAAGCACGAATTGTACGTGAAGGGGTTGGCGACCTATTCATCAGACCGATTCGACCCGAGGATGCTCCGCTTTTGGTTGAACATTTTGATTCTCTTTCACGACAGAGCGTTTATTTTCGATTTTTCAGTCCGTTAAAAATGCTTCCCCCAGGTATGCTCGCCCGATTTACCCAGATTGATTATGACAGGGAAATTGCACTAGTTGCCCTTTTGGGAACCGAAGCCAATGAGAAAATGCTGGGAGTTGCCCGTGTGATTACCGATATTTACCATCCAGAGAACGCGGAATTTTCTGTTGTTGTCGGGGACTTCTGGCAGGGAAAGGGGATCGGTGCGGAACTGCTCAAACGATGCCTATCCATTTCTAAGGAACGCGGAATTGAAAACGTAAAGGGGATTGTTTTGCCTGAAAACACTCAAATGTTGGCTTTGGGAAAAAAATTGGGCTTTACCGCCAAAAAGAGTGTCGGGGAAAGCGAGTATGAATTGAATATAGATCTTAAAACATTTTGAAGACATAAAGGAGAATTGTCATGTTGGTCAAAAATTGGATGAGCAAACCGGCCATCACCATAGATGCAGACGCTTCTATGCATGATGCGATTAAGTTATTAAAAAATCACAATATCAAGATGCTGCCGGTTATGGAAAAAGGTAGGCTCGTTGGGATCGTGACAGATCGGGATCTCAAAAGAGCATCCGCTTCTGACGCGACCTCTTTGGAAATTCACGAGCTTTTATATTTAATTTCGAAGATTAAAATTAAAGAGATCATGACAAAGAACCCCATCAAGGTTCCTGAAGATTATACGGTAGAAGAGACGGCTGAAATCCTTTTGAAGCATAACATATCCGGAGTCCCGGTCATCGATCAACATCATAATATTGTCGGCACAATTACTCAAAACGATGTTTTCAGAATCCTCATCTCACTGACCGGTGCAGAAAAAAGAGGCATACAATTCGGTATGGAACTGGAAGATCGGCCGGGCTCAATAAAAGAGGTGGCGGATGTCATTCGTGAATACGGGGGTCGTATGGCAAGCATTTTGACATCTTACAATATGGCCCCGGAAGGATTTCG
>Ga0210064_1000728_pt1 | contig 15316 bp, 11 predicted proteins | sample Muzzi_CordC_D2_FD_185531 | JGI IMG/M metagenome (GOLD analysis project Ga0210064, IMG submission 185531) | Wetland microbial communities from San Francisco Bay, California, USA, that impact long-term carbon sequestration - Muzzi_CordC_D2 (SPAdes) | ecosystem: Environmental > Aquatic > Marine >...
TGATTTGTTGCAGGAGCCCCAGTGCCTGTTCACGATGCGTTTCATCCAGCGCTCCGGACCAGGGATCCGGCACCCCGGCCACTTTGCTGTGAAACGCCTGTACGATGTGGTGGACCAGCGAGCCGTAATCGCTTTTGCTCAGCGCTTCACGGATTTCATCCTGGGGTTTGAGGTTTAAGGCATCGGCGGAAAAGTAGCGGTAGGGGCAATCGATAAGCCGCTGGTGGGTATAGGCGGACCATGTCTGTGGATGGATTGAGGCCGGTGGTTTCGGGGCAGGCCGCGATTGCAGCTGTGGCAGGGCGGCATGATCCGGGGAAACCGGCTGTGTGCCCGGTCGTATGACCAGTTGCCGGAGTGTTTCGTCATCGAGTGTTTTGCGGTAAGCGTTATGATAAAAAACCTCCAGCAATTCCAGCCACGGACTGACACTGACGGGTTCGCCGTCGCGTTCATGGTGATGGGTGATAAGCACCCGCTTGGCACTGTGCAATACGCGGCAGAAGTGATGCAGCTTTTTTGCCAGTGCCTGTGACCAGGTGGGTAATCCCAGTTCAGCACGTACCTGCTGGTTAAAAAATGCCTGGCTGGTGGGAGATCCCGGCATGTGATCCCGGCTGCACCCGGCAACAATGGTGGCGGCGAACCGTTGCAGTCGGCTTTGTTCCAGTGTCAGCAGCCGCACCGGACTGGCTGACAGCGGCAGTCGAAAGGTGGCGTTCTCCAGGTTGCGCCCCAGCCAGTTGCGGAATTCGGACCAGTTGAGTTCTACACGGGAGTGAGTGGCAGCCTGCTGTAACTGGGCCACGACTTCCAGCAGGCGCTGTCCGGCGGCATCCTGTTCAAGGTACTGCCAGGTGCCTAGTTCCCGCAGGCTTTCGCCCAGTGAATCGAGGAAGTCGCTCGCCGGATAAGAACCGTGTAGCAACCGCTGGATTGGACTGGCCGCATGGTCCAGCACATTCAGCATCTGCTCTACAGCATGCCGCATGGGTTCTGACCAGTCGGGCAGGCGTTCGCTGCGACGCTCGAGCCGGTGCCGGTAGCGTTCCAGGCCGCGGGCTATATTTTCGTGCAGGATGATATCCTGTTCCAGACGCCGCACCTGGGCCAGGTGGGTATCACGATCGGAAAAGCAGACAAAGGGCGATTTTAGTACATCGAGCAGTGGTCCACAGGCGAAGTCTTCTTCAACTGTCTCCAGCCAGCGTTCCAGCGTGGCTGCTGCACTGGTGGTGGATAAGGCCCAGCCGCCGGCGTCGTCCAGTTCAATCTGTGAGGCTTCCAGCATGGCGCGTACACGGCGCGCAAGGCGCCGGTCTTCGGTAACGATGGCAATCGGCTGGATGCCGTCCAGTAACCAGCGTCGGACCTGCAAGGCAACGGCCTGCGCCTCCTGTTCCGGGCTGTCTGCCCGGAACGTTCTGAGTCGTGATCCTGCAGTGTCCTGTTGGTTCCGGCGGGCGAAGCGTCTTGCCCGTTGTTTCAGGTCATCGCTCGAGGTTCCAAACAGTGCGCTGATGAAATCGTCGAAATCGTTGCCTTCGAGACATGACTGTTGCGCATCATCAAGCTCGAGCTGATCCAGGATATCGCGTATCGGCCGGTCCGGGTGGTAGCCATCCTGTTGCGCACTGCCGTGCAGAATCAGCTGCGCCTGTTGTCTGTCGACAAGGACGCGCAGCCACTGAGCTTCGCTCGGGGTGAACTCGGTGAAGCCGATCAGCCAGAGTGTTTGCTCACCGACGCAGTTCAGGCTGTCTGCCAGCTGTTGTCGATAAGCGGTGGCCGGATCTGAGAGGTTTTCGGCTTCCAGCTGCTGTTTCCAGGCGTGCCACAGGGTGTGCAGGATAGAGGCCTCCTGCTGCAGGGAAGGGCTGGGCGAGGAAAGCGCATAACTGCGTTTTAGGCTGGCGTGAAACTGATCGAAGGCAGCCGGGATCGATATGTCTCTGCGGGTCAATTCGTCAAATAGAGTGAGCAGCTGGTCAGCCAGTAGCCAGGGATCGGTATCGGCATAGATCTGTGCGGCGTTACGCAGTGCCTCGGCCAGTACCAGTTCCTGTGCAGGACGGTTGAGGGCAGTGCCGGTAATGACCGCCAGCTGGGACAGGCATTGGTCCAGGCGTTCGATGCAGGGACCCAGTAGTGCGCTGAAGCCTAGTTGCTCGGCCTGTTTGAGCAGCTCGGCACGTAACTGGGCGGCACACTGGTCTTCAGCGACCAGTATCCGACAATCGCTTAAATCGGGTAACCGGACCTTGTAGTGTTCGAGAATCTGCTGCGCTGCGACGGTGAGCGGGTCCTGGCTGAATGGAACCAGGGTCAACGGGTTCACAGGTATGTCCGCTTGGACGTAACAGAGGGCTCAGCGCTCCAATAACTCGAGTTTGCCTTCCTTGCCATTCCATTCATCGGCATCGGGCGGGGCTTCCTTCATCTGGGTTATCACAGGCCATCCCTGCGCCAGTTCTGCATTGAGTTCCAGGAACTGCTCCTGGCCTGCGGGCAGGTCATCTTCGGGGAAGATTGCCTCGGCTGGGCACTCAGGTTCACACAATGTGCAGTCAATGCACTCCTCGGGGTCAATCACCAGAAAGTTAGGGCCTTCGTGAAAACAGTCCACGGGACAAACTTCCACACAATCGGTGTATTTACATTTGATACAGTTTTCACCCACTACAAACGTCATGACCGCCTCCCGCTTGAAACGGGATAATGATACACGGATTGCTCAGGGTGGGGCTAGGAGCCCTGTCGGACTTGGGTGTTCGTAGTGAGGCGCCGCGGCTTCAATGTGCAGTTACGGCCCCGTTTCCCGGCGCGGTGGTGCATTCTGCCGGCGGCCTGGCGATATTCGGATACTGGGACAATTGACTTCATTTGGCATCAAACCTGCCGCTAAGCCTGGAAACGACAGATATTTGTCGCAGGGTCCCATCGGTATGGCTGGAGCATTGTTAAAAAATTCTGTCTGGTTGCTGGCTTGCCTGGCTACCAATATGGTGGTGGCGGCCTCTTACAAAACCATTCCCATGAACCAGAAGCGCCTGGCGACCTATTATATTCAAGCCAATATGCAGGGCAGTGGCGCGGTCGAATTCATGGTGGACACTGGCGCCGGTTACACCACAATCAATGAACACACTCTGGAACGCTTAAAACAGGCCGGCAACGCTGAATATGTCGGTCAACTGACCGGCGTGATGGCCGATGGCACTCAGCACGAGTTGCCGGTCTATCGCATCAAACACCTGGTTCTGGGTGAAGACTGTGTATTGAAAGATGTCGAGGCCGCTATTTTCCCACAAAATACACGTATGCTGCTCGGCTTGAGCGCACTGGAAAAGGCTGCGCCTTTCGTGTTTTCTATCAATCCCCCTCGCCTGAGTCTGAGCAACTGCGGTACGGCGACCAGCTGAAGCCATCAATATCACCTTGAAGGATTACGACTCTGCCGAATACGTGACTTAACGTATTAATACATTGCGCCTTTCTTTCATCTGATTCAAAATTAAACCGTTTGGGCCCAGTTGCGTTATTGTCAGCATGTTGATACCGGCTGGCATGTGGGAGCCCATAAGGATTTCTTCAGTATACGGAGGTAGGGAAAATGAAACAGATAAGCCATGTGCTTTTGTTTGTCAGCCTGGGAATGGCCGGTGGGTTGAGTTATAGCGCGCCCGGCTACGTGGATAACAATGAAGGGTCTGTTGTTCGTACCGGATCCGGCGATTGTCTGCATACCACTCGTTGGTCAATACCCAATGCGATCGCCGAGTGTGATCCGGAAATCGTCGCAGCCCGGGATAAGGTCGAGGTCGCCGCCGTCGAGATCGTTCTCAATCAGGTTCGCCTGGAAGCCGACACCTTGTTTGAATTTGACAGTAGCGAACTCACGGCGGACGGCACACGACTCCTGGATGATCTTGTCGGTAATCTGACAGCGGACGGCTTGCAGGAGCAAAAGCTCCAGATCACCGGTTACGCGGACCGTATTGGTGACGACAATTATAACCTGGGGCTGTCGCAACGCCGCGCGGTTGCAGTGCGCGATTACCTGGTCACCAAAGGTGTGCTACCTGACTACATCGAAGCTGATGGTGTGGGAACGGCTAACCCCGTGGTGGGTTGTGAAGGAGAGCATGGGGCGGCACTGGTCGAATGTCTGGCGCCGAATCGGCGGACCGAAATCGAATTCTCGGCCATGGAAGCCGTCGAAGTGCAGAAAGAGGCACCTGCCGGACAGTAAACAGCCATTGCCGGTGGTTTCAAAACGGGCCCACTGACACACGGGCCCGTTTTTATAGTGCGCGATCGTCGGCTATTGCTTTGAGTTTATAAAGCAGTTCCAGCGCCTCGCGAGGTGTCAGGTTATCGGGTTGGATGCCCTGAAATGCATCCACCAGCGGGCACTCTTCCTCGTGCTTGAACATATCGATCTGCTGCTGTGTTTTGTCATCCGGGTGCAGCGCATGTGTCTGACCGGTTTCGAGTTGACGCAGAATGTCCCGGCCCTGCTCCAGTACCCGGTCGGGCACACCGGCCAGAGCAGCGACCTGCAGTCCGTAACTGCGGCTGGCGGGTCCGTCCTTGACGGCGTGCAGGAAAACGATACGTTCGCCGTGTTCCACCGCATCCAGGTGTACGTTGGCTGTCGTCGCTATTTCCTCAGGCAGCCCGGTCAACTCAAAGTAATGCGTCGCAAACAGGGTATAAGTGCCAATAGAGCCGAGTTCCTTTGCCACCGCCCAGGCCAGTGCCAGACCGTCATAGGTGCTGGTGCCACGGCCGATTTCATCGATCAGAGCCAGGCTCTGGCAACTGGCATTGTTGAGGATGTTGGCGGTTTCGGTCATTTCCACCATAAAGGTCGAGCGGCCGCTGGCCAGGTCGTCGGAGGCGCCGATGCGCGTGAATATGCGGTCTATCGGTCCAATGCAGGCCTCATCAGCCGGCACAAAACTGCCCACACAGGCGAGCAGGACAATCAACGCGGTCTGGCGCATATAGGTCGATTTACCACCCATGTTGGGGCCGGTAATGATCAGCATACGTCGTTCGTCGTTGAGCTCAACATCGTTCGGTACGAAGGGATCTGTGCTGAACTGTTCGATAACCGGATGCCTGCCGCCAAGCACCACAATGCCCGGTTCCTCGCTCAGTTCAGGGCGGGACCAGTTCAGGCTGTCGGCACGTTCGGCGAGGGTCGCCAGCACATCGAGTTCGGCAAGACCTTCGGCGCAGGATGACAGTGCTTGTCCATGCTCTAACAGCTGATCCAGCAGCTCATTGTAGAGCGCTTTTTCACGTTCCAGCGCCTTGCTGCGCGCACTGAGCACCCGGTCTTCGTGTTCCTTGAGTGCTGGTGTAATGAAACGTTCGACGCCTTTCAGTGTTTGCCGGCGCTGGTAGTTGTCCGGTACCTGCTCAGATCGATTGCGGCTGACTTCGATGTAATAGCCATGAACCCGGTTGTAGCGTATTTTCAGGTTGTTGTTGCCGGAACGTTCGCGTTCCTGCGTTTCCATTTCCAGTAATACCTGGTCGCCCTGTTCACTGAGCCGTTTCAGCTCGTCCAGTTCAGCGTCGTAACCCACCGCAATAATGCCGCCGTCGCGCAGCAGGGCGGGCGGGATATCGGGTATCGCCTTGCGCAGCAACTTGAGGATTCCGGGCTGTTCCTGGATACGCGACGACAATTCGCTGAGCAGCGGATCGGTGTCACTGCGCAACAGCATCTGTAATTCGGGCAGGCGTGCCAGGGTGTCGCGCAGGGCACTTAAATCACGCGGGCGCGCGGACTTCAGTGCGATCCTCGACAGGATGCGTTCGAGATCGCAGCTGCCGCGCAGTTGCTCACGCAGGCTCTCAAACAGGCGGGCCTGTAACAGTGATTCAAGGCACTGATGACGTTTAGCGAGTATTTTGCGGTCACGCAGGGGACGGTGCAACCATCGGCGCAGCAGTCGTCCACCCATGCTCGTCACGCTTTTATCCAGTATGGCGATCAGGCTGTGTTCCTTGTACCCGGACTGTGCCTGATCAATCTCCAGATTACGGCGCGTTGCGGCATCCATTATCACGCCGTCTTCGCGCTGCTCGCTGCGCAGGCCGCGCAGGTGGGGCAGCGCGGCGCGCTGTGTATCCTTGACGTACTGCAGCAGCGCACCGGCCGCCGCTACCGCAACTGGCATATTCTGGCAGCCAAAGCCGGCCAGGTTCTGCGTGCCGAACTGCTGGTTGAGCTGGCGGGCTGCAGCGTCTGTGTCGAAATGCCAGGGCGGCAGGCGCCGCAGTCCGCCGCGAGCCTGCATTGCCTGCAGCAGCGACAGGTTTTCGCTGACCAGCAATTCGGCGGGTTGCAGCCGCTCGATTTCGCCCAACAGGGCCTCTTCGCCGTTAAACTCCTGAACCACAAAACGTCCGGCGGAAAGATCCAGCGACGCCACGCCGTAATAACCTTCCTTGTCCAGGTGAAGCGCAACCAGCAGGTTGTCGCGCCGTTCCTGGAGCAGGGCCTCCTCGGTCAGTGTGCCTGGCGTGACAATGCGTACCACCTGGCGTTCCACCGGTCCCTTACTGGTGGTGGGATCACCCATCTGTTCACAGATGGCGACCGATTCGCCCAGTCGAACCAGCTTGGCCAGATACTGGTCGACTGAATGGGCCGGAATGCCGGCCATGGGAATGGGTTCTCCTGCCGACTGGCCGCGGCTGGTCAGTGTAATGTCCATGAGTTCCGATGCCTTGCGAGCATCTTCGTAGAACAGTTCGTAGAAGTCACCCATGCGATAGAACACCAGGATGTCAGGGTGTTGCGCCTTGATGCGCAGGTACTGCTGCATCATTGGCGTGTGTGTGCTGGAGCTGGGTACGGCGGACATGGCCGACAAGTGTAGCTGAAATGGCGGGTGCGCTACAGCTTGCGAAATGCTGTCAGCTTTGATACTCATTAACCCGGTCAAGCGGGGAGTGATGTATGAGTCTGGATCAGCGGCCTAACCAGAAAAAACGCGATAGATGGCTGAGGCGTTAGCAGACCATGCCGCCCGTCTGGCGGCTGCACTGCGGCGTCGCGGTGAGTGGCTGGCGACCGCTGAGTCCTGTACCGGCGGCTGGGTGGCCAAAATCTGCACCGATCTCGCCGGCAGTTCGGCGTGGTTTGAGCGTGGTTTTGTCACCTACAGCAATGACTCCAAACGGGAACTGCTCGGCGTGTCGGCTGAAACCCTCGACCGCTACGGCGCGGTGAGCGAACAGGCGGTGCAGGAAATGGCTGCGGGCGTTTTGCAGAACAGCCGGGCACAGTGGGCGCTGGCAATCAGTGGGCTGGCCGGACCCGGCGGTGGTTCCAGGGAAAAGCCGGTGGGAACGGTCTGTTTTGCCTGGGCCGGTCCGGATGATTGGATGATCAGTCGGCGTTACTGCTTCGACGGGGACCGGCAGGCGGTGCGTCGGCAGGCGGTGGCAACGACGCTTTCGGTGTTAACCACCCACCTCAATGAATTGACGTGAGCGAGGCGGGAACCCGGCGGCTGTTCTTTGCCTTGTGGCCCGATGCGCGGGTACGCGCGCAGCTGGCAGCGGTCTCCCGTCACTGGGCCAGGCGCCCGGTCACGGATGACAAGCTGCACATGACGCTGCTGTTCCTGGGCCGGCGCAGTGAGCAGGAGCGGGTATGTTTTTGTGAGGCGGCTTCGAGGATCCAGTGTGAACCTTTTGAATTAACCCTGGATTATCTGGGTGGCTGGCCTGGAGCCGGCATTCAGTGGTTGGGAACCAGCCAGATCCCCGGCGTTCTGCCAGGGCTTGTTGACAGCCTGACAGCGGTGTTGGAGCCGTGTGGCTTCGCAGCCGAAAAACGACCCTTTGTTCCCCACATAACCCTCGCTCGCAAGGTCAGACATCCAAAGGTGAAAGCGGGGCTGGAAGCGATCCGCTGGCCGCTGCGGGACTTTGTGCTGGTTGAATCGTCCGCCGTTGAGGGTGGCAGCAGATATGAGGTGTTGCAGCGCTGGCCGTTTAAAAACCGGGGCAGGGTTGGGGAAAGTGGGTAAATTGAGATGCCGGCATGGTAATTCTCAAAACACTGTTTATTTTTACAGTGGTGTGGTGCATACTCAGCCCTTCACAGCCAACCTGCGGGGCAGGGATTGCCCGCAACTTAACCGAGGTAAGCGGAGAAGTCTATGGACGATCACAAGCGTAAGGCGCTCAGTGCAGCACTGGGCCAGATTGAGAAACAGTTTGGCAAAGGTTCCGTCATGCGAATGGGCGATGTCAGCGCCGCGCGTGATGTCGATGTGGTTTCTACCGGTTCGCTGGGGCTGGATGTGGCCCTGGGGGTCGGTGGTCTGCCACGCGGACGTGTGATTGAAATCTACGGCCCCGAGTCTTCCGGGAAAACCACCTTGAGCCTGCAAGCCATTGCCGAAACGCAAAAGATCGGTGGTACCGCGGCCTTTATCGATGCCGAGCACGCACTGGACCCGACGTATGCCGAGAAGCTTGGTGTGCAGATCGACGATCTGCTGGTGTCGCAGCCCGACACCGGTGAACAGGCGCTGGAGATTGTCGATATGCTGGTGCGTTCCGGCGCTGTGGACGTTGTGGTGGTCGATTCGGTCGCCGCGCTGACACCCAAAGCCGAAATCGAGGGCGAAATGGGTGATTCTCACATGGGGCTGCATGCACGTCTGATGTCGCAGGCCCTGCGCAAACTGACCGCCAACATCAAGCGTTCCAATACACTGGTCATTTTCATCAATCAGATCCGCATGAAAATCGGCGTAATGTTCGGCAATCCGGAAACCACGACCGGCGGTAATGCCCTCAAATTCTATGCCTCGGTGCGTCTGGATATCCGCCGTATCGGCGCCCTCAAGAAGGGCGATGAAATTATCGGTAACGATACCCGTGTCAAAGTGGTCAAGAACAAGATGGCGCCACCGTTCAAACAGGTGCAATTCGAAATTCTCTACGGTGAGGGGATTTCCCGCGAAGGTGAACTGATCGATCTGGGTGTCAAGTTCGACATCATTGATAAAGCCGGCGCCTGGTACAGTTACAATGGTGACCGTATCGGCCAGGGCAAGGATAATGTGCGCAACTTCCTCAAGGAACATCCGGAGATCGCGCAGGATATCGAGCAACAGTTGCGCGCCAGGCTGCTGAATAAGGCGGCTGCGCCTGTAGAAGCCGTTGTAGAAGCCGTTGAACCCCTCGAATCCACTGGCTGACGATAGCGCCGAGGTCTACCAGAAGTCATACGCAAGGGCGTTACGCCTCCTGGCGCGCCGCGAACACAGTGAGTTTGAGTTGCGCCACAAGCTCATCGGGCGAAACTTCACCGATGCCATTGTTGATGCCGTTGTTGGACAACTGGTCGACCAGGGTTTGTTAAGTGATCAGCGTTTCGCCGAGGTTTATGCGCGCGGCCGATTTGAACGGGGTTATGGGCCGCTGCGTATTCGGGCTGAGTTGCGTGAGCGGGGTGTCAGCGGCGCGTTGACGGAGCAAATGCTGGCAGGGCAGTCCTGCTCCTGGGTTGAATCAGCCAGCCGGCAGCGCAGCAAGCGGTTTGGCCGCCAGCCTGTCGGTGACTACCGGGAGCGCGCAAAACAGATGCGTTTTTTGCAGCAGCGGGGCTTTACCTCTGATCAGATTCAGGCAGTTTTTGCTGTTGCATGACAGTCATTGACCTCCAGGACAGTCACCGCGAACGGCGCTAAAGGCGCGAACGTTTGCAGCAGAATCACTTGTACCCTCCGGCCTTTATCCTGTACCTTTCTGCGTTATGAGCAGCAAGTTCAGTACAAGCAATATCCGCAAGATTTTTCTGGATTATTTCCAGGCAAAGGACCATGAAGTGGTGCCTTCCAGCCCCCTCGTGCCCGCCAACGACCCCACCCTGCTGTTTACCAACGCCGGAATGGTTCAGTTCAAGGATGTGTTCCGCGGGCGGGAGAAGCGCCATTATGTACGCGCCGCCAGCTCACAGCGCTGTGTGCGTGCCGGCGGCAAGCACAATGACCTGGAAAATGTCGGTTATACAGCACGCCACCACACCTTTTTTGAAATGCTGGGCAATTTCAGTTTCGGCGATTACTTCAAGCACGACGCTATTCGTTATGCCTGGGAGTTTCTGACCGAGGTGCTGAAGCTGCCGGAGGAACGCCTCTGGGTCACGGTATTCGAAGAAGACGATGAGGCGGTAGACATCTGGCTGAACGAAATCGGCGTGTCCCCGCAGCGTTTTTCCCGTATCGGCGCGAAAGACAACTTCTGGTCCATGGGGGACACCGGCCCCTGCGGACCCTGTTCGGAAATATTTTACGATCACGGCCCTGAGGTGCCGGGTGGACCGCCCGGAACACCGGAGGAGGACGGTGATCGCTATATCGAGATCTGGAATCTGGTGTTCATGCAGTACGACCGCGATGTCGCTGGTGAATTGCAGCCGTTACCAAAACCGTCGGTGGATACTGGCATGGGTCTGGAGCGTCTGGCCGCCATACTGCAGGGTGTTCACAGCAACTATGAAATCGATCTGTTCCAGCATCTGATCAAGGCGAGCGCTGAAGTGGCCGGTGTCAGGGACCTGGAAAACAAATCATTGCGCGTGATCGCTGATCATATACGCGCCTGTGCATTTCTGATTGTCGATGGCGTGATCCCTTCCAATGAGGGGAGGGGGTACGTTCTGCGCCGCATTATCCGGCGCGCCATCCGTCACGGCCATAAGCTTGGCAAGCGTGAATCGTTCTTGCATAAACTGGTTGCTCCGCTGGTCAGCGAAATGGGCGATGCCTATCCGGAGTTGGCCAAAGCGCAGTCACAAGTCGAGCGGGTTCTGGAGCAGGAGGAAGTCCGCTTTGCGGAAACCCTCGACCACGGCATGAAAATCCTGGAAGAGGCCATTGCCGGTCTGCAGGCGGATGTCATTCCGGGTGACATGGTGTTCAAGCTCTACGACACCTTCGGTTTCCCCGTTGACCTGACCGCCGACATTGCGCGGGAGCACAGTCTGTCGCTGGATATGCCAGGCTTTGAAACTGAAATGGAAGCCCAGCGCGCCAGAGCGCGAGCTGCCAGCAGTTTTGAGGGGTTAAACGCGAGTGGGCTTGATATCGAAGGCAGTACCGAATTTACCGGCTATGAACACTTGACGGACAAGGCCGCTATCGCGGCTTTGTATAAACAGGGAGAAGCCGTCGAAGTCCTGCGCGGTGGCGAAGAAGGTATCGTTGTGCTTGACCGCACGCCTTTCTATGCGGAATCCGGTGGCCAGGTGGGTGACCGTGGCGTCATCCGCAGCAGTGGGGGTGGCGTGTTTCGGGTAAGCGATACCCGCAAACAGGGCGACGGCGTGTTCGCGCATATCGGCCTGGTGACGCACGGTGAGATCAGGCAGGAAGAGAGTGTTGAAGCGCGGGTTGATCGGCAACGCCGTGCAGCAACACGTCTCAATCACTCGGCGACACACTTGATGCATGCCGCATTGCGCCAGGTGCTCGGTGACCACGTGCAGCAAAAAGGATCGCTGGTCGCCCCTGAGCGCCTGCGCTTCGACTTTTCGCATTTTCAGCCGCTCCGCACAGAAGAGTTGAAAGAAATAGAAGCCCTGGTAAATGAGCAGATTCGGGCCAATGCCGATGTGGAAACCCGCATTATGCCGGTTGACCAGGCCATGGAAGCCGGTGCCATGGCGTTGTTTGGCGAGAAGTACGGAGATGAAGTGCGCGTGCTGTCGATCGGTGATTTTTCGGTTGAGCTCTGTGGCGGGACGCACGTCAGCCGGGCCGGTGATATCGGTGTTTTCAAGATTGTCTCAGAAGCCGGTATCGCTTCCGGCGTACGCCGAATAGAAGCTGTAACCGGTGCCGGTGCGCTGGAATATATTGGTGAAACTGAAAAGAACATCAGCGAGGTGGCAAATCTGATTAAAGCCGGTCGGGAGGATGCCGTGGCCAAGCTGGGCCAGTTACTGGAACGTAACCGCAGGCTGGAAAAAGAGCTGGAAGCGCTGAAGGCCAGATTGGCCAGCAGCCAGGGCACTGATCTGTCCAGCCAGGCCCGGGAGGTGGACGGTATCAAGGTGTTAGCGGCCAGGCTGGAGGGTGCGGACGCCAAAAGCCTGCGTGATACAGTGGATCAGTTGAAAAACAAGCTGGGTGCTGCGGCTGTCATACTGGGCGCCGTTACGGATGGCAAAGTTGCGCTGGTTGCAGGCGTCACCAAGGCAGAAACCAAGTGCGTCAAGGCCGGGGAGCTGGTGAATCACGTGGCCAGCCAGATTGGCGGCCGCGGCGGCGGTCGGCCCGACATGGCACAAGCCGGCGGCAGCCAGCCGGAGAACCTCGAAGCGGCACTGGCGTCGGTTGCCGACTGGGTAAAGCAGCAAATCGACGTATCTAAGGCAGTCTAGTCGCCAATAACTGTTTTATCCCGGCTCAATTTGTAGTTTAATCGCCAGTTTTGGCGCGATCTACCGCATTTGTCAGCAGATATGGCACTTATTGTCCAGAAATACGGCGGCACCTCGGTCGGCACAGCCGAGCGAATTCAGGCTGTGGCCGAAAAAATCATTCAGTACCGGGACCAGGGCAATCAGTTGTTGGTGGTGGTTTCGGCCATGAGCGGTGAAACGGATCGGCTGTTGTCACTGGCTGCCAGCCTGTCCGCGCGTCCAGTGCCCCGCGAACTGGACGTGCTGCTGGCGACAGGCGAGCAGACCACCATTGCATTGCTGGCCATGGCGCTGGAGCAACGTGGCTGCGCAGCGCGCTCCTACACCGGTGCACAGGTGCATATTCTTACGGATGGCGCTCATAACAAGGCAAGAATCCTGGATATCGACGCACACCGCGTCAGTTCGGATCTGGCAGCAGGCCGTGTGGTGGTGGTGGCCGGTTTCCAGGGGGTGGACGAAAACGGCAATATCACTACTCTCGGAAGGGGCGGGTCTGATACCACTGCAGTTGCCCTTGCCGCGGCACTGAAGGCCGACGAATGCCAGATATTTACCGACGTGGATGGCGTATATACAACCGATCCCCGGGTTGAACCCGAGGCGCGTCGTCTGGAACGAATTACCTTTGAAGAAATGCTGGAAATGGCCAGTTTGGGTTCAAAAGTGCTGCAGATCCGTGCCGTGGAGTTTGCAGGCAAGTACAATGTACCGTTGCGCGTGCTTTCCAGTTTCGAGCAAGGTGAAGGTACGCTGATTACCTATGAGGACGAAGCTATGGAGCAGGCGTTAATTTCCGGGATCGCTTTCAATCGAGATGAAGCGAAGCTGACGGTGCTCGGAGTTCCGGATCAGCCCGGTGTTGCGCACAGGATTCTGGGTCCCATAGCGGATGCCAATATCGAAGTCGATATGATTATCCAGAACATTGCTCCAGATGGCAAAACCACCGATTTCACTTTCACTGTGAATCGTAATGACTACCAGCGTGGCATGGAGATTCTGCAGCAGACGGCAGAACAGATGGGTGCCAGCGAAGTTTCCGGTGATGCCAGGATTGTGAAAATATCGCTGGTTGGTGTTGGTATGCGTTCCCACGCCGGTATTGCTTCAACCATGTTTGAGACCCTGGCAAAGGAAGGGATCAATATAAGAATGATATCGACGTCCGAAATCAAGGTGTCGGTGGTCGTCGATGAAAAATACCTCGAGCTGGGTGTTCGGGCCCTCCACGAGGCGTTCCATCTGGATCAGGCAGCGACGGCCTGATCAATCGCTAACCGCCGCTGGCGGTTTTTCACAATGTCTAGTAAAAACAAAGATCTGATCGCTTGTTATAGTTTCGCAGTGGGTGGCCGACATAAGCACTAGCACTATGTTGGTTGCCTAATAAAATCTGCCGACTACGGAAGTTGTGAAGTTGGTGAGCGAGAAGGTCAAGGAGACACTAGGAATGTTAATACTTACACGAAGGGTCGGCGAAACCCTCATGATTGGTGACGATGTCACGGTTACCGTGTTGGGCGTTAAGGGGAATCAAGTCCGAATCGGTGTCAATGCGCCAAAGGAAGTGGCGGTCCATCGTGAAGAAATCTATGAACGTATCAAGCGCGAAAAAGAGGCGGAAGCCGGGCCGATAGAAACCAGCGACAACTGATTTAACTTTACCTGATGAGCCAGCCTCGGTATCCTACCCGCTCTCTGCAAATGACCGAAATCGGGTCTTTTTCGCAGATGGGAGAGGTGGCCGAGTGGCTGAAGGCGCTCCCCTGCTAAGGGAGTATGGGTTAACACTCATCGAGGGTTCGAATCCCTCCCTCTCCGCCACATAAAACAAGCCCCGTAAGGGGCTTTTTTTGTGGCGGAGAGGGAGGTTTTGATGAGAAGCCTTAGGTTCGACAAGCCGCGCAACGACGAATCAATTCCGACTTGCGCATGTCACCATGGAACTGGAATCAGGCGTGGGCAAAGCCCGGTTTTCATCCTTGGAAGAAGTCACTGCAAGTTGTGAATTCAGATTACCTCACCGATATCATCATCCTGCTGACAGCGGCGATTGTCGCTGTGCCCTTGTTTCGAACCCTTGGCCTGGGTGCTGTTCCCGGCCTCTTGATGGCCGGTATCCTGGTAGGGCCGTCGGGTCTGGGGTTGATCGATAACGTAAGCCAGATCGGGCATTTTGCTGAATTCGGGGTTGTGCTGCTTCTGTTTGTCATCGCAATCGAACTCAAACCGTCGCGGCTTTGGCTGATGCGACGCCTGGTGTTCGGTCTCGGTACTCTTCAGGTACTTGTTACAGGCTTATTGTTCACAGCAGTTGCCCATTATCTATTGGATATTTCCCTGCGCTCAGCGATCCTGATTGGACCGGCGCTGGCGCTTTCCTCGACCGCGTTCGTACTTCAGTTATTGACCGAACAGAAAATGCTGGCCACGGAGTATGGCCGGACTTCTATCGCCGTACTCTTGCTGCAGGATCTGGCCGTTGTACCACTTCTGGCCCTGGTATCCCTGTTGACCTTTCCGGAACTGAGTGTTGGCGAGGACATCGTCCTTGCCTTTCTCGAGGCCGTGGTGATTCTGGTGCTTGTCATTCTCGGTGGGCGCTACTTTTTCCACCCCGTTCTTCACTGGGTAGCCCGGTCTCAGGTCCCGGAGATATTCACGGCATCGGCGGTTCTGCTGGTGCTGGGTACCGCAGCGGTAACGGAGCACGTTGGACTGTCCATGGCCATGGGGGCATTCATTGCCGGTCTGTTGATTGCCGATTCATCTTTTCGCCACCAGATTACCGCCGAGATCCAGCCATTTCGAGGTTTGTTGCTGGGACTGTTTTTTATGACA
>Ga0210064_1000729_pt1 | contig 15300 bp, 9 predicted proteins | sample Muzzi_CordC_D2_FD_185531 | JGI IMG/M metagenome (GOLD analysis project Ga0210064, IMG submission 185531) | Wetland microbial communities from San Francisco Bay, California, USA, that impact long-term carbon sequestration - Muzzi_CordC_D2 (SPAdes) | ecosystem: Environmental > Aquatic > Marine >...
CAAGCATTTGTAAACGCCACTGGTCAAGATGGGTCTGATGCAGGCCCTTGCTACGAAGAAAAGCGCCGAGTTGCTTTTCATCAAGCGAGATGGCTTCCATTACGAGCTTGAGCTTATCTTCAGCACTTACAAAAAATCACAAATCCCTGGTGAGTAACTTTACACGATTGGTTTGCTGTTAATTTGAATCTTTTTCTCCTATTTTTCATTTTGAGACGGCTTTTAAGCCGCTGCGCCTAATTTTAATGGCTTATGAATTCTGCCTGGTAAATCTTCTGCCGGTACTGCAAGACTCGTCCGGACTGATCTTCGTATTCCTCGGCAGTGATCCGACGATCGTTCGGCATATGGCTATGCTATGCGGGTAGGGCAGTGGTTTTTGATACCGCGCGGTTTGTGCTTGCATCCCGCATAGCGGGGCTCTATTAGAGCATGCTGAGGACACTGAGATAGCCTTTATTCTAACATTATTTGGTCCCCAGCATTCCATTATAGCGCTAAAGCTTCACTTCGTGCCCACTGTTCTGCTATTCCATGGATTATGTGACTGCCAACACCACCCCTCTCTCCAAGCTGTAAGCTCTGCGAGCCGGAAGCTGAGGTGAAGTCAAAGCCTGGCCCTCTGGGCCAGGATTCATTATTTTTTTGAGGTCATGTCTAATTATGTAAGTAGCGCCACATTGTGGTAATTTTTTCATATAATTATTGATATTTTTTCACAGTTTTAAAAGGGTTCAAATTCGACACGCCTACCTTATCTTATTGAAATTATGTGTATTTTAAAAAAACATAGTCTGAATCATTACAGTTGCATGCTTTTTGCAAAAAGCATAAAGTTAATGAAGGGCCTTTTTATAAAATGTAAGATTGGCTAGGGGTTCTGCCTTCAGGAATATTTTGGAAGTATCCCCGGAAAGGAAATTCTAAGAGTTCTCAAAGCCACTCCCGGAAAGAGCAGACTTTGGGAGTTCCTGAAGTGAGGCCTTGAATTTTTACACCGAAGATTCTAAGACCGATGATAGGGGGTGGTGGCCCCGTTGCGGAAAGTGCTCATACTCTCAGTGAAGGTCAGTCGTTTTCTGACTGACCTTACATTATCACGATCAACAAGATATTGCGGTAACTTGATCTCAAATTTCAATGAGGGTTATTTTGGGGGCAAAATTCAGTTAGTATATATTACAAACGTAGCTAGTATATACTTTTTAAAGCAGCGGTTTGGAAGACTCCATGAATAATGGCTCAACCAAACCGACCTATGGTCATTAATATATAACTTATTTTACTATGGCTAATAAGGCAGGGTTTTAATAGACCCTGTCTTTTCTTCAGTCGAAGCGTTGATTGACTATTGGAATTTCAGAGACGATTAATTTGCCCGCCTTCCGAACGCTTCCAGAACCAGATCCGGCGGCCCGATGATCCGTGCAAAAATGGTGCGGCCTAAAAAGATGCTGCTGCCGTCTGCGAGCTCCGGCGTTCGATCTTCTTGCCAGATTTCCACTTCGGAAGCGCTGGTGCCGGCTGTGCGGGCTAATTCGCGCACCCATTCGATCAAAGCGGTTTGGGCACAGGTGCTGGCTTCCTTAAGGTCGCTGAATTTTTTGACACCGGCCAGCCCCACAATCTGATAACGATCGGGTTGCGGTGCGATGATGTCGATTTTGCGCCGGATAATGATGCGGCTGGTGATGGCGCCGACGGCGTTGGCCACATCGGCATGCTGCGGTATTAAGGGCTTGGCGGCCAGTGTGGCAGCGGCCTGGGGCAGAAAAAAATGAATCGGCGCACCGATTCCAACCACCGGATGGTGCAGGCTGATGCGAACAGAAAAATTGCGATTTCCTCCCTTGAGCATATTTTCGACCAGGGTCCGGCAAACAGGGCCCTGTTCCAGATCCGGCAGATCGCTATCATGTTCAAGCTGTTTTTTGAGAAGTTCAAGTGTCAGGCGCTCGGTAACAGCGGTCAGCAGAGCGGCGGTCAATTCGTAAAGATCGCGTCCGCAGATTTCGGCCAACAATTGTCCCATGGCCAATGCTGCCTTACGGCTCCAGCGGGAAAATCGGTCTTCGATGTGCAGCAAATCGGTGGGCGTAAAGCCGCAGCGCTGAATGATGCAATTTTGCTCCAGCCGTTCCAGGCCGAGTGCTCCGACAAAATGAGCCCCCGTATGTTCGATAAGCTCATCGACTGCCCGGGGGCGTTTGGCCAGCAGTCCGATAATCTGCTCCTCCAACGGTGTCAAAGACTTTGGCTCGGGTTTTTCCAGCAGGGCGAGGATCTGCATATTGCGGGTCGATACGCGATAGCGGCTGAGATTGCGCTCGAGGAATTCCAGGGCCTGCCCGGTGCCGGAGGTGTGCCCGGCCAGCCATGATATCGGCGCCACCCGGGTGGGTCCGACGGCGAATCCATCCTTGTCCCGCTGAATCAGGCTGTCGCCGCCAAGGCCTTCGGTGCGTATATTCATGGCTTTGACATGGGTTTTAAATCCGCCGACCGTGGCCCCGCTTTCACAAATTTCGGGAACACCGTTTTCGATAATCGCTGTGTCGGTCGTGGTACCGCCCATATCGACGATCACCGCATTTTGCAGACCGGTTAAAAACTGCGCCCCGGTGACGCTGGCGGCCGGTCCCGAAAGAATGGTTTCAACCGGTCGCTGCCTGGCCATGGGGCTGCTCATCAGGGTGCCGTCACCTTTTACCACGACAACCGGTGCTCCGATTCCCCGGTCACCTAAAACACGTTCCAGATCCGCCAGCAGCCTGGTGAGCAATGGAATCAGGCGGGCATTCAGCATGGCGGTCTGGGCCCGGGTGCGGAAATTCAGGATATCCGACAATTCATGGCCGCAGGTGACCAAACATCCGGTTTCTGCTTCAACGATCTTTTTAACCGCATTTTCATGGACCGGATTGACGCATCCGGCGTAGCCGGATACCGCGAAAACCGCCACTCCTTCAGCATCTACCATGGTCCGGGCAACCCGCCGGATCTCGTCTTGATCGATGGCCGCTAATTCCTGACCGGTAATCGTCAGACGACCCGTCAGCACAGCCTTGGGTTCATAGGCAATGTCCTCGGGATCCAGCCGGCCGGCGGGCGGCATCAGCAGCATCCCCACTTTTTGGCCGTGATTCTCGACAATGGCATTGGTGGCGAGGGTGGTCGAAAGTGCGACCAGCTCAACCCGCCCCAGCAGGGATTGATCCAGCTGAGACAGGACTTGGGCAATGCCGATGGTATAGTCCCATTTGGTGCTTAGCGCCTTGGCTTTAGATGCCACCGTTTTTGACGGTAAATCATAGATGACGGCGTCCGTGTAAGTCCCACCGGCATCGATTCCCATACCAACATTAAACATTTGAAATCGTCGTCCTTTCAAAGCTTTTCCGTTGCTCTTGAAAAAATTGGATTTAGAGTCAACTCAATTTAAAACACACGCTTCCCGTATGCTAAAACGACCCAGGAAGGTATCAGAAAAAAACGCAATGGTAAAACCTTTTTAATCATTGCTGAAATAGCCGGCGGCTTTTGAATGGAGTTAAAGAAATATTTTTGAATTATTGGTTGCGCTGTGATAACAGATAAATCATCCTAACATGGATCCGCCCAAGGTGGGGAAAAGTTTGCCACAAAGGCACCAAGACACAAAGCAAAACGCGAAACTTTTTGGTTAACATTCTACTCCGAGTCTTTGCGTCTTAGTGGCGATCCGCATCTGGAGGGCATAGAAATTACAATTAAGACTCTAATTGGGCATAGCTATCATGGCATAAACATCGACCAGGTAAAGGAGAATCCATGCGAGGACAAGAAGCAATTATCAGGCTGCTCGAGCAGGCGGGGGTTGAGGTGGTTTTCGGGCTGTGCGGCGATACCAGCCTGCCGTACTATGAAGCATTTTATGATCTTAAACCGAACATCAAGCATGTGCTGACGCGGGATGAGCGTTCGGCCGGCTATATGGCTGATGCCTATGCCCGTCTGAGCGGTCGTGTGGGGGTTTGTGAAGGTCCCAGCGGCGGCGGGGCAACCTATATCATACCCGGCGTGGCCGAAGCGAATCAATCTTCCGTACCGCTGGTCTGTCTGACTTCGGATATCGATTCCAGGCATCGCTGGCGTGGGACGCTGACTGAAATCGACCAGGACGCCCTGTTCGCACCCATTACGGTTTGGACCAAAACACCGACCAGTGGGATCGAGTTGCCCAGGGCTTTCCGGGACGCGTTTCAGCGTGCCACGACCGGCAGCCTGGGGGCAACCCATATCGGATTGCCGTTTAACGTACAGGAAGCGGAGATACCGGATGAAGAGGTGCATATAAACAGCCGTTATTCCCGCTACCCCGCCGACCGCGTGGCTCCCGCGGCCGAAGCCCTAAAAAGGGCGGCCAGGGCCCTGGTCGACAGCAAGATGCCGCTAATCGTCGCCGGAGCGGGCGTCATCAGGTCGGAGGCCTGGCCGGAGTTAAAAAGCCTGGTCGATCTGTTGCAATGTCCGGTCGCCACATCGATCAGCGGAAAGGGTTCGATTGCGGAAACAGATCCTTATGCTTTAGGGGTTATCGGAAGCAACGGCGGGATGCCTTATCGCCATGACATGGTGAATTCGGCCGATTTGATTTTTTTCGTCGGCTGCCGCTGCGGATCGGTGCCGACCGAAAAATGGACGCTGCCGGCCAACAAAAACATCGACATCATCCAACTGGACATCGACCCGGCCGCAATCGGTTTGAATTATAAAGTCGCCTATCCGGTTGTGGCGGACGCGAAAATGGGATTGGCCGCCATGGTGGAGTCCGTGGCTGATCTGCTCGGGGGTAAATCGGCGCACAAACTGGACCCGGAGGTGATTCCCAGACTTCACAAAGAATGCCTGGCCGGCATCGACGAATTTCAATCCGATGCGACTCCGATTCGCCCGGAGCGGTTCGTCGCCGAATTAAGCAGCCTGATGCCTGAAGATGGCATTATTGTTGCCGATCCCGGCACGCCGACACCTTATCTGGCGGCCTACTACCAACTGCCACGCGCCGGGCGCTGGTTTGTTGCCAATCGGGCCCACGGTGCCCTGGGATATTCCCTGCCGGCTGCGGTGGGTGCTCACTATGCCCGTCCCAACAATAAAGTGGTTGCCGTCATGGGGGACGGCAGTTTCGGTTTTGCGTCGGGCGAGCTGGAAACCATCAGTCGTTTGCAGGTCCCGGTGGTTCTGATCGTACTGTCCAATTCCATTTATGGCTGGATCAAAGCCGGTCAGAAGGTGATGGGCGGCAAGTATTTTTCGGTTGATTTTTCAACTTCCGATCACAGCCGCATCGCCCGAGCCTACGGCATCGACGCCCAACGGGTAGACCAGCCGGCCGAGCTGAAAGCGGCCCTAAAACGTGCGCTGACCGTTGACGGTCCAACCCTGCTGGATGTTGTCGTCCAACCGCTGCACGAAAGTAAAGCACCGGTGTCCAAGTGGGTGGTATGATACTTATTGAATATTGAAGATTTAATGAATTCTGGCTTTTTGAAATGTAGGTGTCAGGTGTCAGGTCCCAAAGTACCTAAATCCTGACACCTGATACCTGACACCTGAAACCCGAGACCCCTGAAATATCAAAGCACCAGACTACATCGACAACCAACTGTCGATATAGTGCCACCAGACGCCTAAAGGACACACCAATGCTCCCTCGCCACGCCGATGTTGTCATTATCGGAGCCGGTGTCATCGGTGCCGCCGTTGCCTATTACCTCGGCCAGGAGAAAATTCGTGCCGTAGTGCTTGAAAAAGAGCAGGTCGGCTCGGGCAGCTCCGGGGCATGCGAGGGATTGTTGCTGCTGCAATCCAAAAAACCGGGCATCCACCTGGAGATGGCGATTGAAAGTCTGCGCCGGTTCCAGACCCTGTCCCGGGAGCTGGAAAATCCGATCGAATTTGAAAACAAGGGCGGCCTGGTGGTTATCGAATCAGAAGAAGAACTTGCCGCCATGCAACAATTTGTCGAGAAGCAAAAAAAGCATGGCATCGACATCTCCCTTTTGAGCCAAGCGCAGGCACGTCAAAAGGAGCCGGCCTTGTCGGAAAAAATAGTTGGTGCGACGTTTTCACCCCGGGACAGCCAGGTAAATCCGATATTGCTGACCCGCGCTTTTTTGCATGCGGCCCAAAAAACGGGAACAACGGTTTTTGCCGATACGCCGGTTCATGGAATAGAATCAGCCCATGGACGGGTGGCCGCAGTCCTTACGGAAAAGGGCCGTGTCGCAACCAGCGTGGTTGTCAATGCGACCGGTGCATCGGCCGCCGCGATCGGCGGCATGGTGAATTTACCCATCCCCATCAAACCCCGGCGAGGTCAGGTACTGGTCACCGAAGCGGTGGCTCCCATGCTGCAACGCTGTATTCTGTCCGCCAGATATATTGCAGTCAAATTTGACCCCGGGTTGGCGGCGGCCGGCGGCGTGGGCTTTGCTGTGGAGCAGACGGCCAGCGGCAACATCCTAATCGGTTCCACCCGGGAGTTTGCGGGGTTCGACAGGCGTACCACCTACGAGGGCATCTACCGCATTGCAAGCCGTATTCTGCGGGTAATTCCGGGCCTTAAAAATTTGCTGGTCATCCGAGCCTTTGCCGGGCTCCGACCCTATACGCCCGATGGGCTTCCGATCCTCGGCAAAGTCGAGTCCCTGGACGGTTTTATCATGGCCGCCGGCCACGAAGGCGACGGAATCACCCTGGCACCCATTACCGGTGAAATGATTGCCCGGCTGGTTGCCGGGTCCAAGCCGCCTTTTGCTTTTGATGAATTTAGACTGGAAAGATTTAATCCGCCTGCGATTAATTAAATTCTATATTGACCCGTATAATTTTGAAAAGACATCCTTTCCATACTGGGGTTTGAGGGCATAGGCATGGCAGACAATGATGTGGCAAAGATCGTTGAAAAAGTCATCGAAGCTCACGGCGGCGCCGGGCGCTGGAAGAATCTGGCAGCCGTCGAGGCGGTTATTTCCGTCAGGGGTTTTTTGTTTAGAGCCAAACGACGACCGGTTCTGAACCGGGTTCGCGTGCGGGCCTCGACCCGCGAACCCAATTTTACTTTTTATGATTATCTTCAACCCGGACAGACCGGTGAGCTGCGCGGCGATGAGGAAGTCAGAATCACAGGGCCGGAAAATGACGTCGTGTCCAGCCGGCGCCGGCCGCGGTCGGCCATTCAAGGCCTGCGGCGGCAGTTGTACTGGGATGCGCTTGATTTTATTTACTTTGGGGGCTACGCCACCTGGAACTACCTGGTGACGCCGTTTATTTTTCTGAGAGGTGGATTTCAATTTGAAAAGCTTGCGCCGCTGACGGCGGATCCTGAATCCGGAGTGAGGCTGCAGGTGATTTTTCCCGATGATTTACCGTCCCACTGTAAACAGCAAGTTTTTTACTTTGATCGCAATTACCTTCTCCGCCGGCTGGATTATACGGCCGAAGTTGTCAGCCGCTGGGCGCACGCGGCTCATATTTGTGAGGACTATCAGGATTTTGGTGGACTTAAGGTTCCAACTAAAAGAAGGGTCTTGCCCCTACCGATTGGCAACAAACCATTGCCGGGGCCGGTAATCGTTGCGATCGACATCCATGAATTTGAGCTGATTTCATCGGCTGAGGATTAGTCGTTTGAAAACCAAGTATTCAACCAGGCAGGTAACCGGCTAAATGTGTTATGGATTCCGGCCTGCGGACTTTCGCCTCAACTTTAGAACGATTTTAAGGAATGCCTGGGTTTTGTAGTGGAGGGGTTTATCCCCTCCTGGAAGGGTTCCTCAGTAAAGCAATATTGGTTTGGAAGCAATATAAACGGGAATCGACAGGTCGTAGTCGACCCTGCGGGTGGGGATAAACCCCACCCCTACAGATCGCACCCTGTTGCCGATGCAGATATCATTGGCGGCTTATTTGAGCGCTGATGGGGATGAACCCCGCCACTGCAGCCGGATTGAAGGTTTAACATATAAAGCATTGTTATACCTCAATTGAGTGAAACGTAATTGAGGAATATTCGATATCCGGCACTGAGAAATGCTTTTAAGGAATGGGTTTGATAATTAATATATCACCCGAAAGGGCCATATAAAATGCGTTGCTCAAGACCACAAAGCCAATACCTGATACCCAATACCGGCTAATTGGGCTTCGCTCAATTAGGGTTGTACATTTGCCTGGTGCCGCGCAAGGCCGGTTAGGGGTCGAGATCCTGTTGCAGGCGGGCGATTTCTTCAAAATTTGGGCTTACGGCCCGATAGAGTTTCTGATACAGCGGGTAAATTTTCTGATAAAGGGCGGCATTCTCCTTGCCGGGCAGGCATGATCTGCCCGGCTTCGCAAAGTCCTTCAGGCTTGCCAGGTCGGCGGCGGCGCCGGTGCCGAGCATGGCCCACAGGGCTGCTCCCAGGCAGGATGTCTCACCCCAGGGCGGGACAACCACTTCTTGGCCCAGGACATCGGTGACAACCTGCAGCCAGAATTCCGATTGGGTGAATCCTCCGGAAGCGATTATTTGTCGCACCTCGACGCCGATTTCGGCCAGAACATCGCTCAAGCTCTTGAAGCGAAACGCAATACCCTCCACCAGGGCCCGACTGAGATCTGTCGCACCATGGGAAAGGTTCATCCCGAAAAATGTCGCCCGGGCATTCAGATTCCAATGGGGACTGCGCTCGCCGGCAAAAAAGGGCAGGCAGATGATCCCGCCGGAACCGGCCGGGGAGCGGCTCGCCAGGGCCAGGACGTCCTCAAAGGACAGGCGCTGTGCCCGGGCGGAATCGGGCAGTACCTGGTTCAGACAGTCCCTGAGCCAGGACAGTGCCACCCCGCCGTTGTTGATCGCGCCGCCCACCAGCCAGTGCCCTTGATCAACGACGTAACACCAGCTGCGGGCCCGGCGGTCCAGAATCGGATGCGGACACAGCACGCGAAACGCGCCGCTGGTGCCGATCATGCAGGTCGCCTGCCACGGCAGCAGCGCGCCGGCTCCCAGGTTGGAATTGGCGGCATCCGAGGATCCGAGCACGACCGGCACATCGCGGCGGATGCCCATTTGCCGGGCCGCCTCCGGCTCCAGCCCGTTATGAACCGTCAGCGGGGAGACGGGTGTCGAAAGCTGGTCCCGGCGGATGCCCGCCGCATCGAGGCACAGGGGTTCCCAGGCGAGTGAATGCGTGTTCAGCAGGCCCGAGCCGGCCGCCAGGCAGTAGTCGACCCGGTATTCGCCGATCAGGCGGGCCAATACATATTCCTTGGCGGTTACGTAGCGCCAGGTATTGCGGAACACCTCCGGCCGGTTTTCGCGCAGCCATATGATCTTGTAAAGGGGATACATGCCATGGGCGGGGCAACCGGTTTGTTCGTACAGCCGGGCAGCCAGCGGCCGACCACGCAGGGCTTCAGCCTGGTCCACGGCCCGTCCATCGGCCCAGGTGATCACACCGGTCAGCGGCTTGCCTTTGCGGTCGAGCGCCAGCAGGCTGTGAAGCGCCCCCCCGATACTCAATCCGGCGCAGTTGTCCGAATCCACTTCCGCCTGGGCCAGCGCATTTCTGACGGAGGCTATGGCCCCCTGCCAAAGCTGCCGGGGGTTTTGCTCCTGCCACCGATCGTGGGTGTCGCTGCCGGCATATTCACCAACCCCGAAGCCGAGGATATCCGCGTTGGAATCGATTACGACGCTCTTGCAGCTGCCCGTTCCCAGATCGATTCCAAGAAACCAGCTTGAGTCTTTCATATGGTTGCCAGTCGTCACTGTTCGTATACTTCCGGGTTAACGACGTGGGCCGGCCGCTCGCCCCGCAGAACCGCCAGGCAGGCATCGAGCGACATCCGGCCCATGGCGTTTACGGCTTCATCCGTATGGGCCCCCATGTGGGGTGTGGCAATAACCTGAGGCATCCCCAGCAGCGGGTGGTCCGCCCCCGGCGGTTCCTTGCCAAAACAGTCCAGGGCGGCGCCCGCCAGATGTTTTTCTTCAAGCGCCTGCTGCAAGGCGGCTTCGTCGATCAGCTCGCCCCGGGCGGTATTGACGAGCAGGGCGCCCGGTTTCATCTTTTGCAGAAAGTCGGCGTTGACCATGCCGGTGTTGGCCGGGGTCACTGCGCTGTGCAGGGAAACAACATCGCAGGATGCCAGCAGCTCATCGAGGGCTACCAGATTGACGGCCGGATCGGCCGCATGATCCGGCTTCACATAGGGATCCGTGGCCAGCAGCCTGCAGCCAAAAGCCTGCAGGCGCAGAGCCACCTCCCGGCCGATGGCCCCGAATCCCAGCAGTCCCACGGTTTTACCCCGCAACCCGATTCCGGCATAGCGCGGCCATTTTCCGTTGCGGGTGGCCTGATCCGCCTGACAGATATGGCGGCCGAGTGCCAGCATTAATCCGACGGCCAGTTCGGCCACGGCGGCTGAATTGGCTCCCGGCGTGTTGGTTACGACAATGCCGCGGGCGGTGGCCGCCGCGACATCCACCCGGTCCACGCCCACCCCGTAACGCGCGATCACTTTCAAACGCCCGGCCGCCGCCAGGGCCGCAGCGTCAATGATATCAAGCCCGGCAATCAAGCCGTCGGCATCTTTTAGAAGTTCGGCCAGTTCGGCGGATTCGAGGGGCCGGCCGGCCGTATTGTAGACCACCTTGCCGACTGTTTTTTTCAAAGCGGTCTTTAAATCCGGGTTCCCGCTGGCGAACGAAGTCGGGGTTACCACCACGCGGCATCCGGCAAGATCTTCACTCCATTTGGAGCGGGTATCGGATTTTGAGTTCATCAGGTCTTCTCCTGTATTATACCTGCTGCCGGCTAAACAATCTGCCGTACAGAAAGCTATATACCATCTGCATGTCAAAAAAACAATTACGTGGATATATACTGCAGTTAACATTTTGGTCATTTTCCGGTCATCTTGCTGTTAAGTCTTTGATTTATTTTTAATTCGAATCCAAAAACCATGACTGCCGGCTTTTTCCAAAAGCCCGCTTGTGCCTCCTGAAGGATTGGGGGAGTCGGGAAAGTTTATCTAATATGGGAAAGGGGGATTTAGATATGTTCAACAAAAAAGTGTTCATCATTGTCTCACTGTTTTCACTGGTATCGGTAGCCGGAGGCTGGGGCCCTTGCGCAGCGGCCAATCGCGAATCGCGCTTAATTCCGCTGACGGATTTTTTTAAAAACCCGGCCATGACCGACTTTACACTTTCACCAAACGGGAAACACATCGCCTTTATGATGCCCTGGGAGCGCCGCCTCAACGTGTTTGTGCGCCGGGTAGGCGAAAATGAAGCAAGCCGCATCACCCATGCCCAGGCGCGGGATATTGTCGGTTATGCCTGGGGCAACAACCGCCGGATAGTGTATGTCCAGGACAACGGTGGTGATGAAAATTTCAGGCTTTATGCCGTGAATATCGACGGATCCAACTTCAAGGAGTTAACGCCGTTTGAGAATGTGCGCGTCAGGATTGTCGACCGGCTTGAAGATAATGAAGCAGAGATGTTGATCAGCATGAATAAACGGGATAAACGGATTTTTGATGTGTACCGCATTAACATCAATACCGGTAAGATGAAAATGGTGGCTGAAAATCCCGGCGATATTTCCGGATGGTTGACCGACAACAACGGCAGACTGCGGGTTGCCGTTGCCACTGATGGTGTCAACACCAAACTGCTTTACCGTCGGACTGAACAAGACGCCTTCCGGCCGATCTGTACGACCAATTTTAAAGATTCAATCGATCCGCTATACTTTACTTTTGACAACAAGCACCTGTACGTGGCTTCCAACATCGGCCGGGACAAAAAGGCGATTTTCAAATACGACCCTGAGACAAACCAGCATCTCGAGCTGATATATGAAAACCCGCAAGTGGACGTCATCGGTGTCCTGCGCTCTAAAAAACGTCAGGTTCTAACCGGTGTGTCATACATCACCGATAAGTTGCACTACCACTTCATTGACCGACAGCGTGAGCAGCTGCAAAATATTCTGGCATCCAAACTGCCGGGTTACGAGGTCGTGGTTACCAGTATGAGCAAAGATGAAACCCGGTTTGATTTTTACCGCACCATGGAAACTTTTCTGGGCCGACATCTTGGAAGTCAGGTTGAAAACCGGGCAGCCTGAATATTTAACGAAAAAGATAAAGCTTCCAAAATGCTTGATATCATAAGATTTTGACGAAACTGTCGAAATTTTGACACTTTGGCGGGAAAACCCGATTTTGCCGGATTCTATAACTACTTGAAATTATTTATGAAAAAAAAATTCGAGTTTGGCATTATTTTTGAATATACAAATATACAATTATTTAGGATCTCAGATGTGCGTGCATCTTTTCTGCCGGGCTTCCAAATTGTGCGAAGATATCCGAGCAAGGAAACAACGGCATCCCGGAGAGCCAAATAAACAAAAAGGCAGGGTCTTTCATGGTCCTGCCTTTTTGTTTATTTCTGTCGGATTTCCCTCTCACTGATTCCCATCAGGTACAACAACCCATCCAGTCCGACATTGGAGATTGATTTTTCGGCGTTTGCCTTTACCATGGGTTTCGCGTGGTAGGCGATACCCAGGCCGGCGATGCTGATCATGGGAAGATCGTTGGCCCCGTCTCCCAAAGCAATGGTCTGTTGCAGACTAATATTTTCCACCGTGGCAATGGTTTTGAGAATCTCAGCTTTCTTGGGTCCGTCGATGATGTCGCCCGTGATGTTGCCGGTGACTTTGCCGTCTTTAATTTCAAGCACATTGGCGAATACGTAGTCCAATCCCAGGCTGTTTTGCAGATACTCACCAAAATAATCAAAGCCGCCGGATATGATCCCAATTTTGTAGCCAAGTCTCTTCAGCGTGCTTACGACGCGTTCGGCGCCTTCGGTGAGCGTCAGATTCCGGGCAGTTTCAGCCAGCACCTTTTCATCAAGACCCTTGAGCAATGCCACTCTACGGGTAAAGCTTTCTTTGAAATCCATTTCACCATTCATGGCCGCAGCGGTGATTTCAGCCACCTGGTTCCCGGCACCGACATGCTGCGCCAGGATGTTGATCACTTCACCCTGAATCAACGTGGAATCCATATCAAACACCACCAGGCGGCGGGCGTGCCGATAAATATCGTCCATATGAAAGGAGATATCGATTCCGGTTTCTTCAGATATTTTAAATAGTTGGCTGCGTAATTGACCCGGCTCCTCCAGTGAGCCGGAGACGGTGATTTGGATGCAGGCTTTGGGTAATGACTCGGGATCATCCAAAGATACCCGTCCGGAAAGCCGGGTAATCACATCGATGTTCAAATCGCTTTCCGCCAGCGCGGTGGCGACTTTTGCCAGTTGAACAGCCGGCAGCCTGCGGCCCAGAAGCGTTATAATACGGCGTTGCTGACCGTACTGCGCTGCCCAGCCCTCATAGCTTTCGGCATCAATGGCTGAAAATCGAATCTGAATGCCAAGCTTATGGGCTCGAAACAGAAGATCTTTAAGAATCGATGAGGATGAGTGCTCGGCCGGTATTTCCACCAGGATGCCCAATGACAGGTAGTCGTGGATAACCGCCTGGCCGATATCCAGAATCGTCACTTCATACTGTGCCAGGATATTGGTCAAGCTGGATGTCAGTCCCGGCTTATCTTTGCCGGTAATATTAATCAGAATGATTTCGCGCATTAATTCTTCCTAACCTGGATCCATCCCAGTGCGGATAAAAAATTACCAACAAGGCACAGGACAATTGAAGATTGAAAATTGAATATTTGTGGTATTCTATCCATTTTTCTTCCGTCTTTGCGGATCTGACCTCTGTCCTCCGTCTTCTGTCTTCTGGGATTCTATGCGTCTGAACCGAGAAATTCAAGCACCAATTTTTTAAAAATTTCCGGGGCTTCTGCCGGGATACTGTGGCCGATGCCGTCAAGGCGTTCGTGGGTTGCCCGGCAGCGGTGTGCAAGCTGTTGAACATCATCCGGCTCGACTAACGGGTCTTCCGAGCCCGAGAGAACGAGGGACGGTATGTTGAAATCAAGCGGAATATTATCAGGCGATGGATAGTTTAAGACGGCCTCCAACTGAGCGATCAGGGCTTTCCTGCTGTTGCGAATCTCGACGGCGTAGACGATCTTACCGATAATTTTTTGGTGGTCCTTTAAAAATTTGTTGCCGAATACAGTCGGCAACGCAGCCCAGGCCATGGCCTTCAAATCCGAGAGTTTTAGAATTTCCAGCCAGGAGCGGACAATCGTTCTGCAGCGGGCACTTGTCTGCGCACCTGCGCTGCACAACACCAGCCGATTGACCATTGCTGGAAATTCCAGGGTAAACTCCAGCGCCAGCCGGGCGCCATGACTTAAGCCTACCAGGTGCGCCCTGGCAACAGCCAGATGGTCCAATAAGCCTTTAAGATCTGAAACATGCAGTTTCAGCGAGATCGGCGCGGTTCCCAGGTCGCTTTGTCCCTGCCCTCTGGCATCATATAAAAGCAGGCCATATCGCTTTGAAAAGGCTGGGACCTGATTGCCCCAGTACATGGTGGTCTGAGTGGTGCCGTTCAGGAAAATAACGACCGGATTTGACATGTCAATGCCGTAAGTCGTGTAGAATATTTTGCAGCGGTCGATGGTTGTGAAGTAGGGCATTGCTGATTCCCGGTTGGGCAACTATTTGACGTTCAATATGTTCACTGTTCGCGCCAGTTGAAGTTTCATACAAGTTATTTCGTCGTCGATCAAACTGGCCGTCCTCCCGCGGCGGGTAAACTGCGAAGGAATAAATTTCAAATTCCAAGCACCAAATAACAAATAAATTCCAAATCACAATAATCAATGACCGAAATTTGCAAATTCAAGAAAATCCAGCCATTTATGTTTTTTGTGGTTTAGAACCTTCATGCTTTTGTGATAAAGGAGCGGCTATTTAATTAAAGCGATGGCCAAAAGATGTGGCGTCCCTTTTGGAATTTTGTTTTTTGGTCATTGAAATTTATCTGAGATTTGTGATTTGGAATTTGTGATTTTATTTGGCGCCGGCATCGAAGAATTCGAATATCTACCCTATGTAAATCCTCGGCACCCTGGCGCTGATTGAGGTGACAATTTCGTAATTAATGGTGTTCAGGATTGCGGCCAGTTCATCAGCCGTAACCGATCCGTCACCCTGCTGCCCGAAAACGACTACTTCGTCTTCAATTTTTACATCTTTCAACCCGCCCACATCCAGCATGGTCAGATCCATACATACCCGGCCGACAATGGGCACCCTATGCCCGT
>Ga0210064_1000730_pt1 | contig 15283 bp, 12 predicted proteins | sample Muzzi_CordC_D2_FD_185531 | JGI IMG/M metagenome (GOLD analysis project Ga0210064, IMG submission 185531) | Wetland microbial communities from San Francisco Bay, California, USA, that impact long-term carbon sequestration - Muzzi_CordC_D2 (SPAdes) | ecosystem: Environmental > Aquatic > Marine >...
GCTCCCAGTCTTCGCCCGTCATGTAGATCAGGTCGCCGAGGTGGGAGAGCAGCGTGACGCGGCGATCGCGAGCGACGCCCTCGTCTTCCATCAGCTCGAGTGCGGAACTCCAGTGCTCCGCGGCCTCCTCCCAGGCGAACACACGCGCCGCGGCCTCACCCGCACGCACCGAGTAGTCGAGGGTCTTCTCGAGGTCGCCCGCGGCGCCCGCAGACCGGAAGTGTTTTGCAAGCTCGGGGACGAAGGCGTCGAGGCTCCGTGATTTCGCGGCTTCGATCGCTTCGCCCGCTTTCAAGTGGAAGCGCTGTTTGCGTGGGAGCGACAACTCGTCGTAGAGGGTCTGTCGGACGAGTGCGTGCGAAAAACGGTATGCGACCGAATCACGAACTTTCGTCTCACCGATCAGCTGTGACTCGAGGCCCTCCTCGACCGCGGCGAGCAGGTCGTCGGCCGAGAGTCCGGTCATCTTGCCCAGTACGTCGAAGTCGAACTCGCGCCCGAGCACGGAAGCGTGCGAGAGCGCGAGATTGCAGGTGTCGGAGAGGATCGACAACCTGCGGCCGATCACTTCGCGCACACCTTCCGGGATGCCGATTTCCTCCGTGGTCTGCGCATCGGAGACCCAGCGCCCCTCGTCGTTGCGGTAGATCTGGTGCGATTCGACGAGGTGGCGGATGACCTCTTCAATGAAGAACGGGTTGCCTTCGGTTTCGCGGTGGATTGCCTGCGCGAGCGCGACGCCGCCCGCGTCCATCTCGTGATCGGCGGCGCTCTCGAGCAGGGCCTGTACTTCGTCGGCTGTGAAGCCGCGCAGCGACAGGCGCTCGAAACCGCTCTCGCGCCGGAGATCCGCGAGCACGGATGAGAGGGGGTGTTTGCGATCGAGTTCGATGTCGCGGTAGGTACCGACGATCATCAGCCGCTTGCCCGGAATCTTCCGGACGAGGTGTTGGAGCAGCAGCAGCGTCGGCCGATCGGCCCAGTGCAGATCGTCGAGCACTAGCAGGATCGCGTTCTGGTGCGATGCGTTCAGCAGGAAGCCGACGACACTCTCGAAGAGCCGGTAACGCTCCTGCTCGCCCTCGGCGGGAGTGCTCTCGGGAAGATCGGGCAGGCGCTCGCGGACCTCTGAAACGAGTCGCGCGACGTCGGATGCACCGCTGCCGAGTTCGCTGCGCAGCTCTTCTTCGGGCTTCTGTCGCACGTAGTCGCGCAAGGCCTCGACGAAGGGCAGGTAGGGGAGGCCGGCTTCGGTTTCGTGACAGTTGCCCTGGAGGACCTTCAGACCGCGCAGGCGCGCATAGGTGCCGATTTCCTGCGTGAGCCTCGTCTTGCCGATGCCGGGTTCGCCGACCAGCATCACCAGCAAGCCCTGTGCGCCGAGCGCGGCGTCGACGCCCGCCCGCAGCCGCTCCATCTCCGCTTCGCGACCGATGAAGGCGCCCCCGGCGAACGGGCCGCCCTGTCCGCGTTGCCGCGGGCGCGGTGATTCCGCGACCGGCGGAGCCGGTGCGGCACGAATCTCCGCGATGCGGGCATGCACCTTGCTCGCGCTCGCGGGGCGTGCGTCCGGATCTTTCTCGAGCAGGCCAAGCACGAGTTCCTCGACGTCGGGGCCGACCTCCGGGCTGTGCCACGAAGGTGCGACGGGTCGGGTATTGAGGTGCTGGCTGATGATCGAAACCGAGTCGTTTCCGATGAACGGGGGCCGTCCCGTGAGCATCTCGTAGAGCATTGCGCCGAGTGAATAGAGGTCGGAGCGCGCGGTCACCGCGCCTCCGACGGCCTGCTCGGGCGGCAGGTAGGCGGCGGTTCCGACGATCATGCCTTCCTGGGTAAGTCGCGAACGGTCGGAGTCGACCGCCAGCCCGAAGTCTCCCAGCATCGCGTTGCCGTCGGCGTCCAGCCAGACGTTGCCGGGCTTCAGATCGCGGTGGACGATGCCCTGCCCGTGCGCGTATTCGAGCGCGAGGCTGACTTCCTCGGCGATGCGCAACGCCTCGTCGAGCGGAAGACGTGATTCGGGAGCCTGCCGGATCTTCGACTCCACATCGCCCCCGGACATGTAGCGCGTCACGATGAAGAGCTGGTCGCCGTCCTGTCCGACATCGTGCACCGTGACCATGTGGGGATGATCGCCGAGGCGCCCCATGGCCTGCGCCTCGCGCCGAATGCGTTGCAAGCCCGAATTATCGAGCCCCTCGGTCTTCAGCAGCGCGACTGCGACCTCGCGGTCGAGCAGTGAGTCGCGTGCGAGAAAGACGCGCTTCTTCGCGCCTTCACCCAGGAAACGTTCGATTCTGTAACGGCCCTGGGCGACGGAGGTCGGCGTGCGGGGCGCAGCCGTGGGCGCCGGTTGCTGCGCGCTCGGCACCTGCGGAGCGGCACCAGCGAGAATCGATCCGGAGCCTGAATCCGGGGCCGTTTGGCCGTCCCTGAGCGGCTGCCCGCAGCCGTCGCAGAAGCCCGCGTCGGGAGGCAGATTGCGCCCGCAACCCGAACAAGCGAGCGCCAGCGCCGCGCCGCAGCCGAGGCAAAAACGTGAGTCCACACGGTTCTCTCGGGCGCACTGCGAGCAGTTCATCGTATCCGCTGGCGTCCTCGTCCACTCATTGCCACGCTGGAGTGAGTCGGCTCCGTCGCGCGGCGCGGTGGTCGAGGTTGGGCATCGAAGGAGCCGGTTCGTCCCTGCTTTCTACAGGGCGCGGACCCATCGGGTCAAGCAACTTTTCGATCGTCTGGAATCGCTCGGAGTTCGATCCGGATGGAATCGAATGAACGCCGGCAGGAGGATCGTGCGATCGATTACGGTCCGCTCGCGGGTTTGATCGGAAGGTGGAAGGGCGACAAGGGCCTGGACGTCGCGCCCGCGCCCGGCGGCCGCGAGGAGAACCCGTACTGGGAGACGCTCGACTTCGAGGCCATCGGCGACGTGACCAACGCGAATGCCAGACGCTGACGATTCTTTGCTACCAGCAGATCGTCCGCAGGAAGTCGAACGACGAGATCTTCCACGACCAATGCGGCTATTGGATAGGGATGCCGCAACGCAGACCGTCATGCATTCGCTCGTGATTCCGCGCGCGGTCTGTGTGGTCGCGGGTGGGCGCTACTCCGCTCCCGCCGATGCGTCCGGTCCGGTGGTGATCGAGGTCGCGGCGAAGCTCGGAGATGCGGACTGGGGAATCGCGCAGTCGCCCTTCGTGCGCGACCGGGCGAAGACGGTCGAGTTCCGTTGCCGCGTGACCCTCGAGGGCGACCGTCTCCGCTACGCCGAGACCACGGAGGTGGACGTCTACCGCAACCGCTTCGACCACACCGACGAGAACGAGCTCCGCCGGGTCTGACGACCGCTGGCGATCCGCACGCCGCCCACCGCCGCGCCGTCGCTTCGTTCCGGGTGCGGACGCGCCTTCCGACGTGCTAGCCTCGCATTCTTGACGGAGCGTCAGATTTGACTGGAACCGTTCGCCAGGTCCCGATAGCGCCCGATCTCTTCACCTGGCCCGCCGAGCAGCCGCAGCTGATCGCGAGCCGCTGCACCGCGTGCGGCGAGGTCGCGTTTCCGAAGCTGCCGAGTTGCCCGGCGTGCACCGGGGAATCGACGGCAGAGATCCTGCTGTCGCGCCGCGGTCGCTTGTGGACGTGGACGATCCAGCACTTTCCGCCGCCGCATCCGTATCTCGATGACGGCAAGGAGTTCGAGCCCTTCGGCGTCGGCTACGTCGAACTTCCCGAAGGCGTGCGGGTCGAGAGCCGCCTCAGTGTGAACGACCCGGCCGCGCTCGAGATCGGCATGGAGATGGAACTCGCGATCGAGCGTTTCGCCGCGGGGGAAGACGGAAACGATCGCATGATCTTCGTGTTTCGACCGGTCGACTGAAGGCCGAAGGAGCCGCGCCGCCATGGATATCGCAATCATCGGCATCGGCCTCTACCCGTTCGGCCGACACGAAGGGGTTTCCGCAATCGAAATGGGTGTCGGCGCCGCGCGCAGTGCGCTCGCGGACGCGGGCATCGGCTGGGAAGACGTTCAGCTCGCCTGCGCCGGCAGCCTCGAGGTGCTCCAGCCCGACACCATGAACAAATGGCTTGGGCTCACGGGCATCCCGTTCACCACCCTCTACAACGGTTGCGCGACCGGCGGCAACCTGATGCTCACGACGGCGAACGGCATTCTGGCGGGGGCGGGCGACATCGGCATCGCGATCGGCCTCGACAAGCACCCGCGCGGTGCGTTCTCGGTCGGCGACGAGCTCGCAGGGCTCGGCCTCGGGCAGTGGTACGGCGAGACCGGCCTGGCACTCAACCCGCAGTTCTTCGCGATGAAGACGCGCCGCTACATGCACGACCACGGCATCACGGAAGACTGCCTGAACCGCGTCGCGGTGAAGTCCTTCGCGAACGGCTCGCGAAACGAGCGGGCGTGGCGCCGAAAGCCGCTCGGCTACGACGAGATCGCGCAGTCACGCATGGTCTGCGACCCGCTTCGCCAATACCACTTCTGCTCGCCCTCCGAAGGTGCGGCCGCCGTCGTCCTGTGTCGCGCTGACGTAGCGAAGCAGTACACGAGCAAGCCCATCTACCTGAAAGCCGACGTATTCAAGACGCGCCGCTATGGCTCGTTCGAAACGCTCTCACCCTCGGTACCGATTACGGACGCGCCGAGTCCGACGGCCGCGGCCGCTGGCGCCGCGTTCGAGATGGCGGGGATCGGTCCCGAGGACGTCGATGTCGCGCAGCTGCAGGACACCGAGGTCGGGCACGAGATCATGCACATGGCGGAGTGCGGCTTCTGCAAGGACGGCGAGCAGGAGGCCTGGGTGCGCGACGGCGCGACCGAGCTCGACGGCCGATTGCCGGTCAACACCGACGGCGGTCTGCTCGCAAACGGCGAGCCGATCGGCGCCTCGGGCCTGCGCCAGGTCTATGAAGTCTGTCTCCAGCTGCGCGGTGACGCGGGAGCACATCAGGTCCCCGGAGCACCGAAGACGGGCTTCACGCATGTCTACGGATTCCCGGGCGTCAGCTGCGTGACGATCCTCTCGCGCTAGCAGGGTGCTGAAAATGGGCCGGTTCTGTTGGATCCGCGCGAGCTCGGGGGTGCCTGCCGCTCCCTGATCGGCTGACGGTCGCGGCAGGCACCCCCCGATCTCGCGCTCCTTCGAGTCGTTCAAGTGCAATCGCCATCGTGCTGCTCGGGGATCTGGAGTTCGCCGTTCGCGGAGCTATGCGCGAACATGGGGCGGCCTTCGATCCCTCCGGAGCGTCTTCTCCGTGCACTGCTGCTCCAGGTTCTCTCTTCCGTGCGCAGTGAGCGACAGCGGATGGAAGAGCTGGAATGAAACTTGCTCGTCCGTTGGTTTGCAGGCCTGGGCATGGACGACGCGGCACCCGGGATACCGCGAGAGTCAACGCACCCGGAAACGAGTCGAAGAGGTCTTCGGCTGGATGAAGACGGTGGGACGAATGCGCCAGACCCGGCACCGCGGAAGGAGAAAGGTCGGCTGGGTCTTTCCCTTCACTGCCGCCGCGTACGACCTGGTGCGGACCCGAAACCTGTGTGCTGCGTGAGACGGCGAAGCGACAAGCCCGGTCTCTCGCAACCATCACAGGACTTCTTCAGCACCCTGCTGGGCGTGGCGCGGCGGTGTGCCTTCGGGGTGCGCTGCGCGCAAGAAGCGATTCGAGCGAGCCCGGCCGGCCGAGCCGGCCGCGGTGGTTCAGGTCCTGCTCCGAAAGCAGTTCCAGGTACTTGATTCCAGGCACCAACAACACGCAGCCCGCTACCAGCGGAACGGCCAGCTTGCGCCAGCGCTCCGGCAGGAAGGCGCCGGTCCCGCTGCTCGCCGGCGACGATGCAGCGGACCACCGGCCAGCAGGAAGAAGAGCGGCATGTGCCACAAGCTGACGAAGCCGCACACGATGAGGAATACGAGGCTCGTCTCGTCGTTGCGCACGTGGTAGAAGGGCGCCGGATTGAAGACCATTCCGACGTGGAACAGGAACAGCAGGTAGCAGGCGAAGATCCGAAGGGCGTCGAGGTCGACGACCGGGCGCAGCTTGCCGCGCGCGATCCGGTCGCCGAGGTAACGGGTGAGCAGCGCGAGCGCGCCCTCGCGCCCGGTTCCGTACCGGACCGCAGCGAGCTCGGGGTGATCCATCGAGCAGCGGTCGAGCAGCTCGATGCCGGTCCGGTTCCCGGCCAGCACCGCGTAGAGCTCTCGCAGGATCGCTTCCAGCTCGGCGTTCACATCGACGACGCGGCGTCGTTCCAGCGCTGAAGCCAGAGCGGGAAGCACCGCCGCCGCGGCGACCCGCTTGCGCACCATTTCGAGAGTGGCGTCCGGGGACGGGGCCGCGACTGGAAGCCGGTCCGGAAGCTCGACCGGGTCGGCGGCGTCGGCGTGGCGCAGGACCGCGTCGAACAGGGCGTCCTTGCTCTCCACGTAGAGGTAGAGGGTTCCCTTGGCGACTCCCATGCGGGCGGCCACGTCGGCCATCTGGGTTCGGCGGTAACCCTGCTCGAGAAAGACCGCGGTGGCGGCTTCGAGCAGGTCGTGAAAGCGATCTTTCGGAATCGTGCGTGCCATGGAGGCAATATGACTGGCTTGCCAAGTCAGTCATCGACCAATTGGGTCATTCATTGAAATCACCCGGATGTGTCTCGTAACTACCCGTTTGTAAAACTTTTTCCGAGAACGACAGACGACCGCTCGACGCGGCGCGATGGCGCGGTTTCCGGTTCCAGCGGGCGGACTATCCTCGGTCGTGGAGGAAGCGACCATGGTCCTGTTCGGCAAGCCCGCCGTGATGCCGTCTCCGGAAGAGGCGTTGCCCGGGCGTACGGAGCGAATGCCCGTGCCTGCGAAGCACTTCGTGAACGGCAACCCGCTCGAGCCGCCGTTTCCCGACGGTTTCGAGCTCGCGCTGTTCGGAATGGGTTGCTTCTGGGGAGCGGAGCGGAAGTTCTGGCAGGCCGCCGGAGTCTTCAGCACCTCGGTGGGATATGCGGGCGGCCTGACGCCGAACCCCAGCTATGAAGAGGTCTGCAGCGGCCGTACGGGTCACAATGAAGTGGTTCGTGTCGTGATCGACCCGTCGCAGATCGGATACGAAGAGCTGTTGCGAATCTTCTGGGAGTCTCACGATCCGACGCAGGGCATGCGTCAGGGCAACGACGTCGGGACGCAATACCGCTCGGGTATCTACACGACGTCCGCCGCTCAACACGACGCCGCGGCGGCCTCGTGCGTCGCCTATCAACGGCGCCTCAGCGAAGCGGGTCGCGGCAGAATCACGAGCGAGATCGTTCCGGCTCCGGAGTTCTACTACGCCGAGGCCTATCACCAGCAATATCTCGCGCAGCACCCGGCCGGCTATTGCGGGCTCGGCGGCACGGGCGTGCGTTACTGAAACGCCGCGATCAGGAGGCCTTCGCCTCGCGCGATTCTGCCGCGAGCAGGAGTTCGTCGACCGCCTGCGCGAAAGCCCGCGTGATCTCCCACGGGTCGGGCACGGCCTCGGTGCAGGCGAGGACGCCGATGTCGAGTCTGCCCATGTTGCTGAGCACCGTGACGTTCAGCCCCATGCCCTCGCCGCAGGGTCCCATCGGATAGACGGCTTCGACGCGCGCTCCGCCGAAGTAGAGCGGGATCGGCGGACCCATCACGTTCGACAAGATCACGTTCAACAGCGGTGGCATGACGTCCAGGATCTTCAGGCCCGAGATGGCCCCCATGGCGATTCCGGCCAGGCTTCCGGGAATCATTTCGAGCCATTGCGGGATGATCTCGACCTCGATCGAGTCGAGCACGGATTTGGCGTTCCGGGTCGCAATGTGGACGGCCTCGATCACATCCTCCGGATCACCCAGTTGCGTCGGCAGCGGGATCAGGGTGGCGGTCACCTTGTTCGAGAGCTCCTCCTTCTCGGCCGCGCTCTTGAGCGAAACCGGCATCGAGCAGCTCAGCGGCTCTTCGGGGAGCGCGTCGTGCTCGAGCAGGTATCGCCGCAGTGCGAGCGCATACGCGGCCAGTACGGCGTCGTTCACCGTGACGCCGAAGGCTCGCTTCACGCGCTTGATGTCGTCGAGCAGCACGCTGCCGTAGGCGACGCTCCGGTGCCGCGTGATCGAGCGGTTGAACGGGGTGCGGGGGCCGATCCAGCCGCCTCGGCTCTCGCCGCGTTCTTCGATCTCCCGCTCGGCGCGGATCCGCGCGAGGATTCCCTTCGCGGTGTCGAACAGCACGCCGGCCACTCGTTGCGGGCTCACCACCCGCTCGAACGCGGAGCCGCCCGCGAGCTCGAGCGCCGAAGGCAGCGGCCCCGGATTCCACTCCTCGACCGGAGGCGGGACGCACGCATCGGGTTCGACGTCGAGCAGGCCCGCCATCTGGGCCGAACCGGAGGCGCCGTCCATCACGCAGTGGTGGAGTTTCGTCACGAGCGCGATGCGGCCATCCTTCATGCCGTCGACGTACCACATCTCCCACAGCGGCTTCGATCGCTCGAGGGGCTGCTCGGCGAGCATGCCCACGACCTCCGACAGTTCGCGCAGGCCTCCGGGTGCGGGAACGCCGATCCGGCGGACGTGATTCTCGACGCGGAAGTCGGGATCGTCGACCAGGATCGGGTTGCCGAGGTCGAAGGGGATCTCGAGCAGGCGCTGACGGAACGGCGGCAGCAGGTGGATTCGCGAGCGGAGCGTCGCCAGGACGTGATCGAAATCGAAGCCGGGATGCGCGGAGGCGTCGACGATCATCGTGCCGAGGGTGTGCATCGGCATCGACTCGTTCTCACCGTAGAGGTAGATCGCGTCGTTTCCGCTCAGCCGCCGGTGTTTCCGGGGGGCACTCGGGTCGGGTCCGCTCATTCGGCTCCTTGAACGGCCTCGGCCGCTTCCGTCGCAGGCGTCGTGTGTTCGTCGTCCGGCGCGGTCGTACCGGCGACGCAACGGCTCAAGATGCGCAGACCCCGCGTGGAACCGCCGCGTTCGGCTTCGAGCGTGCGCCGCACGGCGAGCCGGGTGGCTCGCCGCATGCACCGGAAGTGCGGGCCGCTCACGAAGTGCGCCGCGCAGTCGACTTCGACCTGATCGGCGTTCGGCTGGACCGCGGACACGTCGTCCGCGTGGCTGCTCGGAATCAGCCCGTCGCGGCCGCCCCAGACGAAGGTGCTGGGCATCTCGATGTCGGCCATGCGGGTCCACAATCCCTCCGGGCCGAAGGCCGGGTCGAGCGCGAGTTCGCGGGCGGACGACAGGAATGCGTGTCGGGTGGCGGGGCACGACCCGTAGTAGACGACGCGCGCGGCCGATCGCGCGATCCAGTCGTGCTCGAAAGCGGGCAGCTCGTCGAGGAAGACCGCGAGCCGTTTCAGCACCGGCCACATCTTCTCCAGGGGCAGGTTCTCGCCCCAGGTCGGGTCGAGCATGCGGGCTGCGCCGAGCGGCCAGCGTGTGCGCCGCCACGGCAGGTAGGGCGCCACCAGAACGACTCCGCGCACGGCGTCGGGTGCCTGGAGCGCGACCTCGAGCGCCACGCGGCCGCCCATCGACATGCCCACTACCAGCGGCGGTGTGTCGAGCGAACGCACGAGTTCGATCACCGGTGCCGCGAGCACCGCGGGTGTCAGGGGAACCGGCGGTGCCTCGGACTGGCCGAAGCCGGGCAGGTCGACCGCAATCGTGCGCATACCCTCGCGGGCGAGATCCTGCCCGAGACCCGCGAATGCCGTCGATTCGAGAGCCAGCGGATGAAGTGCAACCACGGGGTCGCCCGCGCCCCACTCCTGGGTGTGCACTTCGGGTATCTTGTTCACTATCAGCGGGGTGCTGCAGACGACGTGCCAGCGGGAAGTGGTGCGAGACGCCCCCAGCCGCCTCATCGACAGGAACATGTGGCGAAACCGGGCATTGACTGGGGCAAGAATACCCGATCCGGGCATTCGAATTTCAGCAGTTGGAGTCGCTTTGCGGATCGCAAGCTGTGCTATCCGGGTGTGCCCGGAGGCGACGTAGATGATAGAAATGTCCGGTGCCGACGCCTACTTCCTGCGGGAGGAGTCGCGCGCTCGGCACATGCACACATTGAAGATCGTCGTCGTAGAGCCCGAGGGCGCCTACGAACCGCCGTCGATCGAACGCGTGCGCGCGGGAGCGGTCGGGGTCCTGCCGCGCGAGCCGGCATTTCGCCGACGCCCGCTCGATGTGCCGGCCGGTTTCGGCAACCCCTTCTGGGTGGACGCGCAGTCGCTCGATCCCGACTACCACGTCCGCCACGAGATTCTGCCGGCCGGCAGCACCGACGCCGCGCTCGACGAGCTGGCGGGCCGCATCGCGAGCGAACCGCTCGATCGCGAGCGGCCGCTCTGGCAGATCTTCTTCGTCGAGGGACTGCCCCGAGGACGCGTCGCCTACGTGTTGAAGATCCATCACGCGGTGGCGGATGGCGTCGCGAGCGCCGAGCTGGCGTTGCGAACCCTTCAAGAGGATCGGGAGCGGATGCTCTACGAACCGTGGCGTCCTCCGCCCGCAGAGCCGCTGCCGTCGCGACGCGACCGCATCTGGGCGGCGACGAAGATCCACGCGCGGCGGCAGCGTGCGCTTCCGGGGTTGCTCTGGCGTTCGATGCGCGAAGTCGGGACCTCCATGGCCTGGCGTCGATCGGGCCGTGCGATGCCGGCACGGATATTCAACGCTCCGGCTGCACGCTTCAATCGACCCATCACACCGAATCGGGTCTACGCGCACGTTCGGCTCCCCCTTCCCGAGATCATCGAGGTCAAGCGAGCGGCGCAGTGCACGGTGAACGACGTCTTTCTCACGCTGGTCGGCGGTACGATCCACCGCTACCTCGCGGCGCAAGGGGAGCTCAACCGCTCGGCACTCACGGCCGCGATCCCGGTTTCGGTGCGCGGCCCGCTCGAAGATCCCGCCTTCGGCAACGCGGTCACCGCGATGCTCGCCACCACGGCCAGCCACATCGCCGAACCGCTCGAGCGGCTGCACCTCGTCGCAAAGAGCACGCAGGCGGCGCGGGCGCTGTTCGAGCGGCGCGATCCCCGGCTCGCGGTCGAATGGTACGACCACTGGGTGTTGCGCCGGTTGTGGCTCCACGATCTGCCGGTCTTCCTGAACGCGTTGCTCGGGCGGCCGGGCGTGAATCTGATCGTTTCGAACGTGCGGGGGCCGAGCGTGCCGCTCTACAGCAACGGCGCGCGCGTTTCGGAGCTCTTCTCGATGGGGCCGCTCTCGGGCCAGCAAGGCCTCAACTTCACCGCCTGGAGCTATCTCGATGCGTTCTCGGTCGGTGTGCACGCCTGCCGCGAGCACGTGCCCGACGTGCGTTCGCTCGTCGACGGCATGGCGGCCGAGCTCGAGAAGCTCAGGAAGGCAGCACTCCGAGGCTGAGCGTCGCGATCGCCGTTCAGCTCCGCGGCTTCGTGCGTCTGCGCTGCCAGACCGTCGCGACCTCGAGGTCGAACGCACGTTTGACGGAATGGATGCGTTTGAAGTCGCGTTCGAGCCGTTCGCGGTCGTAGGGGACCGCCCAGACTCCGGTCGGGTCGTCCGTTCCGTAGCCGTGCCGGATTTCGGCACCGAGGGTGGTCACGACGTAGTCGCCGCGTGCGATCGCGCTCGGGTCGGCGAGCCCGTTCACCAGCGCGTAGTCGGGCTTCGGAATCGTCGCCTCGATGATGTGCCAGGGGCGCACGAACGTGACCACGGTTTCGCCGCGCTGCGCGCGTTCGTCGACAAAGCGCAGCGCCTGCTCGGCGCCGTCGGTCGGAATCTGCACCAGGCTGCGCGCTCCGATCGTGGGGCGGCCGCCCCATATGTGCGCACCGACCCATTGGTAGCCGTTCAGGTGGAAGTCGGGGTAGCAGCGCACCAGGTCGACGCCGAGCAGCGCGATCGCCGCAACGGCGAGCGCGACTGCGGCGGCGCGCCTGCGGTCGAAGAACTCGACGCCCATGTCGGCGAGCAGGATCGCAAGCGGCGGAAACACGGGCAGCATGTAGAACGTCTGGGCCCACGGCAGCCTGAACAGGAACAGCATGTAGCAGGCGACGAACAGCAGCGGCAGGCGCAGCTCCGGTCGCCTGCGCACGCGCACGGCCGCCACGCCCACGCCGAGCCAGGCGCCCACGCCGATCAGCAGGCTCGGCTTGATCGCGATCACCGCGACGTGAAGTGCGGCGGCTTCGAGAGCGAAGCCGAGCGGCGACAGGGTGTTGCTGAACAGGAAGGCACCGATCAGGCTGTCGAACACATCGGGGTTGGTGGTGTGGAGCGGCGGCAGTACGAAGAAGGTCATGCTTCCCAGTACCAGCACGACCGCGGCGAGTCTTCCCCGGCTCAGGCGTTCGCCGCGGTGCCGCCAGCAGACGGCCAGAACCGCGATCCACAAGCCGACGACGAGGCTCGCGTGCAGCGCGAGAAAGCAAAGACCGGCCGCTTCGTGGGCTCCGGAGGTCAACCACTTGCCGATCTCCCAGCCGCCGAAGACCGCCACGTAGAGCAGGGCGAGCAACGTCACGAGAGCGGTCCATGCACGCCGCGAAACAGTTTCCTCTCGCGCGGGTTCGTCGGACGCAGGCAGCAACAGCGCGATCGCGATCGCCGGAATCGCTGCAACCGCGGAGATCTTGGACCCCAGTGCGGCACCGAACGCGACGGCCGTGACTGCGCCCCAGCCCAGGCTGCGTTCCTTGCGAAGGTACGCCAGGCTGGCGAGCAGCATCGCGATCGCGCAGGTGATGAAGGCGTCGCCGTCACTGAACGCGGATTTCGAATACGCGAGGAAGTATGGGCTCGTCGCGAGCAACGAGCCGGCCACGAAGGCCTTGCGCGCGTCGAGCTCGTGCCGACAGAAGGCGATCACCGCGACCAACGTGAATGCGCCGAGCAGGCAGGCGAGCAGGCGTGCGGCTTCGAGTTCGGGTGTGAAGATCTCGAACCAGAGCGCGGTGGCGGCCATCGGAAGACGCACGTTGATCGGATCGACGTCCGAGCCGATCAGCCAACCGCCGGGCTCGCTGCGGTAGCTCTGCGCGATGCCGAGATCGGTCTGTTCGTCCCAGCCGATTCCGAGGTGATTCAGCGTCGGCAACACCAGCATCGCGTAGCCGCCGACGACGACTGCAACGGCCAACCCGGAGCGCAGGAACGAATCGATCCTCGCGGCCATCGCATTCCTCCCTTCCGCCCGTCTTCGGAACACGCGCATCGCCGCGGCGCGGCCGCGCCACGGCGAAGAACAGCGGATCAGAGCGCCTGCAGCATCAGGTCGGCGATCTTTCGGCTGAATGCGGTCGGATCGTCCAGTCTTCCGCCCTCGGCGAGCAGCGCCTGTCCGTAGAGCAGCTCGCCGAACTCCGCGATGCGCCGATCGCTCGAATCCGTTTCGCAGAGTTCACGGAGCTTCTCCAGCAGCGGGTGGCCCGGATTGATCTCGAGGATCGGCCGCGTCTCGGGAACGTCCTGCCCCGCTTCGCGCAGGATCGCGGCCATCTGCGGCGTGAGTTCGCCCTCGTCGTTGACGAGGCATGCCGGTGATTCGGTCAGCCGCTGTGACAGCCGGACTTCCTTCACCCGATCCTGCAGCGCGACACGCAGCCGCCCGATCAGCTCGCCGAACGCATCTTGCTCCTGCTTGCGTTGCTCATCCGCAGCCTGCTCCTCCTCTCCGCTGTCGAGGCTGATGTCGCCTCGATCGACCGATTGCCAGCGCTTCCCCTTGTAGACGGGCGGGTTCTGTTCGAGCCAGACATCGTCGACCCGATCGCTGAAGAGCAACACCTCGATTCCCCGCTTCTTGAACGCCTCGAGGTGGGGAGAATGCGCGGCGGCATCGAGCGAGGCGCCCGTAAGGAAGTAGATGACATCCCGGTCCTCGGGAATCCGGTCGACGGCTTCGGCGAGGCTGCCGAGCTTCCCTTCGGAGGTGGTCGAAGCGCACAGCACGAGGTCGAGAATGCGCTCTCGCTTCTCGCGCGGATCGAGCAGTCCTTCCTTCAGCACCGGCCCGAACTGGGAATAGAAGCCGAGGTACTTCTCCTGATCTTCCTGTCGCAGGTCCAGGAGCGCTTCGAGCACCTTCTTCACCAGGTGCTTGCGGATCGCCTCGATCTGTCGGTCGTGCTGCAACATCTCGCGCGAGACGTTGAGCGACAAGTCCTCGGCATCGACGACGCCCTTCACGAAGCGGAGGTATTCCGGCATCAATTCGCGGCATTCGTCCATGATGAAGATGCGTTTCACGTAGAGTTGGATGCCGCGATGCGCCATCTCGCGGTGATAGAGGTCGTAGGGGGCGACCGACGGGACATAGAGCAGGGCCGTGGCTTCGAAGTTTCCCTCGATTCGCGTTCTCACGTGAAGCAACGGATCGCTCCAGTCGTGCGAGATGTGCTTGTAGAATTCTCCGTGCTCGTCCTCGCTCACTTCTTCGTCGGGCCGTGTCCAGATGGCCTTCATCGAATTGAGCGGCTCGGAAGCGCCCTCGGGCTTCTCGCCGCCGACGATTTCGAGTCGAATCGGGTAGGCGACGAAGTCGGAGTACTTGCGAACGATCTGGCGCAGCCCCGATTCGTTGGCGTAGTCGGGTGTTCCCGCGTCGCCCCCGGCCGTCTTCAGGTGGAGCGTGACGTCGGTTCCGGCCGTCGCTCGTTCGCTCTCCGAGATCTCGAAGCCTCCCTCGCCGGTCGACTCCCAGCGGGTTGCGGTGTCGGTGCCCGCCTTGCGTGTCGTCACCGTGACACGATCGGCGGCCATGAAGCTCGCGTAGAATCCGACGCCGAATTGCCCGATCAACTCGGGCGGAATTTCCTTGCCCTGCGTCTTCTTCAGCGCCGCCATGAATTCGGCGGTGCCGGACTTCGCGATGGTGCCGATGTTGTCGATCACTTCCTCCCGACTCATGCCGATGCCGCAGTCGGACACCGTGAGCAGCCGCTCTTCGGGGTCGAGCCGCAGCGTGATGCCGAGCTCGCCGTCGGGCAGCAACTCGGGGCTGGTGAGGCCCGCGAAACGAAGTCGGTCGAGCGCGTCGGAGGCGTTCGAGACGAGCTCGCGCAGGAAGACGTCCGGATTCGAATAGAGTGAGTGGATCATCAGGTCGAGGAGTTGCTTCACCTCGGTCTGGAATTCGAAGCTCTCCGGCTTCGCATCGCTCATCGCAGCACCCTCCCGCAAACGGGTCGACGTGGCTCGACCCGGGTCGAGCCGTTCCGATCGTTCCGTCGCTTTCGTCCGGCTTTTGAAAACATCATAGAATTC
>Ga0210064_1000731_pt1 | contig 15215 bp, 14 predicted proteins | sample Muzzi_CordC_D2_FD_185531 | JGI IMG/M metagenome (GOLD analysis project Ga0210064, IMG submission 185531) | Wetland microbial communities from San Francisco Bay, California, USA, that impact long-term carbon sequestration - Muzzi_CordC_D2 (SPAdes) | ecosystem: Environmental > Aquatic > Marine >...
CTTCGCGCCGGAAGTTTCACGGTCTTCAAACCGGAGGACTCGAGAAGCGCCCTGAACGCATTTGTAAACGGCGGATCGCGGTCGTGGATGAGGTAGCAACCTTCATTCAGGAATCCATCATTGCAACCGGTGAGGTTGCGTGCGATCTGCTTCATCCATTCTCCATCCAGGTTGCCGAGCAATCCCGGCGATTTCGACCCTGCGAGTCTGGAGTCGAGGATGAAGAGTACGAAACACCGAACCAAGCCTGCCGGCGTCAGCACCTCGACGCTGAGGAAGTCTGTCGCGGCGATGGCACCCCAGTGGGCATAGGGCGTTCAAGCTGCGTTTCTGCTCGACGTCCGGGTAGGGGCGTTAGGTCAAACCCCGGCGGGGAGCCCGCAGCGGGATCGAATCGGACGGTCTGTCGTTCGAGCGACGGAGTTGGATCGCGTGGGTTTCCCCCTTTGGGACGACTCGAATGCCCGGGAGCCTTCGACGACTTACACTCGGGTCCGGAGGTGTTCCAGATGGAGCGAACCGTGGGAACGCGATTGGGGACGGCCATCGGAGCTGGCATCGACGCGATCGTCGAAAGCGTTGCGAAGATCGGCCACGACCTACAGCTCGATCTGCTGGCGGAGGCGGCCCATGACGGCGCCGAGGCCGCAGGCGACTTCGTCAAGGATGGCTGGAGCGAGTGGCACGACGTGCAGCCCGTCACCTCGACGGCGGTGACGGCGGCCGCCGCAGCGACGACGGTCCTCGCAGCCGTCGCAGGCAAACGGGGTCTGATGCTGGCACTGTCGGGAAGCGCGATCGCAGGCACCTTGCTGCTGCCCATCTTCCTGGTGGAGTTGCTGCAGGCCGAAGAAGCACTCCGCAGCCGCCGCGAGTCGAATGCGTAGCCTGCACGCGATTCTGTTCCGATGAGCGAACGCATCAATCGTCAGTGGCTCCTGGCCCGGCGGCCCGTTGGCATGGTGAGCCCGTCGGATTTCGAGTTCAAGCAGGAGCCGGTTCCGGAACTCGTCGATGGCCAATACCTGGTGCGCAATCTCTATATTTCTTTCGATCCGACGATGCCCGGCGGATAGGAGGTTCAGGCCCCATTTTCCGTTCTAGGACCGATAACTCCCTACTATGACAAGTACGTGCCGAGCCGAGGGGAACGGGCCCGTTCCCGGGATCACGACGCCGGCGTGCAGGCGGCACGTGCGGAGAGTCGTGACTGAATCTCAAACGCTCGTTCTCGGTCGACCGGGCGCGGTCGCGGTCGCAAGGGGGATCTCGTGAGGGAGAGGACTTGATCCGGACGACCGTCGTAGGCAGTTGGCCGATCCCCTTTGGACTGAAGCCGAGACTCACGGCCTATTACAAGGGGGAGATCGGCGACGAAGAAGCGCATGACGTGCTCCAGGCCGCCGCACGGATCGCCATGGACGAGCAGTTGGCCTGTGGGCTCGACCAGATCATGGGCGGCGAGGCCTTCGCTCCGGACTTCGTCCATCACGTCCCGCCCCGGCTCGAGGGGCTCGAGATCGTCAAGAAGCGGGACCACCGGGCGGGTGTCGAGGGGACCGGTCGCTATCGAATCATCGGAGACGTGCGGGCGCCCCGGGGCACGGGCCACGCGCTGGCCTTTCGCCGGGAGAAGGCCATCCAGCCGGATCTCGAGAAGGCGGCCGTTCCGTCGCCGCTGACCATGACGCTCTCGCTGATCGGGGATCCCCGGCTGCCTGAGCAGATGGAGCACATCGCGCAGGTCGTCGCGGACGAGGTGCGGGCGATGGTCGATGCCGGAGCCCGCGAGGTCCAGCTCGACGCGCCCTTCGAAGCCGTGGCATTGGTGACGCAGGGGAAGGAGGTCGCGGATCTCGTACCGTGGATCGTACGGCCGTTTCGAGATGTGACTGGGATCTGTCGGACCGTTCACTTCTGCCTCGGCGACATGGGGCGTCGTCCCGCCACACAGGAGCAACACCTGCGTCACTTGATTGCGCTCTTCGAGGCCCTCGACGGCGAGATCGACCGGGTACACGTCGAGTGCTCCTACGCGGGGCAGTGGGCGGAGCGGGCCCTCCTGGCGGAAGTGCCCGACTCGATGGAGGTGATCGCCGGCGTCGCCGATGTGAAGTCGGCGCCGGAGGACGTGGACGAGCTGCGAGGCCGGATCGATGACCTCGCTCGAGTCCTTCCACCCGAGAGGCTGCGGGTCTCGTCATCGTGCGGTTGCGGCCGGATGCCTCACGACGACGCCATCGCCCTCATGCGCAATCTCGTCCAGGCCGCACACTCGCTCTAGATCCCCCCGAATCCGTCGCGTCGCGGGTCAGGAGCCGCCGGCGAGCGCCGCTTCCACCGCCTCGCGGGCCCACTGGGCACAGGGCGTTCAAGCTGCGTTTCTGCTCGACGTCCGGGTATGGGCGTCATGTCAACCCCCCGGGGGGAGCCCGCAGCGGGCCGGGCGGCTCTGATCGAAGCCCAAACCCTTCTACCACCCCTAACAATCAGACCACGCCCCAAGACCCCCGATCACGAAGCTCCACGATCGCCCCCGAACGACTCAGCGGAGCGCATTCTCCGCCATCGGGTAGAGCACGTCCTGGATGCGCACTCGATGGCCGTGTGGAAGCGAAAGCCGAGGCCGGATTGCGCCGTTGGGAATGAGAATCTTCCGACACGGGCGTTGCGGATGAGAGTAGGATGGCGGCCAAGATCCGATATGGGTCTTTTTGCCCTCGACTGGGTCGAGAAGGGAGGATTTCTAGATGAGAAGCTTCGAATCGAGGACCGGAAGGATTGGACTCGCATGGCTCGGCTGCGTGGCCGTGCTCGGGTCGGGGATGCTCGGAACGACCGCGCGGGCAGTGGTGAGTGTCGAGCCGGGTGGGGAAGTCGTGCTGATGGATGTGGACGGCGGCGGAGTCAACTGCCGACGCGGGACCTCCGGCGGCGTCGACTTCCTTCCCGATTGCCTCCTGGGCTTCCTGGGGACGAATGCAGACCCGGGCGCAAACAGCGTTCGCGCTCGCAGCTTCGCCGCGCTCAACCCGGTCACCTTCGTCACTGCGATCGGAGTCCCCAACTACGCCACGGCGCACCTGTACAAGGACATCATGGTCGAAGGCCCGCCGGGCACGCACGTACCGGTCGAGATCTCCGCATTGTTCGACTACAAGAACTTCTTCCTGCTGGCCGCGGCCTATGTCGCCTCATCGAGTCTGTCGCTGCACGTCGTCGACCTTCAAACCGGACTTCCGGTGGCGAGCACGACGCTGTTCGAGACGGGTCGCGACGGCGATCAGGGCTTCACCGACATCGCCATCGGAGATCAGCGCCTGGTGCTGGTCGACTCGAGCGGGGATCTCGCGCTGCTGCTTCGGCGCGGCCGCGAGTATCGAATCGTCTTCGAGCTCGAGGTCATGAGTCAGGTGCTCGCAGTCGGCAGCGTCGAGGCGGATGCGATGGCCGAGCTGAAGAAGCTCACGGTCCGTGTCGACGAGGACGAGGTCGAACAGCTCGCAGATCACGACTACGCCGTGCGAATGGAGCTCGCGACCCACGACGGCGACATCAAGGCGCTGCTCCAGGAAGTGCTGGAAGACCTGGCAGAGTTGCGGGCCAACCAGTACGAGATCGTCCGCCTGCTCAACACGCCTCAGGGGCGGAGGAGTTCCGACCTGCTCGCCTGCGGTGGCGAGCCGTGCGACTTTCCCGACAAGAGCGGAAGCTCCGTTCCGGTCGTGCCCCTCGGAGTCGATGCATTCTGCGGGAGCTACACCGAGAAGAACAGCTGCAAGCGAGCGGACTGGCAAGGCGACGAGCCGTCGAAGAAGAACCCCGGAGATTGCAGTTGGAAGAACAACACGTGTAGAGCGAAGTAGGGCATAGGGCGTTCAAGCTGGGCAGACCGTCCTCGATCTCGAACCAGGGCGCCTTCACGTCCACGAAGATGTGGCCGTCGGGCGCGCGCCCGGATCGCCTTCGAGGGGGCCCGCGAACACGAAGACGAGCCCCATCGCGGTGGCTCCCTCCGGCACCGGCGAGCCGCAGCGCGCGCAGGAGAGGCGCCCGAAGCCGGGCGAGGATTCGCAGCGGATCGTCTCGCCGCGGGAGCGCCACGCGGAGTGGCGAAAGAGAACGCGCCGGCTCGGACTCCCGTAGGGGTTCGAGCCGGCGCCTCCTTGGCTGCCGCGTGGCCGATCAGCGCCCCTGGGAGAGCGGGATCACCGGGCACTCGAACCGGCGCACGATTCCGAGGTCGTAGGCGGCGCCGTTGTCGAGGGCGGCGTAGAGCTCCTCGTCGCTGTCGAAATCACCGCTGCCGTTGAAGTCGAAGAAACCCAGGGCCTCGCTGTAGTCGTCGAAGGCGAGGGCGTGGACCTCCCAGCGGCCGCCGTTGTAGTTCCGATCTCCGGGCTCCGCGGTGGCGACGTTGTACTGCTGGAACGCGCCGAGCGCATAGATCAGATCGTGACTCTGGGGCGGTCCCGCCGGCAGGTCGGCGGGGGTACCGACCGTGCGATAGAGCTCGCCGTCGACGTAGAAGGCCGGCCCCGTGACGCCGGCGAAGGCGTGGGCGCCGGACAACGTGAGGGCGCCGACGAAGATGATGGTCGTTACGGAACGAATTGCGCGGTTCATACTCGATCTCCATGTTCTGGTTCATGCGGTGCGTCATGCGCCGCTCGAGGTGGCTGTACGGGCGCAGCGAGTCCGCAGTTACAAAAGCGGTGAGACGCTTCCCCCGCCGGCCTCGCTCGCGGGGGCACAGGGCGTTCAAGCTGCGTTTCTGCTCGACGCCCGGGTATGGGCGTCATGTCAAACCCCGGCGGGGAGCCCGCAGCGGGCAGTGTCACCCGTCGCGAGTTGGCCGCATCGCCCCGCGGCGCGCTCACCAACCGGATCGGATGGTCGACACGCGGCAATCTGGCTGGATGCAACGAGGCTGCACCGCTCAGGCCCGGCCCCTAGGCCGGCAGCACCGCATCACATTCTCGGCTTTTCGAGCGGAGACCCAGCAGCACCCGTTCCAGAACCTGTAACCGTTGGGTGGCGTGAACCCGGAGCACAGGGTCGCGATCGCCCACCTTCTCCACCCGCCGCGAAGCGCCCAGCAACGTCGATGAGAGCAAGAGAAACGAGCCCGTTCTCGGCTCGAGGTCCGATCCTTCCTTCCTATGACGAGTTCGCGACAGGGGAGCAGGCCCCGTTTCCGGGGCCCGGCGTACATCGCGGATGAATACTGAGAACAGGCAACTACCAGATGATCGAGAAGATGATGGCGCCGATCATGATCAGGCCGGACAGCAGGAAGACCGTCCCGAAGATCGCGCCGAGCCACCAGGCCAGGCGCGACGGCGGCCCGACCAGGTGCTTGTCGAGCTCTCCGCTTTCGACCAGTTCCCGGTACTGCTGGGGGTGATCCCGCTTCAGTTCGGCGAGCGTCGAGCGGCCGGTGAAGATGACCAGGTCCATCGGGAACTTGCCCGGCCTGAAGTGACCGTTGAAGAAATGCACCGTGAAGATGAAGGCCGCGGCCAGCAGGGCTTCGTCGCTGTGGATCACGGTCGCGACGTTGATCATCCAGCCGGGCAGCACCAGGGTGGCGATCTCGGCAAACCAGAGGATCAGTCCGGTGAGGCCGATGACGGTGACGCCCCAGAACACGGCCATGTAGTCGAACTTCTCCCAATAGGTCCAGCGTCCCATCCGGGGGCGGGGGCCGAGACCCAGGAACCAGGCGAAGTTGTTCTTGATCGCGATCGCGTCTCGCGGCAACGGGACCAGCGAGTAGTCCTCGGTCACCAGGCCCCGCAGCGTGATTTCCCCGCGCCTCAGCTTCTGGATGACGTTGACCACGTGTGTGCCGAGGTAGCCGAAGGTGATGACGGCGCAGATCCGGTGCAATACACCGAGGATCATCGGTCCGCCCAGGAAGGCTCCGACCGTCGAGAAGTACGGATTGTCGGGGTATTTCAGCGTCATACCCGTCAAGACGAGCGTCAGGAAGGTCAGGACGACGGTCAGGTGCAGTACGACGTGGCTCGGCTGGAATCTCCGGAAGTAGACCTCCTCGTCTCGGTCCTCGATCCGAATCGATTCGGAGCCCTCCTCGACGCGATCGGCGGTCGCCCCGCGAGCCGTATCGATGATGGACCGGGTGAACCAGAGGATCGTGTGGATGCCGAAGAAGGCGAAGGTCCCGACGAGCAGCAGCGTCATGGCCCAGTAGGCGTAGAAGATCTCGGGATAGTTCTCGCGGTCGTCGTGGGTTGCGTGCGGCTGGTACTGGGCGAAACGCGCGTTCGCTGCGGGATGACATTTTGCGCAGGTGGCGACGATGTTCGCCTCGTGGAGCGTCGAATCGGGATCGGATGCGGGCAGGATTTCGTGGGAGCCATGGCAGTCGTAGCACTTGGCCGTGACGGACCCGCCCAGCCTGGAGACCTTCCCGTGGTAGGTCTCGGAGTAGCTGGCGATCAGTTCCTCGTGGCACTCGCCGCACTCGCGCGAGATCTCGATCCTGAAGTCGTGATTCTCCACGCGCTGGATCTGATGGGACGAGTGGCAGTCGGTGCAGACCGGGGGCTTCTCGTCCGAGCCGTTCTTTTCCGGATCGTGGATGCTCCTCTTGAGGGTGTCGAAGATGCCGTAGTGGCAGCTGCCGCACGTCTCCTTGATGTTGTCGCGATGCACCGACGAGCGGGGATCGTCGGCGGGCAGCTCCCGGTGCGGGGTGTGGCACTTGGAACAGGTGGCCGAGACGACGAGACCGCTCTCGAGCAATCCCTTGCCGTGGATGCTCATCGTGTAGTTCTCGATGATCCGTGTCTGGCTGGCGTGCTCCCGGACGGCGGAGCGTTCGCCCTGGCGGTGGCACTCGCCGCACAGATCCGGGACGTTCAACGGGAAGGTGCGCGACTTCGGATCCTTCTGCGACAAGGTGTAGTGGGCCATCTGATGGCAGAAATCGCATTGCGGTGCGTCCGGATCGCCTTCGTCCGCGAGCTTGCCGTGGATACCGCTCGTGAAATCAAGGCTCTCCCGCTCGTGGCAATCGTCGCAGTCGACCTTCGCGAGGGGCTCGTCGTCGTCGTCGTGGTCTTCCGTCGCATCGGTGTGGCAGTCGGTGCAGTGCTTTGCGCCGTGGACCGAATCCTCGAAGCTGGGCAGGTGGATCTCGTCTTCCAGTTCGTCGAGACTCTCGATGTCGTCGTCGGCTTCGTGGCAGTCGAGACAGACCTCGTCGTCTTCCGCGCCGACCGGTGGCGGACAGAGTAGCGAGAGGATCGCCGCGAGGGCGACGACCCAGAGCTTTCTGTTCATGATGTCTCCGCTCTTGGAACTCGGGAACGCGGATCGCCGTTGCTGCTATTCGTAGGTCTCCGCTCCTCCGGTGTGGCAATCGACACATTCCGTGTATTCGTCGATTTCTTCGTCGTCTTCGGGGTGTTCGAACGTCAGCCCTTTGTCGAATTCTTCGACTTCGACCTGCTCGATGTCGTCTCCCTGCGCGAGAATCACGTGGCAGCGACTGCAATCGGTGAAGACGGTCTCGCCGGTCGCCGATTGCATCTCATCGTTGTGGCATCGAAAGCAACCCGGCGAGTCGCGGTGGCCGATGTTGTTGGGGTAGGCCGACCACTTGGCTTTCATCGTCGGGAAGACGGTTTCCTGGTAGATCTGCTGGATCTTCCGGATGCTCGACTCGAGGTCGCTGTTCTCGGCTTCGAAGACCTCGGGGTACTCCTCGCGGTAGACGTTCCGCAGCCTGCTGGCGATCCGGGTCTGGGCGTCTTCGGCGTCCTCGTAATCGCCGTCGATGGCCCTGACGGCGTGCAATTTGATGCTCGGAAGCGACAGCGAGATCGTGCCCTCCTCGATGGCCGTGTTGACGCTGTGCATCGCGGTGGGGAACTGGTGCGCCGGTCGGTTGTGGCAGTCCATGCAGTCCATCGTCCGGACTTCGGCGTTCGCGCGCTCTTCCGGGCTCAACTCGGCGTATTGATTGTTGTACTCGGTGAGGCTTCCATCACTTCGCTTGACGCGAATCCAGGCGATCTCCTGCCGTGATTCGTCCGTGGCGATGTATTCGACCTTGTTCGCGATCAGCATGTGGTAGTGGATGCCCGATCCCTTCAGCAGGCCGGACTTCTCGCCGCCGATCTTCACCAGCATCCGGAGCTGGTGCAGGGTGTTCTCCTCATCCGTGAGGTAGTAGGAGCGAACGAGCTCCTTGTAGCCGGTGAACTTCCGGCGCCAGTGGCACTGCTCGCAGGTCTCGCGCGCGGGGCGCAGGTCGTGAATCGGCGTCGGGATCGGTTTTGCGTAGCTACCGACCGCCACGGCCCAGATCTGGCGCAGCCCCGAGATCTTCGACTTGACGAACCAGTCGGCCCCCTCGCCGATGTGGCATTCCGCGCAGGCGACCTTGGCGTGGGGCGAGGCGTTGTAGCGCACCCATTCGGGCTCCATGACCGTGTGGCAGAGCTGTCCGCAGAACTCGGCGGATTCGGTGGCGTGAAAGGTCTGGTAGGAGCCGACGGTGACCAGAACGATCACGAGCACCGCGCTCGCAATCAGGGTCAGCGCGCCCATCCGATGTTCGGGGTTGGTCAGATCCAAGTGGAACTCGGACAGCGCGCGGGAGCGCAGTCCGCCGGACTTCCGGCGTCGGCGTTCCCACAACATGCCGACCGGAATGAGAACGAAGCCGATGACGACCAGCGTGGTGGCGATGACGTAGAGGATTCCGGAGTACGGGCTGGCGCCTTGGATCGCCTCCTGGATGAAGATGAACACGCCGCCGAGCGCGGACGAGGCCATCAAGACCAGACCGAAGGCGGTGACCCAGTTCCTGAAGTAGCCGTTCGTAGTCGAGTCTTGTTCGTTGGTCACCTTGGATGGTCTCCGGGATCGAGCCCGCCGGCGATCGTGCGCTCGGAGGCTTGCGTCGCCGCCCCGGAGCCGGGGCGGCGGGCGTGGATGGCCCCCCGTGACGCCGGGAATGCGGACGGGGGTCGTCGGGTCGCTGCTATTCTTCGTCCTTCTCGTTCAGTCTTGCTGTTCCGCCCTGCGCTTCTTCTCGAGATCGAGATTTCTCTCCTTCACGTCTTCCGGGATCGGATGGGCGATGTCCTTCTTTCGCTGCTCGTGTCAGGTCCTGCATTTCGCCGCACCGATGCATCGGTGCGGCGCCGCCGAGCTGTCGACACTCCCGATCGGGATTGCCGGCGCGAAGCCCGCCACGATCGAAACGACCCGGCGACGCATCATTGTTACCCCCCAGTCGGCCACGTCCGTCCGGTGTCTTCGAATGCGTACCTCGTGAGGCGGCTGCCTGCGCGCCATTCCGAAGCGGCGCGGCGAGGTGGCCATACTCTAGCCCCCCGAGCGCTTGCCGGCACCTGTATTTCGCGAGTGACGTGCAGCATTTGCGGAGCCAGTTGCGAATCGACGTCTTCGCCCGGCGAGAAGACCGAGGCCGATTTCACCGGCCCGATGCGCGACTCCGCGCCGGACGGGCCACTCGCTCGCTCGCCGGATGTGGAATCCCGCACGCCCCGGCCGGCGTCATCTGGGGCAACTCGCCCTCCCGGGGGTGACTCAGTCTGGATGGGAGGGCGTCTTCGGCCATGCTGGTGAAAATCGCGCAGTCCCGTGTCCCGCCACGCCCCAAGCTCGCGAGGATGAGCATCATCGGAATGGGGTGCTTGCGAGCAGCGATGTAGGCGCCCGAGAACAAGCAGGTCCGTATCTGGGAGCCCGCAGCGGGCGCCGCCTCGAAGATCGCCACCCCGCCCATGTGCATGTGGACGTTCTCGTCCTCGATCTCGAGGAACATCGCGTCCATGGCCGAGAGCCGCTCGTAGTAGCTGTCGCTCATCACTCGCGATCACGCCTCCGATGAGAAGATGGTGACGCAACGGAAGCTTTCGGGCCGCACACGACCTGCGCTGTCGGAGACCGCCCGGTCGCGAGCTGGGATCGACGACGCCGAGCCCGCAGAGGCGTGCCCCGGATACCGGGATGGAGCTTCACCCTGCGCTCATTCCGCCGCTTCCGGTGTCGCCGTATCGAGGTATCCGAGCGCGCGCAGCCCGGCTTCCTGCTCCGGACGCAGCGCGGGTGGCGGCGCGAAGCCCGCCGCCGAGATCCGCCACGCGTCGAGCGCCCGGCTCAGCTCGATTCGCTCCTGCGCGTGCGAACGCGCGACGTCCTGCGTCTCGCCCGCATCCTGCTCCAGATCGAACAACTGCAAGATCTCGGCGTCGACACCGGGATAGGCGATCAGCTTCCAGGAGCGCGTCCGAATCGACGACACCAGGACATCCGATCGGAATTCGGCGTCGACCTCCGGAACGCGCCAGGCCTGGGGAAGCGCCGTACTGAAGACCGGATGCTCCTCTGCTTGCTGCGGATCCGCCTCGAACAGGGAGCGCGTGGATCGACCGGAGACCTCCGGCTCGACGTCGCGGCCCAACAGATCGAGGATGGTCGGCAGCAGATCGATGTGGTGAACCTGCTCGACGACCCGCTTTCCCGCGTAGCGATCGCCCGGCAAGCGCAGTACGAAGGGCACGCGAATCTGCTCGTCGTAGACGCGGCCGCCGTGAGTGAAGGGAGCCGCGCGCTCGTCCAGGGTCTCGCCGTGATCGGAAATCAGCAGTACGAGCGCTTCCTCCCAGTAGCCCAGGTCTTCGAGCGTGGTGCGCAAGCGACCGACGTAGTGATCCGCATAGGCGATTTCGCCGTCGTAGCGGGCGACGTATTCGTCGAACTCGGCCGGGCTCGCGTCCCCCTTCCAGAAATCCGCGTAGGTCGAGTCCGTGACCGGGAATCGGAAGCCGCTCTGGCCCACGGGAAGGAATCGCGTCGCGAAGTCCGCCGGCGCGTCGTAGGGGTGATGGGGATCGTAGAGGTGGAAGAAGAGAAGGATCGGACGACGATCGTCGCCACGACTTTTCAGCCACCCTTCCGCCCGAGCGAAGCTGCGTTCCGCAGTCCGCTGCCAGTCGGAGCCGAAGTCGTCGTCGTAGTGCTCGAAGCCCCGATCCAGATTCGTCAAGCTGCGTTGCAGCGGATAGCCGCTGACGAAGGCGGCCCGCGCATAGCCTTCGCCGAGCGACTCCGCGAGGGTCTCGACCTCCGCTCGCAGCTCGTAGCCGTTCCGCAGGATGCCGTGCTCGTGTGGATGCAAGCCGGTCAGCATCGAGGCGTGGGAGGGCGCGGTGTTGGTATTCGCCGCAAAGGCATTCTCGAATACGATTCCGGATCGAGCCAGCGAATCGATGTGGGGGGTGGTTTCCCGCTGGTAGCCGTAGAGCGAGAGGTGGTCGCGTCGGAGCGTGTCGATGCTGATCAACACCACGTGCTTCGGCGCGACCTCCCCGGGAGCTTGCGAACAAGCGACCGCTCCGCAGGCCAACAGTCCGGCCAGCGCCGGAAGAATCGGTCTCAGCACACGCGAACTCCCGTCTCCCGACTCGCTTCGGCTCGCAGGCTCGGGCCCCTCGCGCCGCAGCTGCATGGGTTTCCGAGCATAGGAAACGGCGTGCTTTCGCGTCAGATCGCCCGCGCCGCGCGCAGAAGCTCCGGGATGTACTGGGCGGCGAAGTTCGGCGGGATGCCCATGTCCGGATCCGCCGCACGCATCACCCGGAACTTCGACTCCAGGATCATCGCGGGCATAGGGCGTTCGAGCTGCGTTTCTGCTCGACGTCCGGGTATGGGCGTTGTGTCAAACCCCGGCGGGAAGCCCGCACCGGGATCTGATTCGTCAGCTGCGTCTCGTCCTCACCAGCTGACTGATCGAAGAACCAGTCGTCAGCCACCACGGCGGGCTCGTCGAGTGGGGCGGCGACTTCGCCCTGGCACGCCGGGAGGGATTCGCGAGCCAGCCTTCGGCTGGCAAGCGCTGCGTGGCCGAAGGCCACTTCGCGACGGTTCGCTCCGTTCACTTGTCGAATCCGCTAGCGCGGAGGAACCATGGCACGCCGGGAGGGATTCGACGCGGTCGCTTCGCGACCTAGGTCGAATCCGCTAGCGCGGAGGAACCATGGCACGCCGGGAGGGATTCGAACCCCCGACCCTCAGGTTCGAAGCGTGATCCAATCCGCGGAAACATTGAGGAAATCCCGCTTTCATCGAAAATGGGGGTAAATCCAGACCGTTTTCCAGACCCTCGCGTCTTCGGGAGTGCAGCCCAGCTGCAAGTTGACCCTAAAGAAGACGAGGTATAGAATTTATACCATGAACTTCGAGTTCGATTCCGACAAGAGCGACGCGAACAAGGAGAAGCATGGAATCGATTTTGTTAGGGCTGAAGCGTTGTGGGACGATCCTGATCTGATCGAGATTCCAGCCCGCACCCGCGATGAGCCGCGTTTCGTCGTCATTGGGAGAATCGGGAGCCGGCATTGGTCCGCCATCATCACCTACCGCGACGACTGCATCCGGATCATCTCCGTTCGTCGATCTCGGAAAGAGGAGGTCAGCATCTATGAAGGCTAAAGAACTCGACAAGAAGTTCGACGACGGTGAGGATATTACGAAGTACCTAGATGTTTCGAAGGCACATCGACCCGAGCAGGAGCAGCGACGTGTGAACGTCGACTTTCCGATTTGGATGATCCACTCGCTGGACAAGGAAGCCAAGCGGCTCGGCGTGCCCCGCCAGTCGATCATCAAGGTCTGGGTTGCGGAGCGTCTGGAGAAGATCAAGGCCTAACGGTCTATTGGTGTAGAGATCTCATATGTGCTTCCGATCCGTCCCAGAACACATCCGAATCCCTCGCAGTCGCCAAGAGCCGATCAAGGCCCGACCTTGTCGCTTTTCGATCCTGAAGCCAACAGACCGCGAGTTGCGCCGGCCGACGATGTCGCGGAAGAAGCGGTAGAACGAAACTATGCGTGTGCTTAGCGAGACATCGCAGGGAATCAACGGCACGCCGGGAGGGATTCGACGCGGTCGCTTCGCGACCTAGGTCGAATCCGCAAACTTGGCAGGAGATGAACTGGCGCGCCGGGAGGGACTCGACGCGGTCGCTTCGCGACCTAGGTCGAATCCGCAAACTTGGCAGGAGATGAACTGGCACGCCGGGAGGGATTCGACGCGGTCGCTTCGCGACCTAGGTCGAATCCGCAAACTTGGCAGGAGATGAACTGGCACGCCGGGAGGGATTCGAACCCCCGACCCTCAGGTTCGAAGCCTGATGCTCTATCCAGCTGAGCTACCGGCGCGCACTCGGTTTCCCGGGGCGGGCCTGATGGCCCGGCCGGGAACCACCGCCGGCGGTGCCGGCGGAGAACCTTGGTCGTCGCTTTGGATACCGGATTCCCTCACGGGGTGCCAAGAAATCGGCTGGCTGGTGGCGGGAATCGCACGATTCCTCGCCCGGCGGGTGCTGCTCCCGCGGGTTTTCGTCGCCGGGGACTCGCTTCTGATAGGGTGTCGGGCATGTGCGACACGCTGGTGGCGGTGGGGGGCGAGACGGCGGCCGGGGTCACGCTCTTCGGGAAGAACAGCGATCGCAAGCGCGGCGAGTGCCAGCCGTTGCTGCAGTTCGCGGAGGCGAGCCATCCGGAGAAGTCGCGGGTTCGCTGCACCCACATCGAGATTCCGCAGGTCGCCGAGACGTATCGGGTGCTCGGCCACTCGCCGTGGTGGGTCTGGGGCTTCGAGCACGGTGTGAACGAGCACGCGGTCGCGGTCGGCAATCTCACGGTGTTCTCGAACGAGCCCGTGGAAGAAACACCCGGGCTGATCGGCATGGACCTGGTGCGGCTCGCGCTCGAGCGGGGGCGGAGTGCGCGCGAAGCGCTCGAGGTGATCGCCACGTTGATCGAGTCCTACGGGCAGGGCGGCCCGGCCAACGCGCCGGGCGCGGGCGGCTACCACAACGGCTTCCTGCTCGCGGACGCGGAAGAGGCCTGGATCCTCGAGACGTCGAATCGCCGCTGGGCGGCGCGGCGCGCGCGACTCGGTTCGTGTTCCAACCAATATTCGCTCGGCGACGATTGGGAGATCGCTTCGCGCGATTTCGAGTCGTTTGCGCGCGGCCGGGGCTGGTGGCGCAACCACGGCCGCGTGAACGTCGCCGCCGCGTATCGCAACAAGCAGGTCCCCGCGAGCATCTCCGAACAGCGCTACCAGCGTTCGCAGCAGCTGCTCGAGCTCGGGCGCGGGCGTCACGACGTCGCGAGTTTCGCGCGCATGCTGCGCGATCACGGGGTCGATCACTCGGTTTGGTCGCCGAGCGGCGATGCCGCCAAGGATTTCCACTCGACGCTGTGCGCGCACAGCGAGCCGAGTTCGTGGACGACTGCGAGCCTGATCGCGCCGCTGCCCGCCGAAGCCGCGCAGCCGTGGCCGGTATGGGTGTCGTTCGGAACGCCGTGCACGGGGATTTTCCTCCCCGTCTATGTCGCCGGCGCCATTCCCGCAGCGCTCGCGCGCGGGGGCGAGCACGACGACTCCGACTCGGCCTGGTGGACGTTCGAGCACCTCGACTCCGCAGCGGCGCTGGACAGCGCGCGCGCGACGCCGCTCGTACGAGCGGGTTGGGCCGAGCTGGAGCAGTGGATCGAAGTCGAGCGCGGTCGGGCCGAGGCCGCAGCGCGGGCGGAGGTTGCCGCAGCGCGGCCGCAGCGCGCGGCCGAGATCGTCACGGAATTCATGGATCGAAGTGTCGTCGCGGCGATCGGGCGTTCACGGGAATTGCTCGCGCAACTTCAGTCGGCGGCCTGAGCCGAACGCCGCGCGCGCTTCCCTCCCGGGGTGCCGAGGAATCTGCAAGGGGTTCGCGGGAATCGTTTAGCTCGCGTAGCGAGCGCACGCTTCCCTCCCGGCGTGCCAAGAATTCAGCTCTGCATGTGCGGAAATCGCATCGCTTCCGCAGCGAGCCGGTGTCAGGCGGAGCGCGCTTCGCTCGTCGCTACCGAACGCACCGTGCGTACGCGCGCAAAGTATTCGTCGCGCAGCTCCCACGGAACGCCCAACGCGTTGAGGATGAGTCGTTTGGTGGCCTGCCGACACGGGCGGCCTTTTTCGATGGCGTGAATGGTGCGGGCGGAAATCCCGGCCTTGGCCGCAAGCTCGTTCTGGGTCCAACCCATTGCCTGCCGTGCGGCTCGGATGCGATTCATGGTTGGGAGGCTCCGGAGGTTTTGAGGTGAGGACGGATATTAGCGCCTCGACGCGCCGGAATCAGCGACTGTAGGCAAAGTGC
>Ga0210064_1000732_pt1 | contig 15196 bp, 5 predicted proteins | sample Muzzi_CordC_D2_FD_185531 | JGI IMG/M metagenome (GOLD analysis project Ga0210064, IMG submission 185531) | Wetland microbial communities from San Francisco Bay, California, USA, that impact long-term carbon sequestration - Muzzi_CordC_D2 (SPAdes) | ecosystem: Environmental > Aquatic > Marine >...
CCGAGCGGCATTCCGGGCCGCGCGGCGCGCCGAACGTCCACCTCGATCGCGGTTCCCGTCGCTCGCACGAGCGCGTATGGGTCCGCCCCCGCGAACGAATACCGCCCGAGCCCGTTTGCTGGCAGCGCGCTGTCGAGCAGCCATGGAAACGAACCGCTGCGCAGCCGTTCGAACCGATCGATCAGGTCGCCGTCGTGGGGGAGCTCGCGCGAGGCGCTCGCGATCGCTCCAGAGGAGTGGAACAAGGGGGAGCCTCCGGATGATCGAGCGTACCGCAGGCGAACGCGCGATTCGACGCTCCCGGACGCCCCCTCGCGTCCGGCGGAGGGCAGTCCCGGAGCCGGTCTGCTGCCGCGGGCCTGCGAGCCCGAAAGCTGGGCTACATTCGCCGGCGTGAAACGAAATCTCGTCTTTCACGCCGGCTGCCCGGACGGATTCGGTGCCGCCTGGGCAGCGTGGCGCGCGTGGGGCGAGGAGGCGCGCTACATCGCACGCGGCCACGAGGACCCATTCGACCCCGACCGCTTCGCCGACCAGCTCGTCGTCTTCGCCGACATCTCGCTGAACAACGAGAGGCTGCTCGCGTTGTCCGAAGTCGCGGCGCAGATCGTGATTCTCGACCACCACCTGACCGCGCACGACCACTTCCACTCCGACCCGGGCATCGAGAACGCGTTGGTCGAAAACGGACACGTCGCCCACTTCGATCTCGGCCACTCGGGTGCGATGCTGTCGTGGCAATACTTTCACCCCGATGAGCCGCCGCCGGAGCTGCTGCTCTACGTCGAGGACCAGGACCTGTGGAACTGGAAGCTGCCGCGGTCCGAGGAAGTCAATGCGGCCATCGGTTCGTACGATCGCACGTTCGAGATGTGGAACGAGCTCGCGGCGCGCACCAGCGACGATCTCGCGCGCGAGGGGGCTCCGATCGTTCGCGCGAACCAGATGGAAGTTCGCCGCGCGCTCGCAAGCTCGCATCCGGTCGCGCTCGCTACCGAGCGCATCGAAGCGGTGAACGCGGTCGCCAATCGCGCCGCGATCGGCCACGAGCTCGCGAAACGCTGCCGCTTCGGCAAGCCCTGGGGGCTCGTCTACCGCACGTCGGGCAGCCACGTCGAGTGTTCGATCTACTCGACGGGCGATCTCGACGTGTCCGCGGTCGCGACGCGTTACGGCGGTGGCGGCCACCGGAATGCATCGGGATTCAGCATTCCGCTCGCCGAGTGGGTGAAGAACTTCGCCTGAGCCCCGCGCGTTCGGCCACCGGCGCGTCGACGAGAGGACAGTCGAAACGAGCGGCGAAGCAGGCAGGTCCGACAAGGCCCTGTTCTGGGAGATGACCCGCCGAGCCCGAGAGTGGCCAAGCACCGAGCGACTGCGACTCCATCCCGAGCCCCAGCTCCCGTGGAAGATCTGGACCGTCATGTCGCACACGCGCTCGCGGATACGCCAGCCTGCAGCGGTGCGCAGCCATTCGTCGTGGTAGTAGCCTGCGTTCGTCAGGAATGCGCTCTTGCCCCGATCGTCCTTGTTGCCCATGGGCGCATTGAAGCGGCAGGTGCTCTTCGCGCGGTCACCGTCGAGGTCGATGATCTCGTTGCTGATCAGATGCAGGTTCATCGGCCACGGCTTCAGCATTTCGTCGAGCCAATGGAGTTGCTCGCGTACGGCCGGGAAGCCACCGAGCTTCGCGAAGACCTGAAGAGACGGCATTGGGGCCGGCGCGTGACATCAGCCTGGGTCACTGAGCTCCTCGCGACGCCGTTGGCAGCGCTTGCCCATTACCTGTAGATTGTTCGATTCGCACACCCGGCGCCTGGTGGACGGCCGGTGAGCGACGGAGCGGAAGCCCCTCCAGTCCACCGAAGAAGCTCGCGAGCGCGGCACGACGCTTGCTTGGAACGAGAGCGTGTTATTGAGTCGACCCCACCGCGAAACTCGGGCCGGTCGCCGGCCGTGGTGAATCGCCCAGCTCTCCCCAATCCAGCCGAGGGCAACGCTTCGCCTCCGCGCGTCGTGATCGAGCGGGTGAGCCCGGACATCGATGGCGGCCGCTTCCCCGTGAAGCGGGTCGCAGCCGAACGCGTCACGGTTCGCGCCAACATCTTCACCGAGGGTCACGACCGCCTGAGCGCGGTCGTGAAGCACCGCAGTCACGGCTCGAGGCGCTGGCACGAGCTCCCCATGCAGGCGCTGCCGAACGATCGCTTCGAAGCGTCGTTCGTCGTTGGCGCGCCGGGAATGCACGAGTACACCATCGAAGCCTGGATCGATCGCTTCGGCTCCTGGCGTGCCGGCCTCGCCAAGAAGGTCGAAGCTGCAATGGAGGTGTCGAGCGAGCTTCTGGAGGGCGCGGCGATCGTCGAAGCTGCGGCGCAGCGAGCCGAGGCAGCGAGATCGGAGACGGATGCCGGCTGGCTCGTCGCGCAGGCACGAACGCTGCGGGGCGAGAGCGACCTGGCCGATCGCGCCGAGCTCGCCCTCTCGACGGAGCTCGCCCGCGCGGTCGGCCGACACCCCGACCGCGCGGACGCAAGCTCGCTCGGTCGTGCGGTGCAGATCGTCATCGAGACGCAGCGCGCGCGCACGGGCGCCTGGTACGAGTTCTTTCCCCGCTCCACTTCGAAGGAGCCTGGAGTCCACGGAACCTTTCGCGACTGCGAGGCATGGCTCGAATACATCGCGGACATGGGCTTCGACGTGGTGTATCTGCCGCCCATCCATCCGATCGGAAGCTCTCACCGCAAGGGCCCGAACAACGCCACCGTCTCTGGTCCGGAAGATCCCGGCAGCCCGTGGGCCGTCGGTTCGGAGGAAGGCGGGCACAAGTCGGTCAATCCAGCGCTCGGGAGTCTGGCGGATTTCGACCGTCTGGTGGCACGGGCACGCGAGCTCGGCCTCGAGCTCGCCCTCGACATCGCCTTCCAATGCTCCCCCGACCACCCGTACGTGCGGAAGCACCCCGAGTGGTTCCGCCATCGGCCCGACGGCAGCATTCAGTACGCGGAGAACCCCCCGAAGAAGTACCAGGACATCTATCCCCTCGACTTCGAGTGCGAACACTGGCGCGAGCTCTGGCACGAGCTCGCGAGCGTGGTCGAGTTCTGGATCGACCACGGAATCAGCATCTTCCGGGTCGACAATCCACACACCAAGCCCTTCGCCTTCTGGGAGTGGATGATCCGCCAGATCCGCGAAGAGCATCCCGAGGTGGTCTTTCTCTCCGAAGCCTTCACGCGATCGAGCGTCATGCAGTACCTCGCGAAGTCGGGCTTCTCCCAGTCCTACACCTACTTCACCTGGCGCAACACGAAGCACGAGATCGAGGAGTACTTCCGTGAGCTCTGTCGTCCTCCGCTCGCCGACTTCATGCGTCCGAATCTGTTCGTGAACACCCCCGACATCCTGCCCGAGTACCTCCAGACGGGGAAGCGCGCGGCCTTCCAGGTGCGAGCGACACTCGCCGCAACGCTCGCACACAGCTGGGGCGTCTACGGACCCGTCTTCGAGCTCTGCGTGGCGGACGCGCTCCCGGGCAGCGAGGAGTACCGCGACTCGGAGAAGTACGAGATCCGTCACTGGAAGCTGGACGACCCCTGGAGCCTGCGCGAGTACCTCGCGCGCTTGAACCTGATCCGCCGAGACAATCGTGCGATCACTGAAGGCGAGGGACCGGAGTTCTACGACGTCGACAATCGCGAGATCGTAGCCTTTACGCGTCGCAGCCCGGATTGCGAGGAAGCGGTGCTGGTGGTCGTGAATCTCGATCCCCACCACGCGCAGAGCGGCTGGCTCAGCCTGCCACTCGCCGCACTCGGTATCGACACCGAGCGCCCCTTCCAGGTCCACGATCTCCTGGGCGGCGCTCGCTACCTCTGGCACGGGCCCCGGAACTTCGTCTCGCTCGATCCCGAGAGCACCCCTGCCCACATCTTCCGTCTCCGCCGGCGCGTCCGCACCGAGCGCGACTTCGACTACTTCCTGTGAGCTCCACCGTCGTGCGCAGCGCGGGCGCAACGAAGCGCGCGAAGCAGGCGGTGGCCAGCGATCCCCTCTGGTACCGGGACGCTGTGATCTACGAGCTTCGCGTCGGGGCCTTCCAGGACAGCGACGAAGACGGCATCGGCGACTTCCGCGGTCTCACCGAGCGCCTCGACTATCTCCGCGACCTCGGCGTGACGGCGCTGTGGCTGCTGCCCTTCTACCCCTCGCCGCGCCGCGACGACGGGTACGACATTGCCGACTACAACGGCGTTCACCCGGACAGCGGCAGCCTGGAAGACTTTCGCGCCTTCCTGCGAGGAGCGCATCGACGGGGGCTGCGCGTCATCACGGAGCTGGTCATCAACCACACGTCCGACCGGCACCCCTGGTTCCAGGCCGCTCGCCGAGCGCCTCCGGGCAGCCGCGAGCGGAACTTCTACGTCTGGAGCGACAATCCGAACGAGTACTCCGAAGCGCGCATCATCTTCAAGGACTTCGAGCACAGCAACTGGAGCTGGGATCCGGTCGCGAAGGCGTACTACTGGCACCGCTTCTACTCCCACCAGCCCGACTTGAACTTCGAATCGCCCGACGTGCGGCGAGAGGTCCTGAAGGCCCTGGACTTCTGGTTCGCGATGGGCGTCGACGGTATGCGCCTCGATGCCATTCCCTATCTGTGTGAGCGCGAGGGCACCAACTGCGAGAACCTGCCCGAGACCCACGCGATCCTGAAGGATCTGCGCAGCCACGTCGACTCCAAGTACCGCGATCGGATGCTGCTTGCCGAGGCGAACCAGTGGCCCGAGGACGCCGTCGCGTACTTCGGCGCGGGCGACGAGTGCCACATGGCCTTCCACTTTCCCGTGATGCCGCGGCTCTTCATGGCGCTGCACATGGAGGATCGCTACCCGATCATCGACATCATGGCGCAGACGCCGCCGATTCCGGACGGCTGCCAATGGGCGCTCTTCCTGCGCAACCACGACGAGCTGACGCTCGAGATGGTGACCGACGAAGAACGCGACTACATGTATCGGGTCTACGCGCACGACACGCGCGCCCGCATCAATCTCGGCATCCGACGTCGCCTGGCGCCGCTCCTCGGCAACGACCGGCGCCGCATCGAGCTGATGAATGCGCTGCTGCTCTCGCTTCCCGGGACGCCGGTGATCTACTACGGCGACGAGATCGGCATGGGCGACAACATCTACCTGGGCGATCGCAACGGCGTCCGGACGCCGATGCAGTGGAGCCCGGACCGCAACGCTGGATTCTCCCGCGCCAATCCGCAGCAGCTCTACCTGCCGATCGTGATCGATCCGGAATACAACTACGAAACGGTCAACGTCGAGGCGCAGGGCCAGAATCCGCACTCGCTGCTGCATTGGATGAAGCGCATCATAGGCCTGCGCAAGCGCCACCAGGCCTTCGGTCGCGGGAGCATCGAGTTCCTGCATCCCGCGAATCGCAAGGTGCTCGCCTTCATCCGGGCCTTCGAAGGCGAGCAGATTCTCGTGGTCGTCAACCTCTCGCGATTCGTCGAATACGTGGAGCTCGATCTGTCGGCGTACCGCGGCCAGGTCGCGGTCGAGCTCTTCGGCGGGCGTCCCTTCCCGCCGATCGGCGATCTTCCCTACCTGCTGACCCTCGGGTCCCATACTTTCTACTGGTTCAAGCTCGAGGTCCCGCGTGACGGCGAAGCCCTCGGCATCCATCCCGCGGTGGACCGGCTGCCGCGCATCCGTATCAAGGGTGAGGTCGAGGATGCCTTCCGGGAGCTGGAAGCCGTCGAGGCGATTCTGCCCGAGGTGCTTCGCGGCCGCCGCTGGTTCGGGGGCAAGGCGCAGCCGATCGAATCGACGCGGGTCGTCGACGTGATTCGCGGGCCGGTCGAATCCTCACTGATCGCCTTCGTCGAGGTCGGTCAAGCCACGGGAACGACCACCTATCTGATGCCCGTCAGCCTGGCAGCCGGATCGCGCGCGGAAGTGGTGCGACACGAGAACCCGAGCGCCCTGCTGTTCGAGATCGAGTCGGCGGACGGGGAGCTCGCGGGAGTCGCGTGGGACGCGCTCGAGGACGAGACCTTCTGCGCCGGCCTGCTCGACGTGATCGCACGCCGCCGCAAGCTGCGGGGCAAGGCGGGCGAGCTGGTGGCAAGCCGGACCCGGCAGTTCAGCACGCTGCGGGGTGACGCAGACGTGACGCTTCCGGCAACGCTCATTCGAGCCGAGCAGAGCAACAGCTCCGTGTGCTACGGCGACCGACTCATCCTCAAGCTCTTCCGGCGGCTCGGCGAGGGCCTCAATCCCGACTTCGAAATCGGCCGCTTCTTGACCGAGCGCGCGCGCTTCGCGCACACCCCGCAGCTCGGCGGAGCACTCGAGTATCGCAGCGAACGCGCAGAGCCCGCGACCGTCGCGCTGCTGCAGGAGCAGGTGGAGAACGAGGGCGACGCATGGCGCTATACCCTCGACGAGATCGAGCGCGCCTTCGAGGAGGTGCTGGCTCGCCATTCCGATGGTGTACCGGACCTGCTGCTCCAGACTCAGGACGTCCTCGAGCCAGTGCCTGCGGATGTGCTGGAGCTCGCGAACGACCTGGTGGGCAGCTATCTGCAGTCGGCGCGGCTTCTGGGCCAACGCACCGCCGAGCTGCACCTCGCTCTCGCCTCGGATCGAGATACGCCGGAGTTCGCGCCGGAGCCCTTCACGACGCTCTATCAGCGCTCGCTCTACCAATCGATGCGAACGCAGACCATGCGTACCTTCGAAACGTTCCGAGAGCGGCGAGCGTCTCTGTCGGAAGAGATCGGCGCGGAGATCGACGTCGTCCTGAGCCTCGAGAATCGGCTCTTCGACGCCTTCCACGCCTTGGTCGGTGAGCCGCTCGGCGGAGTCCGCCTACGCAGCCACGGCGACTACCACCTGGGCCAGGTGCTCTTCACCGGGAACGACTTCACGATCATCGACTTCGAGGGCGAGCCGGCCCGGCCGGCTTCCGAGCGCCGGCTGAAGCGCTCCTGTCTCCGCGACGTCGCGGGTATGCTGCGCTCCTTCGACTACGCAGTGAATACGGTGCTGCTCGATTCGGGCGAACGCGGAGCCATCCGTCCGGAGGACGTGCCCGCCCTCGAACCGTGGGGACGCGCCTGGCTCCACTTCGTGAGCGCGACCTTCCTGGGCGCCTATCTGCCGCCGGTTCAGGCTGCGGGGCTCATTCCGACCGGCCGGCGCGAGCTCGGCGTGCTGCTACAGGCGCTGCTGCTCGACAAGGCCGTATACGAGCTGCGCTACGAACTCGACAATCGCCCCGACTGGATCCGCATCCCGGCACGCGGCATCCGGGGACTCCTGGAGGACCATGCCTGAGCCGCGCAAGACCCGATCGAAGCAGCCGCAGCCGACCCGAGCGAAGACGGACGAATCGGCGATCGGCGAGCAGGACCTCTATCTGTTCAACGAAGGCAGTCACACGCAGCTCTACGAGAAGCTCGGCGCCCACCTGGGCGAGCACGAGGGACGCGAGGGCGCGCACTTCGCGGTCTGGGCTCCCAACGCCCAGACCGTGTCGGTGATCGGAGACTGGAACGGCTGGAAGCGCGACGCGCACCCCCTTCAGCCGCGCGATGCGTCCGGCATCTGGGAGGGCTTCGTCCCGGGCGCTTCGCCAGGCGCGAACTACAAGTACTACATCGTCTCGCGCCATCGGGGCTACACGGTCGAGAAGGCCGACCCCTTCGCGGTCCACGCCGAGACCGCTCCGAGCACGGCGTCGAAGATCTGGAATCTGGATTACGAGTGGGGGGACGCCGACTGGATGCGGACGCGGGGCGGACGCGTGGCCCTCGAGGCGCCGATCTCGGTCTACGAGGTGCACCTCGGCTCCTGGCGTCGGTTCGAAGACCGGGCCGGCCAGCCGCTCGGATATCGCGAGATCGCTCCGTTGCTGGCCGATCACGTCCACGAGCTGGGGTTCACGCATGTGGAGTTCCTGCCGCTGATGGAGCACCCCTTCTACGGATCCTGGGGCTACCAGACCACCGGCTACTTCGCGCCGACCAGCCGCTACGGCACGCCGCAGGACTTCATGTACCTGATCGACGTCCTCCACCAGCACGACATCGGCGTCATTCTCGACTGGGTACCTTCCCACTTCCCCACCGACGAACACGGCCTGGGCTTCTTCGACGGCACCCACCTCTTCGAGCACGAGGATCCACGCCAGGGCTTCCACCCCGACTGGTCGAGCCTGGTGTTCAACTACGGTCGTAGCGAGGTGCGAAGCTTTCTGCTGAGCAGCGCCCTCTTCTGGCTGGACCGCTACCACGCGGACGGGCTCCGGGTGGACGCGGTCGCATCGATGCTCTACCTCGACTACTCCCGCAAGGCAGGCGAGTGGATCCCGAACGAGCACGGCGGTCGCGAGAACCTCGAGGCGATCGATTTCCTGCGAAGGCTCAACGCGGAGGTGTACGGTAGATTCCCGGACGTCCAGACATTCGCAGAAGAATCGACCGCCTGGCCGATGGTGTCGCGGCCTACCTACCTGGGCGGGCTTGGCTTCGGGCTCAAGTGGGACATGGGCTGGATGCACGACACGCTGCAGTATTTCTCGCGCGATCCCATCCATCGCACCCACCATCATCACGAGATCACCTTCCGTGCGATCTACGCGTTCAACGAGAACTTCATCCTGCCGCTCTCCCACGACGAGGTGGTGCACGGCAAAGCGAGCCTGCTCTCGAAGATGCCCGGGGAGGAGTGGCAGAAGTTCGCCAATCTGCGTCTGCTCTTCGGCAACCTCTTCACGCAGCCGGGCAAGAAGCTGCTCTTCATGGGCGGCGAGTTCGGGCAGTGGCGCGAGTGGAATCACGACACGGGTCTGGACTGGCACCTGCTGGAGCACGCCCCGCACGCGGGCCTTCAGCGCTGGCTGCGGGATCTCAACACCACGTATCGCGGCGAGCCCGCACTGCACGAGCTCGACTGTGAGCCCGACGGCTTTCGCTGGATCGATTGCAACGACGCGACCCAGAGCACGCTGGTCTTCGAGCGCAGCGGCAGGTCTACGTCGGACGTGCTGCTCGTGGCCTTCAACTTCACACCGGTCCCACGCTCGAACTACCGCATCGGTGTGCCCCATCCCGGCAGCTGGCAGGAGATCCTGAACAGCGATGCGTCTCTCTACGGAGGCAGCGGTCAGGGGAATCTCGGCGGCGTCGAATCCGCGCCGATCGCGTACCACGGCCGAGCCCAGTCCATCGTGGTGACGCTCCCGCCCCTCGCCGTTCTGGTCTTCAAGGGCCATGCCGAATAGCCGTGGACTTCGATCCGAGCGCGAAGCGCAGCGTGGACGGGAGTCCCAGTCTGTATCCTCAGGCGGTCCCTTGCAGGGACGAGCGCAGGCCGATCGGAAAGGGTCGAGGTGAGCGACGAGAAATTGCGGGTCTGGCCGGGACGACCCGCGCCGCGCGGAGCCACCTGGGACGGTCGGGGCGTGAACTTCGCGCTCTTCTCCCAGAACGCCGAGCGCGTAGAGCTGTGCCTCTTCGACGCGAAGGGCCGGCGCGAGCTTCGCCGGACCGTCCTGCCGGAGTACACCGACGAGATCTGGCACGGCTACCTCCCGGACGTGCGGCCGGGGCAGCTCTACGGCTATCGGGTCTACGGTCCCTATGCGCCCGAGCAGGGCCACCGCTTCAACCCGCACAAGCTGCTGCTCGATCCCTACGCCAAGGCGCTCACGGGACGAATGCTCTGGAGCGATGCCCACTTCGGCTATCGCATCGGCCATCGCAACGGCGACCTGTCCTTCGACCGCCGCGACAACGCGCGGGGCATGCCGAAGTGCGTGGTGGTCGACACCGCCTACACCTGGGCGCCGGAGCGCCGGCCGGAGGTGCCCTGGCACGAAAGCGTCCTCTACGAGCTACACGTGCGAGGCTTCACGATGAGGCACCCGGAGGTTCCCGAACCCTTTCGCGGCACCTTCGAGGGCCTCTCCTCACCTGCGGTCATCGCACACCTCCGCTCCCTCGGCGTCTCTGCCGTCGAGCTGCTGCCGGTGCAGGCATTCCTCGACGACCGCCATCTGATGGAAGCCGAACGCAGCAACTACTGGGGCTACAACACGCTGGGCTTCTTCGCGCCCGATCCGCGCTACCTCGCGAGCGGCGAGCTGGGCGAGTTCAAGACCTTCGTACAGCACATTCACGACGCCGGAATCGAGGTGATTCTCGACGTCGTCTACAACCACACGGCGGAAGGCAACCACCTGGGCCCGACGCTTTCTCTTCGCGGCATCGACAACGCATCCTACTACCGCCTCGTGCCCGGGGACGAGCGCTACTACATGGACTTCACCGGCTGCGGAAACGCGCTCAACCTGCACCATCCGCGCGTGCTGCAGCTGGTGATGGATTCGCTCCGCTACTGGGTCGAAGAGATGCACGTCGATGGTTTCCGCTTCGACCTCGCGACGACGCTCGCGCGAGACCCGGTCGACTTCGACCCCAGCTCGAGCTTCCTCGATGCGATCGGCCAGGACCCGGTGTTGTCGCGCGTGAAGCTGATCGCCGAGCCCTGGGACATCGGCGCGGGCGGGCACCAGATGGGCGGCTTTCCAGCCGGCTGGGCCGAGTGGAACGATCGCTATCGCGACGTCGTGCGCCGCTTCTGGAAGGGCGAGGAGGGGCAGGCGGCAGAGCTGGCCTCGAGGTTGAGCGGTTCGAGCGACATCTTCGGGAGACGCGGTCGCCGTCCCTGGGCCAGCATCAACTACGTCACCGCGCACGACGGCTTCACCCTGCGCGACCTGGTGAGCTATGAGCACAAGCACAACGAGGCCAACGGCGAGGGCAATCGGGACGGTTCGGACGCCAACAACTCGTGGAACTGCGGCATCGAGGGGCCGACAGCCGACCCCGGGATCCGGGCGCTGCGGATCCGCCAGAGCAAGAATCTGCTCGCGACCCTGCTCTTCTCCCAGGGCGTGCCCATGCTGCTCGCGGGCGACGAGATGGGGCGGAGCCAGCGCGGCAACAACAATGCCTACTGCCAGGACAACGAGACCTCGTGGGTCGACTGGAATATCGAAGCCGAGGAGCAGGAGTTGTTCGCCTTCGTGCGCAGCCTGGTGCACTTCCGGCGCCAGCACATCGCCTTCCACCGACATCGCTTCTTCCGCGGCCACGGATCGCCCTCGGAAGCCAAGGACATCACCTGGCTGCGCAGCAACGGCAGCGAACGCGACCACAGCGATTGGGACGATCCGGAGCATCGGACCCTGGCCTTCGTGTTGAACGGCGACGCGCTCGGCTATCACCTCACGCACACCGGCGAGCCCGAAGTCGACGACACCTTCCTGGTGCTGCTGAACGGAAATCACCACCCGGTCGAGTTCCAGCTGCCGGACGAGCGCTTCGGACGGGTCTGGCGTCGCGTGCTCTCGAGCGACCCGATGGGCGCTACGGGCGAGAGGGTGAGGGCCGGCGCGAGACATTCCATCGGCGCAGCCACCGTCGATCTCTTCGTCCAGGACGAGCCGTTCTCGCCTTGAGGCGCCATTACGACATGCCCTTCGGCACCGCTCCCGTGGCCGGCGGCGGCTTCCGGTTCGCGCTGTGGGCTCCGGCAGCGAAGCGAGTGGAGCTCGTCCTGGGCAAGCCCGACCGGGAGCGCGTGGAATCGCTCCACCGCGAAGCAGGCGGCTGGTTCCGGGGCGTCGATGCCGATGCGGCTGCGGGTGAGCACTATGCGTACTCGATCGATGGAGAGGCGCGCGTGCCCGATCCGGCCTCCCGCTTCCAGCCCGCCGGAGCGTCGGGTCCCGGCGAGCTGATCGACCCGAGCGCCTTCGAATGGTCCGACGCCCGGTGGCGCGGCCGTCCCTTCGAGGAGGCGGTGTTCTACGAGCTGCACGTCGGTGCCTTCACGCCCGGCGGCGACTACATGGGTGTGATCGAACGCCTGGACTACCTCGCGGAGCTCGGTGTGACCGCCATCGAGCTGATGCCGCTGTCCGATTGCCCCGGTGCGCGCAGCTGGGGCTACGACGGGGTGCTGCCCTTCGCGCCGACCTCGAGGCATGGCCGACCCGAGCAGCTCAAGCAGCTGATCGAAGCCGCGCACGCCCGGAGTCTGATGGTCTTTCTGGACGTGATCTACAATCACTTCGGGCCGGCCGGAAACCACCTGCGCCGCTACGCGCCGGATTTCTTCACGCCGCGGCATGACACGCCATGGGGAGACGCCATCGACTTCGAGTCTCCGGGTAGCCGCCCCGTGCGCGAGTACTTCATCCACAACGCCCTCTACTGGCTCGAGGAGTACCACCTGGACGGCCTGCGACTCGACGCCGTGCACGCGATCCACGACTCCTCGCGCCCGGACATCCTCGACGAGCTGGCGACACGGGTGCGGCAGCACTTCGCCCCCGACCGGCACGTGCACCTCGTGCTGGAGAACGACGACAACGCGGCGCGGCGCCTCGCGCGAGACGCCGACGGTCGTCCGCTTTACTACACCGCACAGTGGAACGACGACATCCACCACGCCCTGCACGTCCTGCTGGCCGGGGAGCGCGAGGGCTACTACGCCGACTATGCGGACCGACCCGCACGGCACCTCGGCCGCTGTCTCGCGTCCGGCTTCGCCTACCAGGGGGAGCCCTCGAAGCACCGCGATGGGGCGCAGCGCGGCGAGCCTTCGGCAGCGCTTCCGCCCAGCGCATTCGTCGGCTTCCTGCAGAACCACGACCAGGTGGGAAACCGGGCCTTCGGCGAACGCATCGGCCTGCTCGCACCGCCCCGGGCCGTGCGAGCAGCGGTGCAACTCCTGCTGCTGTCGCCGTCGCCACCGCTGCTCTTCATGGGCGAGGAATGGGGCGCCGAAGAGCCCTTCTATTTCTTCTGCGACTTCGAAGGCGAGCTCGCGGACGCGGTGCGCAACGGGCGCCGCAGCGAGTTCAACCGCTTCGCCGCCTTCGCCGACCCGGCGAGCCGCGAGCGGATTCCGGACCCGTGCGATCCGGAGACCTTTCAGAGCAGCGTGCTCGACTGGGATGCGCTCGCGCGCGAGCCGCACCGATCGATGCTCGCCTACTACCGACAGCTGCTCGCGCTCCGCCGACGCGAGATCGTGCCGCGGCTGGCGCGCATCAGCAGCGGCGGTCGCTTCGAGCTGCTGTCGAGCGCGGCACTGCGGGTCGAATGGCCACTCGCCGGCGGCGGGCGGCTGGTACTGCGGGCCAATCTGTCCGACGAGCCGGTGGCCGTCGCCCGCAGCAGCGCGGCCGGAAGGCTCCTGGCCGCGACTCCGGACGACTTCGCCAGCGCGCTCGCCGCCGGTGCCCTGCCCGCGTGGTCGGCGGGCAGCTGGCTGGAATGACGATGACGAGCAGCGGAGCCGCACCGCTGGCTGAAGGGGCGATGCCGAGCGGCAAGGCCGCGCTGCGCGCGACCTATCGTCTACAGCTGCGCGGCGGCGTCGGATTCCGCGAGGCCGAGGCGCTGGTTCCCTACCTCGCAGCGCTCGGTGTGAGCCACGTCTATTGCTCTCCCTACGTCGAGGCCAGAGCCGGCAGCACCCACGGCTACGATGTGGTCGACCCGCGCAGGCTCGACCCGGCGCTCGGCGACGAGCGAAACTTCCTCGCGTTCGTTGCCGCGCTCCGTGCTCACGGGATGGGACAGATTCTCGACTGGGTGCCCAACCACGTCGGCATCGCACTCGGCCAGAACCCGTGGTGGCAGGAGCTGCTGGCCTTCGGCCCGACCTCTCCGTACGCGGACTTCTTCGACATCGACTGGGCGCCCGGCCGGCCCGAGCTGCGGGGCAAGGTGCTGCTGCCGGTACTCGCCGATCGCTACGGCGACGTGCTCGAGCGGGGTGAGCTGGTGCCGCTGCGCGATGCGGACGGAGGCCTCGCGATCTCGTACTTCGATCACCGCTTTCCGGTCTCGCCGGCGTCCTGGGGAAGATTCCTCACGCGGCGATTGCTCGGGTCCGCTCCTGCACACGGCGGCGACGACTCGCAGGCTGCGCTGCGTCGCGTTCTCTCGACCCTGAGCAGTCGCGCGGGTCGTCGCGAGCTGCGTGTGAAGCGTGCGCTATCAGCCCAGCGCGACCTCGGCACGATGCTCGCGAACGAGCCTGCACTGCGCAGACGCGTCGATGAGCTCGTCGACGAGCTGCGCGGTGCCCCAGGCCGCCCCGCGAGCTTCGATGCGCTGCACCGCCTGCTCGAGGCCCAGCACTATCGACTGGCGTTCTGGCGAGTCGCGGCCGACGAGATCAACTACCGGCGCTTCTTCGACATCAACGAGCTTGCCGCGGTGCGCATGGAGTGCGCCGAGGTCTTCGATTACGTGCACGAGAGTGTCTTCGGCTGGATCGATGCCGGCCACATCGACGGACTCCGAATCGACCACGTCGACGGCCTGGCCGATCCGGGCGGCTACTGCGAGCGCATCCGCCGCCGCTTTCCCGCGGAGCGGCTCTACCTGATCGTCGAGAAGATCCTCGGTCGCGACGAGCGCCTGCCCGAATCGTGGGGAAGCGACGGGACGAGTGGCTACGAGTTCCTGAACCTGCTCAACGGACTCTTCGTCGACCCGAGCGGCGAGGAGCCCCTGACCCGCATCCATCGGGCGTTCACCGGCGAGACGCGTTCCTTCGACGCCGTGCTGCGTGGCAGCAAGCGCCGGGTCATGCGCGCCCTGCTCGCGAGCGAGCTCGACGGACTTGCGAGCGCACTCGACCGACTCGCGCAGGGCGACCGCCACACGCGCGACTTCACCCGGAGCGCACTGCGCGAGGCGCTGGCGGATGTGGTCGCGGCCTTCCCCGTGTACCGAAGCTACGCGGGCACGGCAGCAGGCGCTCGCGATGAAGATCGGGGTCGCATTGCGGAGGCCGTCGCCGAGGCACGAGAGCGCGCAGAGGACCCCGAGTCGGGCCTGTACGAGTGGCTCGAGAGCGCACTCACCGGCGACCTCGCGCGCCGGGAGCGGCGCGGCGTGCGGCGCCGCGAGCTCCTGCACTTCGTCTCGCGCTTCGAGCAGTACACCGCGCCGGTGATGGCCAAGGGGCTCGAGGACACGAGCTTCTATCGCCACCACCCGCTGATCTCGCTGAACGAGGTGGGCGGCGACCCGCGACGCTTCGCGCGCGACCTGCACCACTTTCACGCCGCCAACCAGGAGCGCGCC
>Ga0210064_1000733_pt1:0-10000 | contig 15188 bp, 13 predicted proteins | sample Muzzi_CordC_D2_FD_185531 | JGI IMG/M metagenome (GOLD analysis project Ga0210064, IMG submission 185531) | Wetland microbial communities from San Francisco Bay, California, USA, that impact long-term carbon sequestration - Muzzi_CordC_D2 (SPAdes) | ecosystem: Environmental > Aquatic >...
ATGCTCATGTACTGGCGTGTAGACTGCGCTTTTTCGCCAATTTGTGCCTTGTCTTGCGCTCGCCTGAACTTTTTCAACAGCCTGCCAGTGCCGCCATTCTACCAAGCTTCAGCCGGTTTTTGGCTGCAGATCAGTACATTAGTTCCAGATCCCGTATATCCTGGTAATATTAAATCGACAAATGAATCAATAAGATAATTGTATCGGCTGCTGCTTCGTAACAACCGCTATGGTGTTACAGTTACGACCTCGGGTTATTTCAGGGCCTGTTCTGTGCAGATCTTCGTCGCTATGACGGGGCACGCGTCAACCAGGACTAACCTGTCCATTGTTTTCAAACGGAGATAAGGAGTGGAACTGTGAAGAAAATCGGAATTTTACTGGCCAGTATGGTGTTGTTTGTTGGTGGATGTAGTGACAAGGATGATTCTGCAACCGGGCAGATGGAGGAAATGACACAAGACGCTGCCGAGGCAACCGGTAACGCTTATGATGCCGGCAAGGATGCGGCCCAGGCGGCTACTGAATCTGCTGCCGAAATGGCTGAGGATGCAGCGGAAGCTGCCGAAGACGATGCCGAAATGGCTGAGGATGCAGCTGAAGATGCAATGGAAGCCGCCGGGGAGGCAGCCGAAGAGGCAGAGGAGGCAGGTGAAGATGCAATGGAAGCCGCCGAGGACGCAGCCGAAGAGGCAGGCGAAGATGCAATGGAAGCCGCCGAGGGTGCAACCGATGCAGCCAGAAAGGCGGTAGAGTAGTCCAAGCAGGATGTCGGTTCTACGGTGAGTCAGTAAACCGATATTCAGTATGTAACCGGGAGGCCAGGCAAATGCCTGGCCTTGTCTATTCATAACGTATTCCAGATAATGCTGCGAAGTTCGTTGCTTGTATTTATTGCCGGCTGGATCGCTTGGTTCTGGATTGATAAGCCACGAGCCGGTCCTTACCGGCTGCCACCGTCAGGCGACAGTCTGGTGGAGAACTTCCAGCGGGCCTTTGATATTCTGAAAGCGGGCGAACTGGAACTGGCATTTGTCTACATCTGGAATGCCCATTACCTGATACTTTCCCTGCTGGGCGGGGCGGTGGTGGCCATGACGTACAGCAGCCTGTCAGGATACCTTTCCAGACGGCGGATGCGAAACCGCCTGCTGCCCGATAAACGGGTGGACTCAATGCCTGGCCGGTCGGAGTCCGCTGAGCCCGCGACGGTGCACAAGGCCACGCCGGGTAACGGACAGGGTGAGTGATCCCATGGATCCCGGCATGGTGGATAATCAATCGGGTTGTGCTGTCGGGAGTGGCGCCCGGCAATCGCCGGTATAATGGCCACTTCCAGACCGTGCCGCGCTGCGACATGTCAGCCAGCCTGCTGCCTGCGGGTATCCGGACGGTGCAGGGAATGTTTGTCCCGGCGGTCTGTCCAGAAACTGTCGTGATGCCAACCGGGGAGCCACGTAATGGGTACCGACACGCAACAACAGCTGGCAGACATCATCCGGCGTATGCAGGTAATACAGCGAGCCATCAAGGCATCCGGCCAACCTCCCTCCATGTTTGAACTCGCGGAACTGAAAAACCTGGGGCGCGAGTATGCGCGTATCGTGGAACAGCTGGCGAATGCGCCCGGCTCGGGACTGGCCTGACCCGTCAATACCCTCTTGAAGGAGTACCAGGATATTCAAATGACAGCAACTGACCCGGGTATATTCATCGGCAAGGGCTCATTACCCGTTTATCTGGAGCCGCGCCTGGCAAACCGGCATGGCCTGATAGCGGGTGCGACAGGCACCGGAAAGACTGTCTCGCTGCAGATTCTTGCCGAGGATTTTTCGCGCCGGGGTGTGCCGGTGTTCCTGGCTGATGTCAAGGGAGACCTGTCGGGCATCAGCCAGCCCGGCAAAGAAAATCCGAATCTGGCAACACGTGCCACCGCCATCGGTCTGACTGATTTCCAATTCGAGGCGTTCCCGGTGGTTTTCTGGGACCTGTTCGGGAAACAGGGACACCGGGTTCGTGCAACCGTGTCCGATATGGGTCCGCTGTTGCTGGCGCGCATGCTGGGGCTCAATGAAACCCAGGAAGGTGTGTTGTATGCCATTTTTAAACTGGCTGATGATCAGGGCATGCTGTTGCTGGACCTGAAGGATCTGCGTGCCCTGCTGACTTTTGCCGGCGAGAATGCAAAACAATTAACGCTCGAGTATGGCAATATCCCGTCCGCCTCTATCGGCGCGATACAACGGCGTCTGCTGGTACTGGAACAGGAGGGTGCAAAACAGTTTCTGGGCGAACCGGCGCTCGATTTGTTCGACTTTATGCGCACCGCAGACAGCGGTTACGGCAACATCAATATTCTCGCAGCAGACAAGCTGATGCAGACCCCGAAGCTGTACGCAACGTTTTTACTGTGGCTGCTGTCGGAGCTGTTTGAGGAGTTACCGGAAATCGGTGATCCGGAAAAACCCCGGCTGGTGTTTTTCTTTGATGAGGCGCATCTGCTGTTCGCCGATGCGCCCCGGGCGCTGGTGGACAAGGTGGAGCAGGTGGTGCGCCTGATTCGCTCCAAGGGTGTGGGTGTCTATTTTGTCACCCAGAATCCACTGGATTTGCCGGAAGCCATACTCGGTCAGCTTGGTAACCGTATCCAGCATGCATTACGTGCCTTTACTCCGCGTGAACAGAAGGCCGTGCGCGCCGCGGCACAGACATTCCGCGCCAATCCGGCATTCGACGCGGCCGAGGCCATCAGGGAACTGGGTGTTGGTGAGGCGCTGGTGTCCACCCTGGGTGGCAAGGGTATACCGGGCAGGGTGGAACGCACCCTGATCCGCCCGCCCGCATCGCGTCTGGGTCCGGCAACGCAAGTCGAGCGCCAGGTAGTGATCGCCACGAGCCTGTTCCACGGCCGCTATGACCAGTCGATTGACCGCAAGTCTGCATATGAAATGCTCACGGAACGCGCTGCGAAAGCAGCGGCCGGCAACTCGCAGGATGCGGTGCCTACTCGCGGCCACAAAACACCGGCAGTGCCGCCATCCCGGGGCCCGCGCAGTAACCGACAGTCCGTTATGGAGGCGCTGGTGAAAAGTGTGGTGCGTTCTATCGGTAGTTCCCTTGGGCGGCAGATCTCCCGCGGTATTCTGGGTTCCATCCTGAAGGGCTAGCTGGCATTCCCGACGGATTCTATCGCATGATTCCGGTGACATATCATAAATCAACAGTTCCCGGCGATCCTGCACGCTGTCCCGTTAATGGCATTGGTGGTGTTGCTGGCAATGCACCGGGAGGGTTGGGTACATGAAATCCTCGCGAGACAAGGAAGAGATCACCAGTTTACGATCGGAAGGCGCAATGCGACGTGAACGTGAACACAAACGTCGCCTGGGACGGATGATTCCACTGCTGATATTTGCTGGCGTGGGCCTGTTGATAGCAAAACAGGAAATCCCTGCCGTTGACGGCTGGATCAGCCGCCTGCTCGATGCGGAAGCCTGGCAGGCAGGGGAGGCTTGTCGTAACGCAGCACGGGCCGGAATCCAGCAATCCGGTTTTGCCCGGTTGCTGGATTCGGGGCAGGTGGAACGAACGGCTGCAGGTTTCTACGTCGGCGAGGTGCAATTTGCCGTGCTGCAGCCCTCGGGAGATGAGCAACACTACAGCTTCAGCTGCAATGTGACGCACGCCGGTGAAGTGGTTGCCATCGGACGGGATACAGAAGGCATGAATGCCAACATCGCGGAATCCACTGCAGACGTTGTTAATGATGCAGCGCCGGTGATCCCCTGAATAGCAGATGCAGCGGTTTGCGCTTGCCGCAGGGCATTATTCAATGCGATAACTGCGGTCGATAGCCTTGCGGGTCACAATCCCGTAGATACGTTCGATGCCGGGTATGGTGCGCCGGATTACATACAGTGCGTCGACATTGGATTGGCTCAGACTGACGAGTGCTTCCTGCAGGGTGGCCCGGAAATCAATGGATTTGATTTCCTGTCTCTGCGCGGGAATGTTGCCCAGGTTTATGGTTTTCTCCGCACGATCTTCCTGCAGGTAACGGGCCAGATCCGCTGCCGGCATCAGGCTGAGCGGGCGGCTGTCCGCAGTTACCAGAATCCATTGTGGCTCGCGTGACAGCGTGGCCATGGCTGTCTCTCGCTCCACCTCTACAGGCAGGGTCTCGAGCCGGCGTTCCATGACGCTGGCTACACCGATACGACGCAGGGTCTGGGTGAGGGGGTTGTGGCGGTAATCGAGGCCGCGTGCACGCATCAGCTCGAGGTAAACCGATTCCCTGCCGAACAGTTCCCGGCTGACCAGTCCTCCGGTGATCAATGCCAGCATGCCGGGCAGTATGATGTTCGGATTGGCGGTCAGCTCGAGCATCGCGGTAAGGGCGGCCAGTGGCGCCTGCAGGGTTGCACCCATCATGGTGCCCATGCCGATCATGGCGTAAAAGGCAGGAGACGCGATATCACCCGGCAGCCAGTTATCGGCAATGATCCCCATGGCCCCGCCGGCGGTGGCACCGATGACGATGGTTGGCCCGATCAGGCCGCCCGGCAAACCCAGGCCCAGCCCCAGCGCGGTTGCGAATAACTTCACGACCGAGACGGTAATCAGCACTACGACACCGAGCTTGCCGAGCAGGGCGTGGTTCACCGTGTCGTAACCGATTCCCATGACTTCCGGTACCACCTGGGCAATCATCCCGATTGCCAGACCGGCCAGTGTGCAGCGCAGCCAGATGGGCCAGCCGGTTACACTATCGGTAATGCGTTGCAGCAGGTAAATGAACAGGGCCGCAAACATGCCCAGTACCACGCCCATTAAAATCACATAGGGCAGTTCAAGCAGTGAACCGATTTGCAGTTTCGGGATGACAAAGGCAGGCATATCGCCATACACGGCCTGCATCAATGTAGTGGCGCTCACGGCGGCCAGGATCACCGGCGCAAAGCTGACCAGAGAATATTCCATCATGACCACTTCCATGGCGAAAATAACACCGGCCAGTGGTGTGTTGAATGAGGCGGCTATGGCGGCCGCAATACCGCAGGCGACCAGCGTCCGGTTGCTGTTATTCGGCAGGCGCAACCATTGCCCCAGCTGGCTGCCGGTGGCTGCACCCAGGTGTACGCTGGGGCCTTCACGCCCAACCGAGTGGCCGCTGATGACGCTCAGCGCCGCACCGGCAAACTGGGCCAGGGCGTTGCGGGCAGGGAGTTGACCCTGGTGAAACGCCAGGCGCTCCATGACATGGATGATGCCGACCTCACGGGTGCCTGCCTTCAGATACTGCCATAGCAAGCCGATCAGCAGGCCACCGGCGAGCGGCAGCAACAGACGTACCAGCGGCGATAGTGCCTCGTAATGCTCTATTTCCTCTCCCGGCAACAGGATGCCCTGGGCGGACTCTACCAGTATGCGAAACACAATGATGATGCCGCCGGACAGCAGGCCAACCGGGATGGCCAGCACGGAAAGTTGCGGCAGTGCATCGAGGCTCGCGACACGCATTCCGAGGTCGTCCAGCCATTGATTCCAGCGGTCCCTGAACAAGGTGACTCCTTATGGCGGGTCGTACAGTACCGCCGTGGTGGATTCCAGTGATGCCCCCGAAGGGCGAGTGTACTGTAGAATAGGGTGTTTGCGTATTGTGTACCATGTACATCGATTCAGGGCAGGTTCGCCGCAAGCGGGAGCGGGACAGGTTTGCGGTACAGACGAATTGCAGGGTGGACAGCATATGATCAGGACAGGTGTCGTAGGCGGTACGGGTTATACCGGTGTTGAATTACTGCGGTTGCTTGCCGCACATCCACAGGTTGAACTCGGCGTGATTACTTCACGCTCCGAAGCGGGCAGGGGCGTGGCCGACCTGTTTCCGAACCTGCGCGGGCATCTCGAGATCGCCTTTTCAGAGCCGGATATCGACCGCCTGTGCGAGTGTGATCTGGTGTTTTTCGCAACTCCAAACGGTACCGCCATGACCATGGTCCCGCGGCTGATTGCCGCCGGGGTGCGCGTCATTGATCTGGCGGCTGATTTTCGTCTGCGAATGCAGTCCGAGTGGGAAGCCTGGTATGGCATGGCGCATGCCTGTCCCGAGTACCTCGACCAGGCCGTCTATGGACTGCCCGAGGTGAACCGGGATGCCATCCGGGAAGCCCGGCTGGTCGCTAACCCGGGTTGTTATCCCACGGCGGTGCAACTGGGTTTTTTGCCCTTGCTCGAGCAGCAAATCGTGGAGACCGGGCAGTTGATTGCAGATGCGAAATCCGGTGTCAGTGGTGCCGGCAGAAAAGCGGTGACCGGTACCCTGTTATGTGAGGCCGGCGAAAATTTCAAGGCCTATGCCGTGCCGGGTCACCGGCACCTGCCGGAGATCCGGCAGGGCCTGGAGTCGGCTGCCGGTCAGCCGGTGGAATTGACCTTCGTACCACACCTTACCCCCATGATTCGCGGGATCCATGCCACGCTGTATGCGCAGCTGACCGATCCGGACCGCGATCTGCAGGCGTTGTTTGAAGCACGTTACAGTGACGAGCACTTCGTGGATGTGTTGCCGGCCGGCTCCCATCCGGAAACCCGCAGTGTCAGGGGCGCAAACCACTGCCGGATTGCGGTGCACCGCCCGCAAGGCGGTAATGTGGTGGTAGTTCTTTCCGTAATCGATAACCTCGTCAAGGGGGCGGCCGGGCAGGCGGTGCAGAACATGAATATCATGCTGGGGCTTGAGGAACAGGCCGGTCTGGCCGATATCGCACTACTACCATGACCCGGTGCGGCTCCTGGCCTCGTATACATTCCGAACCCGCAGGTCTGCACCCGGGCTGTTTCGGGACAGGTTCACAGTCGGTGACGGATTGGATAGAACCGGCAGGCACAGTGATGATGCGGTGGTTTTTTATGACCCGTGACCGCCAGAGACAGTGGGAGACGTGACATATTCTTGCAAGTCGGGCTGAAGCGCTATGGACACATTGATCAGGTCCCTGAAGTGGCTGCTGGCATTTTTCCTCCTCGGACTGCTGGGCTATGCGGCGTGGTACCTGTACGATTACGGCAAACTGCATGGTGCGGAGGAACTGCAGGGGTTACGAACGGAATATTCGGTATTAACAGGGGTGCATGCCAGGCTCGTGAAGGAAGCCGGCGTACTGCGGGAACGGGTTGCCATACTGGAACGTTCCAGCCAGATTGACCGTCAGGCTGCGGAGCAGGTCCAGGATGAGATGGGGGCCTTGCAGGAGGAACTGCAGGCGGCACGCGAAGATGTGGAGTTTTATCGCGGCATTGTTTCCCCCGGTGACGTAAAACCCGGTCTGCGGATACACCGGTTTACACTCAGCAACGGGTTGCGCCCCGGCCAGTACCACTATGATCTGGTGCTGACACAACTTAAACACAATGACCGTTATGTGAGTGGTCTTGTGAATCTGAAAATCATCGGGCAGCAGGGAGACACAGCCAGCCAGCTTGATCTCGCCGATGTGACCGAAACGGACGCCGGACAGCTGAAGTTTCATTTCCGCTATTTTCAGCATATGACCGGCGTCATTACCCTCCCCGGGGGTTACCGGGCAAAGGAAGTAATACTGTCAGTCAAGGCAACCGGGAAGAAGGCGCCTGAGCCAGTCGAGCAGACATTCGCCTGGCCGGCCACGGAATCCTGAAACAGGAGAATATGTTATGTTGGGAAAAGGGAAAAAGGGCAAGACTGTGAGCGCCAGGGTGGACACCATTGTCGGGCAGCAGACCCAGGTCGATGGTGATTTGCATTTCACTGGCGGGCTGCATGTCGATGGCAGGGTCAGGGGTAATGTGATCGCGGGCGAGGGTTCCACATCGGTGTTGACAGTCAGTGAGCACGGCAGTATTGAAGGTGATGTGCGCGTGCCGAATGTGATCCTGAATGGATCGGTTACCGGTGACGTGCACTCCAGTGAGCGTATCGAGCTGGCGGCCAAGGCCAGGGTTACCGGTGATGTCCATTACAACCTGATCGAGATGGCAATGGGTGCCGAGGTCAATGGCAGTCTTCTCCACCAGAACGACCCGGGTGCTTCTGTCGTCAGTTTTGAGCGTGATCAAGCGGGCTCTGCGAACAGTAGCGACTCAAATACTTGATCAATTTACTAGGGATATACATAATAGCTACCTAGATATATTTCGAAGTTAAGAGGCGGTATCCCATGATTGAAATAGCGACTTCAGTAGCTCCGCAGATGACCTTCACCGATGCGGCTGCTGGAAAGGTCAAGCAACTGATTGAAGAGGAAAAAAACCCGGATTTGAAGCTGCGGGTCTATGTGGCGGGCGGTGGCTGCTCCGGGTTCCAGTACGGATTCAATTTCGATGAAACCATCAATGAGGGTGATATCATCGTGGAAAACGGTGATGTAACCCTGGTAATCGATCCGATGAGTTATCAATACCTTATCGGCGCAGAAGTCGATTACACCGAGGGGCTCGAGGGTGCGCAATTCGTGGTACGCAACCCGAATGCGACCACAACCTGTGGTTGCGGCTCTTCTTTTTCTGTCTGATAGATTGTAGTTTATTGCCGGAAAGGGGCGTTTTCGCCCCTTTTTTCGGTTTGCAGCAAGGTTTGTTCCGGTCACCAGATCGAATACCTGCTATCTCACTGGGAGGCAGGGCATCCTGACCTATCGCGGCTACCGCATCTGGCTGCCGCCTGGCGCGTGTGCGGGTAATGGAAACCGTCGCAAGAAAGTGGACCGGCCAGACAGGTGTGAGCCAATGCGAGGAGAATAGTTGGCACGTGTGACGCGTGTCTGTGTGTCTATGATCCGTTGCGGCGCTTCCGCAGCAGATTCATCATTACCCGGACAGATATCTGGTTGCTAATACCCACGGGGTGGTTTTACAAGGCTGGCAGCACGTCAATCACTGCTCGCAATCTGTACGTTGCGTATGGTATCCAGTCGGGCGATCAGGGCCCCAGATTTCTCCTCGAAGTCTTTCCGGTATTTCTCCGGCAGCGGTTCAGCACCGGGCAGTTTCACCCGCAAGGGATCGCGATGTACGCCGTTGACCCTGAATTCATAATGCAGGTGGGGGCCGGTAGCCAGGCCGGAACTCCCGACGTACCCGATGATCTCTCCCTGTTTTACGCGGCTGCCGGTTTTCAGGCCGCCCCTGAATTTCGACATGTGGCCATACAGGGTGCTGTATTTGCTGCCATGCTGAATGATGATGGCATTGCCGTACCCACCTTTCTTGCCGCGGTAGATGATCTTGCCATCACCGGTGGCCCTGATGGGCGTGCCGGTTGCTGCGGCGTAGTCCACACCCTTGTGCGCGCGGATTCGATTCAGGATGGGGTGCTTGCGTCCGAGGCTGAAGCGCGAGCTGATCCGGCTGAATTCAACGGGGGTTCGCAGGAACGTCTTGCGCATGCTCTTGCCATCCAGTGAGTAGTAATCGATGCGCCCCGATTGGTCCGTGTATCTGACGGCCTGGAAGGTGTTGCCCCGGTTGACGAAAACCGCCGCCAGAATGTTTCCGTCACCGATCTTTTCACCGTCAAGGTACAATTCCTCATACAGCAGGGCGAACTGGTCGCCCTTGCGGATATCGAGTGCGAAATCGATGTCCCACCCGAAAATTGTGGCCAGTTCCATGGTCATGTTGCTTGCAAGGCCGGCATCCTGTGCGGCGATGAACAGCGAACTGCTGATCGTGCCGGTGGCATTCATAACCCGCCGTTCTGGGACGCGGTGCAAGGTCACGATGTCGAAGTCATCACCCTGGCGCCTTATTTGCAGGGCGTTTAGTTTATCAATCTGATAATCGAGCTGTATCAGTCCCGTTTCGGGATTGGTCAGCAACCTGAGTACCTGCCCGGGATAGATCTTTTTAAGGTTGTGTGCCGAACTACCGGAATCGAGAACCTTGTGCAGTTGCTGTGGCGAAATTCCCAGCTTAGAAAAAATCCTTGCCAGGCTATCGCCGGACCGGACTTTTACAGTGT
>Ga0210064_1000735_pt1 | contig 15169 bp, 15 predicted proteins | sample Muzzi_CordC_D2_FD_185531 | JGI IMG/M metagenome (GOLD analysis project Ga0210064, IMG submission 185531) | Wetland microbial communities from San Francisco Bay, California, USA, that impact long-term carbon sequestration - Muzzi_CordC_D2 (SPAdes) | ecosystem: Environmental > Aquatic > Marine >...
CTCCCCGTCGCTGGCACCCAAATTGCGGTTGTCATAGACCAGAACAGCAAAACCCGCATCGCAAAATACTTCCGCAAAAGAATCCAAGTACATCTCCTTCACTGCGGAATACCCGTGGGCCATAACAATTGTCGGACTAGAACCTTGGGCACCATCGGGCGTGTACAACCACCCGCGAAGTGTTACACGGTCATCGGTTTTAAATTCAATGTCATTTCGCATATTTTGCCTCCTTTTTGTGATGGTTGGTGTAAACGGAAAGCAATTCAAAGCAAATGATAAGAAGTTGCAATTTAAAAGCAGATCAGTCGGAGATGGCAACTTGCGGGTTGGCTTCATCTTCTTATTAAAAAAATGAAATACCCATTATGCAGTCAGTAACATTCCGATTAGCTTATGAGGGTTTTGTTGTCAACAAAATGTTGACAATAAAGCCTGCTTCAGTTATCGGGAAGGTTATTGCTTGGTTTAGTTGATGCTTCAATTCGTTGTGCTGAACCTGACTGCGACACACAATCTACCATCTTCGATTTACCCGCACTGAGTAATCAAGGTTTTATCTCCGCAAGGGCCTTCCAGCAGAATGAAGCTTCGTGTCGAGCAGAACACAGGCAAAATAACACAAATCTGGAATAAATTAAGCTATGGATACTACATCTTTACCCTTTGAGGCGTTTCCCGCCCGCCAAAGGCGCCCCGTGATCGGTGCCTTATTGGTAGCCGCCGCATATGTTCTTCCGATTGGGTTAATCATCGGCGTCGGCGGATACGAAATCGTCTCCTTCTTCTCATTGGGCAAAAAACCCACACTCTTGGGGGAGGTTTTGCAGGCAGCCGTTTTTCTTGCGCTAATATTTGCGGCACGACTTATTTACAAAATTGGCGCCGCTCTTCGCCAGCCCGATGCCATCGAATTGTTGAAATCCGACCAAACAGAACAAATGGGGTCAGGGCTTGATCAGTGATTATATGACCACAAGTCAAGCCCTGACCCCGTTTTTCCTTCCTTAGTGAAGGTAACGACAACGGTAAAAGGTGGGTTGTTCGTGAAAAGTTCACAATTGATTTCCCCGAGAAAGCTGTTGATCTAAAACCAAAACCTCCCCTATTCTCAAAAAAAAGAAAAAAAGCCTATATCCAAGTTGGTGCATATTTCGAACGATTCCGGTCGCTTTGCTCCGGATCAGGTGGCCGGCTTCAAGCAGAACCGGTGGCAGAATTCCTCCAGATTAGGTGGCCGAATTCACCGGAATAGGCAATTCCGATTTTATGTCAAAGTGGAATTTGCAGGTCTGATCGAAAAATTACATTCTAATTCAAATAGTTACAATGCGGGATGCCCCGCCTGCTTCACAAAAGAGAACAGGCAATTCTTGTTGTCGATGCTGTTGAAATGTCGAGGCTGCTGCAAACTCAATATAAACGAGTATTGGCAAGTAAATTGCAGTGTTTAATATTCTATGCCGTTGGCGCCTAAAACGGCAAAATGTTGAATTCCTTAATAAAATGAGAGGTGGCATGATGAAAAAAATGAGAAAAAATATCACAAAAGAAATGAGGATTACCGGAATTGTGGAAGAATTCGACAGCATTCAAGATGGGGTGGGGATATTGATTGCCGCCGATGACGAGGAGAATTATGTTGTCGAACCCAACAAAAACGGCAAGAAGCTTTCTTCATTTCTCGACGAAAGGGTCAAAGTTACCGGGCTGGTTACCAAGGACAGAGGCGGTCTTAATTACATCAATGTGAGCAGTTTTGTTGTGTTTGAAGACTCTGAAGATTACTACGATCACGAGGACGAGGACGATGATAGCTTCTACAATGACAAGGATCTAAAATTTGATGACTGAAAAGATCTTGGCCGATAAAGGCTGACTGGAAGAGACGCGGGGGGAATTTGGGGACGTTCCTCGGGGGAATTTGGGGACGTTCCTCGGATTTACGGATTTTCGGTTTGCAAATTCCGATTTATTTTATGCCTGGTACTGGAATGCTTATAGACTTGCACCTGGCTTCCTCCTGCCTTAAATGCAGATTGTCGACGGTAAAAAGGGCATTCTAAGGCTTAAAAACACCCTTGTTTTTATGCTCATACCTTAGGTGGCTGCGTTCTGCCTTGGTGCTAACCAGTTTTCCCAGTATTGCTGATTGCAATTTCCATCAAGAATTGGTGCGCTTTACGGTTGCCGTTTGCATATCTATTGTGTATCGGTTATCATCCGGATATATCGAAAAACGATCCCTTGGCCACGATTCAAAATCCTTACGCAAAAGAAAAAAAATGGTTCAACTATGTTAAAAATCCCGCTTCTCGAACATGAGGGCGGGATTTTTTGCTTCAATTACAGCGAAATATTTAGAATGGAATTCAGAGAGCTGGAGAAAGATGGCTAATGTGCTGAGGACGAAGATGTCATAATAATCAAAATTCGTGAAAAGGAGGTTCAGAAAATGAAATACATTACAGTATGTTTAACGGCGCTTGTCATTGGAATTTTCACTATAGCCGTGTCCGGGTCGGAGGCCGTGGCGGCAGAACTCTGGAAAACATTGCCCGAACCATTACCTGCACCGATAGCCAAAGCAACCGGCTATGCCAAAGTAAATGGCGCGGAAATTTATTACGCCATTTATGGCTCAGGGGAGGCTTTGATACTGCTGCATGGAGGCCTTGGAAATACGGACTACTGGGGTGGTCAAATCGCGGCATTTTCAGCCAAATACAAAGTTATAACTATTGCCAGCCGGGGCCATGGCCGGAGTACCAGAGACGATCAGCCATACAGCTATCACTTAATGGCTTCCGATGTTCTCGGTGTCATGGATATTTTATCAATCAAAAAAGCTTCGATCGTTGGATGGAGTGACGGAGGCAATATCGGTATCGATATCGCCATCAATAATCCGGATCGGCTGGTCAAGTTGTTTGCATTCGGTGCCAACTTTAACCCGTCAGGTGTGAAGCCAACGGTCGAAACAGACGCCGTCTTTGGGGCCTATGTCGACAGGGCGGCAGCCGATTATAGCCGGCTGTCAAAAACACCGAAACAGTTTGACGAGTTTGTCGCACAGATATCTGAAATGTGGGCAAAACAGCCAAACTTTACACCTGAGCAGCTGAAGTCCATCAAAGTCCCTGTGGCCGTAGCGGACGGAGAGTATGATGAGGCTATAGAGCTGGAACATACCAAGCAGATGGCATCACTCATTCCGGGGTCAACACTCATCATAATGCCTAATCTTAGCCACTTTGCCATGTGGCAGGACCCTGCAGCCTTCAATGCCGCAGTCCTGAAGTTTTTGGACATGAAATAGCAAACGATGAAGTTAATCCAAAAGCCTGTGAAATTCATCGTGTTTTCCAATGCCGATCTTTTTTATTTCTTTCTTTTCAAAGCATTTAAAGCTTTCCGAATGAAGCCGATTCGGCTACATTGTTGGGCATGCGGTCTCAATTGAAAAAAGTTGTCCTTGCACTTGCAGTCGGCAGTTTTATACTTGGAATCGGCTACTGTTCCTATATATACCTTGGCCTGCCCAATGTGGCCGTTTTGCAATCCCAAAATCCCCGAACGACCGCTTTGATGGTTCAGCGATACAGGCAGGCAAAAAAGGCAGGCAACGATCTGATTATCCGTCAGCAATGGGTTTCTTTCGAGGGTGTTCCCAAACTTTTAAAGCAGGCTGTCCGGATTTCAGAAGATGCCGGATTTTACAACCACCAGGGAGTGGATTTCTCTGAGTTGAAGGCCGCCATTAAGATCAACTGGCAAAAAGGCGCATACGTCCGGGGGGCCAGCACCATCACCCAGCAGCTTGCCAAAAATCTTTACCTTTCCACCGATAAGACCATCACTAGGAAAATAAAAGAACTGCTTATTGCCAGAAGGCTGGAAAAAAGCCTGGACAAGAACCGGATCTTCCAGCTGTATTTGAATGTAATCGAATTTGGGCCCGGCGTATTCGGCGTGCAGGCTGCTTCGCACTATTTTTTCCAAAAAAGTGTCGGCCAGTTGAATTTAGCAGAAATAGTCAGACTAACAGCAGCGATTCCGAAACCGCTGCAAGTAAACGCCACGCGCAACAGCCGCTGGCTTAAATGGAAAGCCCGCTGGATTCTGGATAACCTCAGAAAATATAAATACATTGATCAAATGCAATATCGAGCTGCGAACGCCGCATTTCAATAAAATTCGACCTAGTTTATTGCAGGAACTTACCTATCCCAACGGAGAGACTAAACCCGATGTGATAGATAGATTAATATTCATTATCCAAAAAAATATCCGTTTATATCCATTTTCCAATTGACTTGCTCGATTTTATTGGATAAAAATGGATACGATATTGGATATTTGATTGGAAACCGATAATGACACCGCGCATCGTCAAATTGATCGCCGAAATTGATGAATTTAAAGGCTATTGGAAAGGCCTGGAAGGCTTTCCTCCGCAGATTCTGTCTTCCATGCGGATTCTTGCAACAATAGAATCTATCGGATCTTCCACACGGATCGAGGGGTCAAAGTTAAGCAATCGGGAAGTCGCAGCACTTCTTGAGGGTTTAGATGTCCGCTCCTTTCGCAGCCGGGATGAGCAGGAGGTCGCCGGTTATGCCAAAGCCATGCAGTTGATACATGACAGCTATGATGAAATCGATCTAAGCAAAAATAATATCAAATACCTGCATAAAGTTATCATGCAATTTTCGGAAAAGGACAACTGGCATCTGGGTGAATATAAAAAACACCCCAATCATGTTGCCGCCTTTGACTCAGAGGGGAATCAAATTGGAATCATATTTGAAACCGCCACGCCTCTTGATACTCCCAGGCTGATGGATCTGCTCGTTGAAGCAACACAGGAACGGTTTCAAGATGAAGATATCCATCCACTGTTGACGATTGCTGATTTTATTGTTCGTTTTCTCGCAATTCATCCATTTCAGGATGGCAATGGACGCCTCTCAAGAATTTGGACAAACCTGCTGATGCTTCGCAACGGATATGCATTCGCACAGTATAGTTCCCATGAGCGGATCGTGGAGGCGAATAAGGATAAATACTACCTGGCTTTGAGAGAGTCTCAAGCGAAATTGAAATCGCTAAAGGAATTTTCTTTGACTTGGTTGGAGTTTTTTCTCGAATTATTGAAAAAACAAACCGATGATATGAAGGCAAAGATCGAACGCCAGAAAAAAGCTCAGCGTCTCCCCGAACTATCGGATAAAATCTGCGCTCTTGCAAGTGACCACAGTCGCATAACGGTCGCTCTCATATCGGACGAACTCACGGCCAATCGCAACACGATCAAGAAGCACCTCCAGTATTTAGTAAAAGTCGGTCGCCTCGTTAAACACGGCAAGGGCCGTGGGTCTTACTATTCACCCTTTTAATAATATCCGGCGCAATCCGTTTTGACTTGCCTGTGATATAAAACTTCTGGCTATGTTTATCCGCAAATGTTTTGAACATTGTTTTGATTGTATTCTGTCACGTGACAGCTGCCAAACCTATTTTTGCGGGAGAAATTCGTTGTTGACTGAGTTGACTTACTGATCCGCAAATGAAATGGCGGATGACAATAAAATTATTCCTCTCTAATTTTTTCCAAGTCTAAACCATTTATCTATACCGATTTTGAAACAGATTCCTATGCCGCCAGCTGCTCGGGTAGCGTAAGAATATTCTTCATAGGCCAAGCGGAGATTTTTTTCGAGAGGGGGTAGGCGTGCTCTCCGGGATAGATAATCCACAGATGAGCGAGGTTCAAACTTTCAATGGCCTGGTTCATCGATCTGGTCGTTTTCGGGGCCTCGCTGAATTTGCATTCGACTCCATACCGTCGGCCGTGATGGATGAAAAAGAGATCAACTTCGGCACCGCTATGGGTGGCCCAGAAAAATGCTTGGGACGGTCTAATGACCTCCAAAGCCTGTTCAATAGCAAAGCCTTCCCATGATGCCCCCACCCGCGGATAGCCGTGGAGAGTTTGGAAATCCGGGAGGCTGAGCAAAGCATGCAGCAGGCCGGAATCCCTCAGGAATATTTTCGGTGCTTTGACCTGGCGCTTACTGAGATTTTCATACCACGGTTGAAGCTGCCGGACCATAAAGGTTCCTGTGAGTATATCAAGATAGGAGCGCACTGTCTTGTCCGACAGGTCGAGGGAACGGCCGAGCTCCGAGGCGTTCCAGGTTTGACCGTGATAGTGGGCCAGCATGGTCCAGAAGCGTCGCATGGCTGCGGGCGGTATTGAGATGCCGAGTTGTGGAATGTCGCGAGCCAGGAAGGTTTGAATGAAGCCTTCCCGCCAGGCAAGACTGTCCGCATCGCTGTCGGCCAGGAAGGAACGGGGAAATCCACCCCTGAGCCAGATAACATCGGCTTGGTCGTTTCCCGTTTCGCGAAGACCGAAACCGGAAAGCTCGACGAATTCGACACGACCGGCAAGGGACTCGGAAGCATTCTTGACAAGGTCGGGCGATGCACTCCCCAGAATCAGAAATCGGGCTTTGTTTTCAGGACGGTCGACCAGCACGCGCAACACGCGGAAAAGCTCGGGCATTTCCTGAATTTCGTCAATGATCACGAAATCTTGCAATGAACCGAGCATCAGTTGAGGGTTTTGGAGGCGGTTAAGATCAATTTGAGATTCAAGATCAAAGAAAATCGTGTTTCTTCCCTCTGCAAACATGCGGGCGAGCGTCGTTTTACCGCACTGCCTGGGGCCAATGAGGGCCGTAATTGGGGAGCGCCTAACAGCGCGAGATAATTGGCTGGTATAAAAGGGCCGTTCAATCATGTCGTAAATTTATCATTGAAAATTCGGATTGTCAATCCGAATTTTCAATAATAATTTGGCTCTAATTGAAGATTCTTGGGGGTCAAATCTACGTTTGACCTTTACTAATTTTCACCTGGCCAATTGTGTTAAAAAACACCCAGCATCTCAAATATTTTTACATCTCACCTCATCATAGAGGGCATGTCCCTTATTTTTCTTCCGAAAGGAGGTCAATCAAATCATGATGCCGTATAGGTGGTGGAGCGAAAACTCCAGTCGCTCTATCGGGCTCCTTCCATGGACGCCCTACCACCTCGGCCTCAGCAAAACTACTTTAGTTACCTATAACCTTGACATTTACCAAAAAATGAGACAATTTAACAAAACGTAACATACTTAAATCAAAAGAAAAATCAGGATATGTTACGTTTTACTGCTATAGGGGAACAATAAAGTGTCCTCAGGACGAGTCATGCAAGTCATCTCTTACGTATTGTTCGCGACCGGAGTGGGAGGCTTTTTTTACACAGTTTGGTCATTTAAAGAATTACGCTGGTCCGGTAGCATCGACACGGTTTCGTATACCGCCTACCTTGCCGCATTGATACTCAGCATGCTATGTATTCTGGCGAGTCCGTTCCTCTTTGTGAGAGGAAGAAGGCGCGCTGCGCCAACTTGGGCTGTTGTTCAGCGGAGGGATTCGCGTTCACCCGTGGTTTACTTGCGGTCGTTTCCTCACGATGAGGTGACCGCAAAATTGACGGGAGCGCCACTTGGTGCCTATGGAGCGATCGGTTCGGCAGCGTCTATGTTTCTCGGTGCAACCGAAGAGGAGCAATTGGCTAAAGTGATGAACGAGATCGGACCGTTCGTTGCGGTCGGAAGACCGGGTGAAAGGCTTCCTCAAATCGGCGCCGCACGAATATATGTGAGTGATGAGGAGTGGCAGGAAGTTGTCGGAGATCTCGTGGACAGAGCCAGGCTTGTTGTATTTCGTGCAGGAGACACCGAGGGATTTTGGTGGGAAGTCGACCGTTGCAGTAGAAGTGTCGCACCTGAGAGACTACTTTTTTTATTACCACTAAATTCTGGGAAGTACCAGAGTTTCCGCCAACGTATAGAGCAATACCTGCCAACCAAGCTACCTAACTTTGCAGAGCCTGAGAAAAAAATCGGAACAATCAGCGCGATTCTCTTCTTTGGCCCTGACTGGTCATCACATTTGGCTTTCCCAGAGCAGCACTACTTTTCCAAATACCCGGGGCGTGGCTCTCCCCTGATGCTCCTTGCGCCCCAGTTAAAGGTATTGTTTCGTCCTGTTTTTGAACAGCTTCACGCCCCCTGGAACCTCCCTCCGATAAATTGGCCTGCGATAGTCCTTCTTATCATGGTACTAATCGGATATGTCACGCTGCTATGGATAAGATATGGATAAATTTGAATTTCAAATTTAAATCATTTCAGAAATGGCACGCCAAGTATTTCTTTTGCCTTCTTGTAAGGCAGCCGATTCAATCTAAATGACATTTTTTTGAATAATGTCATAGATGTGTAACCACAACGATTACAGAAATAGCGCCGGGATCCGGGAAAAATGCGCATCCAAAATTTTCGGGGAATTCTATAAGGAAAAGATTTTATGCAGGCTGGACACCGGTTGCCAAAATCAAGTCGCCTCATCTTTACCCTCCATCATCTGTCCTGTTCAGGATTTGAACGCATCACTATTACCTATAAATCCTCTTTTTTTTACCATATATCCTTTGGACTCATTGGATAAAGCATTTACTGACTGAATGATAATTTTGTTTATGAATCTAATTTAGTGGTAGGTGAAAAAAGGTCGGCACCGCTATTTCGTCTGAGGGTGGGCTTTATTGACCTGAGTGGATAAATTGGCTTTGACGCGCTCCATTCGGTTGAAAAGTATGGGATAATGGGGACGCCCGTTCGTTTTCTCTATTTGAAGAAATCTGGCGTATGCGGTTGACTCAGTTGACTAACTGCCTCCTCGACGCTCACAAATTTAAATATTTCGGCATTCCGGTTTAAATCTCCGCAGATACCCAAACTAGGTTTTCATCAGGCAGTCTGAAGGGGCGTAATTTTTTCAATACCTTATCAATCCCTTCTCAGTACACCTTCCTAAAGATTCAGTTTTCTCTTTGACCATATTTGTCAATGGTGTTTTATAACATGTTTAAGAAACGACGCCATTTGTAGATTTAAGGATTTAAACAAAACCAAAGGTTAAAATGAGGAAATGAATGAAACAACGAAAACGCAAGAAATATTTGAAGAAAAACAAAGAACTTCTGGAACAGGTCGTTGCCATATTGGACCAGGTTGATCCGATGAGCATAATATCTATGGCACAGACAGCTTTGTTATTGAGAGTGAATATGAGCTTGAAGCTAAAGTAATCGTTTGCCGGCTGGAGCGCTGGAACAGTATCCGTACCCTGGAGGCCGGATTGAAGGATGTATTCGATTATTTTTTCCGCTATCCGGAAATAGCACCTGAATATTATCAGCTCGCGGCTCGCAGAATCTGGAATGCCTGGCTATTGTCTCTCGGCAAACCGCCTGTGGCATTTCCTGATGACATTAAACCTCCTGAGCATAAACGCCCGGTTATAATTGAAATCGACTGATGCGAAGGGAATGGGTAATCTCTCATAGTTTTAGATATTCTGATGAATTCAATAATACAGAACATATGTCATAGCGATTACGTGCTTGACCTGTATAATAAATTTCTGTGCCCGGTCGGTCATGATAGACTGAAAGCTTCGCCATCCTTGAGCACGCGCACCAGCCTGAAATGTTTTGCATAATCACCCGGATGTTCTGTATGGATCGGCACAAGGTTTGCTGGCAAAAGAAACTCCACCAGTTTAATCAGGGTATCAAGGGTTGCATGGCCTGAAGTATGGGCATAAGTAAAATTTACCAGTGGATCGTTTTGGTAGGCAGCTATTTGCTCAGCACCAGGATATACCTCATTATTAAGATTCAGATACCCAAGCCACTGGGAATAAATCAGATTGATAGGGCCAAATTTTTTATACTGTTCCATGATCCTGTATCGGGACATCTTGGAGAAATATAGGTAGCGTGCAGGGTCGCTTTCCAGTTCATTTTTGGTAACCCGTTGACGGTAAATTCGTTTACGGAAATCTCCAAAAAAAGCGGGATCATTCTTAACCCTTTCATCCAACCGGTATTCGGCATACACCTTTACCCGGTCGCAGTTCAGGGTTGGAATTTTTTCAGATATACGGCTCACCTGCTCTAGCACCCAGGCGGTATAAATATCGAGCACCAGGATCTTGTCATAATGCTGGCAAGCATGCATAGCTGAAACCAATCGGTCTATATTCTGCGAAGACGCGATTAAAAATGCTATATTCTGCTGGTTTTTTAAAATAGCTTCGATTTGATGGCGAACTGAGGATTCATCGGGGAATCTGTCACTATTGCGCCGCATCATGGTCCCTTCCATAAGCATCAGGTCAATATTTTGCGGAGGATCATGCAACAGATTATCAAAAAGAAATGATTTATTACCGCTTGCCCGGAAATCCCCGCTATAAAAAATCCGCTTTCCTTCGGCTTCGATCAGAAAAGCATAGGAATCTACAGCAGAGTGATCCACAAGATACGGTGTAACATTTAAATCGCCAATTGAAAATGACTGCCGTTTCTTGAAATGATATAAATTATTTTGAGGAAGCTCTATATTAAGAAATTTGCGGGCGGCGAAAATCAAATTTTTCCCCAACTCGCCCAAATAAACCGGCACAGAACTGTCAAGCTGATCGATCAGTCCAAAATGATCCTGATGGGGGTGGCTGATCAATACTGCATCGGGCTTCAGCGCGGCCACATCGATATGCTTACTGTTTTTGTTGAGGGGCTGGCCAAAATCAAGCAGGAGTTTGGTTTTGGCCGTCTTTAATTCAATGACAGTGCCGCCTATTTCCCTGGTGCCGCGATGAATGATGAGTTGCATGATTTGTTTTACTTACAGCAGATTTGATCGGAAAACTTTTCAATAAATTCGTCCAGACCATATAGCGACTTGCTATACAATGCATAGCCCATGAAATTTGCTGTCGCGATTTTCAAATTAACATTCTCCATTAAGGTTGCCCCTTTACGCTGGACAAGCTTAAGCTGTTCAAACAATATCCTACTATTAGGGGAATGCCCAGCGATCAGCAAAATAAAATCTGGCATATTATTCGAGAACTTCTCTATCTCGTTACTATTGTGTCGGATGCTTTTAATGAGCCCCAGTTCCCTTTTCTGTTTAAAAACAATGGCCATTTCTTTCTGAATTTGAGATAAATTTTTATCGGCTCCAAGAAAGTCATTCATGTCTCTAATATGTTCCAAGATACCCGAATTACCGCCCAAGGCATTTTCACCAAATTTCATCTCAATAAAGGCCAGGTCTGCTTTGCTTGATTTCCGTTTACTGGTTGGCCAGGCTAAGGCGACCATATCGTATCGACCCTTGGCAGTTTGACCTTTGGATGTGTATTCGATATCCAGAATAAAATAGTCCGTGTTGTTTGAAATATTTGTAGTATTATTTTCCCTGACAACCAGTTGCTGAAATTCTCTTTCATTTTTTTCCTTTTCCGTTGCCAAATAATTATCCACCGTCTGCTTTAATTCCGGAAAAGCAAGGACCCATTTTGATGACTCTTCCTCAGAAGCGATATGTTTAGGCAAATGGGCCAGTCGATCTTTATATCTGCTACCTTTGCAATAACCATCGTCAAAGGAAGCGATATATCCACCGCTGTCAGCCTTTAATCCCAATATCCTGCCTCCGCGGTAGTATATGTGGATTTCATTCTCGCGAATTTGAAAGTCCAGTGTATCATCTTTTTTTACGCTGGAAATAATGCCGCTTAAATGGCCGTCCTTTAGATGACCCATAAATTCTGGTTCTAGTCTTCGCATAGCATCTCTCTCCAAAGTTCAATATGAATTCGTCGCAATAAAGCGCCAATAGGGTACTAAAATTGTAGATTCAATAGTACCCAGCCCTTTTGCCATGATTTTTCGTGCCCGGTTTTGAAATAGTTCCATTTGAAATCATCTTTCGGTATTTTAGTACACCGTCTTAAGCGTTTTCTTCCTGTCGGAACAATATTCGAGTGTCCTTATCAACCGGCACATTATCAAACTTTTGACCCATCATTGTCTCCTGCATGTATGATACGGATCTGTTTTATCTGCGTTGACCTGCCCGCTCTGGCCTTGCATGGCGGGCGGGTCCGTTTACCATAAGGATTTTACTAAAAACCAATCGGTTTCCTATTGCCGTGAATATTTTTCAAATATGCTTCAGCTTCCAATGCATCCATGAGCAGTCTGTGGGTAATATCCTCTTGCGGATGAAAGAGATAGCGTTCCCGCACAACCTTGAAATCTCCGGGAGCCAGGTTGTTGATGTTTTTCAACTTTTTATTTAAAGACGTATTCAAGGGGGTTTCTGCCAACTCCCTTAAAAACAAATCGTAAAATTTGATATTTCCCTCCGGCTTTAGATAATCGAACTCAATTTTGTGATTAAACCTGCGAAGGGACGCTGAATCCAGATCTTCCAGGCGATTGGTGGTGCAGACCAGGATTCCACGAAAACGTTCCATCTGCGTCAAAAATTCGTTGGTAAAGCTGATTTCCCAGGATCTGACTGCCATGTCACGGCTAAATAACAGGGAGTCAGCTTCATCGATAATTAGAATGGCCTCTTCAGCCTCGGCTTCGGCGAAAGCCTGCTTGATATTCTTTTCCCCTTCCCCGACGTACATGCTCTGCAGGTCGCTGATGCGTTTGCAGATAATCTCCCGATCCAGGCGGTTTCCAATATAACGGGCCAGCTCACTTTTACCGGTGCCGGGAGGGCCATAAAAAAGCAGATTCATGTTCATGACGGTAACGATTTCCGTGTTTCTAAGATGTTTGTCAAAAGTTTCCAGTTGCCCGATCATGCCCTCCATATCTCCCCGGACGTTAAGCCCTTCTAATGAATACTTTTTTTCTACCCCATCCTTGTTGACAGGCTTCTCTCCAAAATGGCGCAGGGTGTCGTGTGCCTCCAAAGCCATTTCAACGGTCTGGTGAAAATCGAATTTTGATTCCGGACCGATTTCCTTTGATTTTTTGACGGCCAGATCGATTACACCGGCGCTGAGGTTGTATTTTTTGGCAAAAGTTTCGATTTCCGCTTTTTTAAAAAATCGTTTGCACTTGTTTTGCACAACAATATTGTTCCACAGTTCAATCCGTTGTCGGCGGTTAAACATTTTAAAATGAAGGCTGAAAGCAAATCTGCGCAATACCGAATCTTCAATACCGGAGATGTCGTTTGTGATCCAGATGATTCTAACCCCGGGGGTTTCCAAAAGCCCATTGAGCCAGCCTTTGTCCTGGGTCTCTCCCCGGGAAAGCCAGGAATTTCGGGTGTTGAGAATATTATCGGCCTCATCCACGATCATAAGAGACCCATCTCCGCTATTGGTCAAGTTTAAACAGGCCAGAATAGCAGCTCTTCTTTTGCTGGCCGTGTTTTCATCTCCCTGGACGATTTCATAGGCTGGAATATCAAGCTGCTTTTTGAGACTGTAAGCAAAGCTGGTCTTTCCGGTACCGGGTAATCCATATAAAAGAATGTGGGTGGAAGTATCCGGTTTATTCTCCAGGAGCTTTACCATGTAATCTATTCGCTCTTTCTTAAAAAAATAGTTCTCCAGGGGAACGGTCCCGGGCTTGACCTTGAAATAGAAGTTTTGTGAAAAATTGTTATCTTTCGGGTTCTGGATTAAATTCAGGAATTCATCTTCAATTTTAAGGTCCCAGTTGTCGACTTCTATGATACCGATTTTTTTCAACTTTCCTGTCAACAAGCTGTGAAGCTGGGTTTTAGTTACTCCGAGAATATTGGCTAAATATTTCTGACCGATTATTTTCTGGCATTCAAGGTGACTGACAAAATAATCCCGGGGTCCTTCATAGATGCTGACGATAAAAAGAAACACGATAAATTCTGTTTCATGATCGGTTAAGCTGAACATCTCTTTTATGGCCATGATGCTTTTTCCAAAATCAGCATTGCCCTTGAAAGAAGCCGACTTCTGCCTGATTTCCAGCTGATCCATGATCTGTTGAAAGACTTTTCTGCGGGTTCTGGTTCCGATCCTGGGAAGCATTTTAGTGATAATTCCGGCATAATCGTCAGCATCCAGATCACTTTCCATAAGCTCCTTCTTATATTTCAGCTTCTCCTTCCTTTCAAACTGATCCATCAGAAATTTAACGAAACCCTCCGTGTCAGTTCCTAAAGTCCAAACCAGCATCTTACATGTTTCCCGACTGTAGGAGGGAAAACGTTTGAAATGGCGCTTGAGATACGCAAGGCAATTTTTCAAAACATATTGGTCATTTTTATCGACTGCCAGAAGTCTTCCGGTTCCGGCATTTCCTGAGTCCAAAAAGGGTATTTGCATTTTATAAGTTCCTCCGGAAATTTATATTTTTTTCACTGTTTAATTTCATAATACCAGAGGGTGTTGACAGATGTGGTCAAAGCTTTTTGGGGGACCCGGATAAAAAGAAGGAAGACAACTTTTATTAGTAGTGACCGGATGTGTCACACCATAATGAGCATCAATTCGTATGGCAAAAAATAAATTTTTTAATTACTCAAAATTAGGAATTTTGAAGACGTCCTGGTTTATCGATTTTTTCCAATCATTCCGCAAACCTTTAATTAACGGCATTATCAACCATAAAACTCATTCACACAAAAGTACTTTGACCGTATCTGTCAACGGCATCTGGTATCCTTTAATTAGTTTCTATCCGGAAATGGCCTTTTTCCCGATGCGCTGCGTTCTCCGCGGGTTTACTTCCTCGACGTACAAAAAGTACGCCTATTCGTAAACCCTTGCGTCCGCCTCAGGCGGACTCATCGAAAAAATTGCTCATCTCCAAATTGGAAACTTAATTGTGTCCTTCTTAATTTCCGGATGGGCACTAATTAAAGACTATACGAATGGTTGGGAACCCAAAAGGTTTCTCGCCAAGACGCCAAGACGCAAAGATTAACTTGATAATTTACCTTCGCGCGCTTCACGCCTTTGCGAGAAAAGTCTTTTATCACAAAATGCTAAAACATTACTTTTAAGACGCTAACACGTCTAGGAATTTGCACCCTGAAATAGCTTAGTTTGGAAGGTAAAATTATGGATATCAACAATGACATCTCAATTAAATCTAAGGTCAATGAGGCTGAAGTCTGCCGTACCATGGGGCTGCACCGGGACGCCATTAAAATTTATGAAATGGTTTTGGCTGAATT
>Ga0210064_1000736_pt1 | contig 15156 bp, 13 predicted proteins | sample Muzzi_CordC_D2_FD_185531 | JGI IMG/M metagenome (GOLD analysis project Ga0210064, IMG submission 185531) | Wetland microbial communities from San Francisco Bay, California, USA, that impact long-term carbon sequestration - Muzzi_CordC_D2 (SPAdes) | ecosystem: Environmental > Aquatic > Marine >...
GGCCGCCCTGCTGGTCCTGTCATCCCGCATCAGCTTTGAACTGGTTCAAAAGGCAGCCCGGGCGCGTATCCCGGTTATTCTGGCTATATCAAGGCCCACGGCCCTGGCGGTCCAGCTGGCCACCGAATTAAATATCACGCTGGCCACTCAGTCGTCGAACGGTCCGGGCTTATATGTTTTTTGCGCCGCCCAACGCCTTATGAACGGCAAGTAAAAAAAGGAGGTTCTTGATGCAGTATTCAAATTTTGGCAATACAGGGCTTATTGTCTCCCGCCTGGCATTTGGCGCCATGACATTTGGCCAGGGAACCCTGATTGGTGAACTAAAAAATGATATCGACCAAAATATGGCCGATCAGATGGTGGGGATGTGTCTGGATGCCGGCATCAATTTTTTTGACACGGCCGATATGTACACCACCGGTCAGTCCGAAATAATGCTGGGAAAAGCACTGAAAAGCCAACGCGATGATGTGGTCATTGCCACGAAATGCGGTTTTCGCAGTGGTGATGCGATAACTGCCAGCGGGTTGTCCTATCGCTACATCCTCAAGGCGGCAGCGGCCAGCTTGAAACGTCTTGACACCGATTACATCGATCTTTTTCTAGTCCACATCCCCGATCCAATGACCCCCCTGGAGGAAACCGCCCGGGCCCTGGATGACGTGGTTAAAAGAGGATGGGTGCGATATGTCGGCTACAGCAACTATCCGCCCTGGAAAGCCCAGAAAATGATCGCTATTCAGGACAGAGACGGCAGGGCTAGATGGATCGGCGCCCAGATGTATTATTCACTGTTGGGCCGCGATCTGGAAAACGACGTGGTGCCGTTTCTGAAAGACAACGGTCTGGGTCTGATGGTCTGGAGCCCTTTGGCCAGCGGATTTTTGTCCGGCAAATATACCCGTGAAAACCCGGTTCCGGCGCGCAGTCGACGTGCCAAATTCGATTTTCCGCCGGTCGACATTGAAAAAGGCTACGAAGTGGTCGCCAAACTAAAGGCGCTCGGCGAGAAATATGAGGCCTCCGTGGCCCAGGTGGCGCTGGCCTGGTTGCTGGCCAGGCCTTTTGTTTCCAGTGTGATCCTCGGCGCAACAAAAACCCACCAGCTGGAAGATAACCTGGCAGCTGCCAGGGTAAACCTGACAGCAGAAGATGTGCAGATTCTGGATGATTTAACAGCCCCCGCAGTCCCCTATCCTGCCTGGATGCAGCCCATGGGGTGGGATGAGAAAGTTAAAGCGGCGCTAAAAGCATAGGGCAGAGAGCAGTGGGTGAGAGTGTTCACTTTTGCTTTGCGGATGGCACAATGCAGCATTTTGCCAGGTGTTCCACCCGAGGCGGATCAGCCCAGCCGCCGGCGGGGAGGCGGCCAGTTTGATCGAGAACAAAGACTTTTAAAAGCAAATATCGAATGAGGAATGTCGAAGGGATGTATTCTGTCTATTAAATTAAATAGCTGTCAAAAATGAATACCTCGTTTATAATTAAAAAGAAATAATTCCTTCATTAATCATTTTTCAATCGTCAATCGTCATTCCTAAGGTCCCCCGGACCCTTAAGAACAACCTCATGTTGGCCCGCACCCAGTTGACGATAATGCGTCTTCAGAAGCGGGGGGTTTTTGTGCAGTCTCGGTTGCCCGTCTGAAACGACTTATCAGCGAAGCTGTCATATGGTAAAGCGGCCTGATCGATAAAACCAACACTATAACGGCTCCCGCCCACTGCGCCCACAGCGGCACCACCTCGGAGGCCTGACCCACCATGGCCTGGGCGGATATCCCCATGCTGGCGTAAATGTGATCGACCACCAGGCCGAAAAATACAGCCGAAACCGCAATCGTGCCCAGATAAATTGCCGTGGCCCGCTTGCCGAGAATTCCCGTGACAACCGTCAACGACGCCACATTCGTGGCCGGTCCCACCAGCAGAAACACCAGGGCCGCGCCCGGACTGACCCCTTTTAAGATCAGGGCGGCGGCGATCGGAGTTGAAGCGGTGGCACAAATATATAAAGGAATTCCAATGGCCAGCATCAGCAGCATGGCCGACACACCGGATCCGAGATATCTGCTGAAAATGTCATCCGGGATCAATACCGTTATAAACCCCGCCAGAAGCAAGCCGAAAAGAAACCATTTGGCAATGTCTTCCCACAGATCGCTAAAGGCATAGGTAATACCGGCTCTGATTTTTTCAAAAAAGGTATGGTGCCTGCCGTGGGTTTCCGGATCACAATTTTGGCCGTCGCAACAGTTGTCGACCGGGCAGCTGAGATCCGGTATGATCTCCTGGTTTTGCCGGCTGTTGCCGAACAGATTTTCGGCTATTCCGGCGACGGTGGCGGTGACAAAGGCCACCAAAGGCCTGGCCACCGTCATGATCGGATCCAGCAGGGCGTAGGTAATGGAAATGGAATCCACACCGGATTCCGGTGTAGAAATTAAGAAGGCGGTGGTGGCGCCGTTGTTGGCACCCTGTTTGCGCAGCGACACGGCTGCCGGCAGGACCCCGCACGATCACAACGGAATCGGAATGCCCAGCAGGGCCGATTTAAAGACGGATGAAAACCGCCCCCGCCCCAGGTGGCGAATCACTGAATTCGGATTTAAAAATACCCGCAGCAATCCACTGACCAGCAACCCGAATAAAATATAAACCGAAGCATCAAGTAACAGATGCCAAGACTCAGACAATACATCAAAAATAAATCTCAAATCTTGCTCCTTGGTAAAAAGGCAAGAGGACAGAGGGCAGAAGGCAGAGGACAGAATTTAACGGAATTCTATCGATATTTTATGAAATCAGAAAAATATCAATTTTTGTAATTCGTCGGCATAATCAGTTCTCTGTCGGTTACTTAATCTCCGTCATCTGTCATCTTCTGTCCTCTGTCCTCTATTCCCTAACGTGTTCCAACCCGACATCTAACAAATCCGCCACATGCTCATCATCCAGGGAATAATATATGATCTGTCCCGCGCGTCGTTTTTTAACCAGGGCTAAATCTTTCAGTCGTCGCAACTGATGGGACACCGCTGATTCACTCAATCCGGTGAAAGCCGCCAGATCGCAAACACACATTTCAATATTTCGCAACGCCACCACAATTTTAAGGCGGTTTGAATCACCCAACACGCTGAAAGTCAGCGAAAGTCTTTCCCCTTCACGCTCCGATATGGCATCTTTGCGGGCCTGCTCGACTCGCTCAAGGTGAACCACCCGTATTTGACAACCATCTTCTTCGATTAATTTGGCTTTGGCTGAACCCATGCCGCCCCCTTTAAAAAACATCTGAACAGATGTTCAAATATTAAATCAGCTCCCCTCTTTAAGCAAGATCTTTTTTGTGATATATGACTTACATTTCCCAGAATCTGATATATCTCTCATCAATACTATGAAATATTTTTCATAGATACTTATTCCGTCAATAGATTAACCACCTGGAATTTATGCTATATCGAACTAAAGGGTTTTCTTGCACGCTAATTGCTAAGGTTACTTTTCCGTTCACTTGCTTTGTTACGTTGCGGAAAGGAGATGTTTCCAACGCTTAGGAGGTAAGAATATTCTTTAAGGAGGAATAAACCATGAGAAGGATTATAATCCCAGTCTTGATGTCTGTCTTTATCTTAAGTACGATTCCGATGTCTGCTGGTGCCCGCGGACCCTCAAACAAGGCGACAGGCGACGTCAAGCGCGTCAAGATCGGAGAACCGGATAAGGAATGGACCTTGAAGTTCAAAGCCTATGAGGCTGAGGATAATCAACCGGCACAAGGATTGGCTGTAGCCGAAGAGATCAATGGAGATGGTTTTTGGGCGGCGGATGTTTCATGTGTGAAGGTTGCCGATGAATACGAAGTTTACTTTGGCGGCCGGGTGGTCGCCGGCAACGCTAATTTTGTTGGTCAGTACATTATTTTAAAGGTATTCGATGGCGGCCAACCCGGAATCGGTGTGGATAGCGTTTTTTCGGATATCAGGGAAACTTTAAGCGAGTTTGAAGATTTTTGCCGCAACCCGGATTTGACATCAATAACTGCCGAATGGGATGTGATTGATGGAAACCTGCAGGTTTATTACACCGAATAGATATTAAACATCCCCAATCAACCGGGTGATGAACCACACCGCCGCAAGCGACGGGGTATCAATCGGAAAATTTTAAACTCCCCAAGGGGCGGGGAATTAAACCCCTGTCCGCCGCAGGCGGATTAACTTCGCTGAGCCAGTCAATAATATTGAGCTCATGCAGCAAGACCAAAATCTCAAACCGGATCAATTCACTAAAGCCTAGCATCCGATGGCGGATAAAATCAGGCGGTGACATACCATGGCGCGCATTGTAGCAATTTTCAGCACATACACGAAAAGTCCCAATTCATCATGTCACTTTCAGTTAATCCGATTTCCGCAAGATCACCGGTAGATATAAGCTTTCTTAAAGGGAATTTATAGATCCAATCGAGCATCCGGAAGCCGGCCATTTGCGTCTTCCCACCCAAACCACCAAACGGCCACCGGGATATCTTGCAGCCTGATATGACCGCGTGACTTCGATAGAATCTATGCGCGTCACGGTACCGGTTTCAACGGGGACCGGCAGCATTAGTGACGCTGGAGGTCATGTTACCGTAATTGACTAGCAGCGATGATTGTTGTTTTAAAATTCAGGTACTCAAATTAAATACAACTACCCTCCTCAGATTAACCATTTAACGGATGACTCACGGACTGCTCTTTTGTTTCGGCTTATCAAGTGCAGGGCCTTCTAACATGATTCTAACAGCTACCTAACTTAATGATAACAATAAAGAAATAGTTTGCTCACAGAGAAAAGACTGATTAAAAAGAGTGCTGATTCTCCCTGCGCAAAATGATCGCTGCCCGTTTGCATATTAGGATTCAAATTTTTTCACGGTGAGGCAAAACCATGCCAAAAGAACGAATTTTAGTGGTAGATGACGAAGAAGATATCCTTGAACTGATCAGATTCAATCTGGTAAAGGAGGGATATCATGTTGCCGGTGCGCTAACCGGTGAAGATGCCCTCAAAAAGGCCCGATCCGAAAAATTCGATTTGATTGTTCTTGATCTGATGCTTCCGGGGATAGACGGTCTGGAAGTGACGAAAAAATTAAAAGCCCATGAGAAGGCACAGCATATTCCCATTGTGATTCTAAGCGCCAAAGGCGAAGAGGCGGATATTGTCACCGGTCTCGAACTGGGTGCCGACGACTATATCACCAAACCGTTTAGTCCCAGGGTGCTGATCGCACGGGTTCGCACCGCACTGCGTCGCAAGGTCGGCCAAGCCGAAGATGATACCGCCGTGCTTCAGATCCACGAATTGGAAATTCATCCCGGCCGGCGCAGCGTGTCGGCCAGGGGCACAGCGGTTGATTTAACCTATACCGAATTCCAGGTCCTCTATATTCTGGCCCGCAGGCCAGGATGGGTGTTTACCCGCGGCCAGATTGTGGATGCCGTCCGCGGTGATGATTACCCGGTCACCGATCGTAGCGTGGATGTCCAGATCGTCGGGCTGCGAAAAAAACTGGGCCCCTGTGGGAATTACATCGAAACCGTCAGGGGTGTCGGCTATCGATTTCGGGAGAATCCATGAAAAAGAGAAAACGCTTGATATGGCAAATCTTCCCCTCATTTCTGTTGATCACCCTCCTTTCCCTTCTGGCCGTCAGCTGGTATGCATCCAGTTCAATGCATCACTTTTTTTTAGACCAAACGGCGCTCGATCTGAATGTCAGGGCGATACTCCTGGAAAAGCAGATCAGCGTAGATTTGTCGCCTCTCGACCCGCCTGCGGTGGATTCGATATGCAAGGCTATGGGAAAACAATCCGCAACGCGCTATACGGTTATTTTGCCCTCCGGCAAAGTGATCGGAGATTCGCGCGAAACCCCGCATTTAATGGACAATCACGCCAACCGTCCGGAAATCGCCCGGGCACTGACCGGTGAAACCGGCAAAGCCATCCGATACAGCAAAACACTGCTGCAGTCTATGATGTACGTAGCACAACCCATTAAAAAAAATGACACTATTGTGGCGGTTATCAGAGCGGCGATCCCAACGACGTTCATTGATCGGGAACTCAAGTTGATCCGGCTAAAAATCGCACTGGGCGGACTGCTGATTGCCGTGGCTGCCGCCGGTATCAGCCTGTGGATATCCCGCCGGATTACCCGTCCGATAGAGGCGATGAAAAAAAGTGCCGGCCATTTTGCCGGCGGTGATTTCAGCCAGCGGTTAGAAGTGCCGGACTCTGAGGAAATGGCCGGGCTGGCCGATTCATTGAACCAGATGGCAGCCCAGCTCGACAACCGCATTAAGACCATCATCAGCCAGCGCAATGAGATTGAGACCGTGCTCTCCAGCATGCGGGAAGGTGTCGTTGCAGTTGATAATAAAGAGCGCATTATATCTATGAATCATGCGGCAGCGGCACTGTTTGAATGTGATCCTGCCAAATGCCAGGGCAAGAGCATTCAGGAGGTTGTCCGGAACCTGCCGCTGCAGCAATTCATCCACGACGCCGTTTCCGGCCGGGAATCCCACGAAGATGATATTGTGTTGTACCATAACGGCGAGAAAATTTTAAACCTTAAAGGATCGCCGTTGCTGGATGCCGGCACAAAACAGAGCGGCACCCTGGTTGTTATCAACGATGTCACCCAGCTGCGGCGTTTGGAGAATATGCGCAAAGACTTTGTCGCCAATGTATCCCATGAGATCAGAACCCCCCTGACGGCCATCAAGGGATTCGTTGAAACTCTGCACCGGGGCAGCGTCGACAATCCGGATGAGGTCGAACGTTTTCTGGGGATCATTCAAAAACATGTGGATCGCTTGAGCTCCATCGTCGAAGACCTGCTTTCCCTTTCCAGAATCGAGCAGGAGGTTGAAGGCAAAACCATAGAGCTCAAAGCAGGGTATGTTAAAGATGTCTTCAAGTCTGCCATCCAGATATGCCGATCCAAAGCGGAGGAGAAAAAAATCACCGTCAGTCCCATCTTCGACGAGCAGCTTTCAGCCAGATTCGATGCCACCCTGCTTGAGCAGGCGGTGGTTAACTTACTTGACAATGCAATAAAATACAGCGAGCCGGAAAGCACCATTCACCTTAAGGTCCGCCACACCAACTCGGAAATTAGAATCAGCATAGAAGATCAGGGCATCGGTATTGCGAAAAAGCATTTGCCAAGGCTGTTTGAGAGGTTTTACCGGGTGGATAAGGCCCGCAGCCGCACAATGGGCGGCACGGGTCTCGGACTTGCCATTGTCAAGCATATTGCCCAGGCCCATGGCGGCAATGTCACCGTGGAAAGCAGACCGGGTAAGGGCAGCACATTCACGATCCACCTGCCCATCGGTTAGCCGGTTGGCCGGTTCGCCGGTATATTGAAACAGGGCAACGGGCCAACCGGCCGGAGGCCCTCATTTTACATCCATTTTTAGCTGTAATCTAATATTTTTTAACATGCACGATCTAGATTCAGTCGTCGAAAGAGGATCAATTCCCTCAACAAAGGCGTGTTTTCCCCATATCGAGAGGAAAATAAAAATGAACGACGCACCGGCCTTTCATCACTGGAGGCATGAATTTGGTGATCCCGCCTTCGGATCTCAACAAACATTCAGGGCGGTTTTCACTGCCATGGAACATCCCGGCCAGATCGTTGCCATCCGGCAGGATCCTTACGCGCCGGCGATATGGCGATCATCACCAAAGGTGACCGGGATGGAGTCTGCGGCATGAACACTGCCATGAAAATCGTTGAGGTCGGTCAGGTGGTATAACTGCTTCATGCAGAAGGGCTAGTTTGAAAATTGAAGTAAGATTTCGGATCGCCGCTTTGGTGGATTAATTAACCGAAACGACCGGTGATGTAATCCTCGGTTAATTGATGCCTGGGGCGGGTGAAGATCCGTTCGGTGGGTCCGACTTCGATGAGATCGCCCAAGTGAAAGTAGGCAGTGCGCTGCGATACGCGCGAGGCTTGCTGCATGGAGTGGGTGACGATGGCAATGGAATATTGCTCACGCAGTTCATCAATTAAATCTTCGATGACGGCGGTTGCAATGGGATCCAGGGCAGAACAGGGTTCATCCATTAATATGACTTCAGGGTTTACGGCAATCGTTCGCGCAATGCACAAACGCTGCTGCTGGCCGCCTGAAAGACCTGTGCCGGGCTGGTCGAGCCTGTCGTTTACTTCATTCCAAAGCCCGGCTTTTTTGAGCGATGTTTCCACGATTTCGTCCAGTTCAGCTTTACTGTTGGCCAGCCCGTGAATGCGGGGACCATAGGCAATGTTTTCATAGACTGATTTCGGAAAAGGATTCGGCTTTTGGAAAACCATACCCACCTGAGCACGCAACGGCACAACATCCACATTTTTATCGTAAATATTTTGGCCGTCCAGGGTAATCTCTCCATTCACGCGGCAGCCTTCGATGGTGTCATTCATGCGGTTCAGACACCGAATGAAGGTTGATTTTCCGCACCCCGAGGGACCGATCATGGCAATGACTTCATTGCGTCCGATATCCAGCGAAACATTTATAATGGCCTGTTTGGAACCGTAATAGACATCAACGTTGCGGCAGGTCATGCGTGGATTCTCAACCGCAATATTGCCGACCGTTTGACGATTTTCACGGTCAACCAGCACCCGCCCTTCCGTTTTGACGCCAGCAAGTTTTATATTGTCTTTCGGCATGTCTCCCACGAAGCCTGCCTCATTCAGGGCTTTTAGTGAAATCATAATGTTCCAATTAGTTACGTCAATACAAAAATTAAAAGTTTTCGCAAAATAAGTAAAAAACCTTTTTATGCTTAGCGGCCCACTTTCCGGTTTAATTGACATGAGCAGGCCGCATGTTGCTGTAATCCGGCCGGCCCTCACAGGTTATCGCTATTCTTTACTTTACAGACTGCAGCGTCTCCATTTTTTCGACCGCCATGCGGTACTGAGTCCGCTCCGCATCCGGCATGGGGATCAACCCTTTATCGCTGAGATAGCCTTCGGCACCCCAGGCTTTTTCACTGGTGAATTCAGCCAAATATTCCTTGATCCCCGGAATTACATTGGCGTGCGCTTTTTTCACATAGAAAAACAGGGGGCGTGAAACCGGATACTGACCATCGGCAATGGCCTCAAAAGTCGGCTGCACGCCATCGACAAAGGATCCCTGAATTTTATCCATGTTCTGATCCAGGAAGCTGAAGCCGAATATACCGACGGCATTGGGATTGGCTTCAAGTTTCTGCACAATCAGGTTATCGTTTTCGCCGGCCTCGACGTATGCACCGTCTTCACGGATGGTGTGAGCAATCGCTGCAAATTTTTTCTTATCTTTCATGGCTTTAATCCAGGCAAATTTTTTGGCGCCGCCCTCCATGGCCAATTCGACAAACGCATCCCGGGTGCCTGAAGTCGGCGGCGGTCCGAGGACCTCGATGGTTTTGGCCGGCAGCGCGGGATTGACATCCTGCCAGGTCTTGTAAGGATTGGGGATCAGGTTCTCACCACCGTTGGGATCGGGAACTTCCCTGGCCAGGGCCAAAAAGATGTCCTTGCGGGTCAGCTTCAGCGGAGCGGATTGCTTGGAACTGGCAAGCACAATACCGTCGTAACCGATCTTGACTTCAGTGATTTCTTTGACACCGTTGGCCACACAGGTTTCATATTCGGATTTTTTAATGGCCCGCGAAGCATTGGTGATATCCGGGTGCTCGACACCGACTCCGGCACAAAACAGCTTGAAACCACCGCCTGACCCGGTGGACTCGATCTTCGGAGTTTTGTAAGCGGTAGATTTTCCGAATTGCTCAGCCACAACCGTAGCGAAGGGATAAACCGTCGAGGAACCGACAATGCTGATGTAATCCCGGGCGGCCCGGGCGCCGGTTGTTCCGATCGAAACCGCCATAAATAAAGCCAACATCATGAACACAATAATTCTTTTCATAAAAATCCTCCATCTATTTTAGTAATAATTTATTTCTCATTAGGCTATTGAAAATCTGATCAGTTTCAATGCTGCCGAATAGTAGTCTTTGATTGTTAGCCGAACATTAGTTTCATATTCATCTTTGGTTAGATTTATTTGTCTTAATGTCTTTCGGAGGGCTGCGGTTGCTTCAACAGATATGATGCCGGCTACCAGCGTCTTTCAAACCGCCGCCGTAAAATGACGGCCGCAGCGTTCATGGCGATTAAAAAGGCCAGCAGCACCATGATGGCAGCCGAAGTACGCTCCACAAAAGCCCGCTCCGGGCTGTCGGCCCACAGGAAGATCTGAACCGGCAATGCTGTGGCAGGATCCGTGAACCCGCCGGGAATTTCAACGATAAAAGCCACCATCCCGATCATCAGCAGCGGAGCGGTCTCTCCCAAAGCCCGCGCCATACCGATAATGGTGCCCGTCAGGATACCGGGCAGCGCCAGCGGCAGCACATGATGGGCCACCATTTGTAATTTGGACGCACCCACTCCCAATGCTGCTTCCCGAATAGATGGCGGCACCGATTTTAATGCCGAACGGCCGGCAATTATAATGGTCGGAAGCGTCATCAGGGTCAAGACCAGACCCCCCACCAGCGGGGCTGAGCGCGGCAGCCCGAAAAAATTGAGAAACACCGCCAGACCGAGCAATCCGAACACAATTGAAGGCACTGCCGCCAGGTTGTTGATGTTGACTTCGATCAGGTCGGTCCACCTGTTCTTGGGAGCAAATTCCTCCAGATAAACCGCCGTCGCCACACCGATGGGGAAGGACAATAAAAGCGTCACGACTAAGATGAGAAAGGACCCTGCCACTGCACCCCGGATTCCGGCCAGCTCGGGTTCACGGGAGTCACCGGCCGTAAAAAAGATTTTGTTGAACCGTTTTTCGATTCGGTCCTCGGCCGATAATTTGTCGATCCAGGCTAGTTGCTTATCTTTTAAGCGCCGCTCACCTTCAGGGACATTGCGGTCAAAATGCCCCTTGATGAGCATATCCATATCATCGTCGGCCGAGACCCACAGCGCCCGGGTTTCTCCGATAACATCCGGATGCTCGAGCACGATATCGCGCAGCTGGAAAGAAGCACCCGAACTGATCAAGCCATAAAGCATCCGCCTGTCCTGACGCCCGGTGACGTCGGGAAACATTTTCCGCAGAGACTGTTTAATCAAACCCTGGTAATCGGCACTGGCCAGCGCATCCTGGTGCAAAATGGCCGGATCAAAAAAAATGTCCAGTTTGACGAATGTTTGCTGAAAGGCCGAGTAGCCTTTTCCGACAATGCTGAAGAAAAGCAAGGACAAAAACAGCAAACTGACAAAAATGGCAGATAGGCCATAAAAACGGAAGCGCCGTTCACTCCGGTAGCGCCTGGTCAGACCCCGGTTGACGATATCTATTGCTTTTTCAGCTTTTTGGGAAGTTCCCGGAGTTGCAGTCTTCGAATTATTCATATTGCTCCCGGTATTTGCGCACCACGTGCAAGGCGATGACGTTTAAGATCAAAGTGACAATGAACAACAGCAGCCCCAAGGCGAAGGCCGCCAGGGTTTTGGGGCTGTCAAATTCCTGGTCGCCGACCAGCAGGGTGACGATCTGCACCGTTACCGTGGTGACGGTTTTCAGGGGATTGACGGTCAGGTTCGCCGCCAGGCCGGCCGCCATGACCACAATCATGGTCTCGCCGATGGCCCGGGATACAGCCAGCAGGATGCCGCCCACTATGCCGGGCAGCGCTGCCGGTAAAACCACCCGCTTGATGGTCTCCGACTGGGTTGCTCCCAGGCTGTAGGACCCATCCCGCAAGGCCTGCGGAACGGCGTTGATAAAGTCGTCGGAAAGTGACGACACAAATGGGATAATCATAATTCCCATCACCAGCCCTGCAGCCAGAGCACTTTCGGATGAGACGCTGAGTCCCAGGAGGGAGCCTGCATCGCGGATAAATGGAGCAACCGTCAAGGCCGCGAAGAAACCGTAGACCACCGTCGGAATTCCCGCCAGAATTTCAATCAGCGGTTTGGCAACCGTTCGAAGTTTATTGCCGGCATATTCGGACAGGTAGATCGCTGACATCAGCCCGATGGGAACCGCCACCAGCATGGCTATGGCCGAAATCAGAGCGGTACCCAAAAAAACCGGCACCGCACCAAAAGCACCGGACGAACCGACCTGGTCGGCGCGGATGGCTGTTTGGGGACTCCATTTTAATCCGAATAGGAAATCGGTGATGGATATGACTCCAAAAAAACGGATGGCTTCGTACAACACCGACAGAATGATGCCAATGGTGGTAAAGATGGCGATGGTCGAGCAGGCAATGAGTACATATTGCAGGAGCTTTTCCACAAGGTTGCGGGCCCGCAAAGTTGGAGCAATTTTGGCCTTGACGATTGCCATACCGATGATGGCAATTGCGATGGTCACCACCGCCAAAGCAGCTTTGCCGGTGGTCTCCAAACTGCGGTAGTGGTCGGCTGCCGCCTGCATGGTCGGATTTACCTCATCGGAAACAATGTTGCCATCGACCAGGTTTTTGATGTCGTTGACAATCAGGTTGCGGCGTGCTTCCGGCAAACTGCGGATCTCTTCCGGCAAATCGGCCACCACCAGGCTGGTGATGATATGGGGTTGGAAGGCCAGCCAGAATCCGAATAATAGCAGGGCTGGGAAGCCGCACCAAATTGCGGTCAACATACCGTAATATGTTGGTCGGGAAGGCAAGCGTTTTGCATCAGCAGCGGTGCCCGCGACGGCAAATGCCCGCCGGCGCCCCACATAATAGGCGACGCTGGAAAGCGCTAAAAGAATTATCAACAAGGTTGCAGGAGACATAGGGTCAAATATTTAATTTCATCAGTGACAAAGCTTAACGGACCGGATTTCTGTTAAACAACTATAGAGCCGATAGTAACGCGTGTTTATTAACTTTGTGTAACGATTATGTTAGTTTTTGGTTAGAAAACAATATTTTGTTGCTTGCCCGAGGAGATGTATTAAGGTATTTTTAAATTTATTAAAAATTTCTTCTAACAAATTCTTAATAATAGGCTAATAATAAACTAATCAAATAAATGGAGACTATCAGGTGTATCACTAAATGAATAAATCAACTGATGACACTTTTCAGATTGACCGCAGAACAAAGCGTTAGGAACCAAGCTATGGAAAAAACGATTCGAAAGCATTTCTCAAGAGAGCTGGAAAAAATTAAAAAGCTAATCCTCTCTTTGGGTGCCTTGGCAGAAGAAAGGGTGCGCATGGCCCTGAATGCCGTCGATACGAATGATGCCGGATTGGCTCAGCAAATTATTAAGACCGACTATGAACTGGACGAGATGGAAGTCGAAATCGAGGAGGAGTGCCTCAAAGTTCTGGCACTGCACCAACCCGTTGCGGTGGATTTAAGGTTTCTGATTGCGGTCATTAAAATCAACAACGATTTGGAAAGAATCGGTGATCAGGCCGTCAATATTGCCGAGCGCGTCGATATCATTGCCAAACGCGATTTGTCCGACTTTTTCTTCGACTATTCTTCGATGGGGGAAAAGGCCCAGAAAATGTTGAAAATGAGTTTGGATGCCCTGGTAAATATGGACTATGACTTGGCCTTCAAGGTCGTTATGATGGATGATGAAGTCGATCAAATTAAAAGCGACGCTTACGATCGCATCAAACAGGCGATCAGCAAACATCCCGATAAGGTCGGTTATTTAATCAATCTACTGCTGATCTCCCGCCACATAGAGCGTCTGGCCGATCACACCACCAACATTGCCGAAGAGGTAATCTACTTGATAGAAGGGGAAATTATCCGCCATGCGCAATATGAGCAGTCATAGTAAATAGCTCGATCTTTTTGCTGAGAAAGCAACCATTTTCCTTCATTCTTCAGGCTCCGATTGCCTAGAATTTAAATTGACACTGAATAGTGTTTCCTTCTATACCTTTGTCTGTCACACAAATCTTCTTTGGGCCTCTCAAACCATCCAAACCAAAAGGGGGAAAAATGAAAGAGTTCACCAATCGTGTGATTACCCATGATTACAACAGCTTTATTGAACCGCGCATGAAGAACGTGCTGGCCGCGCAAAACCCGGAAATTCTACCGCCACCACAAGGCTTTAGGGAGATCTATCAAGAACTGATGAGTCAATCAGGAGGGCAATAGCTGTGAAAATTAAAGACAAAGTGGTTGTGGTTACCGGAGCTGCCAGCGGCATCGGGGCGGCCTTGTGCCGTCGCTTTCACCGGGAAGGAGCCCGGGCTGTCGTAGCAGCCGATCTGAATGGTGACGGCGCACGGCAGGTGGCGGAGAATATCGGCGGTTTGGCTTTACAGGCCGACGTTGCTGTTGAATCTGATATCGTCCGCGTGGTGCGGGAATCGGAAAAACAGTGCGGCCCCATCGACCTGTTTTGCTCCAATGCCGGGGTGGCTTACCGGGATGAAGCCAACGGGACGGCCGCCAGCTGTCCCAACGAAAACTGGCAAAAAGCATGGGCGGTTAATGTCATGGCCCACGTTTATGCGGCCAGGGCCGTTTTGCCGGGCATGATCGCCCGGGGAGCGGGCTATTTGCTCAACACGGTTTCTGCAGCGGGGTTATTGAGTCAAATCGGTTCTGCGTCTTATTCAACCACCAAACACGCGGCCATCGGGTTTGCCGAATCCCTGGCGATCACGCACGGAGATGACGGCATTAAAGTGTCGGTGATTTGCCCCCAGGCCGTTGCCACTCCGATGCTGGGGGATTTTGACGACGGGGGCCCCCAGGGCGTCGACGGTATTATGACACCGGAAGCGGTGGCCGATAGTGTCGTTGCCGGTCTGGCTGTGGAGACTTTTCTGATTCTGCCCCATGAAAAGGTGCGACTTTACATGCAGCGCAAAATATCCGACTATGATCGCTGGCTAAAAGGCATGCGCCGCCTGAGACAATCCTTTGTAGAAGCCGAATAATATCACAAACAGAAAAAGCCTAAAAAAATGCGCAGCATAAAGTAATTAATCCGCGTCGCTTCGATACAACACCATTCTTTAGGATTCACAAAAAATCTTACTAACATGCAATATGCTATTTTTCAAAGCGGATTAATTAAATGAACATATAA
>Ga0210064_1000737_pt1 | contig 15153 bp, 11 predicted proteins | sample Muzzi_CordC_D2_FD_185531 | JGI IMG/M metagenome (GOLD analysis project Ga0210064, IMG submission 185531) | Wetland microbial communities from San Francisco Bay, California, USA, that impact long-term carbon sequestration - Muzzi_CordC_D2 (SPAdes) | ecosystem: Environmental > Aquatic > Marine >...
CCGCGCCCGACGAGGCCAGGGCGCTGCGGAAAGCGCTTGAAAAGGCCGAACAGGAATCCCCGACGGTAACCCTGAACGTTTCTGAAGAGACGCCGCTGGAGAAAGTTCAACAGGAGTTGCTGAACGAGAAAGCCAACCAGTCGGCGGTCGATGCCAAACTGGACGAACTCGAAAAACAACTGGCCATGGAGGCGGAGCGCCCGGCCGCCATTCGCCAGCGACTCTCGGAAGCACGCCAGAGCCAGACGCAGATCGACAGCCAGTTAAAAAAAGCCGCTCCGGTTGGCGAACTGCCGCTGCTCACGGAGGCACGGCAATGGAACCTGACAGCCCAGCTGAGAGCACTGAGTGCAGAACTCAAGATGCTGGACCAGGAGCTGTTGAGTCAGCCGATGCGTATCGAGCTCATGCAGGCCCAGCGCGACCGCACCGAGCGCAGTCACAATCGCCTCGCCAAGCGGATATCGTTGCTCGAAGAACTGCTCGCTCAGCTACGGCGTAAAGAAGCCGAGCGGGCCAAGCTGGACGCGGAGGTTGCCAAGACCGAAATGGCCGGCAAACACCCGCTCATCCGGCAACTCGCTGAGCGAAACACAGTGCTCACCGATCGCCTCACCAGCGTGTCGGCCAAACTGGAAAAAGTAACCACTGGCGATCAGTCGGCGAACAGTACCGCCAAGCGTGTCGAAGATGAGTTAAGGAGTACCCAAAAGAAACTTGAGGTCGCGGGTCTCAGCCAGGTGCTGGGGCAGGTATTACTGGAACAACGTCGCCTGTTACCCGAACTGCAGGGCATCCAGAAACAGGCCCGGGCGCGGGAGGGCCTGATTTCCGCGGTTGCACTGGATCAGATACAGGATAACCAGGAACTCAAGCAACTGCGCAAGCTCAGCGATTATGTCGAACAGCTCACAGCCGAGCTTGCCCCGGAACAAGCCGCACAGATCAAGCCAGATCTTCTGGAACTGGCAAAAAAACGCCGCGACCTGCTCGGCCAGATGGTGTCTCTGGATGAAGCCTATCTCAGGGCGCTGGGTGAACTGGAGATTGCCCAGAATCGCCTGATCGATGCGACAAAAGCCTACGATGCCTTTCTAGCCGAACGGCTGCTGTGGATTCGCAGCGCGCCGCTGCCGAGTGTCGCTATGATTCTACAGATCCCGGAGCAGGTCTATCAACTGCTGGCACCGGGGAACTGGCTCGACGTCGGCGACATCCTGTTTGCACAGCTGACCCAATCCCCGGTCCTGATTATGGTCCTGCTTGCCTTCACGGCACTGTTGGCAAAGTACAGGCGTATGCGCGAAAAACTGCTGAAAACCGGGAAAAAGGTTGTCAAAGTCAGGACCGACAGATTTATCTACACACTCCAGGCACTTGTTCTGACACTGTTGATGGCAGCACCCTGGCCACTGCTGATCGCCGTTACCGGCTGGCAACTGTCAGTGTCTCTGGAAGCTACTGTTTTTGCCAAGGCCTTGTCACACGCGGTTATTGTGCTGTCACCGGCATTTTTTTTCCTCAAGGCGTTTCGCGTCATGTGCCTGCCGGGCGGTCTGGCGGAAGCGCATTTCCGCTGGCCCACCAAAAGCACCAAGGCCCTGCGCCAGCAACTTCGCATCCTGATGCTGACCTTCCTGCCGGCCGGGCTGGTGGCCATTACCACGATCAGAGCCGGTTCCGCGGAATTCGGCGGTGGACTGGGACGTGTTGCTTTTGTCGTGCTGGTCATCTCGCTGTCCTATTTCTTCTACCGTCTGTTCGGTCCCCAGCAGAAGACACTGGGTGAATTTCTGCAACGCTATCCCTCTAGTCTGCTGGCCCGCTTCCGTGTTCTGTGGTTAATACTTACCCTGTTATTGCCGGCGTTCCTGGTCGTTCTGGCAGTCGCCGGCTACCTCTATACCGCGGGCACCCTGACCGGCAGCCTGATTGATACGCTATGGCTGCTACTCGGTTTTATCGTCATCCACCAGCTCGCGGTACGCTGGCTGCAAATGACGCGCCGCAAACTTGACCTGGAAGCAGCGCTGGAACGGCGCCGCGCTGCACAGGCCGCTGCAGACAGTGAGAAACAACTGGGCAGCGCAACGGAAGAGGATCAATTCCACGAGGAGGAAGCCGAAGTCGATCTGATCGCCCTCAATATCGAGAGCCGTAAGTTATTGAATATGGCCATTGCTGTCAGTGCCGTCATCGGCCTGTGGGGTATCTGGTCAGACGTACTGCCCGCCTTCGGTTTCCTCGATCAGGTCTCGCTCTGGCACCGCACCACTATCGTCGAAGGTGAACAGCAGCTGGTCCCGGTCACCCTGGCAGACCTGCTGCTGGCCCTGCTCATCGCTGCTGTCACCGTTGTGGCAACCAGGCGTTTTCCGGCTTTGCTTGAGATCATTCTGCTCAAGCGCTCCTCGGTAACCGCAGGGGGGCGCTATGCAGCGATCAGCCTGTCACGCTATTCGATTGCGGCGATCGGTACGCTGCTGACGCTCGGTATTATCGGTGCCAGCTGGTCGCAGGTTCAGTGGCTGGCGGCCGCCCTCAGTGTCGGTATCGGCTTTGGCCTGCAGGAAATCGTCGCCAACTTCATCAGCGGTATCATTCTGCTGTTCGAACGTCCCATCCGGGTCGGCGATGTGGTGACCGTGGGCGACACCGACGGTACCGTCACCCGCATCCAGATTCGTGCCACCACCATCCGCAACTGGGATCGACAGGAACTGCTGGTACCCAACAAGGAGTTCATTACCGGCCGTCTGCTCAACTGGTCGCTATCGGACCAGATCACCCGCATCAAAATTCCGCTTGGCATGGCGTACGGCAGCGATGTGCAGAAAGCCATGGCCCTGATGGATGAGGCCGCCAGGGAACACGAGAAGGTACTTGACGAGCCTCCACCCTCAGTCATTTTCGACTGCTTTGGTGATAACAGCCTTAACCTGACCCTGCGCTGTTTCGTAGGAGCACAGGATGACCGCATGCCAGCCATTACCACACTGCACGAAGCCGTCAATCAGAAGTTCAACGATGCCGGGCTGGTGATTTCCTTCCCTCAGCGCGATGTGCACCTGGATACCAGCAAGCCACTGGAACTACGCATTCGGAATGATGACGGTGACAAATCTCCCGGATCAACATGAGCGTACGGAAGCGCAGAAAGCTTCAGGCTGAAACCGACCACCAGCACCAGTTCTTCTGCCCAGAAGTTGATCAGTGCATGAAGATTAGTGCTTGCTCCACGGAAACATTTTGCCCAGCAGCCTTCAGGGCACCGATAGTGGACTTGGCGAAGATAACGCCGATACCCAGTAACTAAGGTGATAAACAACACCAGCTCCGCTATTACCGAGAACAGGCCGCCGGTTAGTTTACGAGCCCGGCTGCAATGGAGGATATTGTCAAAGATAGTCCCCCCGGCAGCCTCAACAATACACTGGTCCAGTCGGTGGGTGTGATCATGGGGGCCAATATCGGCAGTACCTTCACCGACCAGATCGTGGCCTTCAACGTGACCCAGTACGCGCTGGTGATGGTGGCGTCTGGTTTTTTCATGCTGTTTCACGGCAAAGCAGGACAAGACCCGCTACTACGGCGCCATGCTCATGGGTCTGGGCCTGGTTTTCTATGGCATGGGCGTCGTGGGCGAGGCTATGACGCCGCTGCGCAGCTACCAGCCATTTCTGGATCTGATGATCAGTGTGGAGAATCCGCTCCTCGGTATCCTGGTGGGCGCCGTGTTTACGGGACTGGTTCAGTCCTCGGCGGCGACCACCGGTATCGCCATCGTCATGGCGACGGAGGGCCTGATCTCGCTGCCCGCGGGCATCGCGCTTGCCTTCGCAGCCAACATCGGTACCTGCGTCACGGCCATGCTGGCCGCCCTGGGCAAACCGGTCGAGGCCGTGCGTGCGGCCATGGTTCACATCATTTTCAATATTGCCGGCGTGCTGCTGTGGGTCATGTTCATTCCTCAGCTGGCGGAGTTCGTCGCCGCCATATCACCCGCCTCGCCGGAGCTTGCCGGCAAGGCCCGCATGGCAGCCGAGGTACCGCGCCAGATCGCCAACGCCCATACCCTGTTCAACGTCACGAATACCCTGCTGTTTCTCGGCTTCACCACGTTCTTTGCACGCCTCGTCGAGCGGCTGGTGCCTGACCGGCCCGAACCGGAGAAAGTCATCATCCGGCCGCGTTATCTGGATGCCGAGCTCATCGGGGTACCTGCCATGGCCTTGGAGCAGGTGCGTTTCGAACTTGCTCACATGGGCGAGATCATCCCCGAAATGTTTTCCACTCTGAGGTTGGCGGTTACCAGCCGGGACCGGGCAACCTGCGAGCGCGTCCTCAAAATGGATGACCAGGTGGATATCCTGCATGAGGCGATACTCGAATATCTCAGCGAAATACGACAGCAGCCCTGACCGATCGGCAAAGCATGGAATTTCAGGTCCTGATGAGCACGACGATCAACCTGGAAAGCCTGGCGGATGTTATCGAATCCGAACTGGTGGGCATTGCAGAGCAATTCATCGAGCACGAAGGCGAGCCAAGTGAGGCCACCCAGCTGTTGCTGCGCGACCTGGCGGACAAGGTCTCCCAGGCCATCGAGGATGTGATCCGCTCAGTGCGGGATAATGACGAGAAGGCGGCCGAGAATGTCATTGCGGTGAAGGATGAGATAGCTCGTATCGCCGAGGAATTTCTCGCGCATCAGTCCCTGCGCATGGGCGTGCAGGAAGAGCATCAACTCGCCCTGGTCAGACTGGAGCTGGAACTGCTCGACAAGCTGCGCCAGATGTACACCCTGGCCAAGCGTATCGCCAAGGAGTTCTTGCCGGACGAAGTGGCCAGCAAGGCGTGACCCGTACGGCTGATCACACAGATGTTGTCAGGCCAGAGTAGACGGGGGCTGCGTTGCCCGCTCCGGCATTTTCTGGTGGGAGGGCTAGCCGTCCGGCCCGATGGTCATCTCACCGTGCATGTACGCTTGTGGCGAACTCACCCGGCGGGAGTTCTGTATAGCGTCTCAGTTTCAACGGTTACGCCGAAATCCTCCTGTATCCTGCGCCTGGTGCTTTACCTATCCCGAAAACTACCCACGAATTGTTCTAACGAGGCAAAAATACTATGGATATATCTTATACGCTTATCGTTGCGTTAATGTTCATTACTATCCTGAGTTTTGGGCTTGCTAATTTACTCTCATCACTGGCTGAGATACTCAATAATAAAAGCAATCTGCGACTGAGTGACGAACACTGGGAACGCATCCGGGACCATTATCCGGAGGAATATATGCCTCCCAGCCGTCCAGGCCGTAAGCCGATTTCCACTCGCAAAGTCCTCGAATCTGTTCTTTGAATTCTCAACACGGGGGCTCAGTGGGACATGTTGCCGCAGTGCTATCCGAACTACAAAACGGTACATCGCCGCTTTCAACACTGGTGTCAAAACGAAGTACTGCGAGAGGCGATGACCGATCTTGCCAATGCCCTTCTTGATGAAGGCGGGCTCGATGAATCGGAATGTTCTATCGACGCCCCCCTTTGCATCAGCCAAGATAGAAGAAACCGGGTCAAACGAAGAACACAGGACGGTCGCCGTTTGCGTCGCTACGAACGGCGTTGGTTGGTGGAACAGTTCTTTGCCTGGATTCAGTGGCAACGTCTTCCCCCGGTCCTACGGGAATATTAGGCTGAGAATTTTCTCGGCTTCGTGCAACTCGCAACCATCGCTATCCTGCTAAAGCAATTTTGAGATAGGTTCTAAGAAATTGAGAGAAGCAGCTAAGGATACGCTGCACCGGAATATTGCTACACTTTGTTTTGCAAATCCCGTGAGCCGGGTAGTCAGGCAGCTATCAGGCATAAGTATCCTGTAAACGATATGCAGCATCAGAAAATTTCCGGTACCGTATGTGTGAACGCCAATGTGACAGGGATATTCTGTCCGCGTTCGCGCCGCTTCGGCAACGGGGGCGGCTCGAAAGGAATCTTTTTGTAGGGAATCAGGCTCAATAGGTGCGAAATGCAGCTAAGGCGTGCGGAGCGTTTATCGTCAGCCGCGACCTTGTACCATGGCTCATAAGCCGTATCAGTCGCCTTGATCATTGCGTCATAGGCTTTGGTATAGTCCCACCAGCGGGCCCAGGACTCGATATCCATCGGGCTCAGCTTCCAGTGCTTGCGGGGGTCCTCTGCGCGGGCAAGGAACCGCTCTTCCTGCACTTTCTGACTGACGTCGAAAAAGTACTTGATCAGAATGATCCCTTCCTCTATCAAGTCGCGCTCGAACAGCGGGCAGCCACGCATGAACCGGTCATACCGCACCTGGTTGCAAAAACCCATGACGCGTTCGACACCGGCGCGATTGTACCAGCTGCGGTCGAACAGGATGACTTCGCCCGCGGCCGGGAAGTGTTGGAGGTAGCGCTGCCCATAGAGCTGCGTCTTCTCCCGCTCGGTGGGGGCCGGTAAAGCCACCACCCGGAACACGCGCGCGGAGAAGATCAAAAAGGCGGTCAGCAGTATCAAGGACATTCTCGATGATCACGAAGGTATGCGCCCGGAATTGCCACCGCGGGTGTTCTTCAACGAATTCAACCCGGGCTCGCTGAATATCCAGGTATCCTACTGGTACCACCCGCCCAGGCGCTGAGAATCACTGGCGCTCGACGAGCGGGTCAATCTGGAAATCCTGCGGCGCTTTACCGACGAGGGTATCGAGTTTGCGTTCCCGACCTCGACGACCTATGTCACACAGGAAAACGGTAAAAGCCTGCAGCTGTCCATCACCGGGGACACGCCGCTTACGCCACCATAGCCTTGTTCAAGGGGTCAGGGCACTTGAAATCTTGCATGTCATCCATTCTAAAGACTCCCCTTAAACACGATTTCAAGTACTCTGACCCCTGAACGAGTACTCTGACCTCTTGAACAGACCCCTCGCCCCCTGTAATTGCGGTACTCCGGCTAATCAGTAAAATGCGCTTTCCTGTCAACTGGACCTGAATAACCCTGCAACCACGGGAGTCTTTGAATGGATGACATGCAAGAGTCACACGTATGTGTAGCCACCGGTCTGTTAACCCCGTCGCTGCTGTGTGTGGCCACGTTGCTGATTGGACAGCAGACGTCGGCTGATGAGTTGCTCATGAAGGACGGTTCACGGCTGGTCGGTGAAGTCGTCAAACGTGAGAACGATACCCTCCAGTTCAAGACCTCCTATGCAGGTGTCCTCAAGGTGAACTGGGACGAGGTCGTCGAAGTGCATGCCGATAAGCCGATGGAACTGATGATGGATGACGGAAGCATCAGGACCACGAAGCATATCAAGAGCAGCGAAGACGGCCTGATTTTAGACGATGACATAGAACCGGACCTGTCGGAATCATCGCTGGCCCAGCAGGAGCTGGCCTACATCAACCCGGAGCCCTGGCGAACCGGGGAAGGCTTCAAACTGGACGGACAGATCAATTTCGCGCTGTCGAGAGAGCGCGGCAACACCGACAAGGACGAGCTCGATGTCGACGGCGACCTGGTCTGGCGCTTCAGGGATGACCGTTTCACCATAGCCGGCGAGCTGCAACGTGACAGCAATGACAACAAGAAAACCAAGGACAAGTGGAAACTGGACAACGCCTACGATCATTTTTTCACCGAGCAATGGTACGCCGGTGCTTACCTGAGCCTGGAACACGATCGGTTCGCGGACCTGAATCTCCGCACCAGTGTCGGGCCCAAACTAGGTTACCAGTGGTTCGAGGGTAAGGCTATGAATCTCAGTACGGCGCTCGGCCCGGTGTATGTCGATGAAGATTTCGACACGGCTCCGGACGACGATTATATGGCCCTTGGCTGGACCATCAACTTCGACAGATACCTGTTCAGCGAGTTTATGCAGTTCTATCATCGGCAGAACGGATTCTGGTCCATGGAGGACACCAGTAATTTAGTCTGGAACACATGGACCGGCCTGCGCTTCCCACTGATCTGGCGTTTCGTCGCCAGTACCGAGGTGAAGGTCGAGTATGACGGAGGCGCCGCGGAGGATACTGATGATGTAGATACCACCTACACCCTCAAGATCGGCTACAAATGGTAGCCCGGTAAAAGGACATTCGTTTTGAAAACCAGCGCTGCCGTCTTCAGACTACTGATCTGCCTTGTGCTGCTCGCACCGCTTGGCGGTGCTCAGTCGGAAGAGCCTGCCACACAGGTCAGCGGCGCTTCGGCTAAACTGACGCAGGATACCGTCAAGGCGCGGATCGAGGAGGTGAAAGCGGCAACGGAACTGGACGATACCACCAAGGCCTCGCTGACCGAACTGTATCGAAAAGCGCTCAGCAGCCTGGAGCAGGCACGCGCCAGCACTGACGCCAGCGCGGCTTTCAGCAAAGCCAGAAAAACCGCGCCCGACGAGGCCAGGGCGCTGCGGAAAGCGCTTGAAAAGGCCGAACAGGAATCCCCGACGGTAACCCTGAACGTTTCTGAAGAGACGCCGCTGGAGAAAGTTCAACAGGAGTTGCTGAACGAAAAAGCCAACCAGTCGGCGGTCGATGCCAAACTGGACGAACTCGAAAAACAGCTGGCAATGGAGGCGGGGCGCCCGGCAGCCATTCGCCAACGACTCACGGAGGCGCGCCAGAGCCAGGCGCAGATCGACAGCCAGTTAAAAAAAGCCGCTCCGGTTGACGAACTGCCGATGCTCACGGAGGCACGGCAATGGAGCCAGACAGCCCAGCTGAGAGCACTGAGTGCAGAACTCAAGATGCTGGACCAGGAGCTGTTGAGTCAGCCGATGCGTATCGAGCTCATGCAGGCCCAGCGCGACCGCACCGAGCGCAGCCACAATCGCCTCGCCACGCGGATATCGATGCTCGAAGAGCTGCTCGCTCAGCTACGGCGCAAAGAAGCCGAGCGGGCCAAGCTGGAAGCGGAGGTTGCCAAGACCGAAATGGCCGGCAAACACCCGCTCATCCGGCAACTGGCTGAGCGGAATGCGGCGCTCACGGATCGTCTCTCCAGCGTATCCTCCAAACTGGAGAAAGTGAGTACTGGTGATCAGTCGGCGAACACTACCGCCAAGCGCGTCGAAGATGAGTTAAGGAGTGCCCAAAAGAAACTTGAGATCGCGGGTCTGAGCCAGGTGCTGGGGCGGGTATTACTGGAACAACGTCGCCTGTTACCGGACCTGCAAAGCATCCAGAAGCAGGCCCGGGCGCGGGAGGGCCTGATTTCCGCCGTTGCACTGGATCAGATACAGGATAACCAGGAACTCAAGCTGCTGCGCAAGCTCAGCGATTATGTCGAACAGCTCACAGCCGAGCTTGCCCCGGAACAAGCGGCACAGATCGAGCCAGATCTTTCGGAACTGGCAAAAAAACGCCGCGATCTGCTCGGTCAGATGGTGTCTCTGGATGAAGCCTATCTGAGGGCGCTGGGTGAACTGGAGTTTGCCCAGAATCGCCTGATCGATGCGGTAAAAGCCTACGATGCCTTTCTAGCCGAACGGTTGCTGTGGATTCGCAGCGCGCCCCCGCCGGCGGTCGGCATGTTGCTGGAACTCCCCGAACAGATCTATGAACTGCTGGCACCGGGACACTGGCTGAACGTCGGCAACGTCATTTTTTCACAGCTGACACAATCCCCGGTTCTGTTTCTGGTCTTTCTTGCCTTCACCGCTCTGCTGGCAAAATACAGGCGAATGCATCAAAGTCTGCTGAAAACCGGAAAAAAAGTTGTCAAAGTCAGGACTGACAGATTCGTCTACACACTCCAGGCACTCGCCCTGACACTGTTGCTGGCAGCCCCCTGGCCGTTGCTGTTCGCGGTTACTGGCTGGCAACTGTCGGCCTCTCTGGAAGCCACTCAATTTACCAGGGCCTTGTCTCACGCGGTTATTGTGCTGTTACCGGCATTTTTTTTCCTCAAAGCGTTTCGCGTCATGTGTCTGCCGGGCGGTCTGGCGGAAGCACATTTCCGCTGGCCCGCAGTCAGCACCAGGGCCTTGCGGCAGCAGCTTCGTATCCTGATGCTGACCTTTCTGCCGGCCGGGCTGGTGGCCATCACCACCATCAGAGCCGGTTCAGTGGAATTCGGCGGCGGACTGGGACGCGTCGCTTTTGTCGTACTGGTCATCTCGCTGTCCTACTTCTTCTACCGCCTGTTCGGCCCCCAGCAGAAGACACTGGGTGAATTTCTGCAACGCTATCCCTCCAGTGTGCTGGCCCGCTTCCGTCTTCTGTGGCTCACACTGGCCCTGCTATTGCCGGCGTGTCTGGTCGTTCTGGCGGTCGCCGGCTTCCTCTATACGGCGGGCATCCTGACCGGCAGCCTGATCGATACGCTATGGCTGGTACTCGGTTATATCGTCATCCACCAGCTAGCGGTACGCTGGCTACAGATGACGCGCCGCAAACTTGACCTGCAAGCGACAATGGAACGGCGCCGCGCTGCACTGGCTGCGGAAGACAGTGACCGCGGACAGGACGACACAACGGAAGGGGCTCAAGCCCAGGAGGAAGAACCCGAAGTCGATCTGATCGCCCTCAGCGAGGAAAGTCGTAAACTGTTGAATACCGCCATTGCCTTCAGTGCTGTCATCGGCCTGTGGGGTATCTGGTCAGACGTACTGCCTGCCTTCGGCTTCCTCGATCAGGTCTCGCTCTGGCACCGCACCACTATCGTCGAAGGTGAACAGCAGCTGGTTCCGGTTAGCCTGGCAGATCTTCTTCTGGCCCTGCTCATCGCTGCTGTCACGGTTGTGGCAACCAGGCGTTTTCCGGCTTTGCTGGAGATCATTCTGCTCAAGCGCTCCTCGGTAACCGCAGGGGGGCGCTATGCAGCGATCAGCCTGTCACGCTATTCGATTGCGGCGATCGGTACGCTGCTGACGCTCGGTATTATCGGTGCCAGCTGGTCGCAGATTCAGTGGCTTGCCGCTGCCTTGAGTGTCGGTATCGGCTTTGGCCTGCAGGAAATCGTCGCCAACTTCATTAGCGGTATCATTCTGCTGTTCGAACGTCCCATCCGGGTCGGCGATGTGGTGACCGTGGGCGACACCGACGGTACCGTCACCCGCATCCAGATTCGTGCCACCACCATCCGCAACTGGGACCGGCAGGAGCTGCTGGTGCCCAACAAGGAATTCATCACCGGCCGCCTGCTCAACTGGTCACTATCCGACGACACCACCCGTATCAAGATCCCGGTTGGTGTGGCCTACGGTAGCGACGTGCAGAAAGCCATGGCCCTGATGGATGAGGCCGCCCGGGAAAGCGACAAGGTACTCGACGATCCCGCCCCGTCTATCATCTTCGATTGCTTCGGTGATAACAGTCTTAACCTCACCCTGCGCTGTTTCGTAGGAGCACAGGATGCACGCATGCCAACCATCACCGCACTGCACGAAGCCATCAATCAGAAATTCAACGACGCCGGGGTGGTGATTTCCTTCCCGCAGCGCGATGTACACCTGGATACCAGCCAGCCACTGGATATACGCATTCGTCATGATAACGGTGACAAATCTTCTGAATGAGCACAACCGAGCAGAAAAGCAATAAATCCCGCTCCAGCCCACAAAGGAACCAGAGGGTGCTGCAACTGGGTTGACCGAGGTTCAACTATCGGCGCTCGTCGACAGCGTCCCGACACGCCGGTTCTTTATGATATCAATAGCCTCGCTGGCCGAGTCGGCCGGGTGTATGAATTCGGCATCTTGCGGACTGATCACACCTTCAGCGACCATCGTCTGACGCATAAAAGCACCGAGGTGCCCCCAGAATTCCCTGCCGCCCATGGAGACCACAGGAAAGCGGTCAAGCTTGTTGGTCTGGAGCAGGGTTATCACCTCAAAAGCCTCGTCTAGCGTACCAAAGCCGCCCGGCATAATGACAAAGGCCGAGGAATACTTCACCAACATGACCTTGCGGATGAAAAAGTGCTCGAACTCGATAAATTTGTCGAGGTAGGGATTGGGCTTTTGCTCGAAGGGCAGCTCGATATTGCAACCGACGCTCAAACCTCCGGCTTCTCTTGCGCCGCGATTGGCCGCCTCCATAATACCGGGCCCCCCGCCCGTCATAACCGCATAACCGGCACCGGCAAGTGCCTGACCCAGTTCACGAGCCAGCTGGTAGTAACGGTGGTCTTCCTCGAAACGCGCCGATCCAAATACCGTCACACAAGGTCGATCGAAATCAAAGCTCTCGAAGCCACGCAGAAATTCCAGAAAGTAGGATACCGCACTCTCAAGATCCGCTTCCCGGTTACGGCGCCCTTTCAGAAACGCTTTTTCGGCACCCTCAACCTTGCCCAGTAGCGAGTATTTGGCTTTGAGATCAGTCTCATTGTTTTCCATGCCCCTTCCCCTTTCTATAATTGCGTCTTGATATCCGGCCACGACACGATACTGCATTTCCAGTTCACCCTTAACCGCCAGTGCCCCGGCGAGCACGTTAAATGGAGTGAACCGAATTCGCCCCGAAACTTGCGGTATCATCGGAGACACTTCGCTGCTGCTGATGTCAATCGATCAATGGCCACTTACGGCAAACTCCGATCATACGTCAATTGTATGCGAACGGCAGGTTCACAATGAAAACCAGACATTTACGTTATGATATGGCTTCCCTTGAGCTTCCTCCGGGTTGAATGTTCCTAACTCTGCGTCGGACTTGCATCTATGCAGTATTTAAACATGGATATGATTCGAGCCACTGATCCGAAAGCTTTTCGGAGCCAGCGGCGCTAACCCGCGGCTTAACCCACAAGGCTTTTTGAGCCAGCAGGGATTCGAGCAACTGCCGGCGAATATGCCTGATCTCGCCCTCTTTAAGGCGTTCTTCGACAGGAAGCGCAAGTATGGGCAGAAGAGCCATAATCGTTATGTACTCGACTACCCCGATTGACTTGACCTGCCGACGCCCTGGCAGGCCTTTATCGACGAACTCCGAAGCGACCTGTATCGCAGCTTCATAAAAGACTTGCTCGGGCGGGCTCATATTCGTTTCCGGTTACACTGGCACTACACGCCAAACGAAAGCGTCGTGTCTCCCCATTGCGATTCCAGCAACGATCTCGGTTCGTACATCTTCTACATGAACTCAACGAACGACCGGGATCCGGCATGGGGTGGCCAGACTGCAATCCTCAATGATAATGGCCGGTTTAAAACCGAATCCAGCCCATGTTTCGATGACTTTGACGAGAGATCCGGCGGAGACCATGAACAACAGGATTCTGATCTTCGGCCGGAAGCATAACTCCTGCATGGTGTACGCGACATTCATTGCCGTGAGGACGCATTCCGCAGCGTTTTTATCGTGGTATTCCAGGATGTCTTTCCTCGCAAACTGTTTTTGAAACGCGCCAGGAGGCTGCTCAGGCGGCAGCCATTGATAAACGAAAATGAGAATAAAATGTTCTGAGGCGCGTCCTCTTCACGGTTGATGTATTGATTATTCTCCGGATGCAGATGAGCCAGTCACTAACCTTAACCACCGAACAGTCAATTTATACACTCTCTTCAGGTCTCGCCACGACCATTTCAGACGTTCCCGTAGAGGTAATGATCCATACAAGCATTGATAATAATGGCGCCAGACTGAGTAGCCAGTGGGCTCTGCTAACTGTTCATACCCAGGCGATACATTGCGACCTGTTCTTATGCCGACGTAGGACCACAGGTACGCATAGAGTGTAAAAAGCGGCTTCGTGCAGAAATAGGAAAGTGACGGACTCTTCGCGCCCATCCAGTGTATAATATGAAAGTCGCACGAATTGTTTTTTACTTCCTCTAATGACACCTTGACTGAACTGGCACCGGAGATCCATATCAAATCTGGTTCAAGGGAGAAGGCGGGGATCGATAATTTGTGGACCAGATAATTTAGACGGCCCTGATCACGGAAAAACAGCTCACTGGACTTCCAGGTCCACTCATCTATACCCAGAACCTCGCGGTAAAATTTCCGCTCGGCCTCATTCAATGAGGCCAGGTCGGATTCCTTGATGGCGAATCGACGACTGGCAAACACACCCGAATTAAAAGTTTGATGCGAAAGAAAGTCGTGATCCGGATCAAATACCGCCAGCGCCCCCCGTCCGACATCATTCGCAATGGCTTGCAGGTATTTGTTGTGATCGGGGTGTCCCGGGTCCTGGATCACCGAACGCCACTTTTCGTCATCTACCCAGGTCTGGATATAGATAAAATCACCCTCCTGTCCGGCAACTCGCTTGGCCAGGTCATCAAGCGATTTAACCACGATGGTATCGGCATCAAGGTACAGAAAGGTTTCGAACGGCCCCTGGAAAGCCCAGAAATCCCTGTCCTGATGGCCGATCTCTGCCCAGAAGCCGGCTGGTGGCGGCATGACAGGAACGTCGAAGGGGTGATCAGTCAGGTCGAAGCCTTCGCCGGGGATGATCATAATAGGGATGTCAGGGCTGACCTGTTGAATACTGCGAACCAGAATAGTGGACAAGTGAAAATCACCCGGATAGGTCAGTATATAGATCCCGAAATTTTCTGATATCACCAAATTATCCATTAGTCTTGGCAAGCATTTTAGGTGCAGCAGTTCAGATTTGGTCTGTCTATGGTTTGATGGTGGCAACTATCAGTAGAATTTCAGGCTATGAACTTTTCCTTCCCGATTTGTTTGCCATCCTCTAGCGTTTGCAGGGGCGTTCACCCGCAACATTATAAAGGGTCTGATGATACTAAAACATCGGTGGCACCGTTTGGCGGCTACTTATGGGGCAGCGGCCGTTGTCTCCGTCAGCGGCACCGTAAACGCGCAAAGTGCGTCGCGGGTGAAGGCAAACCTGCTGGCTAAAGAGACGAACTGGGAACTTGGTCCGGTGCTGCGATACCGCATGGAATGCGATAATGTCGACAATCGTCAGGTCGATAACATGAAAGATGTGGATTCGGCCACGGAACTGGGTGCCTGCCTGGGCTGGAAAATGGACTGATTTTCACTCAGCACAACGTACGTCGCAGATGTTTCCGATGAACAGGATGTCAGCATCTGGTACTTCAACGGTGATTATGATATCCCGATCAACAAAAGATTTTTAATGAATATCGGCGTCCAGTGGCCCGAGCCAGTGATGACTACATGGAAACCTACTTCGGCGTAGA
>Ga0210064_1000739_pt1 | contig 15106 bp, 12 predicted proteins | sample Muzzi_CordC_D2_FD_185531 | JGI IMG/M metagenome (GOLD analysis project Ga0210064, IMG submission 185531) | Wetland microbial communities from San Francisco Bay, California, USA, that impact long-term carbon sequestration - Muzzi_CordC_D2 (SPAdes) | ecosystem: Environmental > Aquatic > Marine >...
AGCCGCCATACACTTCGACCCGACTCAACCCCTCCAGCGTGTGGTGCAGTATGAGTCCGCCGTCCAGATAGATGCCGACATGGTTTGGCACCTTGCAGGTGCCGACACGCATGACCAGCACGTCACCCCTTTGCACGTCGCTTACCGGCTTGAATCCGTTCCTTTCATACCACTCCCCCGCGTAGTCCCGGGTACCCTCCCACCAGTTGTAGGGCGGTCTGTCAGCCCTTGACAGAGGGTCTCCCTGCTCCTCGTAGTAATCCTCCACAATCGAAAGACAATCGAATATCCCATAAACGAAACTGCGCCCTTCCAGCGGCGCCCGGTGCCCTTCAGGTACGTACCGGCTTACCTCTCTGGCAGGCCAGCTCACGATGAGATAGGGCTTACCGAGGCGCTCTGACGAGGCCTTGTCCGCCTCGGTCGGTACCGAGCTGCTGTTGGGGTGCGAGTGGTACACCATTTCAATGTCGTTGATATGGCGCAAATACAGTACAGGGTCTATCTTGAACGTGCCCCATGGCTCGTGAGCAATGTTCTCGGCGCGGATGACTTGAATAACATGCCCTTTGGCCACGACCAGTCCACAGCACTCCTCTGGGAAAGTCTCCTCAGCATGCGCGTAGATATCGGCCAGCACCTTGTTAGCCACGTACATCAGGTCCTCCCCAGCGCAGGAAACGCCCCGTACGGCAGCTCTGCCGCAGATCCGAACCGGAGCTTGCAGTCCGACAGGCGCTTGCCACACTGGTCAGAAACCGCGGCCAAGACAGGGTCTCCATTGCTGTCGAACCACTTGGAAGGGTCGGTACCCGGCCAACTGCATTCCGCTGACTTGTACTGCCATGTGCAGACATTGGCTGTCATGATGCGTCCCGGCAGTTTCTTGCCCTGCAGGTCAATGGCCGAGATCAGCTCAAACACCATCAGATCGTCTGTCTCGGCCTTCTTCTTGTTGATGAAATAGATGTCTTCTGCATAGGCAGTTGGGTCTGGCGTGGAGCCGTCGTCCAGATACTTTCTCAAGGTACGCAGGCGGCTGACCTTGACGCCCACCAGATCCTCGTAGGCAGGCACCAGTGCGCTCAGGTAGCCAGTCACATTGCTGATCGACAGTTCCGGGCGTGGGAACGGTCCATTGGTGCTCTTGCTGAACCCAGTGGCCTGTACAGGCCACGGGCTGAACGACTCTCCGCCGAAATATAGCGCGCCTCCGGACTCGTCCGTGCCGCTGTAAAACCGGTCTACCTGAGAGATGTCGATGGTGGTGTAGTCGACCACATACAGCTCGAGAAAAATCCCCGGTGTCGGGTTCTGCAGATCGACGGACAGGGTCATGCCATGACCTCCTCGAAAGTGGTGGTTATGGTCTGTATCAGCCGGCCACCGTAGGGGAAGTCCTTCTCATACTGAGGCGCGATGAACTTTCTGGCAGTGGCCTCCCCCGGAGGAACCCACAAAAAATAGTCAACGCCGCCGAGGCCGTTGAAGAAATTAAACAGCGTCTCTCCAACATCCTGATGCTTGTTCTCGAAGGTGACCGCCCACTTCTGCAGCTTGTTGTTGATGCCTTTGGCCGTGCGCTGGCTGTATCCGTCACCGAACCTGACGTTGTATACCTCAGGCTTCACCGTCAGCCGAAAAGTATTATCCGGCTCATAGGGCAGGACTGGAATCGTCAGGCCCCCAATGAGGCCGTCAGCCGTTATCGAGATGCTGTCCGCGGTATAGATGCTGTCTGCTGTGGCTATTGTCATGTCATGGGTTACTCAGTATTCCGCCGGGGCGTTTTTCTCTCTGAATAGTCTCCTTGATCTTCGCCTCAAGTCCCTTGCCGATCTTGGCAAGCACATTGGGGTCTTGCCCGTTGCCACCGTTACTGGCGTCGACCTTCACACTGGAGTTGTACGTAAACTCAGTAGTAGGGGCTCCGCCGGCAACTGCTGCAGAAGGCTGGCTTCTCATCATCCCGCCTACCGCCCGCTTCATGGGGTTGCGCATGGCGGCCTGCAGCGCGGCAGCAGCCTTGACGGGGTTCTTGTTGATGAAGTTGACACCGCGCTCGGTGATGCCAGAGGTGGCTTTGGCTGTCAGGATGGACTCATCGGTGCTGACCTTCAGCCCCTTGACCACCTTACCCCTGCTGTCGACCACCACGCCGGAGATGGAATCAGAGGTGCCGGTGCCGGGGCCCTTGATGATGCCGCTCTTGGTGACAAAGCCGGTGGCTGCCTTGATGACGCCGCCGGTTGCCTTGGCGGTATTCGCTGCGACAGTGCCGCCGCCCTTGAGGAGCGTGGCGCCATAAGTAAGGCCGGTGGTAAACAGCTGGTTGATGCCCGACTGAATAATGGACTTGGCGATGCCACGCATAGCGTCAGCAGCGGTCTGCCTGAGCGCGTCGAACGCATTACCACCCTCGACCGCGACGTTGGCTATGGCCTCTGACGCATTGTCAAACCCTTGCACCACCTCGCCGTTGATAGTCTCACCCAGGTTGCTCACACTGGAGTCGAGGTTCTCAAGGCCGGCGATAGTGGACTCTACATTGAATCCCTGATCCAGCTCGCGGCCGAAATTGGAGGACAGCTCATCGCGCTGGAACTTCAGCTTGTCAAGCTCGAGGACAAGGTCCTCTATGCTCTTTTTGTACTGAGCAGCCTGATTAAGGTACTCAGGAGATTGCTTACCGTACGCGTCAGCAATTTTTGCCAGATTCCCTGGCTCAGCAGCCTTAACTTGCTGCAGGCTGCGCTCCTGAAACGCTATGTTGGCATCCAGCGCCTTGGCTTTCTGGGCGTTGGAATACGGTACCCCGCTGACCTCTCTGGCCGCATCCTTAGACAGGGAGCCGGTGGTAACACGGGCAGCATTGGCGTCGACGCCCTGCTTGATACCGGGGAAATACGTCTCGGCCGAATACGCCTGTAGGGTGGCTGCCTTCAGCAGCTTCTCATTCTCTGCCTTGGTAGCCTCGATCAGGCCCTTGTCTTCCGTGGACAGGCGCAGCTTGTCCAGCTCGATGGCGTACTGTTCCTTCAGCAGGGAGAGGCGTTGCTCCTGCAGCTTGGGTATGGCTGAGAAACTGCCACTCTTGTATGCCTGATCAATGGAGGCGTTGACCGCATCGAGGCTGATCTTGTCCAGCTTGGCACGCAGGGCAAGCGATTTCTGATGGGCGTCGGCCGCGTACTTCTTGAGGTTCTCCTCAAAGGCGGTATCGATCTGCGCCAGCTTTATTCTGGCAGCCTGTAGAGCTTCCTTTGCCGCCCCCTGCTCAGTCTGCGTTCCGACGTTTAGCCGCTTCTGTTGGAGCGTGATCTCGTCTCTGGCCAGCTGTGACTGCACCGCGTGCTGCTGTACCAGCGGGTTTTCAGGGGTGCGGGTACCGAGCAGTTCAGGGTTGTGCTTCGCTGTGTACTGTACCTGCTTCGCAAGCTGGGCCTCCTGGGCTTTCAGCGACAGGCTTTTCGGGCTAAAGTCTAGCTGGTACTTATCCCATTCCCGGTTGTACTGAGCGATGTCCTCATAGGCCTTGGTCAGCTCATCGCTGTAGGCTTGCCTGGCGTCTGAGACTTCTTTTACCGCCTTCTTTTCTGCAGGGTCCTGAGGATTACCCGGCTCCCCCATCAGGGGAGTGTAATGTTGAATCTTGGCCTCGTACTCGTCCAGGCGCAGCTTCATCAGCTTAACCCGGGGATTATTCGGGTCATCAAGGCTGGTCGCCAGTGTGGCCTTATCGTACTTGCTGGCCTTCGTTACATCGCGTTCGGCTTGAACAATAGCGGTGTGGAGTACGTTGCTGGCCTCGAAGATGTTGGGATCAGATGCCCTGGCCTCCAGCTGGCTGGTGTACCGATCCATAACCTTTCTGATGCGGGCATAGTCTGAGGATATTTCCAGCACATCTTTGTTTTCTTTGCTAGGGGACAGCGCGTCCTCTGGCTTACCAGATAAATAGCTGGCTATTTTGGCCTTGTCAGTCTTATCAAAGTACGCCAGCTTCCCCTGGAACCCAGCAGTGTTAATAGTGTCAACAAACCCCTGCCGTTCGGCAGCAACGGTTTCCAGCAGCTTTTTATTGGCCTCTGCAATAGCATTAGCGTTGGTTTCAAGCTGTACCTTAGCCCGCTCCTGCCCCTGAAGCAGCCTCAAATCCTCTATGGCTCGCTTCAGCTCAGCATCGTACTTGGTAGGGAACGTCTCCTTTGCAGGCGGGGTATATTTCTCCCCCGTCAGCGCCTGATTAAGGTGCAGGTTAGGGTCTGAGGTACCGTGCTTCAAATAAGCCAGCCTGTCCGCTGCCGCCTGCTGCGCAGCAGCTTGCCGCTGCTGCAGCTGCTTGACGCGCTCTCTCGGGTCAGAACTCAACCCCTCAGTAACGGACTTGTCACTGAAAAACTCCTTCAGCTTTCCAAGCCACGACTGGCGCTCCTTCTCCATCGCCTCCCTGGCATGCTGAAGACCCGTACTTAAGTCTGTAAGTAAATCCTTAACAGACGAAGTCAGGTCCTTCGCGTTGGTAGCCATGTCGTTGACCTTATTGGTCACTTCCTCTGTCGACTTGGCGTTCTTGATATCAGCTATGGCATTTTCAAGGGCCCTGTTTCTGTCCTCTGCCACTTTGGTTGCTGCTGCCTTAGCCTCCTCTGATGCGTCTACATGCTGGATGGTAAGGCGCAGCAACTCCTCAAACAGGTCTGATATTTCCTTCGGCGTGGCTTTAATGAGGTCATTAAGCTGAGCAAATTTGGTTGGGTCCTGACCAAGCTCAGCAGCCGCATCCAGCAGGGACTGGTCTACGAGGCTGAGCTTCCCTTCCACACTTCTGATGCGTATCAGCTCAGCCCGCAGGCTTTCCTGCAGGCCGCTGGAAGTACTGGCAATCTTGGCCCCGAGCTGGGACAGTTCAAGGATCTGCTGCTTGCTGGTAGCCTTGTAACCAACCTCGGCCTTTGAGTACTGGTTAAGCTCCTCAATCAGCTTATCGCGCAACGGCCCTTCTTCTGCTCCTTGACTTGACAGCTTAAGCAGTACGGCAGTTGCTTCTTTCAGTTTGTCGGACTTAAACAGCGTACTCAGCGTGGCGTTATAGTTAGTGACATCAGTTTTCAGCTGCTCAACATCAGCTGCAGTGGTGCCTGGAGCCGCACTGGTAGACCCTCCTCCCTGTACAGGATCTCCCAGACGGTATGCCTGAGAAGAGTCTATGATGGCCTGCTGGTCCGCCTTGGCTTTTTCGTAGTTCTTAAGCGATTGCTGCAGCTTCTCCTTGGCGGTTGCCAAAGCGTCTGAGCCGAAGAACGTGAATAGCGCGCCGATTACAGTGGCCAGGCCGAGCAGCCCGGCGATAATTGGATTGCCGACGCCGGCCACACCCAGCCTCGCAAGCACACTCAGACTGAATTTGTTACCGAAGTTCCTAAGCCACTTGAAAACTGTCCCGAGTTTTTTAGCTCCAGCCTCGGCCAGAGGGAGGTCTTTTGCCCATGCATGGGCGTTCTTGAAGAATCCAATTATGCCGTCAATGGCGGTTATTCCCAGCGCAGCTCCAATAAATGCTGATGTTTTGGCAGTGCCCTGATCACCTCCCTGTGCCTTGGCTCCCTCCAGTCCCCCATACGCTCCAATACTTCCGGCTGCCGTGCCAAGCGCAAATCTACCCACCTTTGATTTGATGCTGCCGCCGCCTATGGTGGCTAAAGCGCCGCCAGCCAGTCCAGCCGTGGCGATCGTGCCGACCCCCAGCCCAGTACTTGCCTTCAGCGTGGAATCCAGCTCAGTGAGCTTCTGGATGGTGTCCGTGGCGGCGTCAGTGACATTCTCCAGCCCGGATACCATGCCTTCAGACATGTTGGCAGAGAGGACGGTGATCGCCGCGCCCAGGTTCTTGACGCTGCTCTGCAGCGACTCCATCTGGGTCTGGGCAGCGGCCAGTGCCGCGTTGCCGAAGGTCAGCTTGGACTCGGCCGACTGCAGCTCATCGAGGTTGTTGATGAGGGCGTTAATGGCGTTGGTGGCGCGAACGTCAAAGACACGCTGGAAGTCTTTCTTCGCCGCGCCGCTGAAACCGATGCGCTTATATTCCTGCAGAACGGACAGCAGCGGATTGTCAGCCTGTCCGAAACCGAAGAACTTGTCCTTGATGGCCTGCTTGTCGAGCCCCTCGCCGAGCGCCTCATAGCGCTTCTGCAGGGCCTTGATGGTCTTGGCATCCGGAGACAGCAGCTCGATGAGGCCTTGGCGCAGGCCGGTGGCCACGGTGGATGCTTTCAGGCCGGCGTTACGCAGAACGGTGACTGCGGCCAGGAACTGCTCTGATGTCAGGTTGTAACCGTGGGCCACCTGAGCACCGCGGCTCAGAATGGTCTTCAGGTCTTCGCCGGTCAGCTTGGAGATGTTGACCGCTTTGGTCAGCTGGTTGGCGATGGTCAGGTCATCCAGCGACTTGAACACATTACGCATCGTGCTGACCAGATCGGCCGCCGTTTCGATGGAGGTCTCGGTGGCGCTGGCGAACAGCGCGACGGAGCTAAGGGCAGAGGTGAACTGTTCGGGCTCGACACCAGCCTGCGCAAGAACCTGCGCGGCCTGCGCCACCTCTTTGGTGCTGAACTTCGTGACCAGCGCAACGCGCTTGATGGAGGCCTCGATGATGCGCATGGCCCCGGCGGTGGCGCCGGTTACTGCCTGAATGCTTTTCAGTGCCGCGTTGAGGTCGACGACACCGCCAACCAGCGCCCGGATAGCGGCCAGCGCTTGATACAGGGCGCCGTAGCCGATCGCATAGCGGAAGAACTGCCGGAACAGCGCACCGGTCTGCTGAGCCGCCGTGCCAAACCCGCGCAGACGCTGTTCGCCTTTGTAAAGTGCGTCGCCGACCTCTCTGATGCGGGCTGAGGTCTTCTTGTAGTCAGCCGCCTGCTGGGGCCCGGCATGCTTGTTGATTAAATCCCTGCTCTCCTGCAGGTTCTTCAGCTGGGTTTTCAGGTACTCGTTGACCAGCGGCAAATCGTCTCGGTGGACGCCCCTGATGCCAGCGTAACCGCCCTCGTCTTTCAGGATCCGGGCCGCAACCTCGTTGCGGGCAAGTAGTGCCCTGTAGGCTGGGTCGTCCTGTGGCCCTACAAACCCGCCAGGCGGCGCTGGCTTGGCTTCTTTGACAACCTTTGGCGTCGCCTTCAACAGGCGATTTGTCTCGTCTATCGTTGCATTGAGATACGCCTGCTGTCTCTGCAGACGCTTAACGCGCTTGCTCTGGGAGTCGTACGCCGGATTGGCCGCCAGCTGCGACAGCTGCTGATTTGTCTGCTCAAGGCGTGCCCTGAGAGTGTCCCCTACAAACGGCAGTTGCGCCTTGGAAAACGCGCTCAGGTCCCGCAGGCCTCTGGGGGCTTCGTTAATTGCCTGTTGACCAAGCCGTACCTTGAACTCTTGCTCAAGAGCCGCTTTTGACTTGCGAGCAGCAGCCAGTCGGTCAGCAGCCCGACGCTGTTCTTTCTTTATCGCATCCCTGTTGACCTTGTCCTTGGTGCGCTCAGATTGTTTTGCAGTCCTGAGTAGCTCAGCGTCGCGCTGCTTGTTGTATCTTATCGCTTCGGTCTGCGCGGCCTCTATCTGCTTGCGCTCATCCAGAGCGCCTCGCAGCTGCGCGCTGTATGCTTTCAGATCGGCCGCGGTCTTGCCTGCTCCGGGAACCAGCAGTGGGTCGGCAGCAAGCACGCTGCCCTTGGTAAACGACTTCCCGAGACTGCGGGCACGGGTCTCTAATTGGCTGAGCTGCGCACCTACATTGTCGAGGTGCTGCGCATAGAGCTTGGCTTTCTCACGGTCGCCCGGCTTTAGATCGAAAACGCTCCTGACACCTTGAGCGATTTCATCCATCTTCTTGCGGAAGGCTTTGGTATTGACGCGCTGGTCAATGCCCCGGGTCGACAGCAGGTTGTTGAGATCACGGTAGAACTTCTGCAGGGATGCGGCTTGCGTTATGCCGATCTTGGAGTAGGCCTTTGCTGCCTCACCAGTAAGGTCCTTCGCATTGCCTTCGATGACAGCCTGAAGCGCCGCCGAGTGTTGCTTCAGCTGGGTCCGGAACTTGCTGACGGAGGAGGGAGGGAACTTGACGTTAGGGTCGACAATAACGTCAGGCAGGGCCTGCTTCTTTAGGTAGCCGGCGAGCGCCTTGTCGAGTTCAGTTGAATCAAATTTGCCGGCCTTGATCAGCAGGTCAGCAATGACGCTCAGTTTTACATCGGCCATGCCGGGCTCGCCTCAGTGCGAAATTGTTCTGCTAGAGTAGTGATTTTTGCCTTTATTTACAAGGTCAAAGGCCCATTAGTTTATGTAACTCCTCACGTTTATCCTTCTCGCTCAAGCTGTGTTCGTCCCCTTCCCCGTCCCCGTACGACCCCCCAAACCCGAACAGCACTGATTCAAATCCCGTTTTTACACGTTGCCAGTCCCGCTGCAGTTTTTGCTCGGCCATTGCCTGCACGTCATCACAATCAACGGCAGCGTACAGATAGCGGGCCTTGTCATAGTCGTAGTCGGCCAGGAACATGCACACGCCCTCCGGCGTCATGCTCTTTACCCAGTTCAGGTACTCCCCTGCGAACGTCTTCAGATCGATGGTGTTGCTGCTGCCCTCGGCCTCGGCCTCCTCCATCTTATCCTGCAGGTCTACCATCCGCTGCACGACGTAGGCTATCTGCTCTGACTTTGGTCGCTTGTGCAGTTCGCACTGTACGATGGCTTCCTTTACGACGGTCAGCACTTCAGCCTCATCGCGCCCGGAAAGGAGCAAGGTGACGCGTTCGAGCAGAAGATAGGGAACCGGTATCGGCCGGTTAAAGCTCGCTGTGTAGAACGCTGAGGCCTTGTCTGTCATCGCTCCGCCGTAAAAAAGAAGCCCCCATGGAGGGGGCTAATTTGGGGTACTGCAGGGAGGAGATGCTTCTTAGGAGTCGGCACCTGCGAAGTACATGCCGACCGGGTGGCTCGGGATGATGTTGGCCAGGTGCTCGAGGTCGCCACCGGTACCGTACTCGGCAGCCGCCGGAGCCAGCAGCTTGAGCGTCAGGTCGGTGGAGGCGAAGTCATCGGCGTTGGAGGCGTCTGTCATGCCGGTAGAAACCGCCGACTTCCAGAAGTTGTAGCCAACCGGACGACCAGAGGCCTTCTCGATCTCGATCACCTGCACGGCGAAGTAGTTGGTGGAAGACACGTCGCCGATCGCCACCTGGCGGGCTGCGTAGACTGCCACGCCGTTGGCCGCGGTGTAGTCGAACAGGATAGGAGTGCCAGCGTCCAGTGTCAGGGTATTGGTAGATACGGCGGTAACCCGGGCGACGGTGATCTGCTCCGGGGAGGCGGTCGGGTACAGGACGATCAGGTCACCGGGAACAATGCCGGTAGCACTGGTAACCGTTACCGATACGGCGTCGACCGCAGCGTCGGCAGACAGGGTGGTTACGGCGCCCGTGGGCTCCGTGCCGGAAACACCGGCACCCAGCATCGCCTTGATGTTGCGACGGCTGTACTCACGCAGGGTGGCGGTAACGCTGGAGGCCTGACGGATAATGGCGGTGTCGGCCAGGAACTTCGGGAAGCCGCCTTCCAGATCGACCGATTCCTGAGAGACCTCGACGGTCACTTTATCCAGTAGGCCGATGGAGTGCGCCTGGGTCAGTTTGTTGGCAGACGTCAGAGGGCCAATGCGGACCTCGGCGGTGCCGATCTTGAACTTGTTTGTGCGGGGTGTGCCAAGGCTCATCGATCTATCTCCTCAGTGAGATGTGTGTTCAGTAATTCACGGACTTGCGTAGTGTAACACCATTCACACGTTTGAACGCAAGAGTTTCAGCAAGTTACGGCCTAATCTTGATGTAATGGATGAGATAACGGGGCGCTGCGATTCCACGTAGACAAACTGCCCCAGTGTTACCGCCTCTTTACCGTAATTCTTTTTGCCGCGTTTCGGCAAAACACCGGGCGCTACCCAGTCCCTGCCATCCACGTACAGGTTCTTCATCCCCAGCACAAAATACCGGCGGATGTAGGTGTCCATAGGGTCTTTCAGCTTGGAAAATTCAATCTGGATATGGGCGCGGGTGTGTCGAAGGCGGGTAATCGGAGTTCCCAGTACCTTGGTTGTAACCGTACCCGCGCCGGGTGCGGCCCCCACCTGAGCCATATAGCGGGCATACAGGAAGCCGCGCTTGCGCCAAAACGTCGCGCTTTCAGGCGGCGTCTGGATATAGTCATCCGTCAAGTGGTTGAAATGCCCGGTCTTAATGCGTACCGGCTTACCGTCGGCATCCTGCAGGGTGACCACGTGGGCGCCGCTGGACTCGATATCGGGCAGATCAGGGGACTCCAGAAACCGCCCCACCTGCGTGATCGCGTTCTTATAGCCGCGCTGGCAGAGATACTGCAGCGTGCCGGCCTTCTCGCTGGCGATCCTGGGTGCGGCGGCTTTCAGTACCCGGCGCTGCAGCAGTGTGTTGACCTCGATGGTAAATCCCTTCGTAAGCGTGTAGCGGGTAGCCATTACCAGCTGAGCCCCTTGCACCTCACGGCGACCAGGCGCACGCCCTCGAACCGCCCGCCCTGCTCCGGATCCAGATCGACCATCGTGACGGTCAGAAACCCTACCTGAGGGCCAGCAACGGCCCCGGTGTAGTCGTGCACCGGAATGACCTGATCTGGCTTGACAACCTCTGTGACGGCCTCCAGCAGGGACATTCTCACGTACCCTGCGCCCTTTTTCGTCTTGGCCCCGATCATGAAGGCGACATCCCACATCGGCGCTTTCGGTGCCGGGCTGCAGGTGGTCATCTCCCACAGAATGGCAGGGTCCGGAGAGGCCAGCAGCTCGTCCACGTTGATGTCGGAATTCATGTCGACGACGTCAACCGGGCCGCCAGCATAATTTGTGCCAATGTCATAGCCCAGCTTGTCGATAGTGGACTTCACCGGCTTGATGAACTCGCTCATGCGGCAGCCCCCAGCTTCACGGCGCGCACCGACATCGTCAGCAAATTCTTGTTGGCTTCCATGATCTCGTAATAGAACCCGTCGATGAGCAGCTGGTAATCCGTGTTCACGACGGTATCCTCGGGAAGGGTGACCACATGCGAGCTGAAGCGCACCTCGCGGAACTCGCTGGAATTCTCGGAGGTGATCCGTTCGACGTCGCAGAACACGGTGGCCAACGTAGTGGGAGTGGGGTCCCCGCCGATACCTGAGGCAGACGTGGCCTTGACGAACTGAATGATCTGCGCCTCACTCTCGCACTCCCGCAGGAGGTAGGTGCGCCCGTAGACGACATCGTTGCGAATGTCGGGGTTGACGGCCTCGACAATGTACTTGGTACCGGTAGGCAGGCGCACGACCTTGTAGGCATCAGGGATGGTGGTCGTCCCACCCATCTCGAACATGCGCTTTTTCTGGCCGAAGGTGCGCTCGGTGATGAAGCGGTCAAACGACAGCAGGTTGCCGGCCGCCACGCCGGAAACCCACGCAGCGCCGTCCCATCCATCAAGGTTGACCGTATTGAAGTAGGAATTAGCCTGCTGGAGTTTCACGGCCCTGCAACGGGATCATACGTGGGGACAGCAGACCCGACGTAAGACACCGGGGTCAGAGCGTCATCGCCCAGTGCCTCGGACAGCAGGTTGCGGTAATGGGTGACCCTGGCCAGTGCGGTCTTCTCGATAGCCTCGAGATCCAGCATCTGGAAGCGGCGCATCTCGGCCTTGCCATCGCCGATCAGCTGTGGCATCGCCAGCTTCATGAACGCCATGACCTGCAGGACGCAGAAGTACTGGGCGTACAGGGAGATGTAGTTGGCGATCAGCTGCTCGTCTGCGGTTGCGCCAGAGGCGCTGCCGGTGGCAAACGCCGCGGCGTGAGTGGGCGCCCAGCGATTCAGGTCGACCGTCAGCTCGAGATCGAGCCGCTGGTCTATCAGCATGGCGTCAGTGACTTCGTTGTCAGTGACGCCGATGACGCCACGGATGGCGTCAGTGCCGGTGTACGCTGTGATCGCGACGCCCACTCAGGCAGTTCCTTACTCGGCGGTGGTTTCAGCCGGCGCCTGGGCAGAGAGATCGCCGGTGCGTTCCAGCACTCCGGAGGTAACCTGGGCGGCGAAGTAGTTGGTAACCCGGGCCACTTCCGTCTCGCGGGTGGGGGTAAACACCAAGCCGGTGTAGGGGTCCACGAACTTGTACTGCTTCGCCCGATATCGGCCAGGCTGCACGTCGTTGCGCGCGGCTTCCTTGGCAGCTTTCTCCTCGGAGGCCTTGACAGCCGCGGCATCAGCCTGAGCTTCATTTGCCAGCTTCTCTGCCGCTTCCTTTTCGGCCTTCTCGTTGACGGCAGCTTTGGCGGCGGCAGGGGTAGGGGGTTTCAGTGCCATATTAATTCTCCTCGGTCAGATAGAAAACGGGGGCCGACCAGGCCCCCGTTTGTCGGCTACGTAAAGCTAAACGTGGTGTCCTTACGAGATGACGGTCATCTTGGTCCAGGCATCGGCGAACAGCTTGTGAGCGATCTCGCCAGCGTCGATGCGGAACGAGGTGGCCCGGCGCATCACATACTGCTCGATGGCGCTGTAGGAGGCTGCCACGTTGACGATACGGCGGATGGCGTACCGGCGGTCGAGACCGACGACGGCCCGCGCCAACAACCGCCGTTTCCACCAGCAGGATGCGCGGAGCGACGATGCCAAGGTTCTTCAGGCTGAACAGGGCGTCGATACGTGGCGAGTTGGGGTCGTCGGTGGTGACGGTCGGCTTGCCGGTGCGGTTCTCAATGGCCAGCGCCATGTCGATATCACACATGATGTCGGTAACCGTCATCTTGCGATACTGCGCCCGCAGGAACTTCACCCACGCCGTGTGAGAGAAGTTGGCCAGGGTGGTGCTCGCCGAGTCGAAAGACGCCGAGGTAACCGTCTGGGAGGTCAGGTCGGATTCGCCGACATCGGCATCGCCAGCCATCATGGCAGCCAGCTGGCCTTCCACCATGCGGACACGCTCACCGCGGGCCTGCGAGGTCATCGCCAGACCAACCAGATCCAGAGCGGTAGCCGCCATCGCCTCGTCGGAGATGGTCAGACCGATGGAGCGAGTCGGGATGCGCCATGCTTTCTCGTTGACCGTGATGGTGACCATCTTGGCAGGCTCTGCCAGCTGCGCGATCGGCTGGGAAGCAGAGGCCTCGGGGGCGGTCACATCGATCGTCGGCTGGTCCACCTTCGGGGAGTTGACGAACGCGGTGGTTGCGACCATCTGGTCGTAGCCGCCGAGGAAATCGTCATTGGAGGTGGTCAGTTCGGCCTGAATCAGCTGCATGATCACTTCAGGGAACAGCAACCGGCCAGAGGGCGTGTGATTGTTCGCGCCGTCGTTACGGTTGATGGTACCCAGATTGACATCGAGCGTGCCGTCCATGATCGATTTCATGGAAGGCGGCGTCAGCCCGGTCTTGGGATCGGCCCGCAGGATCATGCCCGCAGAAGCCATGCACTGCTCCAGCACGGTGCCGTACTTGGGATCGGCATCGAACTTGTTCTGCAGGTGCTGCGTCAGCGAGAGGGACTGATCGCCGGCGGCCTTGTAATCAAGGATATCGACATCGATCTCCTGCGGGCCTCCGGTTTTCGCGTCTACAATATTAAACTTTGGCATTGTTCTCTCCTCAGTGAGAGTGGAAAGTGTGAGTGGAGATTAGACGCGTTCGATCAGCACCAGGTTGCCGGTAACGCCGGTACCTGTTACGTGACGCAGTACTCGCCAGTTGAACAACGAGGGCGTGCCGGCCTGAACCGTCGCGTACCCCGCGGTACCGAGAGCAACCGGGGTATCAGCTACCACCAGTGCACCAATCGCCAGCGCACCGGCCTGGGTGGGGCCAACCTCGACGATGGCCCGCCGGTCGATCTGTACGCCGCCGAATGAGAAGCCTGAATTGACGGTGGACGGCTCGACGGAGTTTACCAACCCCTCGATGTCGTCACCGGCGGCAACGGGAACGTAGTTCTGCGAGGCCGCCAGCTTGACAGCCTTGCCAACGTCAGCCTCGGCAAAGGGAGCAGAAGAGCTGGCGCCAAGCGCAGCAGAGATGACCGTAGCAGGCGGGTCATTGACGAGTTCTGTGAATACGAAATCAGTCATGGCGAATTGTTCCTCAGTGAACGGGTGATTATTACTGCTGCTGCGGGTTGAACTGCGATGCGCGGCGGACAGCGGCTGCCTTTGGAGAGGCGTCGGGTGTATCCAGTGTGTCAGGCCTCTCGGCAGACGCCGTGGCCTTACCGCCCACGGGATATTTCTCGTTGAACGCTTTGAGTGTCGAAGCGTGCTGGGAGATCAGCGCATCGGCCGCCAGGCCGGTCAGGTCCATGGGCGTGCCGCCCATGGCGATCTGCATCTTGTTGACGGCAGACCGGGCAATGTCGAGCAGTCCGCCCACCGAGGCCTCCAGCGTGGCCAGCTTGGTGGTGGCCGTTTTCAGCTCAACCCGGGCGTCGACCAACTTGTCGTTGGCGGTCGCGAGCTGGGCAGCCAGCACGTCGGTGCCGGGAGCTTCGGACTTGGGAGCCGGTGCATTACCAGACCCTTCGCTACCGGAGTCTCCGGCCTTGGGCTTGGCGGCGGGCTCCCCGCCTTCCCCCTCTTCATCAGCCTCTCCGGCCTTGGGCTTGGGATCGGCGGAGGCTGCAGCTGCGGCATCGGCTTCCGCCTTTGCAGCGGCTTCCGCTTCCTCATCGGTGAGTACGCGGCCGTGCATGGCGAGGGCCTCTTCTTCAGGCATCCCAGCTGCAATAGCCTGTTGCGCTGCATCGGTCATGACGGTGATTTTCTTCGCGGATTTACTGGCCATATGCATGTTACCTTTCGGTTTCTGGGTGTGCCGTACTTCGTGTAGTTTCGAATTATGCTCCCCATCCAACTGATTTACAACATCTTCGAGGGTCATAATTTTATCGACCATGCCGAGCTTCAGGGCCTCTGGCCCCCAGAACTCCGCACCGGTTGCGATTTGCTTGGAAACCAGCGCCGCCGACAGGCCGCGGTACTGGGAGATGGCATCGACAAAA
>Ga0210064_1000740_pt1 | contig 15097 bp, 11 predicted proteins | sample Muzzi_CordC_D2_FD_185531 | JGI IMG/M metagenome (GOLD analysis project Ga0210064, IMG submission 185531) | Wetland microbial communities from San Francisco Bay, California, USA, that impact long-term carbon sequestration - Muzzi_CordC_D2 (SPAdes) | ecosystem: Environmental > Aquatic > Marine >...
TTCTATCCGCATTTAAGCGTTACTATTGTGTGCACCAGGTGCAGTAGTCCTTTTATTAATGCTCCTTGTCAGGTGTGATGCATCTTCTACTGATTATATCTTTCCTGTTGTTGCTGGTATTCGGTCCGCAGTGGTGGGCCCAATATACCTTCCGTCGCTATGCCGGCACGCTTCCGCGGATTCCAGGAACGGGCGGGGAACTAGCACGCCACCTGCTGGACGGCTTCGGTATGCCGGACGTTGCGGTGGAGAAAACGGAGAAGAGCGGTGATCATTATGACCTGGAAGGCCGCGTGGTACGACTTGGCCCCAACAACTACGATCACAACTCATTAACTGCTGTGGCGGTTGCTGCTCATGAGGTAGGGCATGCCATCCAGCATCATCACAATGAGTTAAAGCTTGCATTGCGATACCGTCTAGTCAAGGTGGCTCAGACGACCCAGCAAATCGGCGCCGGCGCCATGTTTCTGTTACCCGTTGCGATGGCCATTACCCGCGCGCCATCCTCAGGTCTGATCATGGCTGCAATTGGGCTGGGTAGTATGGCCAGCGCCACACTGGTACACCTGGTCACCCTACCGGTCGAGTTGGATGCCAGCTTTAGAAAAGCGTTACCGATCCTCATAGCCGGTCGTTACATTCAGCCCGAGGATGAGACGGCTGTGCGCAGGGTGCTGCGTGCGGCAGCCTTTACCTATGTAGCCAGCTCGCTCGCCAGCCTGCTAAATCTGGCGCGCTGGCTTTCGTTCCTGCGCAGGGCATAGGGTATGGTGTATCAATCAGGGGGTAGGGCATCAACTGGAGGTGATCCATGAAACTGAATACCATGAGCTTGCTGCTGGCGTGCCTTGCTGCTGCCGGGGCAGTCTGGTTGGTTGATGGTCCATCCACACCCACATATGAAGACCAGTTGATAGAGGTTGCGGTCCATCAATCCTTTGGAGACTCAGCGACACAGATTGCGGCGGAACCACTGGATGTTCAGGCCCTGCTGATTGACTATGCAGACAATGAGTCGCTGGTTCTCAAGGCCCGATTGGCCCTGTTGAGATACCCGGACCTTGCCCGTCGTATCCTGCCTGTATACGGGGTCGAGCCAGAATTTCAGGAGGTCCTGCTGACATATGGGGAAGCGGCCCTGCCGCCCATCGCCTACTTTATGGATCATGACCTGACCTCCCTGGAGATGCGCCGTGTCCTCGGCAACCAGGTCGATGAAGCCAGGCTCCTGTATGCACAACTGGTGGGGGCGCCGCCGGATGCCGCGTCTCCCGCCAGGGCACCCAACTCCGAACTGTCCGCGGAGGAGCGTGGTTGGTACGCCGTCCAATTCCTTCTGGATGAGGGTTACAACTTCATCGGACAGTTCATCGTTGCCCCGGACGGCAAGGCGGACCGAGTGCAAACCGAGCGTATTACGGAAGGCCTGATGGATCTGTTCCTTGGCGGGGTGCGGGGACTGGAGACCAAGTGGCGCCAGGGTGCGGAGGTTGAGGGAGCAGATCTGGGGTGGGCCGCTATGGATGTGGCCATCATGGCTTCGAGTGTGAAGCTGTTCAAGACGGCGCGCGCGGGCAGGGCAGTAGCGCCAGCTGATGCTGGTATCACCGCGGCGCGATCCAGTGGGTTCTCCGGACGGGTTGCCCTGTTCGGCTCCCGGGTGCTGGCACGCGGCGGGCGGTTGGGGGTGGCTGTTGCCCGTTACGGGGCTATCCCCATGGCTGTCTACCTCATGTTCCGCTACCCGTCGCTGATCAATGCAACCCTGGCAGAGCTGGGGGGGTGGCTGGGCGTTGAGCCCCTGGCAGTGCAGTTTGTGTTCTGGTTTGTGGCGCTGTCAGTCATCCTGCGTCTGGCACTGTTCCTTCTGGGCCCACTGTCCCGGGTGTTGCGAGGTCTGGGCTGGATAACCGGCGCCCTGGCGGCTTGGTCCCGTTCGGCCCGTGCACGCCAGCGGCTCGAACCGGGCGCCATCTAGGTGGCAAGGTCCCTGAGTCGCCATTCTTGCCATGATGAGCAGAGACTTTCTCATTTACGATATTGTGAGCAGGGTGAGGATGTGCCAGTAACTGCAGGGTATTGCTTATATCTGTAATCTTTTCATTCCCGTTAAGGATTCTAAACGGGATTCTTCCTCAAGGCTGGATATTCATCATTAATGACCGTCAAGGATTCATGCAAAAGGTCTTGAATCCAGTTTCACTACAACATTCAGATTACTTTGATACTGCCGGAATCCATGCACCTCCTTGATTATTCAGTCGTCATTCGCACAAAGGACTCCAGCTCGGCGCCGAAGCTCGCCACATCGTCCAGTAGCCTTATTCTATGAGCATCCGCCGCCATCTCGCCGCGCAGTTTCTCAAGATCGGCGTGAAAATCCGTGAACGTGAAGTGACCGGATTCCCCGTCGACCAGGCGGGCGCGACAATGTTCCAGCCACTGCGCCTGCTCATCGGCGTCAAGTGTTTCTGGATAATTACGCGCCCGATAACGAAACAGCATCTCCGGAAGACGCTTGTCCGCAAAGTTCCAGCTTTGCGTGCCTAGTTCATATGGATCTGTATCGTGAATCGCGTTCATCAGCGCCTTGTCGCTGCTATTGAAGAACCCGCCGGCATAGATCATCAGGTCTGGATCGGTAACCGGCTCGAACTCGCGCGGCTCGAATACTTTGGCTAGCTTCTGCTGGATCGCTTTGCGCGCATGGATCAGGGCCTGGCGGTTCCGCTTGCCCGTGATAAGATCGATACGGAGCCGCTTCGCAGCATCGCCGGTTAGTGTGGATGTCGGGGCGATAACCGGACACTTGTTGATCAGAAGCTGCTTGAGCTCAGGACGCTCGACTCCCTCGGGGAGATCCTCATTTGCGGTGTATAGTCTTTCGTGGAGCGTTTTCGCCCCGAGATCAAGCAGCAAGGCCGGGTCCTGCGCAAGGTCGAAGACAATGATGCTGTTCCCGTTGGTCGGGTGGGTGGCAACCGGCACCACCAGGCGGGTATTGCCGTGATCGCTTCCGTACATCCCCGACGTATGCAGGATCGGCGTCATCTCCTTCAGGTCGATGTACTTGAGGACTTCATTCTTGCGCCGCAGGCGGTAAAGGAAATTATAGATCTTGGGCTGCTTTTCCCTGATCAGCTTCGCGATCGCAATGGTGGCATAGACGTCGGACAGGGCGTCATGTGCCTGTTCATGGGCAATGCCATTCGCAACGGTGAGTTCTTCCAGTCTGAAGCTGGGGCGATCAGTATCCGTACGGCGAGGCCAGGCAATGCCCTCAGGGCGCAGATCATGGCAGGCGCGCACCATATCGATAATGTCCCAGCGCGAATTGCCGTTCTGCCACTCGCGATCGTAGGGACTGTGCAGGTTGCGGTAGAGGGTATTGCGCGTCACCTCATCATCGAAGCGCAGCGAGTTGTAACCCACCCCGCAGGTGCCGGGCTGCGACAACTCCGCCAAAATGCGGGCGATAAACCCGGCCTCCGGCAGGCCCTGCTCCAGCGCCTGCTGCGGAGTAATGCCGGTAATCAGCGACGACATCGGGTGCGGCAGGGTGTCCGGTGCTGGCCGCGCCATAATATTCAGGGGCTCGCCGATGATGTTGAGGTTCTCATCGGTACGGATGCCGGCGAATTGCACCGGCCGGTCGCGCGCCGGATCCAGCCCGAATGTCTCATAATCGTGCCAGTACAGCGAGTTCTGTGTCATTGACCTGCTCTGAAAACCAGTGGCAAGACCCTACCACAGGGTACTCGGCGGGGATAGGTGAGGGATATTTAGAAAAAAGTCAGCTCCGGTTTCCTGGTGAAATTCCCATTCAGGAATAACCACGAGAAGTCAACCCGGTGTGATTGCAACATTCCCGTTTACGGTTATTTACGGGAAAGAGGCGCCAATTGGTTTCTCGAGCAAAATAATTCCTGCTAATAACGCTTGCCGGTATTAACGCAAACCGTCTGGAAAGGCTCTCCGGAAACAGGCAAGGAGAGTACAGTATCAGGGATAATGACCAATGGAGAATCGTCTTTCGCGGGGAATCTGCTCAGGCCACTGAGGTTGGGATTGTCGATGACCACCAGGTGAATATCATGAGCAATAAGTTATTACCTCCGATCCATCCTGGAGAAATTCTTTTGGAAGAATTCCTGAAACCGCTGGGTATCAGCCAGTATCGGCTTGCCAAGTCGATGCATGTTTCCGCGCGTCGAATTAATGAAATAGTACACGGAAAGCGTGCAATTACTGCTGATACAGCATTACGTCTTTCGCGATTCTTCGCTATGTCGGACAGGTTCTGGATGAACCTGCAAACCAGCTATAACCTTGAGGTAGAGAAGGACCGATTGGGATCGCGACTCGATGATGAAGTCGAAGCTGGACTACAAGAAGCAGTTCTGCTGGTACCGGTGATTCCCTGATAATTCCCTGTTATGAAGTTCAGGGGATGGCCGGGATGGAATAAAATGGCTGGAACAACAGTGGGATGCAGCTGAATTGTGCCGTGGCTTACCAGAAAATGGCGAAAATTCCCTGTAGATTTTCCGTGAACAGGGAAATTCTCTGAGACGGGTTCGCAGCAGACTGCTTCCACCGCCAATAAACAAAATGCCCCCTTATTGAGGGCTTTTTGTTTACCAGTGGTGTGAAGACTCGGTAAGGCCCCTCCGGTTCGACAAGCCAACGCGCAGCGTTGGCACAGAATGTCGCCGCGCAGCGGCGGCGGCCCCGAAGGGGTGAGGGCCGCAGGCCCGAATCATCCCTTTCTCTCTGCCATACAGCCCGGCATCTGCAGATCAGGCTGCAAGGTTTTCGATTTTACTGATTTTGTCACTGGATGACTTTCTGGCCTCTTCGAGGTCGTAGTCAGCCTGCAGTCCCACCCGGAACTGTTCTGAAGTCCCGAACGCGCGGGCAAGCCTGAGTGCGGTAGCAGCCATGATGGCGCGCTTGCCATGCACGATTTCATTGATGCGAAGCGGAGGTATGTCCATTGCACGGGCCAGGCGATTCCGGCAGAAGCCCATCGGGTTTAGAAACATCTAATGCAGGATTTCCCCGGGTGAACACGGGGCAGTGTCTTCATGAAATCCTGCTGGTGGTAATCGACGGCCACAACAGCATCAGTATTGCCGGGACTCCATACAAAACAGATACGCCACTGATTATCTCTTGTGAGATTGCTGCGCTGGTGGCTCCGGACATCCTTAATGTTGCGGTACTCGTACCTCCCTTTGGGGGTTACCTGTAATCTTACTTTTTTCGGAATTCCAGGGTTTTCAACAGAATAGCCCCGGTTGCTGCCTTTATCACTTGAACCTTAAGAATACCTTAAGGTGCAATTGGTAAAATAATCACAAATTACAGCTTCATAAAATTTGTTTATGTTTGTCTTCATGGATGATTTCTTGCGCCTCAACTGCAGGGTTTTCGATAACTTCTGCAGAACTGAGTATTTGAATGATAGGGGGAATCATGCTTTCAATCATACAGAATTCACGACTGCTGGTATGGCTGCTAGTAACCAGCCTGCTGTTGGCTCTCACCTGCATCGGCGAGGCACGTGCCGCCGTGTTCGCAATTACCAATGCCGCATGGGATGCCCAGACCCAGACGCTCACGGTTCAGGGAACGGGCACGACAAGGCGCAACGCCACCGTATACAACGCTGACAACAACGATCGCCTGGGACGTGCCTGGGTCGGGGAGAATGAGACCTGGATAGTCATCGTCAACAATCCTTCTCCTGCAGTCTGCAATGTGCGCGCCACACAAAACCGCGGTGGTTCGGCCGGTCCGGTCGCGGTCAGCGGCGCCCCGGCTTCCTGTAACCCGCCGGTCAATACGCCCCCGCAGTGCAGTATCGATACCCCGTCGGGCGACATCAGCATTTTTACGGGCGAAAGCGTGAACTACACGGGCACGATCACCGACACCGACGGAAACCTGGCCAGCATTGCCTGGTTGTTCCCCGGCGGCACCCCTGGAAGTTCGTCGGTCCAGGTCCCGGGCGACGTGACCTATAACACTGTCGGTGTGTTCACCACGACCCTGGATGCCGTGGATAGCGACGGCGAAGCCTGTGTGCAGCAGACCCGGACGATTACCGTCGAGGCACCACCGCCGGTCAACACGCCCCCGCAGTGCAGTATCGATACCCCGTCGGGTGACATCAGCATTTTTACGGGCGAAAGCGTGAACTACACGGGCACGGTCACCGATACCGACGGAAACCTGTCCAGCATTGCCTGGTCGTTCCCCGGCGGCACCCCGGGTAGCTCGTCGGCCGAGGATCCGGGTGACGTGACCTACAGCAATGTGGGGGTGTTCACCACGACCCTGGATGCCGTGGATAGCGACGGCGATGCCTGCGTGCAGCAGACCCGGACGATTACCGTCGAGCAGCAACCGGGAATGCTTCCGGGGCCGGTCAGCCAGGTGAATAACAGCGGGTTGCTCGGAACCGACTACCCGGGGCACGTGGTGCTGGCAGCCAACGACCTCGGCATGCACTGCGCGGATCAGGACGACAGCATCTTCAGTGTGCTGCCGCCGTTCAATGTCCTGCATGCGCAGGTCATAAGGCGCGGCTCCAGCAGCAGCACGCCCCCGGCAGTGCTGGACGATTCCCAGGTCAGCGTGGTCTATTCAGCGGCCTCCAACCCGGTTGACCCCGTGGGGCCCGACTCCATTAATTCCACCAGCGCGAACTTCCCGGGCCCCGGAGGCGGTACACCCCTGGTCTACAAGGGCAACTTCTGGGATCTGGATCCCGGTACCGGCAACCCCATCGGGTTCGACGTGTATGCGCCGCTGTTCTTCGGGCTTCTGAATCCTGCCGCCGTGTCGCAGGATCTGGGACTCCCGGCTCCGGAGACGACACTGTTGAGAAGCTGCCTGCCGCCGCCATTCGCCGGCGGCTCGGGTAACTGCGCATTTGCCCAGCAGGCGATGCCCGGCATCAGCAATCCATACCTCGCAAATGTTCCCCAGGACATGCATTTCGATCAGGACTTCGGCTTCTTCAACGACCTCCTGGGAGGCCTGAACGGTGCTGACGGAAAGCCGCTGGGCAGGATTATCACAGGGGTCAACTGGTTCCGGGCTGATGGTATTCCCATCCTCCCCGTGGACGACAAGGGGCGCGGCAATGCCTATCCGCTGGTGCGGGTTCAGGCCCTGCAGGCAGGTACCCCCGTTGCCTCGACCGATGTGGTGCTGCCGGTGGCCGCCGAAGCGGACTGCCAGCTATGCCATGCCGATCCTGTCGATTGCGCTGACCCGGGCCTGCCGCAACAGATCCAGACGGATCAATGCAACGGTCTCGCGTATACCCCGACCAGCATCTCGGGCACGGTATTCACCGGCGAGACAATCAGCGTTGCGCCGGGGGACACCACCGAGCAGAAACTGCTCAATGCCGCCAAGATCAACATCCTCCGCCTGCACGATGCCAAGCACGGAACGACGCTGGATGCAACGCGCAAGGTGGTGTGCGCGAGCTGCCACTATTCGCCTGCGCTGGACCTTGCACAGGTCGGTCCGACGGATACGCCGGACGGCACTGCCGGTGGCGGCCTGCCGGGAACCGAGCAGTCGCAGCACATCAGTATGTCCCGGGCGATGCATGGCCACCACGGTAGCCTCGTATACAATGGCATCAAGGTGTTTCCGGATATGCCGCCCCCGGTCGACAGCCTTGGCGGGTTGCGCAATCCGGTGCAGTCCGCAGACATCCTTCAGGATACCTGCTACCAGTGCCATCCCGGCAAGCGCACCAAGTGTCTGCGCGGCGCCATGGGCGGTGCCGGCATCGTTTGTCAGGACTGCCATGGCAGCATGACCCAGGTGGGTGACGACTTCACCGAAAACTTCCCGGTGGACGGAACCGCCAATCTCGGCAAGCGGGTCCCCTGGGCCAGCGCGCCGAAATGCCAGTCTTGCCACACGGGTGATGCAGCGAACACCAACCACCCGGGCGGCGCTATCGTCGCGCCGGACGGGATCCGTCTGCTGCAGGCCTATACGGAGTCGGAGCACGCAGGGCAGGGCGGCAGCGCGACACCAATCGTTTCCCTCAGCTCGCGGTTTGGCGAAAACGAGAGCCTGTACCGGCTGAGTGGCAATGACGACGGCAGCGGCAAGGGGCATGGCGGTCTCATGTGTGAGGGCTGTCATGGCAGCACCCACGCCATCTGGCCGAATGCCAACTACAACGCCAATGACAATGTCGCGGCCAAACAGTTGCAGGGCCACACCGGACCGGTCGTCCAGTGCACCACCTGCCATGCGAACGACCTGGGGTTGACCACGAACGGTCCACACGGGATGCACCCGGTGGCGCCGGTCAGCATGAACAACGGCCAGATCGACCCCGGCGTGGCGTTCACCAGCTGGTCGCAGAATCACAAGCAGGTGAATAACTCGAGCTGCCGCGCTTGCCACGGCAACAATGGTCAGGGGACGGTGCTGTCGCGCACCGCTGAGGACCGCACGCTGCCGTGCAAGGAAGACAACAAGTGCGACGGCAGGCTGAACGGAGAGAACGTGATCTTCGTGCCCGCGGGCACCGAGGTGAGTTGCAGCCTGTGCCACGACAACAAGATCCAGTGATGGTGGTCGTCCGGGTCACGGCACAGGAAAGTGCTGTGACAGGATGCCCCTGCCATACATGCGAGCAGACCGGAAGAAGCTGACCATGAACCGACCGGATTCATGCTTGTGATCGATCCGTTCGGCAACGAGATTCACAAGATAACGGAGGGTGTTCCTGTGAGTGAAGCCAGCCAGGCTGAGTATGAATACATCTGTAGCGGGGGCAGCCCGGGACGGATCACCAGGGTGAGCGGGCCTGCACAGATGAACTCGGCTATTTACGATGCGCTCTCCCGTACGGAGGTCAACAATCTGCTGCGTCGGGCCCTGGGGGTTATCGCTGCAGCGCTCCATGCAGATCACGTACTGGTTCAGGATCTGGGCGCGATCGAAACCGACTCGAACTTTAGCTCCAGCATCGGTTGGGACCGGAACACTTCAGCGGGACTCGCGCAGACCCTGGTCGAGTTATCGGAACAACCCGTCCCTGGCGCGCTGGAGGACATCACACCTGATGCCGGCCGGATGCCGGGAAGAATCTACCGTCCTTCCTCCGCGATCCTGGATATGTACAAGCTTGGCAGCGGCCTGTTCATCATCGTGCCCTGCAGGGAGGGCAAGCTGGCGGTATTTGCCGGCAGTTCGGAGTCCGGCTCTGTCTTTTCAGGGCCGGATGCAGTGTCTCTTGGCGCACTGGTGAATATGTTGGGCCTGGCCGTTGAAAGCGAACATGCCGAACTGGCGCATACACGCAATATGCAGCAGGTGGTACAGGCAAAGCATCAATGGGAAAGCACGCTGGATGCCCTGCCGCAATTGATGTGCCTGCTGGACGAAAACGGCCTTGTCATCAGGGCCAATCGCACGCTGGAGGCATGGGGTCTGGGTGACGTTACGTCGGTAAGGGGGAAGTCGGTGCATGAGGTCATTCACCCCGGCTGCGATCACAGGAATTGCACACTGAAAGCCAGGTTCGAGGGCCTGTGGCAGCAACTCGTGACTACCGACTTCGTGGAATGCGAGTATCACAATTCAACCCTGCAACAGGACCTGCGATGTTCCATGAACAAGTGCAAAAAGTCGCAATATCAGCAGGAACACAGGGAGGAATCGGGTTATGCATTCCTGGTCATTGAGGACATCAGTCTGCAAAAGCATGCGGAACGGGTCATGCAGGATTACAACGGAGAACTGGAAAAACGGCTGCAGGAGAAAACCAGTGACCTTACCAGGTCAAATGCAGCACTGCTGGGCGAAATCCAGGACCATTTGCGGGATGGCGCCGCGCTGAGAGATTCGGAAAAAAGATATACCTGCCTGGTGGAAACCACCCTGACCGGGTTGTATATCCTGCAGGACGATCACATCGTCTTCTGCAACAACCGGTTTGCGGAAATATTCGGATACACACAGCAGGAAATCGGCAGTATTAACATGCGGCAATTGTTTCCTCCCGTTCAACCGGGGCCAGGTGCCGGTTCGAACGGAATGAGAACGGCTACGGAATGGTCATCTGAAGAACGGATCGTCAAGGGCGCGACCCGGGACGGGAGGACGCTCTGGTTGCAAAGAAACCTGACCCGGGTCGACTGCTCGAACGAATTCATGGTGATGGGTAACATCATCGATATCACGGAGCAGAAAAACACCGAGGATGCACTGCGCCTCTCGCAGCGGGAACTTCGGCTCCTGTCGGGACAGCTGCTTGAGGTCCAGGAAGCGGAAAGGCAGCGGATTGCCTCCGAGCTGCATGACAGCGTCGGGCAAAGCATCAGTGCGATCAAGTTCGGCATGGAGAATGCCATGCGGGAGTACGAGCACAGTCTGCCGCCAGCGGGTAAATCATACCTGCGTGCTGTGATAGACAAGTTGCGCGACAGCATTGACGAAGTGCGCAATATTTCGATGAACCTCAGACCTTCGATGCTCGATGACCTGGGGCTGAAGGCTACGATCAAATGGTTCACCAGGGAATTCAACGCGGTCTTTCCCTCGATCTCCGTGCAATCGCAGATCGATATTTGCGAGGAAAATCTGACGGGACTGCAGAAGATCGTGATTTTCAGGATTATTCAGGAGTCGCTGAACAACATCGGCAAGCATGCGCAGGCAACTCTCGTGTCGGTTGAAGTCCTGGAGACCGCTGATCTGCTTACCCTGTCGGTTACAGACGATGGCAGGGGTTTTTCAACGGAATCCCTGTACGCGGGGCAGGGCTTCGGGCTGCGCAGTATGCGCGACAGGGTAAAGCTTACGGACGGGGAACTCGCTGTTGAATCAACACCCGGTGCAGGTACGCATGTCTGTGCAGTATGGCCAGTGAAGGGCAGTCATTAGTACGTCGCCAAACCCTGCCCGGAATCGCATCGGGCATGGCCGCTGCTGCAGGATGCAGCTATACACCGGGCACCTGATCCAACCCCTATAGATCGACCAGATGGTTTTCTATGGCGTACTTGGTGATGGCAGAGGCATTGTGAAGGTCAAGCTTCCGCATGAGATTGGTGCGGTGCTTTTCCACGGTTTTCAGGCTCAGGGAAAGATAATCTGCAACTTCCCGACTCTTCTTGCCCTCGGCGATAAGTTTTGTTACCTCGCGTTCACGTACCGTGAGCTGGCTCCACGAAGACGCGGAGGGCGCAGACGTGGACGATGAGGTGTCCAGGTAACCATTGATCACCTTGTTGCAGATGCCGGGACTCAGATAAACATTCCCCTTCAGGGCGCTCGTAATGGCATTCAACAGGTCATTGTGCGTGTCGTCCTTCAGGACATAGCCGTTTGCACCGGCATCCAGCGTCGCCCTGACGTACTCTTCCGACTTGTGGACGGTCAGTACAATGATACAAATGGCAGGATTGTAGCGTTTGATGGCACGTATGGCCTCTGTTCCATTGATGTTCGGCATGGTGAGGTCCATCAGTACAAGGTGCGGCTGGAGTTGCCTGGCCATTGTGACAGCTTCCTGGCCATCCTCGGCTTCGCCTATGATTTCAATGTCGGGCGAACCTGATAGCAGGGCGCGCAGCCCTTCCCTCAATATCGCATGATCCTCTGCGATGAGGATTTTCTGCTTTATCATTTTCATCTCTCCCTAAGGTTGCTGTTTATTTTTTAATAACCGCTTGTCTTAACCTGATGAAAATTCAGCAACAATAAAATAATAGTCCGTGGGCGTAATATTGACAATTAGTAGAAATACTTACCCGGTAATCAGTCGGCCTCTCCGGCCCGCAACTGGCCCGTCTGCAGGAAAAATAGGGTGTTCCTGCAGAGGTTGTGAGGTGTTCACCTGACTTTTCCCGCGCATGGCTGCTGCCCGTGCGTCTGTGGTCGGGTGATAGCACAAAGACTGTGGTTATTACCGTGACGATGCCAATGACGCGGCGGCCACGATGAAGGCGGCCGAAAGCCGGCGCCGGACTCCCTGCGTGCGTGAGTTCACCAGCCTGACTGGCGACTGCGGGCGATCGACGAGGTCCGCGGGTACCTCCTGTCGCTGGTGATCATGTATTGACGACGTACGGGTGCCCTCCGGGGTGTGGGAGCGCGCTGGTATGGCGATCCGGCGTCCCGGCGGCTAAGGCGATCAATGGCACAAAATGGGGTGTTTGCCTACCTACCAACCGGCAGGTATCACGGTATGCTTGTTACCAATGGGTTATGTTCAACGCCGGCATATTCATGAAGAGGTGCCCATGTTCCACGCGCTGCTTGTCGAGGACAATACTGTCTTCCGGAATTCACTCTCGGATATCCTGCTCTCGTATTTCCCGTTGATTGGGGTGGATGAAGCGGCAGACGGGGGAGAGGCGCTGAGCAAGGTTGAATACCTGCGCCCGGACATTGTCTTCATGGACATCCAGTTGCCCGGAGAAAACGGGCTGGAGGTGACCCGGAAAATCAAGCTGGTTTATGACTATATCGTGATCGTTATCCTGACCAGTTACGATTTGCCCGAGTATCGCCAGCAGGCCTTCCGCAACGGCGCGGACTGTTTCCTCTCAAAGGGCGATGACTCCTGCATTGAAGACATACTGGCCCGGATCGAGGGGACCATGTCCAGAAAAACACGCCACTGATTGCTTGCCATCCCGGCTCAGCCTGCCAGGGCTGCCTTGAATACCCGTAGTAACGGGGCCCGTTTGCAATAACGAAGCCTGTCGTGCTTCTTCTGCAGTTATCCCTCAAAAGCACTGGCACTGACTAGAAGCCATTCCTGGTAAATGGCCACGGAATCCACGGAAAACACGGAATATTCCATAAGCGTGTCCGTATCTTCCGCGGCCCTGTTTTTACAAGGGAGATTTCCCTTGAGTAAACGCCAACCCCCCTTAAACGACATGTCTCCGAGGTTGCCCTCGCCATACCTGTACTTGGTAACCCTACCCAAATACCCGGTAGTGCAGCCAGGAAAGTAGCAGTTCACCCCATATACGCAGGCCCCGCAGTTATCAATACTGATAACCACGAAAAACACAGGAACGACCGGACTGCCCTGGCCATACCCGCTCGTTCCGCCATGCCAACCAACCAAAGGCGGGGGAGAATGCGATGAAAGTATTAACCAGAGGGTTGATCGCGGCAGTGTTTTGCATGCCCCTCATGGCACCTGACGCGAGTGCCCAGAACAGTAATATCTATACCCAGTGTCCGACCGAAACGGTCCTGCACCCGGATACCGATGCCGACCCCACGACGCGTGAAGCCGGCATCAAATGCGATCACCTGGCAGCGGGCGATGGCATGGTGACCATGGCCGATGACGCGGGCAAGCAACTCTACATCTTCAGTTTCGCGCGGCTCCCGCTCCCGGGGACCGGCGGCGCACCCACCGAGGCAAGCGGCGGCTATCCCGGCTATGTCATGGCTGAAGGCATGCTGGCCGCGAACGCGCCGGCGCCAACGATCGCGGTTGACGAGGACGATGAGCTGTTTCTATCTCTCACCAACGTCGGCATGGCAATGCGCCCCGATCTGTTTGATCCGCACACCGTTCACTGGCATGGCTTCCCGAATGCGTCCGCCGTCTTCGACGGCGTTCCCGATGCCTCGATCAGCATCAACATGGGCGCCACCCTGACGTACTACTACAACGCCAAGGATGCCGGTACCTACATGTACCACTGCCACGTCGAGGCGGCGGAGCACATGCAGATGGGCATGCTGGGCAACCTGTACGTACGGCCGCGGCAGAATCATTGCGAGACCATAACTGACGATCCGGCGATACCTGGCAGTGTATGCCCGGCGGGGCACACTGCAGGTTATACGTATGCCTACAACGACGGTGACGGCACTACCCGCTACGATATCGACTACCCGATCCAGGTCGGCTCCTTCGACCCCGACTTCCACGATGCGAGCTTCGGCGTGCAGCCGCTGCCGTTCGCCGGCATGCGGGACCGCTACTTCCTGATGAACGGCAGGGGCTACCCGGACACCGCCGACGGCACGATTCTCAGTACGGTGGATCCACTCGGAAAAACGCAGTTTTCCCAGCCGGTGGACAGCCTGATTACGGCGGCACCGGGCCAGAAGATCCTGCTGCGTATCTCCAACCTGAGCGTCACCTCGTTCTACACGGTGGGTACCAACGGCCTGTCGATGGAGGTGGTCGGACTGGATGCGCGACTACTGCGCGACGATGCCGGCAACAACATGTACTACATGACCAACTCGTTGACAATCGGCGGTGGCCAGTCGGCGGACGTGATCCTCACTGCCCCGGCGACGCCGGGGACTTATTTTTTCTACACCAAGAACCTCGACAAGCTGGCTAATGACGCCGAGAACTTCGGCGGCATGATGACCGAGATACGGATCAACTAGGAGACCGGCAATGACCAGATTACAGTCAAACATGTGCACTGCCGGACTGATCCGGTATTTCCAGCTGCTGGTTGCGGCAGCCGTCCTGCTGATCCCCGGGTACGCACACGCCCTGATCAACGGGGTCAGCGGCCCGGGCTTCAGCCTCACGGCAAGCGCAGGCTATATTTCCGTTGCCGACGGCGCGTCCGTCTATTCGTGGGGCTACTCGACCGGCGGCACCATGCAGCTGCCGGGCCCGACACTGATCGTGACCGAAGGTGATTCGGTGAGCGTGACCCTCACGAATTCCCTGCCTGCGGCCGCAGGCAACGTCTCTATCGTGTTTCCCGGGCACGAGGCCGCAGCCACCGGGGGAGTTCCGGGGCCGCTTGTCCAGGAGGCGCCCCCGGGCGGTTCCGTGACCTACACCTTCACGGCCAGCTCGCCCGGGACCTACCAGTATCACAGCGGTTCGCAGCCGGACCTGCAGGTCGAGATGGGCCTTTACGGCGCACTGATCGTCAGGCCGGCGATGCCCGTCGTCGGTTGCGTGGCATCCGCATACAACAATGCATCGACCTGCTACGACCGTGAGTACCTGTACCTGTTGAGCGAGGTGGATCTCGACATCCACCGGGCGGCGGAACTGCAGGCTGCGGGACCCGGGCCGATCGTGCTTCCC
>Ga0210064_1000741_pt1 | contig 15078 bp, 18 predicted proteins | sample Muzzi_CordC_D2_FD_185531 | JGI IMG/M metagenome (GOLD analysis project Ga0210064, IMG submission 185531) | Wetland microbial communities from San Francisco Bay, California, USA, that impact long-term carbon sequestration - Muzzi_CordC_D2 (SPAdes) | ecosystem: Environmental > Aquatic > Marine >...
CGGTCATGGTTTTTTGGGCCATGGTTGAATAATCGAGACCCATTTCAAGCCATTTTTTAAATGGTTCATCCACTGCATTCTTATGGGCAACGTATGTTGTGATCATTTGTTGTAAATATTTCTCAAAAAAATCTCCAAGAATATTATCGCCGAATTGAATAATCAGGTGAAGCACGGGGATCGGTAAAAGAAATTTTTTATTTTTAGCTTCTTCCAGAATAATCTGGGTGAGAATAAAGGCCGTGACGTCTTCATTGGTTTTTGCATCGGCAACTTCCACCTGACGACCTTGCCTGATGAGATCCGCAACCTGATTGAGCGTCACATATGCGCTCTTTTCCATGTCGTACAGCCGTCTGTTGGCATATTTTTTTAGTTTTACTTTATTTGGCATGTATTTCTCCCTCAATACAGAAATAATAGTACGACCCTATTGATATCGTATTGCAACAAAATAATCAATTATAAAATATATTTACTTGGCATAGATATCACAATATTTATTTATAATTAATATATTAAGATGGTTATAATCCATGCAAAATAAAATGGAGAAAAATAAAAAAATGTTGCACTGCAATAAAATGTCTTGACAATTATAATTTAAAGATTATAATTTAGATACAAACGGCAAAATTCATGCCGCAAAAATAATTTTAACAGGGAGGATTAGTAACATGGATCAGGCAAAAATTGCAAAGCAAATGATCGATTTTCAAAAAACAATGTTTGACAACACTTACAATGCCATGGTGTTGGTTCAGGAACAGACCGAGAGAATGGCCGCCACAATGTTAGATCAGGCATCATGGATGCCCCCAGAAGGAAGAAGTGCCATCAGTGGTTGGGTCGATGCCTTTAAAAAAGGACGTGAGGACTTTAAAAAGGGCGTTGATGAAAACTTTAAACGAGTGGAAGATTTTTTCATTACCTTCGACAAAGAGACAAAAGCAAAAAAATAAGGAAAGGAAATAAGCAAATGGAACAATTTAATGTGATAAAACAAATGGTTCAATTCAACAAAAATGCATTTGAGCAGGGCTACAACGCAATGGCTATGTTGCGAAAACAGAATGAGAAAATGACCAATTCTTTTATAGATCAAGCCACATGGCTACCTGAAGAAGGGAAAAAGGCCGTGAATGAATGGATTCAGCTTTATAAAAAAAGTTGTGACGATTTTAAAAAGACTGCGGATCAAAATTATAAAAATGTAGAAACGTTATTTTCAGGTTCTAACAAATAAAACATAGACGTGGTTCACAGCTTTAGATAAGATCATACCAAAGCCGTGAGCCACGCAATTTTTTCAACTATAGGGGGCAAAAGCCAAAATGACTCAGTTCAGCAACAGCTCTAAAGACACGGCGTTTCATGACATGTTTCATGACATACTAGAGAAAAATGTTTCTGTATTTTCTCATCTTTTCAATGCCTCACAAAATTACCTGAAAGCTTTTTCTAAATATTCAAATGATTTTATGATTCCATATCTCATCGCTACAAGCTATTTCAATCACGTGGAAAAGCAAAAACTTTGGAGCACTTCACCTTTAGAGAATGTTCAGTCCTACATGAAATTATTGGCTTTTAATCTTGATTTGATCGGTAAGGGGGTCAATAGCAGCATGAAGGCAATGACCCATTCGGGGAAAATGGAGATGGAAAACGCCATAGCCGCTGTGTTTAACACCCTTTTTTGCTCGGAAGGTGAGGATATCGAAGGTTTTTTAGCCAGGCAATCAAAAATGATGGATGTTATGGCCAACCAATACCCGAAGGCCATCCAGGACATTGAACCTGAATTCGGATTCCATTTTGAGAGGGACGACAATAAAAAGATTGCCGAAACAGACCGGTTTGTCCTGTATCAGATTCTTCCGACGGACAAAGAGGTCAAGGTCAATAACGCCGGCAAGCCGGTTATCATTCTTCCCCCTTATGTTCTGGGCGCCAATATTCTGGCCTTTTTGCCAAATGAAAATCGGAGTTATGCCCATTGTTTCGCCAACCAGGGAATTCCTACCTATATTCGAATATTCAAGGATATCAGCTCCAATGAAGCGGTTCAAGTTATGACCGGTGAAAATGATGCCCTTGATACGCGATTGTTTTGCGAAAAGGTTAGTAAAAGACATGGGAAACCGGTGACATTAAACGGCTACTGCCAGGGCGGCTTTTCAGCGGTGTGCAATTTGCTTTCCGGCGAACTGGACGGCCTGGTGGATGCGCTCATCACCTGTGTATCGCCCATGGACGGCACCCGAAGCAAAGGGCTTGCCGAATTTTTGAAAAATTTGCCCCAGCGTTTCAATGATCTGCTTTATGGAACGAAAACTTTACCTAATGGTAACCAAGTGGCGGACGGTAAACTCATGGGCTGGGTCTATAAACTCAAAAGCATCGAAGATGAATCTCCAATTGCCGCATTTTATAGAGATTTAATGATGTTCGGCCGTCAGGACGGCGATAATGTTAAAATCAGCAAGACTGCGGCTGCCATTAACTACTGGCTGAACAATGAACGGAACGATCTTCCTCTGTCAATTACTCAGATGAGCTTCGATTCCTACAATATTCCGATTACCGAAGACGGAACACTTCCGGTCAAACTGTTCGGAAAAAAACTGAATTTTAAACGACTCAAACAAAAGAAAATTCCGTGGCTGATCTGTTATGGAGAGAGTGACGATCTGGTGGAAAAGGAAACAGCCCTTGCCCCCATAGACTATATCGACGCAGAAGTGACCGCTTTTCCAAAAGGCCATGTGGCCATAGCAACGTCCTGGTCCCATCCCAATTCAGCCTGTGCGCTTCACACCCGTTTCAGTGACAAAAACTATCGGGGACCTGTTCGGTACCAATTGGATTTGGATGCAGATTTAAACCGATCAACCGCAAAACTTAAGCAATAGGTTATTGTATATCAATGCCATTTGTAGGAGGTAAATGCTGTGGACAAACATTTCCTTGAGTTCTGGGGCAACTTTTTGATCAATACCGCAAAAGAGCAAAAACGATTGGAAGACCTATCCAAATGGATGCAACAGGGGTTTAAGTTTAAGGGGTTCGATGATCTCACGGAGATGTTTAGAAAATTCTACGGTCTGGAACATATGGAAAAAGGCACTCCTGCTTACATGGAATCCTGGGAAAAAGCATCGGAAAATTTTTTAGAGTCCTTTAAAGATTATCTGGAATTGATGGGCATGGTGCCAAAAGACGAACACCTGGCGCTGGTTAAAAAGTATGAGGAACTCAAAGAAAAGGTTGCCGGCCAGGAAGAAACAATAAAAAGCTTGCGGCTGCTTTTGGAAGAAAAAAGGGCCGAATCACAGGAAGAACTGGTTCAAGGGTTTCAGGATCTCATCGAAAAACAGAGCAAACAGTTTCAGGAAACGATGGAGACCTTCGGCAGCTTCTTCAAGAAGGAAAATAATCAATAAGTTTAGGTTTTATTTTTTTGGTGCTTTGGGCGGACTGACCACCGCTTCACCATCTAAAACCTGGGTGCCCACCTGATTCACACAGACTGTCTTTAACCGAACCCGGTTTTTACCAGCCATAATTTCTATCACTTCTACGCGAGCGGTAATGGTATCGCCGATTCTTACAGGCGCCAAAAAACTCAAATTCTGTTGGATATAAATACTGCCTGTTCCGGGAAGTTTGGTTCCGATGGCCGTAGAGATGAAACCCGCTGACAGCATTCCATGGGCAATACGGGTTTTGAAAAAAGTCTTTTTCGCATACTCTTCATTCATGTGAGCCGGGTTGAAATCACCGGTAATTCCGGCAAACTGGTATATGTCGGATTCCGAAACGGTTTTGCTGAACTCGGCTGTATCACCGATGTTAAGTTCATGGATGGTTTTTCCGATCATTTTAAACTCCTTTCATATATTAATTCTAATTCAGATCTATCTGAAACGAAGAACCAAACAAATGTTTCTTTTCGCCAAAAGATCCCGAAGAATTTAAAACCAGGACCTGTGACTCCACATATCCTCTTCCAGAGATTTTTTATCTTCCTGCAGGCTGAGATACATGGAAGCATTCTGGATGGCCAGTCCGCCGGTGTGGGCCAGAGCATTCACCAAAATAATGACATCTTCAGGATATCTCCGGGTCGCGCCGCTGAAAAGACTCATCACGCCGATAACCTCTTTTTTAACCTTGATGGGGATACAGAGCATTGAAACCACACCTTCCTTGACGATCTCCGCTTTATACTGCAACCGATCATCTGTGGCTACATCGTCGATGATGACCGTTTCACCCTTGAGCGCTTGTGCAATGCTTTTTTCGATGACAACAGGACCTTTGTTTTGAAATTCTTCACTGAGGCCATAGCTTGCCACAAGTTCCAGTTCGCCGGTTTCGTGATTCAAAAGACGTATCAACACGCCTTTCATCCCTAATGCTTCGCATATTTCCGCCGTCAAAATATGCAACACCTGCTTTATATCCAAAGTCGAATTGATGCTGGAGGCCAGATCGAGAAACAGCATCGAGTTTTGAGTCATTCGTTCAAACAGACGGGCCCGTCCGATGGCGATTCCACCCTGGTCGGCCAGTGCAGTCAAAAAATCTATTTCGTCTTTTGAAAAATCTCGATGCTCTGCGGTATAAAGGGATAGAATTCCGATGGCCTTTTCTTTAACCATAATCGGAACAGAAAGAATGGATGCAATGCCTTCGGCTTTTTTCGCCTCAAGATTTTCCAGCCTGGAGTCAGTGGTCGCATCGTAAAACGAAAGATATCCCCCTTTTAAGATCTCGCCTACGATTTTTTTGGCTCCAATAGGGTTTGCATGCAAATAGTTATCAGACAATCCTTTCTGAGCCATTGGAACAAATACATCCTTTTCTTCATCAGATAGAAAAAGGCACGCGGCTTTTGCATCCATGGTGTCGATGGCGCTATGGACGATCAAGTCCAAAAGCTTCTCTTTACCCAGAGTCGTCCCAAATGCCTTGCTGATTTTGCAAAAGGTTTTAAAATAATTGTTTCTTCGGGTCATCGAATATCTCCTTGCGAAGTATTATTTCTTTTATTGGTTCTTTTTAGTTTTCAAGGTTGCAGCTCTTTTTCTCGGAGTTCCTTTTTTTGTTCCGCGCTTCTTTTTGTCTTCATCCCTCTCTTTGAGCCAGCTAGCAATTCTGGGTACAAATTCCTTTTGGTACTTTGAGCTCACATAAATACCGATATGGCCCGTGTCCAAACAGATATCTTCGACATCCTTGCTGCCGACTTTACTCGTAAGCAGTTCACAAGCTTCGGGAGGGACAAGATGGTCATATTTCCCGTAATAATTCAAGAGGGGCATGGTAATTTTTTTTAGATCGACACGCTTTCCGCCCACTTCCATTTTGCTCTGGATCAGCAGATTTTTTTGGTAACAATCCCGAACAAACTGTCTAAAAGTCTCACCAGGCACATCCGGACTGTCAAAAATCCATTTTTCCATCCGGACAAAGTTTTCTACGAATGTTTTGTTGGCCATATTTTCTATAAACCCCACATATTTGTCGATCATCAATCGGGCCGGATTAAGTAATAAAAAACCCATATTCATGATATCTCCGGGGATATTACCGTAAGTATCTACAATACGATCCACATCCATATCCTTCATCCAGATATGTAACAACCCCTGATCGGTATCGAAGTTTGTGGGGGTCACCGTGGTCACCAGATTTTTAATCTTCTCGGGATGAAGGGCTGAGTAAATCACACAAAACGTACCGCCCATGCAAATGCCCATTAAATGAATTTTATCCAGATGGTGTTTGTCGAGAATAAAATCGACGATATTATCCATATATCCGTTTACATGATCCTCGATGGTGAGATACTTATCTTTGCGAGCCGGATATCCCCAATCGATCATATAGACGTCGATTCCTTGCTCTAAAAAATTTTGTACCACGCTCTTTCCGGGCTGAAGATCCAGCATGGTTTCCCGGTTGATCAACGCGTAGACCACCAGAAGGGGTCTTTTGAGTTGAATGTCCACGGTCGGCTTATAATGCTTCAATTTTACCCGATCTTCTTCATAAACGACATCGTAAGGTGTGACGGCAATTTCGGTGTCAAGGGGTTCCAGCAGTACATCAGACGCTTTTTGGGCGCTTTCCCCGGCTTTTTCCGCCTCCTCGGCAAGTTTGGATAAAATTAAATCGACAGATATTTTGGGTTGAGCCATGAAATCACCTCCAATTCGAATTTGGATGTTGGATTTCGGGTTTTGAACTTCAAAACAAAACTTTATTTTGAGGATCGCTATAAAGTTCGTACCGTACAGTGAAATTCAAGCAGGTCAGTGGATATCCTTATGAACGCTTTTCAAGTTCTTTAATTCGCTTTTTTAAAAGGTAAATTTCCTTGTACAGTTCATCCATTTCCTTTTGTGTCGGAACAGGCAGCATATACAACAGGTTATCCTGTAACAGTTCTTTTTTAGCTTCCGAAAATTCAGACATTGAATGTAGGGTTTTATGCAGTAACTCTGTGTATTCAATGGATTGAAGCAGCGTCATGTAATGTCCTTCCAGTATTTTTATCCACATCTGGTAATATGTTTTTGAATCTTCGGGAAGATTTCCCTTGTTCGCCAATTCCGTCAGTTTTTCCTGCATGACCTGGAAGGATTTTTCCACAGGTAAAGATAACAGACGCAAAAATTCAGTCAGACTGGATTGAAACATGTTGAATTTATCCACAGAACGAATCATTTTCTCCTGATAAAATCGCGTCAATCCCAATTGCGGTATATTAAAAATTTTTCTCAATTCTGTTTCATAGAGTTTTGTCCACACGTTAACGGCATCTTCGTCGATGTTCTCAAACGTGTAAGGCTTTGTCGATTCCTGGACTTTTCCGGCCTTGTTAAGCCATTGCTGTTGGAGATGAACAAAACTGTTCAGGCCGGTTTGGGCGATTTTCAAAAAGATTGCCGGCAACCCCCCGGATTCTTTAAAAAGAGTCTCCATGGTTTCCGGTTCAGTGATAATCTGTGACCATGCCTTCCAGGTTTTTTGCGTGCTTTCCCATGATTTCTGCATACGGCTTGTTTTTTCATCTTTTTTTGAATCCGGTTTGATACCGCCGGCCGCATCGAAAGCAGGCCACATCGATGCCGTGGATTCCCAAAATTTCATGGATATTTTCATCCAGTCCGAAAAAAAAGTTTCCGGTCCGATTCGGTTCTTTTTGTTATCATTCATCGCTCACCTCGTTTTATAGGACAATCTATCCGTCTCTTTTTATTTTGTATCTTCAAGACATAGAATGTCAACAATTTAGCGATTTAAAATAAAGGATTGAAATATTTGCCATACGTTTTGTTTATAGGGGGAAATCCCCACTGAATGGGGCATTCCCCTATAAAAATGAACCCTTTGTCTTATGGACATTGTTTTATTGAAATTGATACTGTTTTAAAATCAGGATCTACAATTGGGCTAAAAAGGTGGGAGGCTACATTTCTTACCTATGCACATAGAATGGTTCCTCAATAATGGGGAACCATTCTTTTCATTATTTCTGTTTTTAGACCGCGTATCCTGCCCGCGAATTCACCGTGCCAGGTCATGATGAACATAGGAAATCCGAGACAAAGAAGAGTTTTGCAAAGGTTTCGATCCAGCATTTAACGGAAGGAGGAGAATATGAATGGAAGCGTTTACAAAGTCGTTGAACTGGTGGGTACGAGTGATATTTCATGGGAAAAAGCTGCGGAAAACGCGGTTCACACCGCCCGCAAAAGCTTAAGAGATTTGAGAGTGGCGGAAGTAACAAAACTCGATATGACCATTAAAGACGGCAAGGTGGCATCCTATCGAGCAAGAGTTACGCTGTCTTTCAAATATGAGACCTCATAATTTGATGCATTGTTTTGTGGAAGGAAGAGATCTATGCAATATACTCACGATGAAGTTTTCAGGCAGATAAGTTTGCCCGGTGTCGGACAAATTGTGCGGAGCAAAAAATATGGTACGCTGTGGAGAGTAATGGAAAAAAGAGAAATCTGGCAAAATGCGGCGGGCGATCCCAAAACCGAATTCTCTCATTTGCTGCCGGCCATTTATCTGGCTTATTGGCGTATAGAGAAAGGGGTGTTGCCGGGTGTCGGAAAAATGTTGGGGTATTCATACTCACTAAATGACAATACTTTTGTAGCCAACTGGGAAATCGTAGAAGAATAACAACATAGTTTTAATAAATGACGATTAATTTTTTAGGGGGTGTTGCCATCAACCCCCTTTTTTTGTGAACAATGATTTTGAATCTTGAAAAAATGAGTTCGTTTAACTTTTAAAGAACAATCGTGATACATGAGTGTTTTATGAAATTTAGAATCCTTTTCTTTAGCGCCGATACAAAGCTTGATTTAAATAATTAAGAACACCATTTGAACTTGAACATATAATTATGGTAAAAGCAGGGTAAAGTGACAAACTGGAGGTTTATTTATGGCGCAAAAGCCGACTTATATGGAGTTGGAGCAAAAGATCAAAGTCTTGGAAAAAGAAAAGCTCAACCGAATGGCGGCTGAAAGGGCATTTCAACAAAGTGAAGAAAAATACCGGTTGCTCGTAAATAACCTTCCCAGCGTTGTGTATAAAGGCTATCCAGACTGGTCTGTTGAGTTCTTTGATTCTAAAATAGAAAAGATTACCGGATACAATGCTGGCAGATTTAATTCCAAAGAAATAAAGTGGAAAGATGTTGTCATCCAAGAAGATCTCGAAGCTGCCAGAGAGACTTTCATCACGGCCCTTAAAACAGACAAATCATATGTCAGAGAATACAGGATCGAATCAAAACGAGGGAGCATTCATTGGATACAAGAAAGAGGCCAGATCATTTGTAATGCTAATCGAGAGATTGAATATGTCAGCGGCGTTTTTTTTGATATAACCGATAACAAACAGGCCCAAGAGAAACTCAGGAAAAGTGAAGAGATGGCGAGAGCCCTTTTGAACGCAACCACCGATGCCGTTGTGTTGCTTGATTATGAGGGAATCATTCTCGATATTAATGATACTTATGCTCAGAAATTTCAAAAAACTCCGGATGAAATGCTGGGATTGTGTATTTGGTATTTGTTCTCACACGAAGTCACCGGTCTCAGGATGGTAAATGTAAGTAAGGTTTTTAAAACAGGCCAGCCGGTACGAATTGTCGATGAGCGGCATGGGATTTGGCATGATACGATAATTTATCCTGTTTCTAATCCCGGGGGAAAAGTAAATCGTGTTGCTGTTTTTGCTCGTGACATCACGGATCGAAAACTGGCCGAAGAACATATCCACACCCTTTCCCAACAGCTTATGAAAACCCGGGAACTAGAACGTCAGCGGATTGCCCGGGATTTGCATGATAATGTGGCTCAAGAGCTTTCCTTGTTAAAAATCAGCTGGGAAACCCTTTTTGATAACCACCCATTGATACCAGATGAAATAAGACAAAAGACTTCGGAACTTTCAAAAATTCTTCAAAGATCCATATCAGCGGTCCGGGATATGGCGTATGATTTGCACCCTCCCGGACTATATCAGCTCGGGCTTGTCCACACCATATATCAATATTGCGAAGAGTTTTCTGAGAAGAATGAAATAGACATCGACTTTTTTGCTGCGGGCATGGATGGTTTAAAAATTTCTTCGAACACCGAAATCAATTTCTATCGTTTGATTCAGGAAGGGCTCTGGAACATTAAAAAACATGCTGAAGCAGCCAAAGTTACCATTAAGCTGGTCGCATCTTTTCCCAACATCATCCTTCGTATAGAGGACGATGGTAAAGGATTTAATGTAAAGGAACGGTTAACTGCAGCTTCAAAAGAGAAACGGATGGGGCTCCGGAGTATGGAGGAAAGGGTCAAACTGCTCGACGGAAAAATGAAGATTCATTCACGCCCGAAGGAGGGCACAAAAGTCTTTATTGAAGTTCCTTATAAGGAGAAAAACCGTGGCTGAACAAAAAAGTATCATCATCATTGATGATCACCCGCTCTTTAGGGAAGGACTCAAAACGATTATCAGCCGTGATGACCGGTTCAAGGTGATCGGAGAAGCAGGTAGCGGACATAAAGGACTCGAGATAACCAAAAGGCTTAAGCCGGATTTGGTAATTGTAGATATATCCCTTCCGGATCAAAGCGGCATCCAGCTCACCCGTGATTTACGGCGACTTTTTTCGGAAACAAAAATCCTAATTGTTAGCATGCATTCAAAAATTGATTATATTGCAGAGGCATTTCAAGCCGGAGCAACAGGATATGTGGTCAAGGAATCTGCCTCCGAGAGGCTTCTTCAGGGGCTCAAATCTGTTGTAAAGGGAGATTATTATCTGGATAGTTCTGTTTCCCACGCTGTTGTTGAAAACCTTATGAAATCTCCTTTAAAAGCAGCAAAGATTACGGATGCCGATTACGCCTCTTTGACACCACGAGAACAAGAGGTGATGCGCTTTCTGGCAGAGGGACTTTCAAGTAAAGCGGTTGCAGAAAAACTTTTCATCAGCCCCAAGACTGTTGAGAACCACCGCGCCAACATTATGAGCAAGCTTGGTCTTCACAGCACCATCGAATTGGTTCGATATGCCGCAAAACTTGGCCTGATAGACGTGGATCTCTGGAAAGACTGAACCATTCAATTTTTTCCCGCAATGTTCGGGATAACTTCCCGATCCATGGGGGTTTCCCCCACTAAAATAAACCTTCCCCTCTATGGACAAGTGAAATCACAACCTGTTAATAATAAATCGAAAATTGCCTTTGATATTTCTTGAATAACATTCGATAAAAGGGGGATACATGATTTCTTCTCCATGTAAAAATTGCTCCAAGATAAATATGCCGAAGGAGAAGTGCGTCAAAGAGTGCAAGTTGTTGCAAGCCATACAGGATATGGAATTAACTGCTGAAAAGCTTAATGATGGAAGCAGTATAGACTATACCGAGGAGTACAGTTACAATGCTCCTATTAGGCTTTCAATGGGCTCTTTTTGAAAAATCTATGATTTTTCGCTGAACAGAGAAATTGCAAGGCACAAAATCAACATGATACATGTTGAAAAAAGCAATAGAAATACACTGAATGGTGGTGACCACCAAAAGGAATCAAAAAAATACCGATGGCTGCATCCAATCATATCGATAACCGTTCTGAAAAAAAGAGCTTTCTCGATATTGTAACTCTGATTCGAAGCATTCAGCGAGCCGAAGGTAATATGGACTGTTTTCAAATAGGAATGATAGACTGTGATCAGGTGGATTGCAAATGGCGCGACTTTTGTCTGGAATTATATCCGGTCTTTGGCAAGAATAAAATCTGACATGCTGCTGTCAAAAGATATACCATACAGGTAGTTTCGCTTTACATTCCTCCACCACCCGTCTGGTGGTGTTCAGTCTCTGCCGGATAAGAGGTCTTAACCTTTTACGCCAAAACCCTTTGGCAGTGAAATCAATCGTGATTTCGCTGTAACTAAAGCAATATGCCGGCAGAGACTAATTTTTTTCCTTCCTTATGTTTATATTCCCTTAAAAATATGTTCGTACAGTTGATATAATTCATAGCGTATATTATACCTAACCTGAGCGTTTCAAATTGTGACAGGTTGTTTTTAAAAAGAGGGCCAAATGTTTTTGATAGCCGGTGTTACACCAAAAATAAAAGTACTTGACAACACCCCCAGGCAATGTCCGGCATGCGGTCTTCACCAAGCCTACAACAAACGGGTGGATCATTATTTCAATCTATTTTTCATTCCGATTTTAAGAGTCAAAAAAGGAGAGCCGTTCATCATGTGTGACAGATGTGAAAGAACGGTAGATGAATTTAAAAAAGAATATAGCAGTGCCTGGCCGGATATTAAAGAGACGACGTGTCATCATTGTGGAAAAATATTGGAGAAAACGTTTGAGTTTTGTCCTTACTGTGGCACACCTACTCAATGAATTATCCTATTCAAAATTTAACAAACACTAAAGTTGAACGTCATGTCGTTTTAGTGGAACCTCAAGTGCCCTGGAATACCGGCAATATCGGTCGAACCTGCCTGGGCACCGGTGCATGTCTTCACCTGATAAAACCCCTGGGTTTTTCTCTTGGAAATCGTGAACTTAAAAGAGCGGGTCTCGATTACTGGCATAAAATCAAACTTTCGGTGTGGGATAATTTTAAGAGTTTTCACCATAAGATGGCACCCGGAAAAGACGAAGTTGCCGTGTTTACGAAAAACGGGTCCATTCCCTTTTGGTCCATGCCTTTTCAAAAAAGACTTTTTCTCATTTTCGGGTCAGAAACCAAGGGACTTCCGGAAAAAATGATATTCGAATATAAACACGCTACCTACCATATCCCCACTACATCAGAAATTCGGTGTTTGAACCTGTCCACAACCGTCGGAATTGCTTTGTATGAAAGCCTGCGGCCTTAGATATCTGAAGTGTCGGGGTGTTTTAATGTAAACACATGCAACACATGTGTATGAGCCTCCGGCTCAGAGAGCGGAATGGATAATCTTTTTTTAAAAAAGCGTGTACTGTTTAAGTGGTTTAGGGATCGTTAGAAAGAACAGACGCATACCACAATATTTCAACAGAACGAAAGCGTTTGTTCTATATCGAGTCAATTATTTATGGATCGATTTGTGTTCTTTCTTTACGAGCCTTTAGCCACGAGTTTTATTCGCCTTCGGCGTGATTACACGGTTTTAAAAAAAGCATTATCCATGGAGCGATTTGACAAACAAATAAACACCCAGGACCCTCAGATATTTAAAAAAAATAGGGTGCGGAAAACCCCGCACCCTATTAATACAAATGGTTAATATGTAACGTATAAAGTTTAGAACAGACCCGTAACCTTTCCGGTTTCCACATCCACATCGACACGGCGGTAAGCCGGGTCGGAACTGGTTCCGGGCATCAGGCTGATTGCACCGCAGCAGGGACAGAGGAACTTGGCCCCGGAGAAGATCAGCACATCCTGAATGGGCAGAGTCCATCCCTTGGGTACACCCTTAACCGACGGGTCGTGGGTGAGGGAGAGATGGGTCTTGACCATCATGGTGGTGAAGTCGTCATACTTGGGATCAGCTTCGAGCATCTTGGCCTTGGCTTCGGCTGCAGGTGTCCAGGCCACACCGTCGGCGCCATAGACGTTCTTGGCAATGAGTTCTACCCGGTCACGCAGCTTCGTTTCCAGCGGATAGAGGAAATCGAATTTCGGTTCACCTTTACAGGCTTCAATAACAGCATCGGCAAATTCCAACGCGCCGTCGCCGCCGTCGGCCCAGTGGGTAGACACCGCACAGCGGGCACCGGCTTCCTCGGCATATTTGCGAACCATGGCAATTTCAGCCTTGGTGTCGGTATGGAAGCAGTTGATGCAGACCACCGGGTTGATACCGGACATCCGGATGGTGTTGATGTGGTGCACCATATTTTGAACACCCTTTTCGAGTATGTCCAGACCTTCTTTCTGATACTCTTTGGGCAGCGGAAGACCGGCCACGACCTTGGGACCGCCGCCGTGCATCTTGAGGGCCCGAATGGTGGTGGTAAGAACGGAGACGTGGGGTTTCAGACCGCTGTATCGGCATTTGACGTTCCAGAATTTCTCGAAGCCGATGTCAGCGCCAAACCCGGATTCTGTTATGTGGTAGTCAAAAAGCTTGAGACCGACCCGGTCGGCGATGATGGAAGACTGACCCACGGCGATGTTTGCAAAAGGTCCTGCGTGAATCATACAGGGTTGATACTCTGCTGTCATCATCAGGGTCGGGTTGATGGTGTTACGCATCCAGGCGGTCATGGCATTGCCGACTTCAAGGTCGCCGGTGGTAATCGGTTTCCCTGATTTGTCAAAAGCCACGGTGATGTTGTTCAGTTTTTCCCGCAGGTCTTTCAGATCGCGAACAATGGAAAGAATCGCCATGAGCTCTGAGCTGACCGCGATCCCGAATTTTGACTGCATGACCATACCGTCAAACCTGCCGCCCAGACCGATAACGATATTTCGCAAAGCTTGAGCACAAAAATCCATGATCCAGCCCATCTCCACTCGAGTGGGGTCGACGTCAAGCCTGGGCATACGTGTCAAGCGCGCAAGCTGCTCGTCATTGTAGTTTCGCTCGTGCTGCATTCTGGCGGTGAGGGCGACCATGGCCAGGTTGTGGGCGTTCATGATGTCGTTGATGTCGCCGGTGAGGCCCATGGAGAACTCGGTCATGGGAATGATCAATGAGTTGCCGCCGCCGGCCGCGGTTCCTTTAATGTTCATGGTCGGACCACCGGAGGGTTGCCGCAGACAGCCGCCGACATTTACGCCGCGTTTGCCCAAACCTTCCATGAGGCCGCAGGAAGTGGTACTTTTACCTTCACCTAACGGGGTGGGGGTGATGGCAGTAACCTCAATGTATTTGCCATCCGGAGTGTCTTTCAAACGGTCAATAATTTTAAGGAAATCCAGCTTGCACAATCTTCCCATGGGCAGGATTTCGTCCTTTTCCAGAGCCAGTTTTTCCCGCCAATCTTCGGGATAAGGCATGTTTTCTTCGGCCGCTTCTGAAATCTGCCAGTCGGCCATTTCTACCGCATTGTAAGCCATGTAATCAATCCTCCTCTATAATATTTGGGTTAATAAAACAGGAACCCGGTACCCACTCCTAGGTTCCTTTAGCTTTGGTTAATAACTTTGAAATGTTAAATTCTTATTGGGATATAGAGCGTGTTTTAAAACATAATCCATTTAATTTGGCAAGCAAAATAACCGTTTTTATTAAATTCAGCAATAATGCAAAAAAAACAAAAATTGTCAATAGAAAAATGCCTTTATATACTTACCCCTGAAGTTGATTCAACCGGTAATAGAACCCTTGAATCCTCATTAATTCCGAATGGTTCCCGGTTTCAATGATTTGTCCCCTGTTCAGCACAATAATTTTGTCTGCTTCCCGAGCTGTTGAAAGTCGGTGTGCCACAATAATTGACGTCCGGTTGGACATCAATTTGGTTAAAGCCTCCTGAATTTTAACCTCGGTTTCCGAATCGATATATG
>Ga0210064_1000742_pt1 | contig 15076 bp, 9 predicted proteins | sample Muzzi_CordC_D2_FD_185531 | JGI IMG/M metagenome (GOLD analysis project Ga0210064, IMG submission 185531) | Wetland microbial communities from San Francisco Bay, California, USA, that impact long-term carbon sequestration - Muzzi_CordC_D2 (SPAdes) | ecosystem: Environmental > Aquatic > Marine >...
CTGGCCGCAATACTGCTGATGCCGAGATCCTTATGGCCCGATAAACGCATTTTCACCGTGCCGGTTGGATCATATATGTAAACCGGTACCGGATTCAACGAGTGGGCGGTTTTGGGCTTCGGTTTTCCGGTTAGCTCGTCGAAGAGGACTTCACCGGACTTTTTATTGCGCTGAAACATGTCATCAGAATTTCCATGGTCGGCCGTAACGATAAGGATTGCGTTGGCTTTTTTTACGGCTTCGAGCAAACGGGCCAGACACAAATCGACCGTTTCAACTGCAATTTCCACCGCTTCTGATACGCCGGTATGGCCGACCATATCGCCGTTGGCATAATTTAGTCGGATGAATTTGTAGCCGCTGTTCTGAATGGCGTCAACCACCGCATCGGTTATCTCGGCGGCTTTCATCCAGGGGCGCTCTTCGTAGGGGATGATATCGGAGGGTACCTCAATATAGTCCTCTAAAGATTCGTCGAATTTACCGGAGCGATTACCGTTGAAAAAGTAAGTAACATGGCCGAATTTTTGGGTTTCACTGATGGCCAATTGTTTAATACCGGCTTTTGCCAGGTACTCCCCCATCGTGCGATTGATGCCCGGTGGATTGACTAAATACTTTTTGGGTATGAGCGCATCACCGTCATATTGCATCATGCCGGCGTATTTTACCTTCAGCCGCGGCCCGCGGGCAAATTTGTCGAAATCGTCATCTTCAAAGGCCCGACTCATCTCAATGGCTCTGTCCCCTCGGAAATTAAAAAAAATAACACTGTCGTTTTCAGTTATCGGTCCCAATGGGCTGCCGCTGCGGGATATGACAAACGGGGGCAGATCCTGATCGATCACCTTCGGATTTTCCTGACGCAGGATACCGATCGCTTCGTTGGCGCTTTCAAATGTTCGGCCTTCCCCCAAAACATGGGTTTTCCAACCCAGTTCGACCATTTTCCAGTTGGCCTGGTAGCGATCCATTGTTATTTTCATGCGCCCGCCGCCGGACGCAATTGCATAATCAATGTCGCTGTTTTCTTTTAACACTGCCAGAAAATTTTCAAGCCGGTTGACATATTCCAGGGCCGATGTGGGGGGAACATCCCTGCCGTCCAGCAAGATATGGACGCAGGCTTTTTTAACCCCTTCCTTCTTGGCCTCGGCCAACATCGCTTCCAGATGATCGATATGGCTGTGAACGTTGCCGTTGGAAAAAAGACCGATAAAATGAAGCCTGGACCCATGGGTTTTCACGTTGTCGATCAATTCTTTCCATACTGCTCCGTTAAACAGGGTGCCTTCTGCGATGGCATTATTTACCAGGCTGGCACCCTGCTCAAAAACCCGGCCGCACCCGATGGCATTGTGTCCGATTTCGCTGTTGCCCATGTCATCATCCGAAGGCATGCCCACCGCTTTTCCATGTGCCTTCAGGCTGGCGTTCAGGCTATGGGATAAAAGCCAATCCAATGTCGGTGTATTGGCCTTTCGCACAATATCCCCTTCTTCATATTTACCGATGCCGACCCCATCCAGGATGGCCAGAACCACTGGACCGTCGGGGCCGGTGAAGTTTTTGTTTTTTTTCAACACGTCCATGTTAAACTCCTTCAGTTATAGTATATAGCCCCGAAACAAAGATTCAGTTTTTTGAGTCTTCTTAGACAACCGGCTACTTGGTCTGTGCTCGATACTGCGCGATTTGCCTTGAAATCGCAATTAATTCACCTTTTTGATCCCAAATTTCGCCATCTTCTTCTAAAAACCCACAGGTGATAAAACGTGTTCGAAAAATGCATTTCAGCCAAGCGGTTGTCGGAATTTTACGAATATTTACTGACAATTCCTTTAACTCAAATAGTAATCCTGCAGGCACTTGTAATGAATCGGTTCGCTGTTTTTCGCTTTAAGGCCGCGCACAATGGCTTCGGCTGCCGACAGGGTGGTGATAAAGGGCACCTTGTTTATAATGGCGGTCCAGCCGATGGTGTACTCATCCGCCCGTGAGCGCTGCCCAAGGGGTGTATTAATGATCAGGTCGATATGACCGTTTTTGATATCGTCGACCACATTGGGCCGGCCTTCTCTAATTTTCAGGACGGTTTTGACCGGTATTCCGCGGGAGGCTATAAAATCGGCCGTGCCTTTGGTGGCCAACAGCTCGTAGCCGAATTTTTTCAATCCCTCAGCAATGGGAAGAACCCGGGCCTTATCGTTATCGTTGACACTTAAAAACACGGTGCCCGCCAGCGGGATGGTGACACCGGCGGCTTGAAACGCTTTAAAGACGGCTTCGCCGAATTTGGGCCCAATACCCATGACTTCTCCCGTCGACCGCATTTCAGGGCGCAAAAAAATATCCGTTTTGGAAAATCGGTCAAAGGGGAAGACGGATTCTTTGACGGCCACATACGGCAGTTGGTCCTTGAAACGGTAGTCGATTTGATCGAGTTTTTTGCCGGCCATGACCTCGACCGCCATCTTAGCAATCGGGATTCCCGTAGTTTTGCTGACAAACGGCACGGTTCGTGAGGCACGTGGGTTGACCTCCAGCACATACAGCGTGTCGAACATAATGGCAAACTGAATGTTAAGCAGGCCTTTGACTTTCAGTGCTTTGGCCAGCACGCGAGTATACTCTTTGATGTCTTCATGCTGATCGCGGCTTAACAGAAAAGGCGGCAACACGGCCATGCTGTCTCCCGAATGGACGCCCGCCTCTTCAATGTGCTGCATAATCCCGCAGATTTTTGTCCGCCGCCCGTCGGAAATCGCATCCACATCAAATTCATAGGCATCCTCCAAAAAGCGGTCCAGCAACACCGGGTGCTCCTCGGACGCCGTGACAGCGTTCAGCATGTAGTGTTTGAGCATCTCGATGTCATAGACAATCTCCATGGCACGTCCGCCGAGCACATAGGACGGCCGGACCACCAGCGGAAAGCCAATGCGTTTGCCGACTTCCAGGGCTTCTTCAACCGAGGTTGCCGTGCCGTACTGGGGATGGGGGATGTCGAGGGAATCCAGCAGGGCACCGAAACGGTCGCGGTCCTCAGCCAGGTCGATGGAATCCGGTGCGGTGCCCCAAATCGGCACGCCGGTTTTTTCCAACGCCAGCGCCAGTTTCAGCGGGGTCTGGCCGCCGAACTGAATAATGACGCCATCAGGTTTTTCAAGCTCGGCAACATTTAAGACATCTTCATAGGTCAGGGGTTCAAAATAAAGTTTGTCCGCCACATCATAATCGGTGCTGACGGTTTCAGGATTGCAATTGATCATGATGGCCTCGATACCCAGTGATTTCAAAGCCAGGACGCCGTGGACGCAGCAGTAGTCAAATTCAATGCCCTGGCCGATCCGGTTGGGGCCGCCGCCCAGAATGACTACCTTCTTTTTCTGCGAAGCGGTCGATTCATTTTCCCGGTCATAGGTGGAATAATAATACGGGGTAAATGATTCAAATTCGGCCGCACAGGTATCAACGATCTTAAAGGACGGCCGCACGCCGCTGGATTTTCGGAAGCTTCTGATTTCCGCTTCGCTGCGGCCGGTCAGCAGCGCCAGGTGCTTGTCGGAAAATCCCATGCGTTTGGCCTGGATCAGCTTTTCGGGGGTAATGGTATTGCGGCTTTTGTAGTCGGCGGCAATTTCGGTTTCAAACTCGGTGAGTTGATATAAATTTTCCAGAAACCAGATATCGATTCCCGAAACCTGTGAAATTTCATCCCGCGAAATCCCGTTTTTTAAGGCCTGCCAGATTTTTAAAATCCGATCCGGCGTGCCGTGTCGAAGATCATCCAGCAGGACTTCCCGCGACATTTGAGCATAGGCATCCGGATCGTTGGCGTGAAAACCCGACCAGCCGTTTTCAAGCGAGCGCAGGGTTTTGTTCAAGGCTTCTTTAAATGTGCGGCCGATGCCCATGGCCTCGCCGATGGATTTCATCTGCGAGGTCAGGCGCCGGTCTTCATCCGGAAACTTTTCAAAATCCCAGCGCGGAATTTTAACCACCACATAATCGAGGGCCGGCTCGAAAGACGCCGGCGTTTTGCGGGTGATGTCGTTTCGGATTTCATGCAGATGATAGCCAACGGCCAGTTTGGCGGCAATCTTGGCGATGGGAAAACCGGTGGCTTTCGAGGCCAGGGCGGAGCTGCGGGACACCCGGGGATTCATTTCGATCACCACCATCTCGCCGGATTTCGGATTCAACGCAAATTGAATGTTGGCGCCGCCGGTTTCGACGCCGACTTTGGCGACGATCTTTTTGGCGGCATCGCGCATGTTCTGGTATTCAACGTCGGTCAAGGTCTGGGCCGGCGCCACGGTGATGCTGTCACCGGTATGGATGCCCATGGGGTCAAAATTTTCAATGGAGCAGACAATCACGAAATTGTCGGCCGCATCCCGCATGACTTCAAGTTCATACTCTTTCCAGCCCAGCACCGACGCCTCAATTAATATCTCGCTGACGGGACTGGCGCTCAAGCCCCATTGGGCGGCTTTGCTGAATTCTTCCTTATTGTATACGACACTGCCGCCGATACCGCCCAGGGTAAAGGCCGGCCGAATAATAAGGGGAAAACCGATTTTACGTCCCAGTTCCTCGGCTTCTTCAACGGTTTTGACGCAGCCGCCCTCGGGCACATTCAATCCGATATCCCGCATGGCATTGCGGAACAGCTCACGGTCCTCGGCCAGCTTGATGGTTTCCAATCCGGCGCCGATCAATTCCACCCCGTATTCTTCCAGGGTGCCGTTTTGGGCCAGTTCAACCGCCAGATTTAAACTGGTTTGCCCGCCCAGGGTGGGCAGCAGGGCATCCGGGCGCTCTGCTTCGATGATGCGCGCCACCGCCTCGGCATTCAGGGGCTCGATATAAGTTCGGTCCGAAAATTCGGGATCCGTCATAATGGTTGCCGGATTGCTGTTAATCAGGATAACAATGAACCCCTCTTCCTTGAGCGCTTTACACGCCTGAGTACCCGAATAATCAAACTCACAGGCCTGACCGATTACAATCGGTCCGGAACCAATCACCAGAATTCTTTTGATGTCTTTGCGTTTAGGCATTGAACTGTTTCATTTCCTTGATAAAGTTTTCAAAAAGATACCGGCTGTCGCGGGGACCCGGGGCGGACTCCGGGTGGTATTGCACTGAATAAGCCGGCAGGCTCCGATGCCGGAAACCCTCGAGGGTACCGTCGTTCAGGTTGACATGGGTGACCTCGACCTCGCTTTGCGGCAGGCTCTCGGCATCGACAATGAAGCCATGATTTTGGGAGGTGATTTCCACCGCGCCGGTCGGCAGATGCTTGACCGGGTGATTGGCACCGTGGTGACCGAATTTTAATTTTGTCGTTTTAGCGCCCAGGGCTAATCCCAGGATTTGATGACCGAGACAGATGCCGAATATCGGTTTTTTGCCCAGCAGGCTCTTGACGGCTTTGACGGCGTAATCCACCGGCTCCGGGTCTCCGGGGCCGTTGGAGAGAAAAATGCCGTCAGGGTTCCAGGCGAGTATCTCATCGGCGGCGGTGTTGGCCGGAAATATCCGCAATTCACAACTATGCTCGTACAAGGCCCTTAAAATGGAGAATTTAACACCAAAATCATACACCGCAACTTTGAAATCAAGCGGCTGATCGGGTTTGCTTTCCCCGTCCATGGGCCAATCATAATTTTCGGCGGTGGTGACTTCTTTGGCAATATCCCGTCCAACCAGCTGCTTGCCGCTTTTGATCCTTTCCAAAAGAACCTCAAATGATTCATCGGAGGTCGTAATCATTCCCATCTGGGCCCCCTGATCCCTCAGATGACGGGTCAGCTGGCGGGTGTCGATATCACTGATTCCGACCACACCATAATATTTCAAATACTCATCCAGGGATTTGGTTGCCTGCCAGTGGCTGACCACCGGGCTGTATTCCCGCACGATAAAACCGGCAGCATATATGCGCCTGGATTCGAAGTCTTTGGCGTTGACCCCATAGTTGCCGATCTGGGGATAAGTCATGGTCACCAGCTGAAAATGATATGATGGATCCGTTAAAATCTCCTGGTAGCCCATCATGGCGGTGTTAAACACCACTTCGCCGACGCTGGTGCCCATTGCCCCCAGGGAAAGTCCTTCAAAGAGGGTCCCGTCCGATAAAATTAAGCGTGCTTTCATTGTTTAAGTACCTATAAATTGACTAAAATTGAAAAATGCCTAAAATGACTAAAATTAAGGATGATGATCATTTTACGGTTTCAGGTGCCAGGTGTCCGAAGGCAGAAAAAGCTCAAGTTATTTGTTATCAGTTATTTGTTATTAGCTATTGGTTTCGGGTGTCCCCCCTTCGCCTTCCAGGCTGCGGAGGGCAGGCAGGATTCAGTTAAAAAGGACTAAATCCCATTCGTACCTTTGAGCTTTCAGCTTTGAGCCTTTGACTTTTCGCCTTTAATCTTTTACCTTTAACCTATGAGCTGCGAGCTATCAGCTATGAGCTTTTATCATCCAGCATCTCATTATACTCAATCAACCTAATCAACTTATTCAACCAAATCAACCCCCCATCAGTCTCTTTTGAACTTGCTATAGTCCGGCTTGCGGTAGCGGCTTTCTTCGCCGCCATCAATCGCTAATAGGGATTCAACCTTCAGCGGCAGACCGAAAAGCTGGATGAAACCGTGGGCATCCTGCTGATTGTAGACATCTTCTTCGCCGAAGGAGGCGTAGTCCTCCCGGTACAGACTGAAAGGACTCCGGCGTCCGGCGATAATGATATTACCTTTATACAGCTTCAGCCGCACGCTGCCGCTGACGCTTTGCTGGGTGACTTTAACAAACGCGTCCAGCGCTTCGCGCAACTGCATAAACCACATGCCGTTGTAAACCAGTTCGGCATATTTGACAGCCACAAAATCCTTGTAGTGCATCGTATATTTGTCGAGGCAGATGCTTTCAAGCGCCTGATGGGCTCGGAAAATAACCGTACCGGCCGGCGTCTCATATACCCCCCGGCTTTTCATCCCGACCAGCCGGTTTTCGACAATATCCACGCGCCCGACGCCATGCGCACCTGCAATTTTGTTTAAACGGGTGAACAATTCCACAGCGGTCAGTTTTTCGCCATTCAGACTGACCGGATTGCCCTGGTCAAAGCCGATTTCAACGTATTCGGGTTGATCCGGCGCGGTCTCGGGACTGACCGATAGCTGAAACATCGAATCTTCCGGTTCGTTCCAGGGGTCTTCCAACATGCCGCCTTCGTGTGAAAGGTGCATGATGTTGCGGTCACGGCTGTAAATATCTTTTTCGGTCTGGGCCAGGGGGATGTTGTATTTATTGGCATACTGGATCGCATCCTCCCGGCTGCGGATATCCCATTCGCGCCATGGTGCAATGACTTTGAGCTTCGGATTGAGCGCCATCACGGTGAGCTCAAAGCGGACCTGGTCGTTGCCTTTGCCGGTGCAGCCATGGGCGATGGCATCCGCACCCTCATCTTCAGCGATTTCAACCATCCGTTTGGCAATCAAGGGGCGGGCGATGGAGGTACCCAACAGGTACTCGCGCTCATAAACGGCCCCGGCCTGCATCGTCGGAAACACATAGCTATTTAAGAATTCTTCCCGCAGATCAGCGACTATTAATTTGCTGGCGCCGGATGCCAGGGCTTTTTCCTCCAGGCCATTGAGCTCCTCCTCCTGCCCCACGTCGGCCGTAAAGCAGATTACCTCACAGTTGCCGTAATTGTTCTTGAGCCAGGGTACGATTACGGAGGTATCCAGCCCTCCGCTGTAAGCCAGCACTACTTTTTGAACATCGCCATCCGCCATTTTCTGCTCCTTTCCAAAAAAAAAAGCCCCGGCCATTGCCGGGGCTTTTTATGTTGTCCATTCAGGTATTTTCAGATTCATGTCCAACACAATAAACACCCGGCCCTTGATCGTCCGGGGCGACGACGGTAACGGATACGGGTGTTGTTTAAAGATTGAATCATGAATTTAAGTTTTTCGCTTGATTATTGGGCGGAATATGACAAAAATTAAACAGGCTGTCAAGCAGGAAATTTGTTGTTGTTTGAATATATTTTGGATGCTACTGAATGAAGACCAAAGGACAAAGGTCAACGGAAAAAGGATAAATTTTTACCCCGATTCAACGAATTATCACATCAGGAGACAAACGTGGATTACATGCAAACTGCACAGTTGAACTTAGCGCCTTATATAATAGAATTTGGTGCCGGCCAGCCCAGTCCGGGTTTGTTGCCTTTGAAGCTGTTGCGCGAGGCCGCCGAGAACAGATTGAGCAATGACGATGCCTCGTACCTGGCATATGGCGCCGAGCAGGGGGACGGGTATTTTCGCAGCGTGCTTGCTAATTTTCTCACCGAAAAATACGAGATGCCGGTTGATTCGGGTCACCTGTTTGTTACAGCGGGTGCATCCCAGGGGCTGGATCTGATTTGCACGCTCTTCAGCCGGCCGGGTGACACTATTTTCGTGGAAGAGCCGAGTTATTTTCTGGCCCTGCGCATCTTTGCCGATCACGGCTTGAATATCGTCAGCCTGCCGATGGATGACCAGGGTATACTCATCGAGGCACTCGAGCATAAGCTGTCCCGGCACACAACCGCATTTCTTTACACAATCCCCACCTTTCACAATCCATCCAGCATTACGCTGTCGGCAGAGCGGCGCGAGCGGCTGGTGCAGTTGAGCCGGCAACATAATTTAATGCTCGTTGCCGATGAGGTTTACCATTTACTGGCCTATAACTTTATTCCTCCACCACCTCTGGCAACTCATATTGAGAACAGCCCGGTTATTTCACTGGGTTCATTTTCCAAAATAATGGCACCGGGCCTGCGTTTGGGATGGATTCAAACCGGAGCCAAACTAATGAATCGCTTAGCCGGTTGTGGCCTGGTCGACAGTGGCGGCGGACTGAATCCCTTGACTTCGGGCGTGATGCGCAGCGCCATCGAACTTGGGCTGTTGGAAAAACAGCTGACAAATCTTAAATCCGTCTATCACAGGCGTAAAATTGCCCTGTGTAACGCGTTGCGGGAATTGCTGCCGGCTTCGATACGCTTTATTGAACCTGACGGGGGATTTTTTATCTGGCTGGAATTTGCCGACAACGTCGACACGGAAAAATTGCTGGTCGCTGCCCGGCGGCGTAATGTCGGTTTCCTGCCGGGATTCAAATTTTCCGGCAACCGAGGTTTAAAAAATTATTTGCGTTTAAGTTTTGCTTATTATGATGTGCCGGAATTGGCAGAAGGCGCAAGACGGCTGGGGATGGTTATCAAGGAATCTGAAAAATGACGATTGTCGAATGAAGAATTAAGGAATACTTTTGGTTTTAAATTGAATAACCGAGACAGAAAAAATGCAGGGTGCAAAGCGCAAGGCTAAAAGCTGAAAGCTCAAAGGCAAGAATAGGATAGTATCCTTCAATCTGAAACTTCCGACTTCCGAATTCCAGAGTTAGTACGATTCAATAAGCTTTTTCATAACCTCAAACACCCTGACCAGGCTTTTCAAACTTACCCATTCATCTATGGCGTGGGCGCCGTGACCGATGGGGCCAAAGAGCACAGAAGGTATGCCCGCCCGGGCACCCAGGGCAGAATCTGCCCAGAATGACAGTCCTACCATTTTGGAATCGGGTGAAGCTTTTTGTAAACATTTTAATATCTTAACGTCATCCGCGACCCTGTGCGGCAGTCGCACAAAAAGCTCACGTGCTTTTACTTCGTGATGGCCGCGATGATCCTTGGCGGCCTGAACTATCCGCTTCAGTTCCAGCTCTAAACTCTGGCGGGATTCTCCCGGGAGGGTACGCCTTTCCCATTTCAAACATGAATGGCTGGGAATAACACTTAATTCGGTGCCGCCTTCGATAATACTGCTGTGCAGGCTGGCATACCCCAAAAAAGGGTCGGGCTCACGCTCGAGCAGTTCAGTCTGGATCTTGCCAAGCTCATTCAGCACGGACCGCAATGGCAGGATGGCATCAATGCCTTGCTCGGGTCGGCTGCCGTGGGCGGCTTTCCCAATCACCTCGAGCTCATACCAGTTAAATCCTTTATGACTGACACCGATCTGCTCTTCGGTGGGTTCCAAAAATATTGCTCCGGACGGGCGCGGTGAGATATCTATAAGCCATTGGTTAACCAGATACTCCATTCCCGCACTCAGATCCTCTTCATCGGCTACAAAGGTAAACAGTATGTCCAGAGGAGGTGGACGCTTGACAAAATAATCGGCCAGCAGCAGCATGACGGCAACACTGCCTTTCATGTCGTAGGTCCCGCGGCCGTAGAGTTTATCGTCATCCTGTCTTAGCTTGAAAGGATCAAGCATGCCGTCGACACCGACGGTATCAAGATGACTGTTCAACAAAAGGGAGTCTTTTCTGTCGCTACCCGGTATAACGGCAACCACGTTGGCTCTGCCGGGTGCCGGGACCTGAATTTCGGCTTCGACGTTCAGATTCTGCAGATAGTTCAGGATAAATTCTGCCAATTCTTCTTCACCGGGACCGTTTAAAAGGGTCGAATTAATAGAACTTATCTCAACCAGCCGGCTTAAAACGGATTTGAGTTGTTTTTCCAATTAAAGTCGTCTCCAGAGAGGGTAATATTCTTGCACTTACTTTTTGCAGGAGGATATTATATAGAGATGGGGATGATGTCAATCGTTGAGGACAAATGCCAGGAGACAGAAGTCAGACGACAGAAGACAGATTTCGGAAGTTGGAATTCGGAATGCGCAAGTCGGAAGTGGGAAGGAAAGGCGCAAAGGGCATAGGGCAGAGCGCATAGTGAAAAGCCAGTGGACAGAGTTTGGAATTGGGGATAATTCAAATGCGGATTTTAGGTTTCTGATTGAGGAGCGCAAAAACATAGAGCAGGGGAATCACTAGGCTGAGTCGGGATTTAAAATTCGAAAATCATAAGGGATTATTGACATGCCTTTAAAAATTGACGAACTAACCGTCCACTCTGATCTAAGAGGGGTGGTATTTGAACCAATGGAAATGAAAATGATTGCAGAACAGCGCAACACGCATGTCGTCATCAGCCAGCCTGGGGTTGTGCGCGGCAACCATTACCACCTGAAGGGTACCGAAACAATAGCCGTTATGGGACCGGCCCTGGTTCGGTTCAGGGAAGACGGGAGATTGCGCGGCGTCGAGGTCGCCGCAAAAAAGGTATACCGATTCACCTTCCCCCCCAATGTGCCCCACGCCATTAAAAATACCGGGAATCAGCCAAATACAATGGTTGCGTTTAACACCCTGGAGCACGATCCGGAAAATCCGGACACGGTTCCGGATATTCTGATAACTAATTGAAAAACATTTATTAAGTTTTGCCGATAATTACCGATACTATATCTGACAGGAAAAGTCGGAAAATAAAACGCCTTTTATAAAGAAATATCAGATACTGGATTCAAATATTTTCTTATAAGATCAGTTGGTTAGAGAGCCCATGAAACCATTCGATATCAATTATCGCTCAGCTGAAAAATTTTTTCAGGATTACCTTCAGCTAAAAGCAGGCAGACTTTTTGTGCCGGCCGACGAACCCTTGCCGGTAAAAACTCAGTTAGCCCTCAATGTTTCCGTACCCAGGATTGACTATTCTTTTCAACTAAATGGAATAGTAATGAAAATCCGCAGTGGGGAAACCGCGGAGAAATTGGAAAAACCGCCGGGTATGCTTGTGCTTTTCCAGGAAGATCTGAAGGAATTTTTTAAAAACTTGGATCAGAAGCTGCTGGTTGATGAAAAATATCAATTTCTCCTGGCGCTTTGTGAAACGATTAATGATGCAGATTGTATCATGGGAGAAAGCATTGATGAGGCTCCGGTCGCGGTCGATGAAACCTCAGCCGATATTTCAACGAACCCCGGTGATCAGGAGGCCGGCGCTGGAGTCGGCGAAGATTCATCTCTGAAACCACAGTTGAAGTCTGAAGTGCCGGCGATATCAACTGAAGATGCCCATCAGACGGCTTCCGCCAATCAAATACCGGTCGATACCCGGGGGGAGCAAACTGTTGCCGAAGTATCGCCGGAAAAAGGCGCCTCGGACACCAGCAACACCTCCGGCGAGGATGAATCCGAATTAAGTTTTGACTGGCTGCGTGAAGCAGTTGCCCAGGAAGAGGCGGTCATTGAGGAAGAGCCACCGCCTGTGATCGAAGCACCGCCACAACAGGATAAAAAAAATCTGACCTCTGAGGAGCGCGATCGGATCAAGCCGTCCGCAGATTTCATCATGGACCTTACCAAGGCCATGTTGCGCTCCGGTTACTATTCTCCGGAGCACCCTGGATCCCAGAAAGCCAAACAAGGCCTTTATTCCAATTTCTTGAAAAGCCTGGGCAAATCCCAGGAAATAATGGTCACCAACCTGGAGACTCCTAAAAAGAAGGACATTCTGATCACAGGTATTCTGGATGAACCGGTCAGCGTGCGCACCCTGGTGGGAACCGGGATGGCAGAGTTGTTTGTTCCCAAGTTGACGGAGTTTTTCAACCGCAAGGGACTGATCAGTTTTGCCATAAAAAAGCAAATCACGCCTTCCCATTTCGAATGTTACATCGACATTATGAGCGACCCCAAGGCTGATCACGGCACGAATAGTAAAATGGGAGAAGTGCTGTCCAGGGCTCTGGCGCGAAATGGCATCAAGGAAATTTCAACAGTTTTCATGGACGATATCATCGTTCTGGAGAAGAATCTGCCTTGGCGCGTTGAGATGGCCATCCAGCGTCTGACAAAAGACCTGAAGATCATCCCGATGTTCAAAGAAAAATCGGATGAGGCCATTCTCAATCTAAAGGTCAAGATCATCCGTGACATCATCCGGCCCTTGAAATATGGCGAATATCTCAAAGAACTTCTCGTAAATTGTTATATCATTGCCCAGCATGTGGAAAATATTGAGGCCGAAGACATCGAAGAAATCATCATCGGCGGTATACCGGTACATTTAATGCTGCCCACGGCACAGCATGTATTCGAGGAGCTTAAGGGGCTCAAGGAGTTGAGATCCAAAGAATCTACCCGCGGGGCACTTCAACGGCGGCATGATGGGGTCAAACGCATTATCAAATCCCTGTCGCGCAGGATGATACATCACAAAGTTAAAGGCGCACAAAAATTTCTTGAAGAGCTGCATAACAGCAATGTACTGGCTTTTAGCGAACTTCCCCCGGATGTCCAATACCTGGTTAATACTATGAAAATGGTGCGCGATATAAAATCGCGCACCAGTGTTTACATCGGCTGGGTTTTCAAACGGCTGAAACCCAACGATGCCGTCGTGATGCTTAAATGCTTCCGCCGGGTGATATCGGTTATTGTCGAAGAAAAATATTGGGATATTGGGTTCAAGCTTACCCTGGCGGTTAACATGGTGAAAAAAGAAACCGATCTTTATTCACCCAAAAATAATCTGCCATCGAATCCGTTCTATTTTGTTTTCAAAGATGTATCCGACATGCTCGCCGATGCGTATCTATGCGAGCCGACCGCCTCACGTTTGAAAATTGATCAGATCGTGCGCAGGTTAGGCAGCAAGGGAGTTGATATTTTAAGCCGGGTCCTGACGAAAAGCGAGGATTCGGAAGTCCGCACGGATGCGATGGAAACCATTATAAGTATGGGGGAAGTCGCTCGACACTGGGGTTTGAAAATTCTTGAAAAAAAGAATCCGGATGTCGGCGCGGTCAAAAACGCTTTGGCGATTCTGCGTGAGGTTGGCAAAGCAAAGAAAGATACCGACATCGTCAAAAAATTTATCGGTCATGCCGATCCGCGCGTTCAGGAAGAACTACTACATACACTGATGAGTTTCGACGCACAGGATCTTGAATCTTTTATTATTAAGGCTTTGAACGAGTCCGATGATAAACTGCGATGGCGTGCGGTTACAGCGCTGGGTAAATTGCGCCGGCTATCCGAAGGCGCCATCGTCCATATCTTACAGATCATTACATCCGATCCTCCGGAGGATGAAGAGGAGACAGCCCAGCACAGCCGTAAGATCGCCCAACTCATTCAAGCGCTGGGCACCGCCAATAACTTTCCGGCCCTGGATCGGCTTGAGGACGCTATTATCAAAGCGGCCCAAAAATCGGCTGACTCAGGCAAAGGGCTCATTACCCGGCTCAAATTGAGTAACCCCAAGACCGATCAAACAACCATTCTCGTTGCCGCTTTCGCTACCCTTGGAAAAATCGGATCTGCAAAATCCGGCGAATATATGGCGAAATTTACCAAAGGCAAATCAGCGATTGCGGTCGAAGCCCAAAAAGCATTAACCATGATAGCGTCGCGCCAGGTGAAAAACCCGGCGGCTCAAGCCGCAGTTTGATCTCCAATACCCTACTTCAAATAATACCTGAATATTAGCGCAACCATCATCGCTGCAATTCAATTGCAGCAACTTGATCTCAAATTTCTATGAAGGCTATTTGCATGCAAAATTCAGGTCATAATCCCCTTTTAATTCTTATTATATGCGGCTGGTGAGGGACCGCAATTGGTACACATTTTCGGTCCCGCCGCTGCCGGGATGCCGCCGGTAAAGTCGTATGACACCCCCACTGAAAAGTTTGACATCAGTTTTTTCACTTTACCCTGGCAGATCGGGCAATTTACCTTTGAGCTTTGGCCGGACACGAGGCGATCAAATTTGTAGTTGCATTTTTCACAGTTGTATTCATAAATCGGCATGATTTTTCTCCTAATATTGTTTTCACATATCTCCGCTTTTGGCGGGAAAACTCAAACTGCCCGTGCCGGGGGTCGAGGCTGACTGCCCGCCAGGGGCGCTATCGGTTCAAATTATATATAAAATGTAGGATCTTATCGCCCGCTTGCAAGGGGGCGATCATCTGTAATTTATTTTATCACGGTTACGCTTGCTCTTCCGGCCGTTTTATAAACGGTCCGACAGCCCCGCCTCTGATCAACCAGATCAACATCGCCAGGAAAATCAACAGCAAAATGGTGATCAGACCGAGGCCCTGCATGACATAACTTTGGACACTCTCGGCCGCTTTCC
>Ga0210064_1000743_pt1 | contig 15060 bp, 14 predicted proteins | sample Muzzi_CordC_D2_FD_185531 | JGI IMG/M metagenome (GOLD analysis project Ga0210064, IMG submission 185531) | Wetland microbial communities from San Francisco Bay, California, USA, that impact long-term carbon sequestration - Muzzi_CordC_D2 (SPAdes) | ecosystem: Environmental > Aquatic > Marine >...
TATGCCGAGGCCTATTGCCGCATCTCCAGCTATTTACAGACCATGGCAAATCAGGGATACAATCCGCTAGTCGCTATTCAGTTGGCGCTTTCTGGTCAGCTTTATGCTGATACGGGTGAGTAGTTACTGTAAATAATTGATCTGATAAACTCATCAAATTCACGTTGAGCAGTAATATTCCGATCCGGTATATCCATCATTTGCATTGTATACATCACCGGGGCGCGAACAGAGCACAAGCTTCTGTTTCTTACAGGCACAGCAGGTTGCATTCTCCTCTCATAAAAAAAGCGGGAGAAATACTCGACTGACTCGCACCCGGATATCCTGCCAGCACGGTAATTACCTTCCCGTTCGTAACCCAGAAACAGGCTGGACTGATAGTCCTGAATCATCGGTATCACAGACAGTAATGATTCACCCGCCTCCAGCCCGTTCTTTTCAACATAAACCACGATGGACGGCCCCGGCATGTCATCTAACGGGAATTTTGTTATTGAAACTATCGGCAAGACCCAGTCACGCATTTCCTCATTGAGGACTTCGCTATGGCTTGCCAGGGAGTATTCATCACGCAAGGCTTTAAAGGTTTTTACAGAAACGTAATGCCACCCGTGAGGCTTCTTGAAAGAAAGTCCCAATCTTTGGTTAATGTACAGGTCTTCATCAATTATTACTGCCTGGAGTGGATTGACTGCAGCAGAGACCGCGGCTGCTGCAGCCATCTTCAGGAATTCCCGTCGACTGACGCCCATCTCTTGTATTGATTTTCGATCATCTGACAACATTATTAATAAGCCGCGCTGCTTTTTAGCATCGGCTTCATTTATTTGCTAGCATTCCGAATCCTGCAATTCAGGATAAATTCTTCCTGGAATTGTGATTATGGGTTCTGCTAATACCGGAGAGGCACGGTAACACCTTGTCATCCATAGAACAGCCATGACAGCACATGGCCATCTGCCCCTTTTTTTCCAATGCCGGAACCGACACAAAGCAGACATTGCGGGCCAGGCACCGATGGCCGATAAAGATCGAAAGGCATTCGGAAGCGACGCCTACATCACTTGAGAAAGATAAGAACCCAATCTCATATCGGCAGTGAGGATATGCTCAGTTAACCAACGTTCCAGAAACTCGATATCTTCATCCGCCACAGGCTTGTCCGCCTGAAGGATTTCCTGCTGCAGCTTCTTGGCGCTTTTAATTAATTCCTGGTGATCCGCCTTGTGTTCTTCAATTTCCTCATAACCGTACTTCAGCATCAACCGCTCCTCATGACTGAAGTGCCAGACCGTACAATTGATCAGCTCCTCCAAAACCGCCGCTAGATAAACCGGAGATTCACCTTCCGTTACAGAATGATTGAGAATGTTAAAAATATTCACCAGTTTACGGTGATCTTCATCGATCTCATCGACTTCGACACTTAATATGTCACCCCAAACTATATCTTTCACAAGACTTCTCCTGTTTGGAAAAACAAACCCCGAGAGGGATTGAATAATATACTTTCCGTTATTCACCCGAATGACGATGCAGTCAATACAGTATGACACGTATTGTCTTTGGGTTTAGTTTATTGGCCATCGCAGCAGGGACCCCGGTTACCCTGCGCCGCCTGCACAGATCAGATCCCGGTAGCCCATGGATTTGATTGGATAACCGTCCCGTGCACACCATCATAGCGAAGCAATTTTGCAACGATTTTCGCGTGCCGCCCCTGACCCGAGCCGGGCACTAACCGGTAAGGAAAGGGGTCGGTGACAAATCTGAATCATTCTTATTTGTCACCGACCCCTTTTCCATTTTTAGATGATTGCTACATACGATACTTCCTTCGAAGCTGAATGAACTCCTTGAACACGCTTTCAACCTCACTTGCGATTCGCTCCAACTGCTCAAGACTCATTGTTTCATTCGCCTGTGAGCCAAGTTTCTCCTTCATCCAGGGTGGCGCCGACACACCCACCGGCTCCTCGTGGCGCAATGGCAGAAACTCCCAATTACCGTGAACATAACGATTCCGAATTTCTCGAACATTAGCGGCTTTTTCGTACCACTCCGAAAGCTCTTCATGGGCTTCCTTTTCGACTTTTATCTCGGTAGCCTCCAGTAGCTATTTCAAGCGCTCAATTCTTTTTTCCGAGGTCATTTTGGCCAGTGCCGTGTATGCCTTCGTTGGTTCTGACGGATGCGAAAGGTGCGATATGCAAAGACCGACATTGGTATCAAGATAGTTAAAGCTTTGAATTAGTCGGACTAGCGCTTTTTCAAAACGAGCAGTTGGATCGAACGTTGCTTCAACCATATCAATGACTCTCACTGGCGCCTTTCATCATCTAACGTTTGAGTCGAGCCGCGCGGTCTATATACTCTCCGTGAAGCGCCACAAAATTATCCCGCGTCGGCTCGGACGATTTGTTAGCGGTCAATTCTCTCCTGCCAATAACCAGGGCGTCGACGATGGTGTGCAACCGCAATTACCCATACCCGTTCTGACTCTATGCTATAGATTAAGGAATACGGGAATCTGGCTAGGATTATTCGACGCAATTCCTCTCCGACACTCTGACCAATGTTCGGTTGGTCGCACAACACATCAACGATACGCTCTAACTCTGCAATGAATCGATCGCCAATACCAGGCAATTCGCCCTCATAATATGCAGTGGTTTCAACTATTTCTTAAGATGCTGTCGGATGGAATCCTGCCTTCATCTCTTGAGCCGATCCCTAGCCTGCGCAAAAACCTCTTCGGCCGGGATCAATTCAGCTGCTCCACCTTTCAACTCCCTATACCTTCGCTCAGCCTCCTCTATCCATGCTTTTTCGACATCTTCATCCATAGATCCATCTAGATCTGCTATTAAATCTCGAAGAAGATGCATTCGATCATCGGCACTCAATGAGCGTATTTCATTTTCAATATCTTCTATCGTCTTCGCCATAATTCTTCTCCAAACTGATACTGATTAAATTTTACTCTTATGCGTCTATGACCGCTAACGACCGTAACCTCAGTAGCGCACGCAAAGCGTGCGTCTACTGGAGTGAGTTGTTCTATGGCACTGCTCCGACACGTCACGCTAGGTATGGAGGGTCGAGAGGCAATGGTGAAAGATATTGGAGAGCGAAGAACGAAAGCACAGTCGCCTCCAAGCGAGTCTTGAGACGCTGTGCTTTCGTTCTTCGCTTTTTATCATATTTTTTGAACCTTGCATGTCGGACTTCCAGGGCAAGATTTATAAAATATTTGGGTCTATGTCCATAGAACGTTCGACCTCAGTAGCGCGTGCAAAGCACGCGTCTACTGCAGGGAGTTGTTCTATGGCAAGTCTCTGCTGTAACCCGCTTGCCATGGAAGGACGAGAATCGGCGGTGAAATATATTGGAAGCGAAGTACAAAAGCGCTGTCGTTTCCAAGCGAGTCTTGTAACGCTGCGCTTTTGTTCTTCGCTTTTTATCATATTTTTTGAACCCCGGGCATCGGCTTTCCAGGGAAAGCCGTATCAGATTATTCTGATTTGTCCATGGAACAGTCAGTAGATTTAATTGGCAGTATTGTCATCAATTTCCAATACTATATTTATAATTGGCAGGTATAGAAACCTTGTTGGCACATCTGCCTACTAAAAAGGGATTTCCGGGTCAATAATTCGCTGCTCCAGCCCCAGTTCGATGACTTTCCGGCATTCAAGGTGCCATGCCTTCTTGTCCGGGTTCCAGTAACCGCCAGCCAGCTTGACCTGTTCCCGAAGTTCCATTTCGCCATAACCGATTTTGAAGTACACACGACTGTCGGCAGGGACGAGGGTGTCCGGAATCCAGTCCTTCTCGTCAATGATGAGTTCTACGGTTTTATAACGTTCCCGTCGATGCTTGTCATAGCGGTAACGGACACACACCAGTTGCTCGCCATATTGCTTCAGCAGTGTCTTGGTCCCGTTCTCGCCGGGGCGTAATTTCGATTTGACTTCCATGTCATCTCCTTGTCGAACTTCTCCTGGTTCGGATATACGTAGAAACCCTTACGTCGTTCCCCTGGCTTCACAGCCTGTCGAGCACTTCCTCCGAACAATACAGGACAGACCACGGTTTCCGGATGCATCGTGGCAAGCTGTCAGAGACCGGGACTTGCATACCCGGACACATTGCAACGAGCAGGGCGGCGCCTAGAACCACCCCTTGCGCTTGAAATACAGATACGGACTGATCCCCGCGACAACCATGAGCCCGAGCGCAATGGGGTATCCCCACGGCCAGTTGAGTTCCGGCATGAGCCTGAAATTCATACCGTAGATGGCGGCAATCAGGGTGGGTGGCAGAAAGACCAGGGCAACAATCGAGAATATCTTCATGATCTGGCTCTGCTCGATGTTGAGAAAACCCTGGGCGGTGTTGAGCAGGAAATCGGCCTTCTCAGAGAGAAAGGTATTGTGGGGCAGCAGGGTTTCGATATCGCCCAGCATCTCGCTTATCCATTCGCGCTGTTCCGGCAGGACACTGCGCTGCCGGAACAGGAACTTGAGGTCGCGCTGACCGTCCATCAGGCACAGCCTGACCTTGCCGACAAGATCCTCCTGCTCGGCAAGACCATCGATGGCATCTTCCAGGTCCTCTGCGTCGCGCCCCAGCACCAGGCGGCTGATATCCTCCAGCGTCCGGTAGGCCTGCTCCATCTCGTCAGCGAGCGCATCCACCTTGATTTCCAGCAGCAACAGCAGCAAGGCAAACGCGTCCTCAAGATCGAGGGTGCCGCGCTGGTTTCGCATGCGCAGCAGGCGGGCGTGGGGTATTTCCCGGGAACTCAGCGAGACCAGCCGTTTCCCGTCGTAGACGAAAGACACGTTGGTGTTGCGCGGCTGCTCCTCCAGCTGGTGGAAGAACAGGCAGTTGACCTGCAGTCCGTTCGCATAGGTCACGTGATGGGCGCTGGCCTCCAGTTCATCGACGTCTTCGGTGTCGAGCAGGGGAAGTCCAAAGACGGAGGCCACCGCCGCGCGTTCCGCATCATTCGGATCTACCAGGTCGAGCCAGCGGGACCGCTGCAGCCAGTCCGCACCCGCTTCCGGATGCAGCTGCACAAGCCGCCCGTTATCGATGGCATAGGCCGTTAACATTGTCGCATCCTCCGGTGCGTGCCACCCTCACAAGCCGCGACGATGCGGGGCTGGAAACCGGTTTCACGCAACAGGCCTGGTGTTTCACGGCTGCCGGCAACGACCTCGGGCATGAAAGGTGAAACAGGTCCGGCAAGGCTGACAATTACTGCTTCCTGCCAATCAGTTCGATCGGGTAGCCGTCAGGGTCCTCGATAAAGGCGATGATGGTGGTGCCGGCGTTCATGGGGCCGGCATCGCGGATCACCTTGCCGCCACGGTTGCGCAGTTCCTCCACCGCCTCGTAGACGTCATCAACCTCGATTGCAATGTGGCCGTAACCCGTTCCCAGGTCGTAGTGGTCGGTATCCCAGTTGTAGGTAAGTTCGATGACCGTGTTGTCGGACTCGTCGCCGTAGCCGACGAAGGCCAGGGTAAACTTGCCGTCCGGGTAGTCCTTCTGGCGCAGCAGGCGCATACCGAGAACACCGGTATAGAAATCGATGGAGCGTTGCAGGTTGCCAACGCGCAGCATGGTATGGAGCAATCTCATGGTCTTCACCACCTCCGGCATTCAGGTCGGTTGACGCGCCGGCTGTCGCCGGGTGCGGGAATTATGCTAGGCAGGTTTCGCGGCTCTCCGTGAAAAATGACGCCGAGGCTTCCAGGTCGACAAACCGGTCCTGGTAATCCTGCATTTCCTGCATCAGGGACTTGCGCTCCTCACTGTTGTAGAGCTCGTCGAAATTTGCGGCATCGTGCCACCAGTACTCGATGATGCCATCGAACGGCTCGCCCAGGCCGCGTTCCTGCATCAGCAGGGTATTGGCCTCAACGCTCAGGGTCAGGTTCTTTGCACAGCGTTCCGCCCCGGTGAGTTCTACGATACGCCCGATCAGTTCATCGAACGCCGCCTCCGTCCAGTACCTGCGGAAATCTTCCGCCGATACGTCATCGCGCCTTTTCAGGCAGGTAATCAGTCTGATCATGCAAGCCCCCGTGTGCTGTGTTTCCCTGTTCAACCGACCGCTTGCCGGCAACCCTTCGCGTTTTCTGCTGCGCCGTGCCGGCGGCGCGGGCGCTTACTTCCTGCGCCGGTCGAGATTTTTCTGGCGTGCGGCAATCCGCATACGCAGCGCATTCAGGCGAATAAAGCCCTCGGCATCCTTCTGATTGTACGCACCGGCATCGTCCTCGAAGGTGGCGATACGCCCGTCGAACAGGCTATCCGTCTCGGAGCGGCGGCCGGCCATGATGACGTTGCCCTTGTAGAGCTTCAGGCGCACCGTACCGTTGACGTGTTCCTGCGAGGCATCGATCAACTCCTGCAGCAGGCGCCGCTCCGGACTCCACCAGTAGCCGTTGTAGACCAGCGAGGCATAACGCGGCATCAGATCGTCCTTCAGGTGGGCAGCTTCGCGGTCCAGGGTCAGCGACTCGATGGCGCGATGCGCCTTCAGCAGGATGGTGCCGGCCGGTGTTTCATAACAGCCGCGTGATTTCATGCCGACGTAGCGATTCTCGACGATGTCGGTGCGGCCGATGCCGATGGCACCGCCCAGCCTGTTCAGCGTCTCCATGATCATGCCGGGGCTGGTCGACTTGCCGTTGATGGCCACGGCGTCGCCACGCTCGAAGGTGATCTCGACATAGGACGGTTCGTCCGGCGCCTTCTCGGGAGACACCGTCCACAGCCACATATCCTCTTCCGGCTCGGCCCAGGGGTCTTCCAGGATGCCGCCCTCGTAGGAAATGTGCAGGGAGTTGGCATCCATGGAATAAGGCGACTTTTTTCCCTGCTTCTGCTCCACCGGGATGCCGTGCTTTTCGGCATAGGCCATCAGGGTCTCGCGCGAGGTCAGGTCCCATTCGCGCCACGGCGCAATGATTCTGATATCCGGGTTCAGTGCATAGGCCCCAAGTTCGAAGCGCACCTGGTCGTTGCCCTTGCCGGTCGCGCCATGCGCGATGGCATCGGCACCGGTCTCCCGCGCAATTTCCACCAGCCGCTTCGCGATCAGCGGCCGCGCAATGGAGGTACCGAGGAGGTATTCGCCCTCGTAGATCGTGTTGGCACGAAACATCGGGAACACGTAGTCGCGCGCGAATTCCTCCTTGAGCGTCTCGATATAGATCTCCTTGACGCCCATGGCCTGTGCCTTGGCACGCGCCGGCTCGATTTCCCCACCCTGGCCTATGTCGGCGGTGAAGGTCACCACCTCGCAGTCGTACACCTCCTCGAGCCACTTGAGAATAACGGAGGTATCGAGACCGCCGGAATATGCCAGTACGACCTTTTTGATATCGGACATGATTACGCCTTCGTGGTTTTGCGGCTGCGACGCAGACGCGACAGCAGTCGCCTCGCCATATCGCCGAACAGCTCGGTTTGGGTTGGATGCGGGTGTATGGCCTCGCCCACCTGCTCCAGGGTCATGTTCCCGGACACCATCATCACGGCCTCGCCGATCAGGGTGTCCGCATGGTCGGCGAGAAAATGCACACCGACGATGCGGTGGGTGGCCTTGTCGGCCACGATCTTGATCATCCCGTGGGTCTCGTTGTTGATCATCGCCTTGGCATCGATGTTCATCGGCACCTTGACCTCGACCGCGTCGATCCCGCCGGCCTTTGCCTGCTCCACCGACAAACCGACGAAGGCCGCCTGCGGCCGCGAGAAGATCACGCCACAGTCCCTGTCCTGGTCGTAGCGCATGTTCTCGCCCAGGATGGTCGCAGCGGAAACCCGGCCCTGCTGGGCAGCGGTGTGCGCCAGCATCAGGCCACCGATGACATCGCCGACCGCGAAGATATGCGGCACGCTGGTGCGACAGCGGCTGTCGGCCTTGACGATGCTGCGTTCGCTGGCGACACCGGCGCCTTCCAGATTGAGGCCGTCCAGCACCGGGCGCTTGCCGGTGGCCATGATGACATAGTCCACCGTCAGGTTGTGTTTCCTGCCTTCGGCATCGGTCCAGGCGACCTTCATGGCGCCCGGCTCGCCGCTGATGCCCGTGACCGCCGCCGAGGTATGCACCTCGAGGCGCGGCTCGTCATCCAGAATACCCGACAGGGTACGGGCAATCTCCGGCTCGACCTCGGCCAGGATGCGTTCCTGCGCTTCCAGCAGGGTCACGCGCGCGCCGAAGTCCTGGAAGATCTGCGCCATTTCCACGCCAATGGCGCCGGCGCCGACCACGGCCAGTTTCTTTGGCGGGGCTGCCAGCCCCCACACGGTATCCGAGGTCAGCACCCCGCCGCCGGCAAGGCCTTCCTGCGCCCCCGGGATAGGCGGCACGAAGGGCGGCGCGCCGGTCGCGATGACGGCACAGCCGAAGCTCACGGTCTTTGCCGCCTTTCCCGCAGGTTGTGCGGTACGGGTATGCGGGTCGTCCTGGTTGCTGGCGGTATGGATAGCCAGCATATGCGCATCGACGAAGCTGCCGAAGCCCTGGATGTAGTCGATGCGCACGCCCTTGTCGGTCTTGAGCGCCATTTCACCGCGCGCCTCCAGCACCTGGCGGCGATGCGCCTCCAGGTCCTTCCACACCAGGCTGGCCTTGCCGGTACCGGTCACGCCCAGGAGTGCATCCCCGGCGCGATCGCGGATGCGATCTGCTGCCGCGCGCCACGCCTTGGACGGGATACAGCCACGCCACAGACACTCGCCGCCGGGGAAGGGTGAATCGTTGACCAGCGCCACCTTCAGCTTGTGCGCCACCAGGTCGCGGGCGCAATCCTCGCCGCCGGGACCGCCGCCGATGACCACCACGTCGTAGTCCCAGTCACCCTCCGGAATGGCCGGGCCGCCCGGGCCCATCCAGTCGAACGGCTGCTCGATCAGTCCCTTCAGGGAATACAGGAACTTCGCCACGTCCGCCCCGTTGAGGACCCGGTGATCGGCGGTGATGGTAAAGGCGCTGCCCTGCCCGGTGTTCGCGGAGATGGCGAGAATCGACGCCAGCCCCGGGGTGGCGATGGCATCGAAGTAACTGACGTCGAACATGCCCATGTTCGAGATCTGGAAGGTGGCACCGGTGAATTCCTCCGGCTGCAGGTGGCGAGTGCGGGCACGCACCACCAGGTCTTTCCAGTCGTTGTTCAGTTCGGCCAGTTCCCGACTCTCGCAGCCGCGCAGGATCGGCACCACCAGCCCGCCATCATCCGCTGCCACCGCCATGCCGATGTCAACCTGCTCGCGTTCGATGAGCTTGTCGTCGGGCTGGTAGCACCAGTTCATCTTGGGGTGCTCGCGCATCGCCAGGGCACAGGCCTTGGCAATAGCCACGGTCACCGAGATACCGGCCGATTTGGCCGCCCGCATCAGGGTTTCCAGGCGAACGTGCGAAGTCATCCGGAAGGTCGGCATGGAGATCGAGGACGCCATGGCACGCGCAATGGCCTTTTCCATGGATTTCATGGGACGGCCGTTGCCCGGGACCGATACCTCAAAGGGTGCCGGTGCGCGCTGGATATCGGCCGCCGTCACCACCCCGCCGGGCCCGGAGCCACTGATGCGGTCGAGATCAGTACCCTGCTGTGCTGCCAGCCTGCGCGCCAGCGGCGAGGCCTTGCCCGCCTGCGGACGCGGCGCCGGTGCCGCGCCGGGTGCGATGACCGGCTTCGCGGCGGGGGTTGCGGCCACCGCGACTGCCGGCGCCGGTTGCGCCGGTTGCGCAGCTTGCTGCGCAGGCGCTGGTGCGGCCGCCCCGGCTTCACTGTCGTTGACCTCGTCCTTGCTGTCGACCAGGTAGCCGATGGCATGTGTAACGTGCACGACGGCATCGATGGGCGCGATCGGTCCGGACAGATAGCCGTCACGGAAGACTTCCACGTCCATGACGGCCTTGTCGGTTTCCACGGTGGCGACGATATCGCCGCGCGTTACCTTGTCGCCGATTTTCTTTTCCCAGCTGACCATGACCCCTTCGGTCATGGTGTCGGAGAGCTGGGGCATCTTGATTACGTAGGGTTCAGACATAGTTATCCAGGTATCAGGGAGTTACCGCCACAGGGGACGCGGGCTTGTCGGCATGCCAGCAACGCCGGGGTGCAAAGACACAAGGCTACACGCCGAACATCTTGCGCACGACAGCAACAACGGCCTGCGGGTTCGGCAGGGCGGCCTTCTCCAGGCCGTGGTTATAGGGTATCGGAACATTCAGCGCCGACACCCTTGCCGGTGCGGCATCCAGCTCGAAAAAACATTCCTCGTTGATGATTGCCATGACTTCCGCCCCCACACCGACGGCGGGCTCGGCCTCCTCGACGATCACGGCGCGGTGGGTCCTGCTGACCGAATCGCGAATGCCGGCGCGGTCCAGCGGACTGAGCGCGAACAGGTCGACGACCTCGGCCTCGATACCATGCTGCGCCAGTTCCCCGGCCGCCTGCAGACACCAGTGCACGGAGATGTTGTAGCCGAACAGGGTGACATCGCGCCCCGGCCGCACCACCTCGGAGCCTTCCAGCGGGTGGAAATACTCTTCGTCCGGGACCTCGCCCTTCATGTTGTACATCAGTTCATGTTCGTTGATGAACACCGGGTCATTGCAGCGCACTGCCGACTTCAGCATTCCATAGGCCTGGCGCGGGTTCGAGGGTGTCACCACGCGCAGACCCGCAATGCCCATGAATACCTTTTCCATGCGCGCCGAGTGCTGTGATCCCAGCTGGTGCGCGGTACCGCCGGGCGAACGAATCACCACCGGCGCCTGCAGCTGCCCGCCGGACATATAGCGTACCTTTGCCGCGGTATTGAACATCTGGTCCATCGCCAGCCAGGCGAAGTTCACCGACATGATCTCGATGATCGGACGCACCCCCAGAAAGGAGGCGCCGATGCCGAGCCCGGTGTAGCCGTTTTCGGAGATGGGCGTATCGATAACCCGCGCCTCGCCATATTTCTGGTACAGGCCTGAGGTCGCCTTGTAGGTGCCGCCGGCGACACCGATATCCTCGCCCATGACGATGACCATCGGGTCGTTGGCGAGCTCTTCATCGTGGGCGCGGCGCAGGGCTTCCCAGTACATCATCTCGCTCATGACGCCACCCCGCCCCTGACCCAGGGGTCATTTTCTGCCAGCACGTATTTTTCCACCTCGGCGACATCCGGTTCCGGCGATTCGGTCGCGAAGCGGATCACCTCGCCCTCGATCTCGTCCAGGATCTCTGTGTCCATTTGCTTGTACTCGTTCAGGGTCAGCTTGCCGTCCTTGATGAGGCGGTCGCGCAGCATGATGACCGGGTCGCGGCCGCTCCACATGCGTTCCTCCTTTTTGGCACGATAGGCATTCGAGTCCGACATGGAATGCCCGCGATAGCGATAGGTCATCAGTTCCAGGAAGTAGGGTCCCTTGCCTGAGCGCACGTGCTTGATGGCCTTGGTCGCGGCCTTGTAGACCAGCTCCACATCCTGGCCGTCTTCCTGGGCCGACGGGATGTTATAGCCGGAAACCCGCTGGTACTGGTCGAGCACAGCGGTGGAACGGTCGATGCGCGTACCGATGCCGTAGAGGTTGTTCTCGCAGACATACAGCACCGGCAGGTTCCAGAGCTTGGCCATGTTGAGTGACTCGTGGAAGGTGCCCTGGTTGTTGGCGGCGTCGCCCAGGAAGCAGATGCAGATCTCGTTGCCGCCCTGCATCTGGATGCCCTTGGCAATACCGGCGGCCAGCGGGAACGGCCCGCCGACCAGCGCGTAGCCGCCCATGAAGCGGTGCTTCACGTCGAAGATGTGCATGGATCCGCCGCGGCCCTTGCTGACACCGGTCTCCCTGGCGAACAGCTCCGCCATGACTTCCTTTGGGTCGGAGCCGGACTTGATTGCGTGCACGTGGTCGCGGTAGCTGGTGATTACATAATCGTGCCCCACCTGCGCCGCCTCCAGCACGCCGAAGGCACAGGCCTCCTCACCCGGGTAGAGATGCAGGAAGCCGCCTATACTTCGCTCTACGTAGGCCTCGTAGCAGCGCTCTTCAAAGCGGCGCGCAAACAGCATTTCGCGCAACAGGCGTTTCTTATCGGCGTCTTTCATAAGGTTCCAGCTCGTTGGCTATGCCGGGCATAGACAGTTGATCTCCACGGAATTCCCGGCAGCCGCCCGGGACCGGACATGAATGCTGCCGGATTCGCCATCTCCCTGAATTAACTGGGAAACAGCGGTTTCCGAAACATGACAAGCGCGTTATGATCTGTTTTTTGCGGCAACAGGTCAAGGCAAAAAGCATGGAAATCCCCTATCGGCACTCAGAAAAAATCAAGATAAATCAACACACAAAAACGCCGACGGCCGCCAGGCTTGACGCCTTCCCCGTGGCAATCTGCATCCTGCCGGAGAAACCCGGCGCAAAAGACTGGGCGCAACTGCCCGGCGCCGACATCCTGAAGCCGCGGTTTCAGCAACTGCACCGCCGCGACAGACACGCCAACCGCCTGGCGACCGACCTGCCCGGCAAGGCCGCACCCCACGTCATCGTGCAAACGCTGGACCCCGCTGCCGCCACCTTCGAGCTGCTGACGCGGGGACGGGAACTCGCCGCCGCGGTGCGCACCCGCGACCCGGCAGCCGTCTCGCTGCAGTTCGCGGGTTTTGACCTGGAAGCAACAACGCGGCTGGTCGAGATCGTGGTTGCCGCCCTGCTGGCGGCGGCCTGCCCCATGCCGAGCTTCAAGTCGGAACCGGACAAACCGGCGGCGCTGAAGCGCATCGACATCCAGGGCCTGGCGGCGCACATCGATCTGTCACAGCTGCAGGCCGAGACCGTCGGCAATCACCTGGCGCGCTGGCTGTCCGCACTGCCCGGCAACGAACTCACCCCGGGGCATTACCGCAAGTTCATCGCCCGGCTCGCAAAGGCGGAAGGCTGGGAAATGTCCTTCCTCAACACCCGCAACCTGGCACGCAGGCAGGCGGGTGCCTTCCTGGCCGTCTGCCAGGGCAGCCCGATCGATGATGCGGGAATCGTTCACCTGCACTACCGGCCGGCGGCGAAAGCCCGCGGCAAGGGCGGCAGCAAGCTCGCCCTGGTCGGCAAGGGCATCTGCTTCGACACCGGCGGCGTCAATGTGAAAACAGCGAAATACATGAACGGCATGCACGAGGACATGCAGGGCAGCGCCGTCGCGCTGGGCACGCTGCTGGCCCTGTCGCGCCTCAATGTAAAGTTCCCGGTCGACTGCTGGCTGGCGCTGGCGCAGAACCATGTCGGCAGCCACGCCTACAAACCCAACGATGTCGTTACCGCCTGCAATGGCACGACCATAGAGGTCAAGCACACGGATGCCGAGGGACGCATGGTGCTGGCAGATACCCTGGCGCTGGCAAGCCGCGAAAAGCCGCTCCTGCTGATCGACTACGCTACCCTGACCGGTGCCTGCATCTACTCCCTGTCCTCGCGTTACAGCGGTGTCTTCAGCAACCGGGATTCGCTCAACGCCAGCCTGACGACGGCGGGGCGCGACAGCGGTGAACGCGTCTGGCCGTTCCCGCTGGACAAGGATTTCGACGAGGCGCTGAAGTCCGATATTGCCGACACCCTGCAGTGCACGCTGGAAGGCGAGGCCGACCACATACTTGCCGCCCGCTTCCTGAACCGCTTCGTCGATGACAAGATCAACTGGGTGCACGTGGATCTTGCTGCCAGCAGCCACAAGGGCGGGCTCGGCCACATCCCGACGGACACAACCGGCTTCGGAGTCCGCTACACCCTGAACCTGCTGCTGCAGCAATCCGTCCTGGATAACTCATGGAACTGACTCTGACCCGCCCCGATGACTGGCACCTGCACGTGCGGGACGGCGCTGCCTTGCACGACGTGCTGGCGCATACCGCGCGGCAGTTCGCCCGCGCCATCATCATGCCGAACCTGCAGCCGCCGGTCACGACGACCGCGCAGGCGCTGGCGTACCGGGAACGCATCCTGGCAGCGCTGCCTGCCGGGAGAGACTTCCAGCCCCTGATGACGCTGTACCTGACCGACAGGACCTCGGCTGCAGACATCAGTGAGGCCGCTGCCAGCGGAGGGGTGCAGGCCGTCAAGCTTTACCCGGCCGGCGCGACCACCCATTCCGACGCCGGTGTAACGGACATACGCAACAGCTACCCGGCGCTGGAGGCAATGCAGGAGCGCGGCATGCCGCTGCTGGTGCACGCGGAGGTCACCGATCCGGAGGTGGATGTGTTCGATCGCGAGCGGATCTTCATCAACCGCGTACTGGAGCCGCTTGCAGTACGCTACCCCGGTCTCAAGATCGTGCTGGAACATGTCACCACCCGCGAGGGCATCTTTTTCGTCGAGTCAGCCCCGGACACGGTCGCGGCCACCATTACCGCACACCACCTGCTACTGAACCGCAACGCGATGTTCCGCGGCGGCCTGCAGCCGCATGCCTACTGCCTGCCGGTATTGAAACGCGAGACCCACCGCGAGGCCCTGCTGGAAGCCGCCACCGGCGGCAACCGCAAGTTCTTCCTCGGCACCGATAGCGCACCGCATGCGCGCGAGCGCAAGGAAGCCAGCTGCGGCTGCGCCGGCATCTACACGGCGCATGCTGCGCTGGAACTCTATGCGCAGGCCTTCGAGGACGCCGGTGCATTGCACCGGCTGGAGGATTTTGCCAGCCACTTCGGACCGGACTTTTACGGCCTGCCACGCAACACGCAGACCGTCACGCTGGAAAAGTCCGACTGGCAGGTACCCGCCAGCTATGTACTCGGAGAATCGACGCTGATACCCATGCATGCCGGGCAGTTGCTGCACTGGCGCCTCCGGGACTGAACGCCCCTTCTCACCATGCTGTCTTCAGATCAACTTTTTTCCTTGTTGAAAGGTAACTACTCGCCCCCATCCGCATTAACAAACCTGCACCAATAGAAGCTTGACAACATAGCGTTCTGATTCTATGCTGTTGATCCAATGCAATGCAAAGGATCAAAGAACATGCCCAGCTATTTTGG
>Ga0210064_1000744_pt1 | contig 15057 bp, 16 predicted proteins | sample Muzzi_CordC_D2_FD_185531 | JGI IMG/M metagenome (GOLD analysis project Ga0210064, IMG submission 185531) | Wetland microbial communities from San Francisco Bay, California, USA, that impact long-term carbon sequestration - Muzzi_CordC_D2 (SPAdes) | ecosystem: Environmental > Aquatic > Marine >...
TGGAATACAGTTCATTCGACTGGATGAAAGCGCACGACGAAAAGTTTTCAGGACAGACCGAATCGGGCAATTCCCTGTTCAAACCCGGCCGTTTTATTCGCCAGGGCAAAGTGGGCGCTTACAGAGATCTGATCACACCCGAACTGGAAAAGAAAATACTTGACCGCGCTCATGCGGAGCTCGAACCCGAGTGCCTCCGTTTTCTGGAAATCGGAAGCTGAAGGGGCGCCGTCACCGAAGAATCACGATGTTGAACCCAATTGGAGAGTTCGCTGCCATTTTTATAAACATTCGAAAGGCATGTTTTATCGAAACCCGCCATTCAATATTCACACAACAATACTTTTGATGCAGGCGGATGAATGGCAACTATCAAGCGGTGGACTAAACCGCTCGCCGAGCGGTAGTGGGTGGCATGGTTTGAGCGTGTCAATGCATTAAGCATCTGTTTCCTATGTTGAGGGTAGAGGCATGTCGCCTCGATTCAACACAGGAGCAGACTCATGACACACAATACCAAGCCCATCAGTCCGTTACGCCGACGCATGCTCGAAGACATGACATTGCGTAAACTCGCACCGCAGACTCAGACAGCCTACATCCGCGCAGTCATAAACTTCACGCGCTTTATTAAGCGGTCTCCGGATACGGCAAGTGCCGAGGACCTGAGACAGTATCAGCTGCACTTGGTCGAACAGGGGATCGCGAGCGGTAACCTGAACGCTACCATCACAGGACTGACGTTTTTCTTCGAGACCACCCTCGAACGCCCCGAGGCCATGACAAAGATGAGCTACGTCTACGAGCCGCGCAAATTACCCGTTACCCTGGGTCTCGAAGAGGTGACCCGCCTGCTACAGTCAGCCGGTGGCCCCAAGTACCAGGCCGCCCTGGGGGTGGCCTACGGCGCCGGCCTGCGTGCCAACGAGGTCGTTCACCTGACCACCGGCGACATCGACCGCGAGCGTAGGGTCATTCGCGTCGAGCAGGGCAAGGGCAAACGGGATCGCTACGCGATGCTATCGCCCACCTTGCTCGAACTGTTACACACCTGGCAGCAGCATGCCCGCGCGCACCGACAGATACTGCCAGGCGGCTGGTTGTTTCCGGGACAAAACCCTGTGAACCCCCTATCGACGCGGCAGCTCAGTCGCGCTTTCCATCTGGCACGCAAAGCCGCTGGGATCGACAAGGCGGTATCGCTGCATTCCCTGCGTCACGCCTTTGCCACCCACCTGCTTGAGCACCATGAGGATATTCGCATCATCCAGGTGCTTTTGGGGCACAAAAAAATTGACTATGTCTTCTACCGGACTATGTCGAGTAATGCGTGATGCTAATCACGGAGAGCGCGATATTGATGGGTAAACGGGAGATGGAGTCCGACCATTACGCGACATAGTTCTAGTGCATTACAGGCAGTTGAGAAAGTCGAGTAGTTGCTTTCCTAAGACATGCAGCAAGCAGCACAGGTCGGCAAAGCGAATACCGCGCATGTCCGTGCATCAATGCCCACTCTACAAATAACGCAATATATATCGCCATAGGGACTGGCAAAGGCTGTGATAGATTCACTTGGTCGTTGATGATGTATTCCGCGGTTGGCTCTTTCCCTCAAACCAGGACTCACATGAGGAGTCCAAACTATGTATCGTTTGTCTCAACAAAATACCGGGAAAATGCGACTGCATCCGTAATACGGGACATAGTTCTGGACGGGAGATAGTCCAGTTTCTTCCGTTCATCCGCCCTCGCCGCCACCCCGGCATGCAGCGAAAACCCGGCCACATTGCCCACCTGATTGCCGAAGGGCTCATCGCTGGACGGCAACGTTTGCAACGTGAACACCTTGCGCCCTTGATGTGGCCCCACGGCGATTCGGTAGGTGATGGAGTGCCCCAGCAGTGTATTTATCGGGTCTTCGTTCACCGCATCCGTGGCCAGATAGCCATTTTCCGCATCCCGCTCCAGGAGTCCTTGCCGTTCGAGGAAACGACCCACGCGGTGTGCGGATCCGATGGGCCAGTTAGGTGAGCTCTGCACCGGTCGGCGCCTTAACACAGCGAAACCGGGTTGATCCGTTGGCGCCATCCACGTAAACACCGTCGAGAAACAACAGGTGCACTTCAGGTCGCTTTAAATTAGTGCAAGATGCACTTATCTTGTGCGCCTTCATTTTATATATCCACCCCTATAACACCAAGTCATTGTAATTCTAATATTTATTTTTTCTGGCACAGGCTTTGCACTTACCTGTTCATATTTCAGATCAGAGTTGCGGTAACGGTGCCGCGGCTCTCGTGAAATTCTTTATCAGGATTTGTTCTGAAAACCGCCACGGTCGATATTGCAGTGTTCCGCACCACAAGCGACAAGGTTTTTTTGCGCTTAAAGACGAATGCCCGCACAGAAAGGGACCACTGTCGCAAGGCATCGTACACGACACCATGGTAACCGGCCCTCTGCACAACTGGAGAATCGACCTGGCCAGCGGCGAGGCCAGGGCACCCGACGAAGGATGTACACGCAGCTATCCGGTCAAGGTAGAAAACGGCCGGGTTTATCTGGGGCTGAACGAACAGAGAGAGGTAATGTAGCGCATTTAAACTCTGCTGGATAGCGTAAAGCGGCTCCAATGCACCGATTCTGGTTCCGTGAAACCGGGTAAATACAGCATTGGAATAACTATTATCAAGCTTCACCATTGGACTGTTTTTAACTTTATAACCAACTTTTTAAACTAACTGAAAAGGAACCTACCATGTCCTATCTAGAGCCTAACGAGTTTGTATCCAAGATGGTCGATCAAGGCGAATCAAAGGTGTACATGTCCACCAAGGACACACTGATTCGAGCCTTCATGGCTGGTGCGACTTTGGGGCTCGCCGCCATTTTCGCCATTACCGTGGCAACCAAAACCGGTTCGCCACTGGTAGGCGCGATACTTTTTCCGGTCGGCTTTATCATGCTTTATCTGATGAAGTTTGATCTTCTTACCGGTGTATTTACCCTGGTACCATTGGCACTCATTGACAAGCGGCCCGGTGTAACCTTTGGCCAGGTCATGCGTAACTGGGGCTTGGTTTTCATCGGCAACTTCGCCGGAGCCCTGGCTGTCGCTTTCATGATGTCGTTTATCCTGACCTACGGCTACAGTGTTGAGGGCGGTGAAATCGCGCAAAAAGTAGGACATATCGGCGAAGCCAGAACCCTGGGTTATAAAGCGCATGGCCTGGACGGCTGGATCACCATTTTCATCCGTGGCATGCTGTGTAACTGGATGGTATCAATGGGTGTAGTTGGCGCCATGATTTCCACTTCCGCCAGCGGCAAGATGATGGCGATGTGGATGCCAGTGATGCTGTTCTTCTTCATGGGTTTTGAGCACTCCATCGTCAACATGTTCCTGTTCCCGTTCTCCATGATCATGGGTGGTGGCTTTACTATTGCCGATTATTTCATATGGAATGAAATCCCGACCGTTCTGGGCAACCTGGTCGGTGGATTCCTGCTGGTTGGCCTGCCGCTCTACTACACACATGTCCGGACCAGCCCGGAACGTATCCTGCAGAAGAGGGCTTGATCTATTTAATAACAGGAAATCTCAGCCCCTCAGTGGGCTGAGATTTTTACATTCATGACAACACAGTTACGTATAGTCAGCGGTCAATATTCTGATAAGGGGCGGAAGCCTGCCAATCAGGATTTCCACGGTATAGCCAATCCCAAAGATCCGATATTAAGTTCAAAAGGTATCGCAGTGGCCATGGCCGATGGCATCAGCAGCAGTGACGTCAGCCAGTTTGCCAGCGAAACTGCGGTAAAGGGATTTCTCGAGGATTACTATTCCACACCTGAATCGTGGTCGGTGAAAACCTCGGTTCAGCGAGTGTTACATGCCACTAACTCATGGCTCTACGCGCAGACCCGCAACGGTCCCTACCGCTATGACATTGACCGGGGGTATGTCTGCACCTTCAGTTCTTTGGTGCTCAAATCGGCCACCGCACATATCTTTCATGCTGGTGATGCGCGCGTCTATCGCCTCATCGACAACCATCTCGAACAGTTAACCGAAGACCACCGCCTGTGGGTTTCACGGGAGAAGAGCTATCTCAGCCGTGCACTAGGGATGCGCGATCGTCTCGAGATTGACTACCACACACATGCGATCGAGACAGGTGATATCTTTATCCTGGCGACTGATGGTGTTTATGAATTCGCACCGGAGACCCTCATTGTCGAAACGATCAATCACCATTCGGATGACCTTGACCTGGCTGCCAGGTTAATTGTCGATGGAGCACTGCAGATGGGTAGCACAGACAACCTGACGATCCAGATTGTACGCATCGAGCAACTACCGCAACACGACATAGACGAACTGCACCAGCAGGCTAGCGCCCTGCCGTTTCCACCTGAACTTCGACCACGGATGATATTTGATGGTTACGAAATCGTACGCGAGGTACACAACAGTAGCCGTAGTCACGTTTACCTGGCGATAGATACGGAATCCAAACAACAAGTCATTCTCAAGACGCCTTCCATCGACCTGCGAAACGATACTGCCTATCTGGAACGTTTTCTGATGGAAGAGTGGGTTGCCCGTCGGGTCGACAGTGCTCATGTACTGAAACACTGTGCGCAGATACGCAAGCGCAATTATTTATACACCGTCACCGAATTTATCGAAGGCAAGACCCTGGCGCAGTGGATGATCGACAATCCAGGCCCGACACTTGAAACAGTACGCAACATCGTCGAACAGATCGCTCGTGGATTACAAGCCTTGCATCGCCAGGAGATGCTGCATCGTGACTTGCGTCCGAACAACCTCATGATCGACACCAACGGTACGGTAAAACTCATCGATTTCGGCTCGGTACAAGTCGCCGGACTGGCCGAGATTTCGGGTATTCACGAGCAGGAACACATTCTCGGTACCGCTCAGTATACGGCACCGGAGTATTTCCTGGGCGAGGCAGGAACACCTCGTTCGGATATGTTTTCACTCGGGGTGATTGCCTACCAGATGCTGTCCGGGCGTCTGCCTTACGGAACAAATGTGGCAAAAGCGACCAGCCGGGCAGCGCAGCTCAGGCTGGTTTATCAATCGGTACTCGATGACGAACGCACCATACCTGCCTGGGTCGACGGTGCAATTCGTAAAGCAGTCCACACTAACCCATTCAAACGCTATGATGTACTATCGGAGTTCGTTTATGACCTGCACCACCCCAACCAGGCATTATTTCGTAAAGAACAGGCCCCCCTTGTTGAGCGCAACCCCATACTCTTCTGGAAAAGTCTGTCGATCATCCTTTTTATCATCATCGTCCTGTTATTGAGCACGCATCTATTGACTAACCACCAGGAGCCAATATTCACTATGGGTCTAATTGACATAAACCCTTCACCGGCACTTAAGACCGCTTCTCTTGACACGAATAACGACGACACCGCGCATATTCAGCACATCAACACAGACCTGTTTTAACTCACTACAAAGGAGCCTAAATATGAAAAAGATAGAAATGACTGAAACCATTATGGCAGCCAAGAGCCAGTCCGGCCTGGGTTGGGAATCGATCGCAGAGAAGGTAGGTCTGGCCCCGGTATTTCTGACCTCCGCCTGCCTCGGCATGAACAGTCTCAAAGCGCAATATGCTGACAAGCTATGCGAAGTGCTTGGACTGCCATCTGAAATCTCCGTGGCGTTACAACAGTTTCCGCACAAAAGCTGGGATAAGGCGATCCCCACTGATCCAGTCATTTATCGCTGGTATGAACTTGTTGGAGTCTATGGCGAGACCATCAAAGAACTGATTCATGAAAAATTCGGTGATGGCATCATGAGCGCCATCGATTTCAGCATGCATATCGACAAGGAGGAAAATCCGGCTGGCGATCGGGTACTCGTCCGCATGAGTGGTAAATTCCTCCCGTATAAAAGCTGGTAAGACGTTCCCGCAGCCTGCCGGGTAGCCGTTGTAACCGTCAATGGCTTGTCCCATTATCGCCCGGCAGGCTGCGGGGATATTTCACTCCGCCTGGCGCTCCTGAAAGCAGATCTATAGATCAGCTTCTGGATTCCATCCCGGGTTGAGTGAGTAAAGTACTGGCTTCATAAAAAGGGGGTACAAGTTAAGCGCCTTCATATAACTGTTGAATTGCACTCGATATTGAACCACTTTTGCATCGAAGCTTGATCCGGCTGAGAACTTCTATTTGTTTAAACTTTGAAGAAATGCATGGTCTGATGTGGTTCACGCAAAAATGCAAATCTGGGTCATACGAACACGCAAATCAACAGCACTCTGCCTTGAACAGTCGAGGCAATTGGTCAGCAGGACGGCTGGCGGCAGCAACCGCAGTCCTGGAGGCCTTGCCGTGCTTCAGCAACCCCTGACACCACAGGTAGTGTCCTGTCCGTTCGCCTATAACTTGTACGGGATGTCCCAGCCCGGGACGCTCAGGCCACTCCCACCGTAGCATACCCGCTTGAAAGTGGGAATTCAGGGGTGGCAGCAGACGGGTACTCGGAAATATTTTCGGCTCGTGAAAAAACTTGTAATGAATCCCGCGGATCGGCGACGAACAGGCGTACGACGATTGGCGTGTGACGCAATCACAGCTGCACACCAGACGTCGGCATCATTAATGCCATTATTGCTAACTAATTTATTTATAAGGAGAATTATCATGAACGTTACGAAAACCTCGCTTACCCTGGCACTGACGACGGCGCTGGGTGTTTCCGGCCTTGCTGTGGCTGATGGCAATCCCTTCAGTATGCAGGTGCTCAGTCACGGCTACATGGTGAGCGATGCCGGTGCGTCCGGTGACGAGGGCAAGAGCGCGGAAGGCAAGTGCGGCGAGGCAAAGTGCGGAGCTACCAAGGATGTTGAGAAGTCCGCCGAAGGCAAGTGCGGTGCCAGCAAGGATGCCGACAAATCCGCCGAAGGCAAATGCGGTGCCAGCAAAGCACCTGCCAAGTCCGCGGAAGGTAAATGTGGCGAGGCGAAGTGCGGAGCCAACAAGGACAAATGAGGATGTACACGGCAACTGCAGGCTTGCATGGTGCCGGTCTTGGCCTGAGGCGGGAATTGCTTCCCGACCTCATGGCCGGGGTGCCTGACACAATCGATTTTCTCGAACTGGCACCGGAAAACTGGCTTAAAATGGGCGGTGCCCGGCACAGGGAGCTGTGCCGGCTTGCCGAGCAAAGGCCCATTGTCGCCCACGGTTTGTCACTGTCTCTGGGTGGTCCAGCGCCACTGGATGAGGCATTCCTGCTACGGGTCAAGCAGTTTCTCGACCGGTACGATATCGCGCTCTACACCGAACATCTCTCCTGGTGCAGCGATGACGGGCAGCTATACGATCTGCTGCCGATCCCGTTTACCGATGAGGCCGTACGGCATGTCGCCACACGCATACGTCGCACGCAGGATATTCTGGAACGGCGTATCGCCGTGGAGAATGCGTCCTACTACGTGGCGCCACCGGTCTCCACCATGAGCGAGAATGAATTCATCCGCAGCGTTATGGAGGAAGCAGACTGCGATCTCCATCTGGATGTCAACAATGTCTACGTCAACAGCATCAATTTCGGCTTCGATCCATGGCGGTTCATCGCCAACCTGCCGATCGAGCGTGTGGTTTATTTGCACGTCGCAGGACACTACCGGGAAGCAGATGATCTGATAATCGATACACACGGTGCAGACGTGATCGATCAAGTATGGCAGCTACTGGACCATGCCTACGACCTGATTGGTACACAACCCACCTTGCTGGAGCGTGACTTCAATATTCCCGCCTTGCCGGAGCTGCAGGTAGAGGTGGAGAAGATCCGGGCCGCGCAATTGCGCCAAAGGGAGACCGCCCATGCTTGCCTTGCATGATGTACCTGATTTTATGTCCTTTCAGGCAGATTTCGCGGCGCGTATCCGCGATCCCGATGGCCAGCCGACACCGCATCGCGTGGATCCGCGGCGCATGCGGGTCTATGAAGAACTGTTATTCAACAATATGGATGGTTTTCTGCGCGCCTGCTATCCAGTGACACGCGATATGCTGGGTGAGCAGACATGGCAGGGAACGGTGCGAAGTTTCTTTGTGGAACACCGCTGCCAGGCGCCGCTGTTCCAGGACATACCCGGAGAGTTTCTCGGCTGGATAGAAAGCCGGGCGGCAACCCTGTTTCCGGAACGCCCCTTCCTGCATGAGTTCATGCACTACGAGTGGCTGGAGATGATCGTGTCCATCTGTCCGGATGAGGATGTGGGCAAGGCACCCGATCCGGATGGTGACCTGCTGTCTGCTGTACCCATCCTGGAACACAGCGCACGTTTGGCCTGTTATCAATACCCGGTACACCGGATCAGTCCGGTTTTCCAGCCGAGAGAAGCAGATGGGCAACAGTATTGTTTCCTGGTGTTCCGGGACAGCAATGATGTCGTTCGTTTTATTGCAATCAATCCGGTAGCGGCCCGCATGGTCGAGATACTGGCGGAAGGCCGGTGCAGTGGACGGGATGTGCTGTTGCAGATTGCCCGGGAACTTGATCATCAGGACACTGCGCATGTGATCGAGATGGGCCGGACACTGCTTGCGGATTTGCGCCGAACCAGTGTAATCGTCGGTGTACGACACTTGAAGTGATGACATCGATTTCTTTGCCGCGTATTAGCCATTGGCGAACTATGGCAACCGTAATCCCTATGTCTGGCAGTTAAGTTGGATGTTACAAGAGCCCGGATGTCACACTAAGCGGTAGTCATCTCATGCTGCTGGCGGTACGGTTTCTCATTGGCACAAAGTGCAAAACATACAGCTCCAGCGTCTTCTACAGCCAGATTCGTTATCGTTGTTGGGAACGATAACGCCCCAAGGCTGCAGGTGTCATGTTGCTGGAACAGCCGCGCATCGACCGGCGGAATTTGCGAGTAAATAACTGTAAAATTTTTGCCCGTGCTACGACCAAGATAGTAAGAGCAGTTAGTGACTTCCCATTTCATGGCTTAACAAAAGGGCGACAAGTATGAAACTGTTATTGTTCCTGCAGCGGGTGCTGGATTCGACGCGTGTAACCGACTTTCTGGCTCCGCTGGCTCTGCGCCTGTATCTTGCACCGGTGTTCTGGATGGCCGGCACCAGCAAGCTGGCTGATATGGTAAGTACGATCGAGTGGTTCGGCAACCCCGACTGGGGGCTGGGTTTGCCATATCCGGAATTGATGGCCTGGCTGGCGACCACCACCGAGATCGTCGGGGCCCTGTTACTGGTAGTGGGGCTGGCGGTGCGCTGGATATCGGTTCCATTGATGGTCACCATGATAGTGGCGATCGTTACGGTGCACTGGCAGAACGGCTGGCAGGCCATCGCCGATGCCAAGTTCTGCCTGTTCAATTGCATGGACGCACAGGAAGCCATCGATAGGCTCGCCGTGGCCAGGGATATTCTGCGTGAGCACGGTAATTACGACTGGTTGACTGGGCAGGGCAGCTTCGCCGTGCTCAATAACGGAATCGAATTCGCAGCCACCTATCTCATCATGCTACTGGTTCTGTTCTACTTCGGTGCAGGTCGCCTGGTCAGTCTCGATTATTGGGTGGCAAGACGGATCGGTGCCTACGGCAGACGGCGAGCCGCGATTTCGAAACGGCAATCGGATAGCCACGTATCCAGATGGGAAGCCGCTTAGTTAAAAGGGACAGATTTAAGGAAACTCTGATTAATGAAATAACTCACGTCATTTCTAGCTCGATAGACAGGCAGTTACAAGTACCGCGGGAGACAGGGGATAAGGTGAGACAGCGTGGGCGGTCGAGAAGCTGCCGGAAGTGGTCAGCGAAGCAAACTCCCACTATGGAATCAGTCGGTCGGAAATTGCTTCGGAACGAAGTTAATAATCGACGGTTCCTTGAAACAAGGCCCTTTAGGACACGCCAGTTACAAATCATTCTGCTTGGAATGTTCCTGCAGTTCGCGGTCGAGCCGTTCACGGATGCGGGTCGTAGCTGCTTCTGACAGATGCTGTAACTCCGTACCGGAATCCACTGGCGTATGATGGCGCCGGGACAAGGCACGGATCAACTTCATCTGCTTCACCATTCTCCGGCATCCTTCGCAAATCAGCAGATGCAGTTTTATGTTGATCCGTTCGCGCAGGGACAGCTTGCGGTCCAAAGACTGCGAGACCATGACAGTGGTTTCCTTACATGACAGCATCATTCGATACCCATCTTGTTGCCACCTGGCCAGCGGACCTCCAAACAGCGTCTGAGTCCCATGCGGGCGCGATACAATATCACTCAACAGTTAGTCGCGGTGATGCCGAGTTCATTACAGATCTCTTCCATGGATTGTCCGACAAGCTCCCTGAGTGTAAACACTCTTGCAATCATGGGTTTCAGCCGTTCCAGGCAGGCTTCGAAGGCTTCGAGAAACTGCTGATTGTGCAGCGTCTTGTCGGGCCTCCCCCAGTCATCGGGCGGCGTGATCCAGTGTCCGCGTTCGTCAAACAGCCCGTCGATCTCGCTGCCGGTGGCGACATCCGCTAAGGCGGCAATGTCATCGACAGCGGTTTCGCGCACCTGCCTGCGGATGAAATCGACGATCTTGTGCTTGAGAATGCCTGTCAGCCAGGTCTGCTCCGACGAACGGCCTGAGTAATTTGCGCGTGCCTGGAATGCTGCCAGCAGTGTTTCCTGCACTACGTCCTCTGCATGATCGACATTGTGCAGCTGCTTCATCGCAAATCGGAACAGGGCATCACCATATGCCTCCAGCCAGCGTCCTGGGTCTATGTCGGATAAGGTGTAATTTTGACTCATTCTGGCTATTTAGGCGTCATAACTTACAGGGAATGTCTGGTAATTTAACTGAAAAAGCCACTAGTGTAGTGTAACGAATAAGCTATACGTTTGAGAGTGCGAGGCGAGCACGATTTATCTTTGCCATAATCTCGCCCACCGGTTTTGTCCACACAAAAGGTTTGGGGTTCTCATTATGCACTTCGATAAATTGCATGATCTTCTTCTCCAAGTCTGACACTGAACTGAACACACCTCGACGAATCTGCTTTTCCGTAATCAATCCAAAGAATTGCTCAACCAGGTTTAGCCATGAAGAGCTTGTCGGTATGAAGCGCAGCGTGACGCGCTTATTCCGTTTGAGCCAGTTTTTTACTTTCTAATGTTTGTGGGTAGCGTAGTTATCTACAATGACATGGAGCTCTTTGCCCTTTGGGGTTTGTTGATTCACTGTCTTTAAGAAACCAAGAAACTCCTGATGCCTGTGTCGCTGTTTGCACTCACCAATGACTTCTCCCGTCAATACATCACTTTATCTTGAACTGACTGATCAGATGTGGCTTGAAGCCACACTCTCTCCAGACTTTCGCAACAAAGTTATGGCTGGTTCCCAATATCTCAGCCATCGTTCGCGTGCTCCAATGGGTTGCATTGGGTGGTTTCTCCGTCGTTGTTTTCGTAATGATCTTCTGACGAAGCCGCGCCTGTGCCCGAGTATTCTTACCTCCGTGGTTATTGCCCCTCGGCAAGTTCTTTTCTATACCAGATAATCCATGCTCGGCATAACGATTCCGCCATCGCCCGACCATCTGCGCGCTGATCGACATGTGCTCAGCTATTTCACCATTATTCAATCCATCATCGGCCAGCAATACTATAGTGAGTCGTTCCTTAAGTCGTACCGCCGTCCTACCGCTGCGGCATAGCTGTTCATACTCTTTTCGTTCATTACGTTGCAAAACAATTGATACAGGTGCTCCCATGACAAGCTCATTCCAGTTGTGATTACCAGCTGAAATTATACTATATTTGTAGCATTTAATCGTTACACTACACTAGATAGCGGTGGCTCGTTGGGTCGCCGCTCTATTTTTGCATCCTCCCGGGGCTCTGAAGAGTCATCGATTTCGATCAGCGACTGGGGGAGAATGACTGCTTACTGTACTGTCCAGACATGCAGGGTCGCCGGGGATGTCCGCTTTTCCCTAAACCGGATATTTCTGCCTAGCCGGCTTATGACCGGAAGCAAAAGAAGATATTTACAACCAGCCGACTTATGAACGGCTTGCAGCAAAACCGCCCCTTCCCTAAGTGCGGTCAGTATTCCGGAAACTTGCCGACAGAAGCGATCGTGATCGATTCGTGATATTTACGGGACTCTCTTGTGATACCGCGGAGTGATAATGAATTTCCGTTAACGCAAAATGGAGGGTTCTGTCATGAAATTATTGGAAGAAACCGGCGTTGTCTCCCTCATTTTTGTGGCCGAAATGGCGGCGCCCCCCTTCCTACGCCAAGGAGCGGGAGACAGGTCGTGGGATCGGACGGTAACAGCCGAGATCTTACTTCGTTGTTACCGTCTCGGGTTCAGTTAAGCGTCATGAAGTAACTTTTCCGATATGAAATATTGCTATGGGCAACTAGCTCAATTCACCATCAGAATGACCGGTTACCGGATCATCGCTCTGCTCATCAGCGTGCTGACCGTGCCGCTGCCGACACTTAGCGCAGTGCCCGACCCGTACACCCCGTCGGCAAGCGAGCATGTCAAGACGCTGGTGCTGGGGTCCGGTTGTTTCTGGGGCGCCGAGAAGGGCTACCAGGCCCTGCCGGGCGTGATTGATGCGGTTTCCGGCTACGCGGATGGCCGCAACATAGAGCCGACGTACAAGGAGATCACCAAATTCAAACACCGCTTCGATCCCGATAATTTCGCCGAAGTGGTTGAGGTACGTTACAACACCGAGGTTCTCAGTACCAAGGACGTGCTACATCATTTCTTCGAGCATCACGACCCGACACAGAAGTACCGCCAGGGCAATGATGTCGGCACCCAGTACCGCTCCATCATCCTGTATTCTGACGAAGAACAGCAACAGGCCGCGCTGCAGGCGCGGGACCAGTTCCAGAAGCTCTTAACGAAAGCGGGCTATGGCATGATCGTCACCGAGATCAAACCACTGGAGAAATTTTATCCGGCAGAGGTATACCACCAGGACTACCTGATGAAAAACCCGAACGGCTACTGCCCGAACCATGCCACGGGCGTGACTTTTGAAAAGGTCGCGAAGACCCCGACTGACAACAGCGCGCTACTCAAGGGCAAGCAGATTGTCGTGCTGGAGGCCGAACATTGCCCATTCTGCGAGAAGTTCAAACAGGATGTCAGCAGCCAATACCGCGGCAGCATCCCGATGACGTTCCGTATGGCCACGCAACTGGACGGTTTGAGCCTGAAAACACCGACCTGGGCGACACCCACCGTTTACTTCCTTGACAGTGGCAAGGAATTCTTCGGCCACCAGGGTTACATGACGGCGCAGGAGTTCTACAAGGCGCTTGGCTACTTTAAGCTCGGTGACAGCGAGGCGTACAAGGTGGCCTTCGCACAGGGCACTGACAGCCGTTTCTGTCGCCAGTATGACGAGTTCAAGAACACCCCGGATGGCGTTTTCATCGACAAGCTGAGCGGTGCACCGCTGTTCGACACAAGCGATCGCTTCAACTCCGGCAGCGGCTGGCTGTCCTTCACTCGGCCGGTCGAGGGTGCCACGATCGAGCGACTGGACAACAGCTTTGGTATGAAACGTACCGAGGTGCTGTCAAAGAGTAGCGGCATTCACCTCGGCCACGTTTTTGACGATGGTCCCGACGGCAAGCCGCGTTACTGCATCAATGCCACGGTACTGGAGTTCAGGCCGCGCGATAATTGACCGGGACGGCATAATCTTGTTGTTATCTCTTGATTCTTCTTCTCGCCCTCATTGGTAAATGCTACTGCCCACTGACCATGCGCAAGTTTATTTCTAATTTCAATAATGGATCTGATCTCAACATCTGCGAGATCCTTTATACATAGATATCTATGGTAATTTGTATGCCCGAGGTTAATTAAATTCAAAGCCCTCCGTTTGCCCTTTAGATACCTATATATAAACAACTCATTATTAATTCAATGGCTTATGTGGATATTACATGTCCTAAAAGGTTTTACAAACCTTGCTGCATGTTTATTGTATAAATCACAAGAATGTATGAACTTGCCGTTCGTTGGTCGTCCGTGTAGGGCAGAAGTTGGCCGAACTTACCAAGCACCTCGTAAGATCAAATGGCAGCGATTTTCACTGTCGTTCACTGGCGTTATTGAACAATATCTTTTCAAGAAATCTTCCGTTAAAGATATGGAATGAGACTCTGATTTCCTGACACTACCTGTAAACCCATGCCACCGAGATCAAGCATCCGCCTGCAAGTGATATCATTCAGCCAGCATACAATTCCGCATCACATTTTACCGATGCGATTATCGATGGGAGTTGTAATCGTACCCACTATGGTTCTAACCGGGTGGTTTGGGTGGATAACTCTATTTCAATACTTTCTAACTGACTGTTAATGATGGCTAATACAGGTATAACCCCTTGAGTCACCGTCCAAGGAAAAGGTTCGGCCAGGACCGCTCCCCGGCTATGATTCCACACGTTACTCAGTAAGTTATATGCGTGTGTAACTCGACCGCTGCCACTTTTGCCGACAGTTGTTAGATACCAGCGATAAGTCTTTCCTTATGACTAACAAGCTTGTTGATTTGCACCAAAATTAGCCCCAATAGAGTTGGATATTTGCATTCTGCTTTGACCCATCTCCGCCAAGAATGATTAGTTTGTAGCTACATACTTACAGCAGTTCTGGTGGTATATATTTGAGTGCAAATGGTGGATCATTTTTCGGTGCAATTTAACACCGACAGGTTCATCATTGGGTCGCCCGCTCGATTACGGCCCGGTAATTCTCCTCAAGCCCTTCACATCCCACCTCGCGGTGGACACCCTGGACGACCAATCGTGGCCTGCGCACGGTACGACCCGCACTCGTGCGCACCGCAACCACTCCATTTCCTTATATGGGGATCAGAAGGTAACGCCGATTTGCATGCCGAGTACCGTGGCGTCGGGAATGTCCCCCGTGCCGCCGGGTTGCTTCACGTACTGAACGTCCGGCTGAACATAGGCGA
>Ga0210064_1000745_pt1 | contig 15056 bp, 3 predicted proteins | sample Muzzi_CordC_D2_FD_185531 | JGI IMG/M metagenome (GOLD analysis project Ga0210064, IMG submission 185531) | Wetland microbial communities from San Francisco Bay, California, USA, that impact long-term carbon sequestration - Muzzi_CordC_D2 (SPAdes) | ecosystem: Environmental > Aquatic > Marine >...
TCAATACCAACCCGACTAAGCTTGCTCATGTTGGACTCCTTCTCTCTCGTGACTGGTGATTAACACTTCCAGTCTGGCACCTGGATGCCGTTTAGGGGAGGAGGAGTCCATCCCATTGGGTTCGGCCCAGGACCTCTCCCCGGTTTGGGTTCTCCACATTACTCAGCAAGTTACTTGCTGAGGTAGAAGGGTCGCTGCCACTTTCGAGGATAGTTAGCATATACCAGCGTCGATTCTATTCGACTGACTTCCCCTGAATTCCGGCCAATTTCCAATTTCCGTATCGCCCGACAATCCGTACCGGCGCCCCTGTCCACCATTCCTTCACGCAAGTGTAGATTACCGGTTCAGTATCACCTGCTGCAGCCTGAGAATATCAGCGGCATCGACATCACCATTACCATCCGGTGAAGGCATCAGGTCACAAGTCAGGTTGTAGGGCACGATATCCAGTGCCGCGCGGGTACAAAGCACAAGATCACCCACATCAAGATCGCCATTGCCATTGGCATCCCCGTTGTTTGGTAGTGGCGCCTGCGTAATCAGCAGGTTGTCGAATTCCGCATTGGCCCGCCAGACACCAAACCCGAGCATGTCCATGTCATACAGCCTAACGGCGCCCTGGCCTATCTTTACGCCATCCATAAACAGCGTGATGTACCCGGCGACGATGCGGATTTCCATGTGGTACCACTGGTCCGGTGAGACCGGGATATCCGACACGGATATCTGGTCAGCGCCTGCTGCGTCGCTGGCGTTGAAATAGTGGCGGCCGTATTCCATGCTCTGGGCATCCCAGTTCTCCTGACCCGAGGCATTGTCCCATAACGCACCCGCGCGGAATCCGACCCAGGGAGCAAGGAAACGCGCGTCGTAGGATATCCGGTAAGCTCCGGTTCGCAACTCGGCCGCGTTGGCCTGCCCGAACGGGATGGTGGATTTGATCTGATAACCAAAGTCGACGGGTGAGGTAAATCGGTAAACTCCGTTGATCACATTCCAGTTGCCGCCGTTTGCCCAACCGTTGGCCGCACTGTAGAAAGGTTCATAAAACAGCGTATTCGCCGGCGTGCTCGTTCCATCGGTGAGGCTGGAGCCCTGCTGGTACTCGTCCGCATTACTAACACCGTCGCTATCCAGGTCCTGAGCACCGTCATCCGGGTTATAGGGGTCCAGGCCGACGGAAATCTCGACATCGTTCGGGATGCCATCGCCGTCGAGTTCATCATCCACGGCATCAGGGATGCCGTCGGCGTCGTAGTCATCACAGGCATCACCAATTCCATTATTGTTCCAGTCCGCCTGGTCCGGGTTGGCCACCGTCGGGCAGTTATCCACCCCGTCTGTCCAGCCGTCGCCATCACTGTCGGCATCAGCTGGATTACGCGTTATCAGAACATTGTCAAATTCCCCATTGGCCCGCCAGATACCAAAACCGAGATTGGTCATGTCGTACAAATCGATCGACCCCTGGGCGATTTCCACGCCATCCTTGAATAGCCGGACATAGCCGCCGACGATGCGGATCTCCATGTGGTACCACTGGTCAGGGGAGACCGGGATACCTCCTACGAAGACACTCTGACCATCCTGGATCGGTCCGCTTTCCAGCCAGGCATGGAAGGGGTGATCGCTGTACTCCATGCTTTGTCCGTCCCAGTTCTGATAGCCTGCGCCGTTGTCCCACAGCAAGCCGGACTGGAAGCCGACCCAGGGATCCCTGAAGCGAGCGTCATAGGAAATCCGGTATTCATAAGCACTGGCCTGCCAGTCGGCGGTGCTGATCTGGCCGAACGGTATGGTGGATTTGATCTGGCTGAAAAAGTCCACCGGCGAGGTAAAGCGATATAAGCCATCGACAACATTCCAGTTGCCACTGTCTGTCCAGCCTTTTGCCGCGCTGTAAAATGGTTCATAGAACAGCGTATTCGCCGGCGTGCTCGAACCATCGGTCATGCTGGAGCCCTGGTTGTATTCGTCAATGTTACTGACAAGGTCACCATCCAGGTCACCGTTGGCATCCTGGTCATTGGAAATATTCAGACCGGCTTCAAGTTCGACATTGTTTGGAATACCGTCGCCATCAGCGTCCTGTGCACCGTCTGCAGGATCATAAGGATCCAGACCGACCACGGTTTCGACGTCATTCCGGATACCGTCACCGTCGATGTCGGCATCATCAATATCGGGAATGCCATCGCCATCCGTGTCGGCTGAACCACGCGTTATCAGAACATTGTCAAATTCCCCATTGGCCCGCCAGATACCAAAACCGAGATTGGTCATGTCGTACAAATCGATCGACCCCTGGGCGATTTCCACGCCATCCTTGAATAGCCGGACATAGCCGCCGACGATGCGGATCTCCATGTGGTACCACTGGTCAGGGGAGACCGGGATACCTCCTACGAAGACACTCTGACCATCCTGGATCGGTCCGCTTTCCAGCCAGGCATGGAAGGGGTGATCGCTGTACTCCATGCTTTGTCCGTCCCAGTTCTGATAGCCTGCGCCGTTGTCCCACAGCAAGCCGGACTGGAAGCCGACCCAGGGATCCCTGAAGCGAGCGTCATAGGAAATCCGGTATTCATAAGCACTGGCCTGCCAGTCGGCGGTGCTGATCTGGCCGAACGGTATGGTGGATTTGATCTGGCTGAAAAAGTCCACCGGCGAGGTAAAGCGATATAAGCCATCGACAACATTCCAGTTGCCACTGTCTGTCCAGCCTTTTGCCGCGCTGTAAAATGGTTCATAGAACAGCGTATTCGCCGGCGTGCTCGAACCATCGGTCATGCTGGAGCCCTGGTTGTACTCGTCGATATTGCTGACAAGGTCACCGTCCAGGTCGCTGTTTGCATCCTGATCGTCGAAGGGATTCAGGCCGCCTTCGATTTCGACATTATTCGGTATGCCATCGCCGTCCGCATCCTGTGTACCATCCGCAGGATTGTAGGGATCCAGGCCGGCTGCGGTCTCGGCGTCATTCGAAATGCCGTCGCCGTCGATGTCGGTGTCCTCCGAATCGCGGATGCCGTCGCCGTCGCGATCAAGGAAGAAGAAATAGGCTGCGCCAGAAGTAAGACCCAGATCATCGTCCCCGTCCGCACCGACCAGCACAGTATCGCCCGACAGGCTGACACTCAGCCCGAAAATATCGGATGCTGCACCGTCAACCGCGGTCAGTTTCACCCGTTGCGGCCAGCTAGGACCTGATCGTGCAAAAACGTAGGCAGAGCCTGAATAGCTGCCATTGGAATCATCATTCAGCGCACCGATGACCGCGCTATTACCCGACAGCGCGACGCTGTGTCCGAACCGGTCATCCGCTGCTCCATCACTTGCAGTTAGCTTGGCCTGCTCGACCCACTGGCCATTCGTGTATACGAATACGTAGGCAGCGCCCGAATCAGCTCCATTGTCATCGTCCCCGTCCGCACCTATCAGCGCCGTATCACCCGACAGGCTGACGCTGGCGCCGAATAAATCGTCCACCTCACCATCACTTGGCCGGAGTGTCGGCTCTGGTATCCAACTGCTGCCCGTGCGCACGAACACGTAAGCTGCACCTGAACCAGGAACTGCACCAAAACCATGTTTCGCACCGATTAACACAGTATCGCCGGACAGGCTGACACTCTGACCAAATTCGTCACCCGGTTGACCAGCACTTGCAGTGAGCTTGTCCTGCTCAACCCACCGTCCATTCGTGTAAACGAATACGTAGGCGGCGCCCGAACCAGGCATGTTGCCATCACCATAGCTCGCACCTACCAGTGCAGTATCCCCCGACAGGCTGACGCTGGAACCAAAGTTATCTCCCTCTGCGCCATCGGCCGCTAGCAGCTTCGCCTGCTGTATCCAGCTGCTACCTGAACGCACGAACACGTAGGCCGAACCCGAATCAGTGCCCTGGTCGTCATCCCCAATGGCACTGACCAGCGCGGTATCTCCCGACAGGCTGACGCTGTTACCGAAGAAATCCCCCGTCGCAATGTCAGACGCAATCAGCCTGGCTTGTTCAATCCACAATCCGTTCGTCCGTACAAACACATAGGCCGCGCCCTGGTTACCATTACCGATATACGCACCAATCACAGCGGTATTGCCATCGACGGCGACCGAAATACCAAATGCATCATAATCACCACCATCCCCGGCAAACACCTTCTGATGCGGATTGGTCTGGCCCAGCGGATTGCTCGCGGGATCGTCGATGGCGGTACCCAGGCGGTACTCGTCGACATTGCTCCAGCCGTCGCCATCGATGTCACCTGTTCCGTCCACCGGACCGTTGGGATTCAGACCGGCAGCGGTCTCGACGTCGTTCGGGATGCCATCACCGTCGATGTCGGCATCCGCGGTATCGAAGATGCCGTCTCCATCAGAGTCGGTGATATCGAAGAAATAAGCTGAGCCCGTGTTCAATCCCAGGTCGTCGTCGTTTTCTGTGCCAACCAGCACGACATTACCCGACAGGCTGACACTATGTCCGAAACTATCCCAGGCATCACTGTCTGCTGCCATCAGTTTTGCAAGCTGCACCCAGCCCGAACCCGAGCGTCTGAATACATAGGCACTCTTATGGGCACCAACCAGTGCAGTATCGTCCGAAAGGCTGACGCTGATACCGAATACGTCTCCAGTTGTACCATCCATCGCAGTAAAGCTGCCCTCTAGCTCCCAGTTAGCACCCGCACGAGTGTAGACGTACACCACGCCAGAGTCAGCGGACATTCCGTTGCCATGCGGCACACCAACCAGCGCGGTATCACCCGACACGCTGACGCTAATAGCGAAGTAATCATCCGCTTTTCCGTCCGTTGCCCACAGCTTGCCCTGCTGCGACCAGCTGGTACCAGTACGCGCGAACATGTAGGCCACGCCCGAGTGTAGACCCTGCTCGCCCCTGTAGGGCGCACCAACCAGCGCGGTATCACCCGACAAGCTGACGCTGCGGCCAAAATTGTCTTCCGTAGCACCATCTGCTGCCAGCAGCTTGTCCTGCTGTGTCCAGCTGGTACCTGAACGCACGAAAATATAGGCCGAACCTGAGCTTTCGCCAAAATCATCATCCCCGGGCGCACCAACCAGCGCGGTGTCGCCGGACAGGCTGACACTGCCCCCGAAGGCGTCACCTGGCATGCCGTCCTCTGCCGTCAATTTCGCCTGCTGCGTCCAGGTGCCGCCGGAGCGTACAAAAACGTAGGCCGCATTCATGTAGGGTGCACCTATGAGCGCAGTATCACCCGACAGGCTGACACTAGACCCGAAGTAACCGTATGCTGAACCGTCAGCAGCAGCCAGCTTCGCCTGCTCCATCCACAATCCGCCCGTGTGCACGAAGACATAGGCTGCACCCGAGTATTCGACATTCCCATCAGCCAGATACGCACCGACAATCGCAGTATCCCCATCCACTGACACAGAAGTTCCGAAAAAATCATTCTCGGAACCATCCGCCGCAAACACCTTCTGGTGCGGATAGGCCTGTCCCAGCGGATTGCTCACGGCGTCGTCGATAACGGTGCCCAGCCGGTACTCGTCGACGTTGATCCAGCCGTCGCCGTCGAGGTCACCCGTGCCGTCTGTCGCGTCGTATGGATCCAGCCCGGCCGCGGATTCAATGTCGTTCGGAATACCGTCGCCATCGATATCGGCATCCCTGGAATCGCCGATACCGTCCTTGTCGAGGTCGAGGAAGAAGAAGTAGGCTGCGCCTGAGTACGTTTCAAGGTCGTTATCCCGTAAGGCACCCACCAGCACTGTGTCACCGGATACGCCTAAACTGTTTCCGAAGTAGACACTATCTGTTGCACTGTCAGCCGGGCTCAGCCCGGTACGCAGGGTCCAGGTGTCACCTGTGCGCATGAACACATAGGCAGCTCCTGCTTTACTGCTATTCACATAATCGTACGATGGTGCACCAACAATCGCGGTATCGCCTGATATACTGACACTGTTTCCGAATCCATCTGTACCGAGATAAAATCCTCTGTCCAGTATGGTCTGCAAGTTCCACACGCCATTGGTACGCATATACACATATGCGTTACCAAATAAACCATCTTCAGGGTTAGTCAGACCTTGAGGTTCTCCAATGAGCGCGGCATTACCCGACAGGCTGACGCTATAGCCGAATTCATACCCATAATCGCCGCCAAAAGCACCATTAACCAGCCTGTCCTCAGGCGACCAGGTCGTGCCCGATCGAACGAACACATAGGCTGCTCCAGAAACATCATACCCAGCATAAGGCGCACCGATCAGTGCGGTATCACCCGACAGGCTCACGCTCTGCCCAAACTCGGCACCCTCGGCGCCATCACTCGCCGTCAGCTTCTGCTGGAACGTCCAATCGATACCCGAGTCGATAAACACGTAGGCAGATCCCGAGTGATACCCAAGAGCGTCGTCATAGCGCGCACCGATCAGCACGGTATCACCTGACAGGCTGACGCTGAAGCCGAAGTTGTCGCCCCCGGCACCGTCGCTTGCCACCAGTATCTTTTCCTCGGTCCAGCTGCTGCCCGTACGCACAAACACGTAGGCCGCACCAGAGTTGAATGAGTTACCATCGCCATAGGGAGCACCAATCAGCGCGGTATCGCCGGACACGCTTACACTCGACCCGAACAAGTCATTCTGTGAGCCGTTACTGGCCATCAGTTTCGCCTGTTGTTTCCACAGGCCGTTCGTTTGACGTACGAATACGTAGGCTGCCCCCGGATCAATGAAATTGAAAACACCGTCACGCGCACCGATGATTGCGGTATCACCGTCAACAGCTACGGCGCTACCGAACTCATCACTGGCGCCGCCATCGCCGGCAAACACTTTCTGGTGCGGGTTGTCCTGACCCAGCGGCGTGCTGGACGCATCGTCGATGGCGGTACCCAGGCGATACTCGTCGGCATTACTCCAGCCGTCACCGTCGAGGTCCCCGGTGCCATCCGCTATGGCAGGATCCAGGCAGATCAGATTAAGACACGTGTTTTCCTCTACATTATTCGGAATACCGTCACCGTCGATATCGGCATCCTCGGTATCGAAGATGCCATCGCCGTCGCTGTCGGTGATATCGAAGAAGTAGGCGGTTCCGGAATCGGCACCGACATCGTCATTACGAGGTGCGCCAACAAGAACCTTCGTACCCGACAGGCTGACTGCAATCCCGAACGAATCGTTATCCGCACCGTCGGCTGCCGTCAGCTTCGCCTGCTGCGCCCAGCTGCTGCCGGTACGCAGGAATACATACGCCGAGCCAGCGTTATTGCCCTGGCTATCATCCATATGCGCACCGATGAGCGCAGTATTCCCGGACAGGCTGACGCTGTTTCCAAAGTGATCGTCCGCGGCACCATCGGTGGCCGTCAGTTCATCTTCCTGCGTCCAGATATCGCCCGAGCGCGTGAATACGTAAGCCGCCCCGGAATCCGTTACATTGCCGTCACCCTGATTTGCCCCGATCAGCGCACTGTCTCCCGACACGCTGACGCTGAAGCCAAACCTGTCGCCGGTGGCGCCGGTGGCGGTCAACTTGTCCTGTTCTGTCCAGTCTGTTCCGGAGCGCACAAATACATAGGCGGCTCCCGCGCCCACTCCTCCCTGGACAGTATCTGCATCAGCGGCTCCAATCAACGCGGTATCCCCTGATACGCTGACACTGATACCAAAATGATCGGCTGCTGCGGCGTCACTCGCCGTCAGCTTGTCCTGTTGCGTCCAGGTGATACCGGCGCGCACAAATACATAGGCAGATCCACTACCCTCGGCAACAGCATCGCTATACAGCGCACCGACCAGCGCGGTATCGTCGAACAGGCTGACACTGCCCCCGAAGGCGTCACCTGGCATGCCGTCATCTGCCGTCAGTTTCGCCTGCTGCGTCCAGGTGCCGCCGGAGCGTACAAAAACGTAGGCCGCATTCATGGAGGACGCGCCAATGAGCACGGTATCGCCCGAAAGACTCACCCGGAGTCCGAATAAACCGCCGTTCACACCATCAATAGGCACCAGTTTGGCCTGTTCGACCCATACCCCGTTCGAAAGCACGAACACGTAAGCCGCACCGGAATCGACGACAAAACCATCAGCGTATATCGCACCGATGATCGCGGTGTCACCATCGACCGCGACAGAGATGCCGTAATTGTCAGCGTCAGACCCATCTCCCGCAAACACCTTCTGGTGCGGGTGGGTCTGCCCCAGCGGATTGCTCGCCGGATCATCAATAACAGTACCCAGACGATACTCGTCGACATTGCTCCAGCCGTCACCGTCCAGGTCAGTCGTTCCGTCCGCCGCATCGTAAGGATCCAGACCGGCGGCGGTTTCGACATCATTCGGAATCCCGTCACCGTCGATATCGGCGTCCCCGGCATCGGGAATGCCGTCGCCGTCGCGGTCCACGCCGAAGAAATAGGCCGAACCCGAATCGGTGCCATTGTCGTCGTCCTGGTACGCACCGACGAGTACGGTATCGCCCGACAGGGCGACACTGTTGCCGAACTCGTCACCCGCGGTACCGTCGGCCGCCGTCAGCTTCGACCGCTGTACCCAGCTGCCCCCGGTGTGTACGAACACGTACGCCGAGCCCGAGTCCCCGCCGGCGTCGTCATCGAGCGGCGCGCCGATAGACGCGACATTCGTCGTCAGGCTGACGCTGTAGCCGAAGTTATCGCCCGCCGCTCCGTCTGCTGCATCGAGCTTTGCCTGCGGTGACCAGGTGGTGCCGGCGCGCTCGAACACATATGCCGAACCCGAATCGTTGCCGTTGTCGTCATCGTAACGTGAGCCGACGAGCGCGGTATCCCCCGACAGGCTGACGCTCCAGCCAAACAGGTCGTTGTCCGCCCCATCATTCGCCATGAGCTTCTGCTGCGGCGGCCAGCTGCTGCCCGAGCGGACGTACACGTAGGCCGCACCCGAACTGGTTACATTGCCGTCGGCCCTGGGCGCGCCAACCAGTGCCGTGTCCCCCGACAGGCTGACACTCTTGCCGAAGTTGTGACCCGATGCCCCGTCGGCAGCGGTCAGCTTGGCCTGCTGGATCCAGATACTGAGGCGGACAAACACATATGCCGACCCCGAATACAGGCCCCGGTCATCATCCGTGTAAGCGCCGATCAGCGCAGTATCGCCGGACAGGCTGACACTGTGGCCGAATTCTTCGTAGGCCTCGCCGTCGCTTGCCTTCAGTATCGCATCCTCGGTCCAGGTATCGCCGGAACGCACGAAGACATACGCCGTCCCCGAATCAACCACATTACCATCGCCAAATCTTGCGCCGACCAGTGCGGTGTCGCCGGACAGGCTGACGCTCCAGCCGAACTGGTCCGACTGCTTGCCATCACTGGCCACCAGTTGCGCCTGCTGGGTCCAGAGATTGCCCGCACGCACGAACACGTAGGCCGCACCCGAATCATTGACATTGCCGTCACCATCGCGCGCACCGATGAGCGCGGTATCACCGTCCACGGCGACGGCGTAGCCGAACAGGTCACCACCGGCCCCGTCGCCGGCAAATACCTTCTGGTGCGGGTTGGTCTGGTTCAATGGGTTATCTGCGGGATCGTTGATGTCGGTGCCGAGGCGGTACTCGTCGACATTACTCCAGTAATCGCTGTCCAGGTCCCCGTCACCGTCTCCAGGATCATGGGGGTTCAGGCCAAGACCGGCTTCGACGTTGTTCGGAATACCGTCGCCATCGATGTCGGCGTCCTCGGTGTCACCGATGCCGTCCTGGTCGAGGTCCAGAAAGAAGAAATAGGCCGAGCCCGAATCGGTGCCGGTGTCATCGTCATGGTACGAGCCAATAAGTACAGTATCGCCGGACAGGGCAACGCTGGTGCCGAACTCGTCCTGGGCTGCACCATCCGCCGCGACCAGTTTCGCCTGCTGTGTCCAGCTGCTGCCCGAGCGTACGAACACGTAGGCCGAACCCGCATCGAAGTCCGGACTGTCGTCGCCCCAGGCACCGATCAGTGCGATGTCGCCCGACATGCTGACGCTCCAGCCAAAAAGGTCACCCGCCAGGCCGTCGCCGGCCGTCAGCTTGGCCTGCTGCGACCAACTGCTCCCGGCACCGACAAACACATAGGCCGAACCGGAATCGTTGCCGTTGTCATCATCGAAGCGTGCGCCGACCAGCGCGGTGTCCCCCGACAGGCTGACGCTGGACCCAAAGAAATCCTCGGCCGCGCCGTCGCCCGCCAGCATCTTGAACTGTTGAGACCAGTCAGTCCCCGAGCGCGTGAATATATAGGCCGCGCCCGCATTGTTGCCGTTTGCATCATCCCGGTCCGCACCGATCAGTGCCGTGTCCCCCGACAGGCTGACACCGACACCGAAACCTTCTTCCGCCGCACCGCCTGTTGCCCACAGCTTTTCCTGTTGTGTCCAGCTGGTGCCCGTGCGCGTAAACACGTAGGCCGCGCCCGAGTCAAGACCCTGCTGGTCGTTGAAAGGCGCTCCAACCAGCGCGGTATCGCCCGACAGGCTGACACCATAGCCAAACCCGTCACCTGCGACACCATCGAGCCCCTGCAGTTTGGCCTGCTGCGACCAGACCGTGCCCGTGCGCGTGAACACATATGCCGCACCCGAATTGATGGCATTGCCTTCGCCGGATGACGCTCCGACCAGTGCCGTGTCTTCCGACAGGCTGACGCTCCAGCCGAACAGGTTACCGGTGGCGCCATCGAGCGCCGTCAACTTCGCCTGCTGTGCCCAGAGACCATCGGTGTGCACGAACACGTAGGCCACACCCGAATCGGCCGCCCTGCCGTCACCGTGGCGCGCTCCAATAACCGCGGTATCCCCGTCCACAGCGACGGAGAAGCCGGCTTCGTTACCGGCAGCGCCATCCCCGGCAAACACCTTCTGGTGCGGGTTCGTCTGTCCCAGCGGCGTGCTCGACGCATTATCGATCACCGTGCCCAGGCGGTACTCGTCGACGTTGCTCCAGTTGTCACCATCGATATCCTGGTCGCCGTCCGTCGCGTTGTAGGAATCCAGTCCGGCGGCGGTCTCGACATCGTTCGGGATGCCGTCACCGTCTATGTCGGCATCCTCGGAATCGGGGACGCCGTCACCGTCGCGGTCCACAGCGAAGAAATAGGCCGAGCCCGAGTCGTTGCTGTTGTCATCGTCAAAGTACGCGCCGACCAGTATCCTGTCGCCTGACAGGCCGACACCGATACCAAACCGGTCGCTCGCCGCGCCATCGTGCGCCACCAACTTCGATATTTCATTCCAGGAACTGCCGTTGCGTGCAAACACATAGGCCGAACCCGAGTCCGCGCCCTGGTCGTCATCCCCCAGGGCACCCACCAGCGCGACATCTCCGGACAGGCTGACGCTCTGGCCGAAGCGGTCCAGGCCAGAGCTGTCGCTTGCCGTCAATGTTTGTTGCGGCGTCCATGTCGTACCGGTTCTCGTGAAAACGTATGCTGCGCCCGAGGATCCGATACGTCCGGGGGCGCCGATCAGCGCAGTTTCGCCCGACAGGCCGACACTGGTACCGAACTGGTCCTGTAACAGGCCATCTGTAGCAATCAGTTTCTGCTGCGGATTCCAGACACCGCCCGTGCGCACAAATGCATAGGCAGCACCCGTTATCACTGAATTGACCTGTGCATAATTCGCACCGACCAGCAGGGTATCGCCTGACACGCTGACGCTGATGCCAAATTGGTAGGAACTCGCGCCGTCACTCGCCGTCAGTACCTGCGGTTGCGACCAGTCAACGCCCGAGCGCGTATAAACGAACACCGTTCCTGAATCGGTTCCCTGGTCGTCGTCTCCCCAGGCGCCGATCACAGCGGTGTCGCCCGAGAGGCTAACGCTGTTTCCGAAATAATCGTTGGCCGCACCGGTGAACGTCCACAGCTTCGCCTGCGGCGACCATGTACTCCCCGAGCGCACGAACACATAAGCGGCACCGGAATTGGCTTCGAAGAAGCCACCGCCATATTTCGCACCAACGAGCGCAGTATCACCCGACAGGCTGACGCTGGCGCCGAACTGGTCATTGACCGCGCCGTCGCTGGCCGTCAGCTTTGCCTGCTGGACCCACAGGCCGCTGGTGTAGACGAACACGTAGGCTGCGCCCGTATTCGCGACCACACCATCGCCGGAAACCGCGCCGATCAGCGCGGTATCCCCGTCCACGGCAACAGACAGGCCAAAATTATCGAGAGTGGCGCCGTCGCTCGCGAACACCTTCTGGTGCGGATTGGCCTGGTTCAGCGGATTGCTGGCCGGATCGTTGATGACGGTCCCGAAGCGGTACTCGTCGACGTTGCTCCAGCCGTCGCTGTCGAGATCGAGCACGGCATCCGCGGCGTTAGACGGATTGAGGCCGACCGAGGCTTCTACGAGATTTGGTATCCCGTCATCGTCGAGGTCGGCCGGGACGGCATTAGCTACCAGCGGAAATACCAGGAACAGGCTGGCTACCAACACCAACCCGTATGATAGAACACAATTCAGGACACGCCGTGAAAAGAGAATGGACTGGTCGAGCATATCCCCCCCATTTCTTCTTTTATATTTCCTTATACAAAGTGTAATTATATAGGACCCTAAAATCGGATCATTGACTTGTATCAATTAAACAAGCTTTTTCTCATGTCGGGACGGATCAAACGTCCCACGATGGTTCTGCTGTGGAATCCCCGCAGTTTACTTACCCTTGTATTGTGATACGCCAGGATTCAACCACTGCAAACGGCAAGAATCGATGCAAAGACATACCTCCCCAAGAACAGAAAATCTCGCTATTAAGGGATTCCTGTTAGGTGACTATCGGACCAGGACTTGCCGTTCACCAGACTTCTGTGAACTTCTTAGTCTCACGTAATTTTAGACATTCCCGGCAAACACCCCCGCACAACGGTGGAACTGTTAGTATTGAGAATAAAACCGTTCTTTCTGTATTAAACGCGTACTTTCCTCCTTGCCACACCGACTAAACCCAATAACCCGGAGCCGAATAGCCACACTGCGCCAGGCAGTGGCACCGTAGTGACATCGCCGGAACGAACTGCCCACGCGTAAAATATGTCAACAACCTTGTTGTCTGAGTACTGGTCACCGTAGTAGAAATTGAGGACCCAGGCACGGTCGGGGTTGAGCCCATACGTCGTACCGGACCAGTAGGGTTCGCTCATGAGGTTCGAGAACGGAGCAGTGTTGGTTGGCGGCGACAGCCACTGTACTGTGTAGGCCGGATACAAACTGCTGGGGTCGATATAACCAAGTCTGGGGAGGTTGTTGTAGTACATGTACGCCAATTCGCTCGCCCCACTCCCCGCATACGCGGTGTCTGGGGCGCTGATGTTGTACGCATCATCGGTCGTGCCATTGTAGCTACGATCGTAGTTGTAAGGAGGTACCATTCACGGGAGTTACCGTTGGTAGCCGCCAGTTGTTATACCCCAGGTAGCCGGTACCACCGTCAGCGTTCATCGCCATGAGCCAGCTCTGGGCGGTATCCCACGTCATGCCACCCCAGGAATGGATTCCGGAGACACCGAAGGTGTTGCTAGCAGCCAGGTTGGCGTCCGCCAGCCAGGTGATGTCGAGCACCGTGTCGTAATAGGCTTGACCGCCGAGACGCGGGACCAGCTCCGACTGCGCGGAAAGGGCGAACATGCTCAGGACAGCCGCACACAAGGCATTGCGGGTGCAAAATCGTTTCATATTGGGATCCCCGTAAATCCTATTGCCGCTGGTTATCTCCAGAATGCGGGCTCTTAATGGGCGATAAATTGATTCGCAAGTTACATGCCGTGAAATGCGCTCAGCAATTAAAACAGGAGGATACGGAATTGCTTACGTAAATATACCTATAGGCTGAATCGTATAGCATCCCGACAGAACTTTAGGGTTCTTTACACATTCTTTACAAATGACTTTGGTGAGAGCGTGCTAAAGCAGTACTACCCTGAAGTAGCCACTGGCACGCTCTAGGTCCGATATGGACACCCTTTCGAGTCGTTGAGTCGTCGTTAATATTTGAAGTAACTGTACGACCGGTATACCTTAGGAAGTCACCATTCAATGGTCTCTGATATTAGGATTGGGTGAATGCCCGGAATGATTTTTTTCCATTTCCCCTTGGCCAGGAGTCAAGTGAAAAAACAGCAACTGGTCGTTTAGGTATCAGGTGGCATAAGATATAACCTATCAACATATTCCTTGCAGACAGTTGTAACACGATATTCCGTACAGACAGCTGTAACACGACTCCTCCCTTGCTCTATTCTCCTTTGGAATCCACAAAGATAATTCAGTCACTGAACCAGACCGATGCCATTAGCGACGACAGCTATTCGAACGTGCTTTTGGCTTCATCAATAGACACAATCCATGCAGACAGTTCCTTCGAAACAATACCGATGCGAATATCGATGCGAGTTGTTATCGCACCCACTATAGTTCTAACTGGTTGTCATGCGTGGATAAAATCCAACTCAACACTTTTAACTGACTGTTAATAATGACTAATACCAGGATAACCCCTTGAATCACCGTCCAAGGAAGAGGTTCGGCCAGAACTCCTACCCGGTTTGGATTCTCCCTATTACTCAGCTGGCTACCAATCCGGATGGCTGGGTTGCTGCCAATTTCGCAAACAGTTAGCAGATACCAGTGGCAATTCTTTCCTTCTGCGGTATATTCGCCTTTCACCGCCCGGAAACGCTGGCGGAGTGCTGGGATCCAGGGAAGACCTTGCCGCTGGTGAGACGCCTGAATATCTGGTGCGTGGCAAAATATTCCTCAGCCGTATGCAGCACATGCCACCGCGACACGAGGAAGGTCTCTGGTCTACACAGATCAAAACCATTCGCAATCTGTAAGACTCGCTCAGGCAGAACCGCCTGCGAACCCTGGTCCAGATGGCTGTTGTATTGGGTTAGAGGGAACTGTCTACGAACATCTCGGCGACAAGTTATTAACCCTGAGCGGAGATCGATGTGTCTCTATTGAACTTTCCCACTTACGTTAGCGTGCTCTTGACAATAGTCATTTCAAGCACATTTTCAATCTTG
>Ga0210064_1000746_pt1 | contig 15046 bp, 12 predicted proteins | sample Muzzi_CordC_D2_FD_185531 | JGI IMG/M metagenome (GOLD analysis project Ga0210064, IMG submission 185531) | Wetland microbial communities from San Francisco Bay, California, USA, that impact long-term carbon sequestration - Muzzi_CordC_D2 (SPAdes) | ecosystem: Environmental > Aquatic > Marine >...
ATCGGCCAGATCGCCGTCGGCGTCGCGAACGTGCTGCTCGGCCTGCCGCAGGAGATCACCGGACTCCACACCGCCCTCGCCGCAGCGCTGGTGCTCACGCTCACGCTCGCGATCCGCGATCTCTACGCGCGCGACGCGATTCCGCGCTGAACGCGACCCTGCCACGGGCCCCGACTGCAAGGGCTTCGATAGGGGCGGTGTCTGGCGCGGGCGCGTGCGATGAAGGAAACTGACCCGCTCCTCGGCCATGCCGGCCGAGACGACGGAGCGACAAGAGGAAGACGATGCGTTCGTTTCAAGTCTTCGCCGCGATGACTCCCGAACGCGCGACGGAGCTGATCGCGAGCCTGAAGGAGAAGTCACCGGGCATGTTCGCGCAGGCGCTGGCCGCGGCGGCGGCCGCGATGCGCGCGCGCCCGGTCTACATCGCGCGCCAGCCGATCGAGAAGCAGGCGGCGGCGATCCGGCGCGCACTCGCGCGCGTCAGCGCGAGCCCGGTCGCGGAGGAGCTGCTCGCGGTCTACTTCCTCGAGTGCCGCAAGGAGCTGCTCGTCGAGTGGCTCGACGCGCTCGGCATCGCGCACGACGAGGGTTCGCTGACGGAAGACGAGCCCGCACAACCGTCGAAGAAGAAGCTCCACGACGCCGCGAAGGGCTTCCGCGCGACCGACGACGACCCGGATCGCGAGCTGTTGCTGGCGGCCTTCGCCGCGCAGAGCGCGATCGACTGGCCGGAGCTCGACGCGTTGCTCGGCTTCGACGCCTAGCCGGCCGCTCGGAAGTGCGGCGACGGTTGCCCGCGGTCTGGGCGCAGCGAGCTCGCAACCGCGGCGATTCGTCCGCCGCTCCCGTGGTGCGACGGGAGCGGCGGCTCGGAATCCGGCCGGAAATCAGCTGCGAACGGTGATCGCCGCGTTCGAAATGATCGGAGCGCCGCGCTCCTTCGAAGCGGCCGCGACCAGGATCCGGTCGCCTTCCTTCCAGTACGAGATCACGTAGGTCTCGCCCGGGTACGCGACACCCGCGAAGCGCGCCTGGTAGCGCGCCACCTTCGTGGTATCGCCGCCGAGCACTTCGTCGACGATCGCCTTGCAGACCACGCCGTACGAGCACAGCCCGTGGGTGATCGGCGTGTCGAAGCCGCCCATCTTCGCGAACTCGGGATCCGCGTGCAGCGGATTCTTGTCGCCCGACAGGCGGTAGATCAGCGCCTGCTGGGGCATCGTCGTCACCTCGATCACGCCGTCGGGCTCGCGATCGGGCGCCTGGTTGCCCGCCTTCGGGCCCGGTTCGCCGCCGAAGCCGCCCTCGCCGCGAAGGAACAGCGAGAAGCGATTCGTGAACAGCGGAGCACCGGACTCGTCGCTCGTCGCGACCTCGAGCACGACCAGCGCAGCCTTGCCCTTGTCCCAGATCTCCTTGACGCTGCCCCGGCTCGTCACCTTCGCCTCGGGCGGGATCGGCTGATGGATCTCGAGGTCCTGCTCGCCGTGGAGCAGCATCGCGAAGTTGAACTCGAGCCCCGGTACGCCACCGAGACCCGTGAGCGCACCGAACACCGGAATCACGCCGTAGCTCGGCAGCACCTTCAGATTCTTCTCGTAGCAGTACTCGAGCTCGCCCGGGTCGGTGGCGGGCACGCCCGCCCCGACGCCGAGGTGATAGAGGATCACCTGATCCCGGTTCCACTCGTAGGTTCCGGAGCCGAGCTCGGCTCCGAGGGCTTTCGACGGATCGATCGGCATGCCTTCCCCCTAGTCCTTGATCGCCTGCATGATCGCCCGCGTCTCGTCGGCGATGCTCAGCGGAATGCTGAAGCCGTCGGTGTTGCGCACCTGCTCGAAATTCGCGGCGAGCTCTTCGACGCTCGGAACGGCGTGATCGGGCGAAACCCAGCCTTCCGCCATGCCGACGAAGATGCGCGCATAGCGGCCGCCGCCGACGTCGAAGATCTCGTGGGTGAGCTCGCACTGCTCGGACACGAGGTAGGCGACGAGCGGCGTCACGTACTCGGGGGCGAGCTTGTCCGCCAGCGGTCCGAGCAGCGCTTCGGTGAGGCGGGTCTTGGCGATCGGCGCGATCGCGTTGCACTTGATGTTGTTCTTCGCGCCTTCGACCGCGAGCACGTGCATCAGACCGACGAGGCCCATCTTCGCGGCGCCGTAGTTCGCCTGACCGAAGTTGCCGAAGATGCCGGCGCCGGACGACGCCATCACGATCCGGCCGTAGTTGTTCTCCTTCATCGCCCGGAAGGCCGGCTGCGTGACGTAGAACGCGCCCTTCAGGTGCACGTCGAGCACGATCTCGAGGTTCTTCGGCTCGAGCTTCGTGAACGACTTGTCGCGCAGGATGCCGGCGTTGTTGATCACGATGTCGCACTTGCCGAAGTTGTCGAGTGCGGTCTGGATGATGGCTTCGCCGCCCTCCGGAGTGGCGACCGAGTCGTAGTTCGCGACCGCGGTGCCGCCCGCTTCGTTGATCTCCTTCACCACTTCGTCGGCCATGCTCGAGCCCGCGCCGGTTCCGTCCGCCGAGCCGCCGAGGTCGTTCACCACGACCTTCGCACCGCGCTCGCCGAGCATCAGCGCGTAGGTCTTGCCCAGGCCGCCGCCGGCCCCGGTGATCACCGCTACGCGGTCGTCGTACCGAATCTCGCTCATTACAAAACTCCTTTAGTAACAATTAGTTACCGCCCACACCAGAATGGGTCGGGGTCACCTGGAATCACTTGGGAGGCGGTGCCTCGCACGCGGGACCGCTGGGGGTTCGCGGTGGGGAGCACCCTGCGGCCGCCCTCTGGCGCGGCCGGCCGCGAGCAGCATAGCTGATTCCGATGTCGATCGTGGGCTTCAGCGATGTCGAAAACCGTCGCCCGCACGCGGCATTTGGCCCCGGAGCCAGTAGCTTCACGACACGGTGCCCCGATGACCCCGGACAGATTCGCCACCACCGTCTCCGATCGCTGCGGGCGGCCGCTCCTGCGCGCTCGCGTGACGACGCTCCAGGTGAACGTCGGCCTGCGCTGCGACCTCGCCTGCCACCACTGTCACGTCGAAGCCGGCCCGAAGCGGACCGAAACGATGGATCGCCGCACCGCGAATCGAATCCTCGAGCTGCTCGCCGCCGATCCTGCGATCGCCACCCTCGACCTGACCGGTGGCGCCCCGGAGCTCCAGAACGAGTTCCGGTCGCTGGTCCGCGGCGCCCGCGCGCTCGGGCGACGCGTCATCGACCGCTGCAACCTCACGGTCTTCGATGCCCCCGGCCAACACGACACCCCCGAGTTCCTGGCTCGCCACGGAGTCCGGATCGTCGCCTCGCTGCCGTGCTACACGCGCGAAAACGTCGAACGACAGCGCGGCCGCGGCGTGTTCGCGCGCAGCATCGCGTCGCTCCGGCGGCTCAACGCACTGGGTTACGGGCGAGCCGATGCTGCATCGAGCGACGACACCGCGGCGCCCGGGCTCGGGCTCGACCTCGTCTACAACCCGCTCGGGGCGAGCCTGCCGCCGCCGCAGACGGCGCTCGAAACCCGCTATCGGGCCGAATTGCGTGAGATGTTCGGTATCGAGTTCGACCGCCTGCTCAGCATCACCAACATGCCGATCAAGCGATTCGCCCACCAGCTCGCACGCGACGGGCGGACCGAGGAATACCAGTCGCTGCTCGTCGCCCACTTCAACCCCGACACGGTGCCCGAGCTGATGTGCCGCCGGCTCGTTTCGGTGAGCTGGGATGGCCGACTGTTCGATTGCGATTTCAACCAGATGCTCGAAATCCCCTCGGCTGTGAAACCGAAAACGATCTTCGACGTAGAGGACTTCGGAGCCTTCACGGGAGCCGGGATCGCCACCGGCCCACACTGCTTCGGCTGCACCGCCGGCGCGGGATCGAGTTGCTCGGGCGCGCTGCGATGACCTGGAGAAGCCCCGAAACGGAGTCCCAGCTGTGAATCCCCGGCGCGGCTCCACTACCGACGTCGGAGCGGAGGTCGCGAACGCCTCTGCTCCGGCCCGCGTACGAATCGGCCTGCGCTACGTCGGAATCGCCGCAGCCGCGCTGGCGCTGATCGCGCTCGGCAGGCTGGCGGGCGACCGCGTTCCCGTGTTCGCGGCCTGGGTCGCGGAACTCGGCTGGTGGGGGCCGACCGTCTTCATCGCAGGCTACGCGTTCGCGACCGTCGCCTTCGTACCGGGCTCACTGCTGACACTCGCAGCCGGCGCGATCTTCGGCGTGCTTCACGGCACCGTGATCGTCTTCGTGGCGGCCAGCACCGGCGCGGCGCTCGCGTTCGGAATCTCGCGCTACTTGGCACGTGCGGCGATCGAGCGGCGACTCGCGGGAAACGAACGCTTCGCCGCGATCGATCGCGCGATCGAGCGCGACGGGCGCAAGATCGTGCTGTTGTTGCGCCTGTCGCCGGTCTTCCCGTTCAACCTGCTCAACTACGCACTCGGCCTGACGAAGGTGCGCTTCGGCGACTACCTGATCGCGTGCATCGGGATGCTTCCCGGCAGCCTGCTCTACGTGTACTACGGCGCGCTCGCGGGCGAGGTCGCCGCGCTCGCGGGCGGCGAGGCCCCGGAGAAGGGCGCGGGCTACTTCGCCCTGCTCGCGGTCGGTCTCGTCGCGACGATCGCGGTCACGACCGTCGTGACCCGCAGCGCGCGCCGCGCCCTCGACGAAGCCACGGGCGCGTGAGCGTCGCAGCGGAGAGCCACACGACATGACGAAGATCGAGATCCGGCCGTCGGACGCGGCCAATCAGGCGCTGATCGCCAACGTCCATCCGCCCGACTGGACCAACCCGACGCCCTCGGGCCGCTACAACCTGGTGGTCGTCGGTGCGGGCGCAGCAGGGCTGATCAGCGCCGCGATCGCAGCCGGCCTCGGAGCCAAGGTCGCGCTGATCGAGCGCCACCTGCTGGGCGGCGACTGCTTGAACGTCGGCTGCGTACCGTCGAAGGCGGTGATTCGCGCTTCGCGCATGGTCGCCGAAGCCCGACGGGCCGCCGTGGAGCTCGGACTGCCCCAACCGGATCCGAGCGAGATCGATTTCGCCGCCGCGATGGAGCGGATGCGCAAGATCCGCGCGCGCATCAGCGCCGTGGACTCGGCGCTGCGCTACCGCGACGAGCTCGGCGTCGACGTCTTCCTGGGCGAGGCGCGCTTCGACGGCCGCGACAGCGTGCGAGTCGGCGACCAGCGGCTGCGCTTCCGCAAGGCCGTGATCGCGACGGGTGCGCGGCCCGTCGCTCCGCCGATCCCGGGGCTCGCCGAAGCGGGCTACCGCAGCAACGAGACGATCTTCGAACTCACCGAGCGGCCGAAGCGTCTGGGCGTAATCGGCAGCGGACCGATCGGCTGCGAGCTCGCGCAGGCCTTCGCGCGTCTCGGCTGCACCGTCGCGATCTTCGACGTGGCAACGCAGGTGCTGCCGCGCGAAGACCCCGACGCCGCTCGGATCATCGAGCAACGGCTCAGCGACGAAGGCGTCCGGCTGTTCCCGGGCTGCACCCTCGAACGCGTCCAGCGGATCGACGGCGCGCGACGGATCTCGGGCATCGGCGCCGACGGCAGCGCCCTGGCGGTCGACGTCGACGAGCTGCTGGTCGCGACCGGGCGGGCACCGAACGTCGAGGGGCTCGGCCTCGAGCGCGCGGGGGTCGAAGCGGACGCGCAGCGGGGCATCCATGTGAACGATTACCTGCAGACCAGCAACCGCAACGTCTTCGCCGCTGGGGATGTCTGCATGGATTGGAAGTTCACTCACGCCGCCGACGCGGCCGCAAAGATCGTGGTGCAGAATGCGTTGTTCCTCCGTACCGCAAAGCTCTCGTCGCTCGTGATGCCGTGGTGCACCTACACCGACCCCGAGGTCGCACACGTGGGTTTGTACGAGCACGAAGCCCGCGAACGCGGCATCGCGACCGACAGCTACACGGTCCCGCTTTCCGAGAACGACCGCGCCATCACCGACGGCGAGGAGGCGGGCTTCGTGAAGATCCTCGTCGCGAAGGGCGGCGACGACATCCTCGGCGCCACCCTCGTCGCGTCGCACGCGGGTGAGATCGTGAGCGAGCTGACCCTCGCAATGGTGAACAAGGTCGGGCTCGGGAAGCTGCTGAACGTGATCCACCCCTACCCCACGCAGGCCGAAGCGATCAAACGAGCGGCCAGTGCCTACACGCGATCGCGCATGACGCCGGCGATTTCCCGGCTGCTCGGGCGCTGGCTGGCGTTTCGGCGCTAGGTCGGTCCGACGTCGGGCCCGAGGGCCGAGCGGCGCGGCTTGCGGGGGCCCGCCGCTCCCTGGTGCGCCTGACGGTCGCGGTGCCGCCCGCCATCCGCTCTCGGTGGATGCCGTCGGGGCTGGGAGCCCGGCCGTTGTTGCTGCGGCGGTCGGGGGATGTGAATTGGATCGGGTGATCTGTTAGAGCTTGGGCCCGATCGCGGCGAATCGGGATCGATGCGGGAGGGGAGTCTTGTCGTTGTTGAAGAGGTTTTTTGGACTGGGCGACGGCGGCAGCGGCGACGCGGGCGACACCGCGACGGTGCGGCGGATCGCGGCCGAGCTCGACCGGCTGCCCGCGGAAAAGGCCCGCTACCTGGCCGGCTTCGCCTACGTGCTCGCACGCGTCGCGCATGCCGACCTCGACATCGACGACGACGAGACCGCCGAGATGGAGCGCATCGCGACCGAGATCGCTTCGTTGTCGAGCCCCGAAGCCGCGCTGGTGGTCCAGATCGCGAAGAGCCAGGCCAGGCTGCTCGGCGAGACCGAGAACTACGTGGTCACGCGCGAGTTCCGCAAGTACTCGTCGAAGGAACAGCGGGGCGAGCTGCTGCAGTGCCTGTTCGCGGTCGCGGCGGCCGACGGCACGATCTCGAACGTCGAGAGCTCCGAGATCGCGGCCATCGGCGAAGAGCTCGGCTTCACCCGCCCGGAAATCAACGCCGTGCGCAGCCAGTACCGCGACCGCCTCTCGGAATTCCAGACCAGATAGTTTCGTATCCGCACCAAGCGTCACGCGGGGTCCATCCGGAAGCTCCCCTAGCCTGCTCCTCGGCGATTGCGCTTGAACGACTCGAAGGAGCGCGAGCTTGGCGGGTGCCTGCCGCGACCGTCAGCCGATCAGGGAGCCGCCGGCACCCCCCAAGCTCGCGCGGACAAAACGGAATCGGCCTTTTTCCGCACCCGGCTAGGGGCGCGGGCGACGCGGGCGGCCGCGGCCGCCGATCAGGATCAGCGGCACGTCGCTCGACTCGGCGAACTGGCGCACGATGCGGCCGAAGGCCCGTCCCGTGGCGCGGGCGTGCTGGATCCCCAGCACCACGAGATCGACCTCCGCCGCGTGGCGGAGGATCGCCCCGCACACATCCTCCGCCTCCTCGACCTGCACGTCGAAGCGGCCCTCGACCTCGTCGCGCGCGAGAGCCTGCACCTCGCGACGCGCCTGCCGCGCTTGGTCGGGGGACAGGCCGGGAGGCAGGGTGCGCAGGAAGGTGATGGTGCACTCCTCCGAGCGCGTCAGGCTCGCAAGCAGCCGGGCGCGCGCGCGGCTGTGATCGCCGCGGCCGCCGAGCGGGACGAGCACGCGACGCACCTGCGCGATCCGCCAGCGCCGCGGCGCCCGCAGCACGACGACGTCCGCGTCGAGCGGCGAGACCAGGGCTTCCAGCTTCGCCCAGCCCTCGGGCGTCTCGGCACGCGGCGTGCCGAGCACGACCGTCTCGCAGCGGTGGAGCCGCGCCACCCGCGCGATCTCGCGAGCCGGATCGGCCGCGATCGTGAACAGGGTCTCGGCGGGCGTCGCGCGCTCGAACCCGCGCAGCAGCGACTCGCCGAGGATGGTCTCCGCGTCGCGCATCACCGCGTGGCCTTCGTCGGGCACCTGCTCCGGCGCCGTCACCACCGAGAGCTGGAGAACGCGGCCGACGCTCGGCGTCCGCACCGTTGCGGCGACGCCGACGAGCCCTGCGGCGCTGGCGGGACTCGCGATCGGCACGAGCACGAGGGGGCTGCGGCCGCGCAGGCGTGCGAGATCCGGGTCACGGGCCTCGGCGCTCGTGTCCGCCAGACGCGCGCCGCGGGCGAGGAGCGTCACGAAGAACACAAGGCCGAGGAGCAGCCAGACCATCACCACGTGCCCGGCCGCCGGCACCGAGAGCGCCTGGAACACGCCGAGCGCCAGACAAAGCGCGCCGCCGAGCAGAGGCACGACCGGCAACCGACGGTCGCCGGAGCGGCGACGTGCGAGGATCGCGGCCCAGTGCACCGTCGCAAAGGAGATCAGGAAGATGAGACTCGAGGCCGCGCCAGCGGCCGAAACATCGCCCACCGCCGCGACGACGACCGCGAGCATGCCGGCGGTCACCACGACCGCGAGCGCGGGTGTCGCGCGAGCGCCGCTCATGCGCCCGATCGGACGCGGCAGCGTGCGATCGCGCGCCATGGAGAACGCCACCCGCGACGCTCCGAGCAGGTTCGCCTGGAGCGCCGACAGCATCGAGAGCACGCCCGCGCCGATCACGAGCCAGTAGCCGAACGGGCCGAGGAAGCGCTCCGCGGCCTCCGCCACCAGCCCCTCCGGGTTCGCCGCCGCCGCTTGCGCGATCTCCGTATCCGCGGGCACGCCGACGGTGGTGATCAGCAGCAGCAGGGGTACGTAGATGACGAGCGCGATCGCGAGCGACAGGTACATCGCGCGCGGCAGGTTCCGTTCCGGGTCGCGCACCTCACCGCCGACCGCGGCGATCAGGTCGAAGCCCTGGAGCGCGATGAAGGTGTACCCCATGGCCTGGAAGAGCCCGCCGGGACCCGCCGGCAGGAAGGGCTGGAGTCCGGCGACGAGCTCCTCGCCGCTCCGGCCGAAGGCTGCAACGGCGCCGCTCGCGATCAGTGTCACGAACACCACGATCTTGCCGATGCTGGCCGCGTTGCCGCCGCCGGCCGCCTTGCGCACGAGCGCGACGGTGTAGAAGCCGACGGCGGCGAGCGCGAAGCCGACCCGCAGGTCGCCGCGCGACAGCCAGGCGGCATCCCGGCCGAGGTCCGCGAGCAGCCGGGTCGCACCCTCGGCGGCAAAGACCGCGAACCCGAGAGCGTAGAGGACGCCGGCGACGATCGAGGCGAACCACACCACCCAGCCGACCACGAAGGCGACCTCGATCGAGAGCACGCGCTTCGCGTACGTATAGGTGCCGCCGGACTGGGGGAAGCGCACCGCCAGCTCGGCGAAGCTCGCGGCGGTGAGAAAGGCGATACCACCGTTCAGCAGGAAGGCGAGCAGCGCTGCCGGTCCGGCGGTCCGGAAGGCGACGCCCGCCAGCGCCAGGATCCCGCCGCCGACGATCGCCCCGACGCCGATGACCGTCGCTCCGAAGAGTCCAATGTGCCGCGCGCCGGGCGTCTCCATGCGCGGATCATGCGGAAGCGGGGGGGGCGTCCGCCACTACTCGTAGACCAGCTCCTCCGGCGCGTCGGCTTCCGGGGCATCGGCTCCATGGTCGCGCGCGGGCTTCCCGGCTTTCTGTTCCTTGTACCACTCATGGGCGATGATCATGGCCATCACCTCGTTGCTTCCGGTCCAGATCGACGCCAGTCGAATATCGCGGTAGATGCGTTCGAGGGGCAGCACATTGGTGTAGCCGATACCGCCGGTGACCTGCATGGCGTTGTGCACGACCTTCTGACACGATTCGGTCACGAACTTCTTCGTCTCCGACACCATCCGCCGCAACTGGTCTTCTTCCATGCTCCGATCCGCGGCGACACTCGTGGAGTAGACCATCGATCGGCAGGCATCGAGCAACATCACCGCCTCGGCAACCTGGAAGCTGACCCCCTGAAAGCGGTTGATGACCTGGCCGAAGGCTTTGCGTTTCGAAGTGTATCGGGATGCCACATCCAGGGCGGCCCGCCCGGGGCCGATCGTCATGGCCGCGGTGCCGAGCCGCTCCGGCACCATCATGGTCGTGAAGACCGGATAGGCGCCGTGGAGCTCACCGAGCAGATTCTCCGTGGGTACACGCACATTCCTGAACACCAGGCGCGCGGTGCCGCCACCGCGACAACCCATCAGTCCATAGAGATACTTGACGTCGACGCCCGGGCCGCGATCCACGATGAAAGCACTGATCGACCGCTGGGGCGGAGCGTCCGGGTGCGGGTTCGTGCGCGCGTAGAGGAGGAAGTAGTCGGCGCCTTCACCACCCACGATGAACCGCTTCTGGCCGTTGATCAGGAAGTGGTCGCCCTTGTCCTCGGCCGTGCAGGTCGCACCGAAGAAATCCGAACCGCCTCGAGGTTCGGTAAGGCATTCCGCGGCGAACATCTCACCGGCGAGCAGCGGTTTCACATAGCGCTCTTTCTGTTCGACGGTGCCGTGCTTGATGATGGCATCGCACACGAGATCGGCGCCCACACCGAAGACACAGGCCAACTCGTAGGAGAGCGTTCCGATTTCCTCGCAAATGCTGGTGGACGTGACCCAGTCGAGGCCCCTTCCGCCCCACTCGACCGGATGACGAACGCCGAGCAGACCGCGTTTGCCCGCCTCGCGCAACCACTCGCGGGGAAAGCGGACCTTCTCGGCGTCCATATCGAGTATGAGCTGCCGTGGCGTATCCCTGACGAAGGCGCGCGCATCGTCACGCGCGCGGCGCTGAATTTCGGTCATCAAATGTTCGAACATCGGATCCTCCCGGATTGCCCAGCGGAACGAGGTCCTCGACCGGGTATACCACGGGGCCAACGCGACCGGCAGGGACCTCTCGGCGATCGCGCTCGAACGACCTGGACAGCCGGACCCGAGGGGCGGGAACCGGGGAGGAATCGCCTCCGGGCCGGATGAATCGGCGCGCTCAAGCGCGAGCCGCAGGGGGTCGATGTGTCTATGAGCAAACCGCCATTCAACATTGCAGCTGCGTTCCCCCGCGCCGGAACTGGACCGCTCCCATGGCGTATCGACTTCATCTCACATTCGAGGACTCGGCCTCGTTTCGAAGCGAGTTCGAAACCAATATCGCGATGGGCGGAGCCTTCCTGCCCACGGGCGATTCACTCGAGCTGCGCTCCTTCGTCGACGTCGTGATCGAGCTGGCCTTCTGCGACGAATCGGTGATTCTCGAAGCGGAGGTCGTCCATCTCGTCCCCCCCGAGCGCGCCCTGAATCCCCATGATGCGGGGGTGGCCGTCTCGTTCCGGAAACCGGCGAGCGAGCTGCGGGAGATGTTCAAGGGATTCCTCGGGGAAGAGGCTGCGGAGCCGTCCGAGAGTGCCGAGGACCGGGACGAGCCGGCCACCGCGGATCCCGACGCGTCGGCCAACCTGCCCGTGGAGAAGCCGCGCAGCTCGGCGCGCTACGCCCCAAACACTCGATGCGAGGTCGTCGCCGACTGGATCGATCCCACGGGTTGCTCGAACCTCGAGGCCTCGGTGCTCGAGCTCGCTGGAGCCGGGTTCGAGATGGCTCGGATGCTCGAAATCATCCCCGAAGAACCCGCCGAGGTGTATCGGGTGATCGAGACGCTCGTAGCTCGAGGTGCGCTGAAGATTCGCGCCCCCGACGGTTAGGCGGGACCGTCAGGCCGCGCCCAAGCGAACTCGCGGGAGCGCGGGGCCGGGGGGGTGCCTGCCGCGACCGTCAGCCGCACCGGGGGGCGGCAGGCCCTCGACCGCCTGCGTGTGCGAGCGCGCGCTAGTAGCGCTTCAGCAGCAGCGTGCGCGGATCGAGCGCGACGTGGAGATCGGCGATGTCCGGATTGTCGTGATCCTTGAGCGCGCGCAGCGCGACCGCGTCTTCTCCGGGTTCGAGCGCCACGATCACGCTGACCAGATCCGCGAGCCGGGCGATCGAGGCGGGGATCGACACCTCCTGCTCGTCCTTGCACTGCGCCGACAACCAGATCTCGGCAGCCAGCTCTTCGGCCAGCGCCTTGATGTCCTCGAAGTCCCCGCGCTGCGCGGAATCGAAGTCTTCGCCCTCGATGATCACGAGCGACGGCTTCTGGCCGGCTTCGATCTCGAGCTTCACCGCCTCGCGAAGCTTCTCGGGCGAGAACGACGGCGCCGGATACACGCGAATGCTTCGGCGGCGATCGATCTCGGCGCGAATCTTCTCGCCGTCTTCGAGATGGGTGGTCGCGGCGAGATCGTCGAAGACGGTGTCGTAGTGCGCGCGCACGTGCGCGACGTTGTGGGTCAGTGAGACGTGGAGCACGTTTCCGGAGCGCAGCAGCTCGTCGATCGCCACACCAACGAGGACCGAACCTTTGCCGACACCGTGCCCAGAGAGGAAGATCCCGATGTTTCCGGGGCCGAGACCTCCGTGGAGGCCCTTTTCGAGCAGCCGGAGGGGACTGCGCGCATTCAAGAACTTTCGGTACAAGAAAGTGCTCCTGGTTTACTCGTCGTCGTCGACGATCTTTGACTTGAATTTCTCTTTCAATTCGGCCTGCACATCGGCCGGAGCCGGGCGATAGCGAGCGAATTCCATCGTGAATTCCGCCTTGCCCTGTGTCATCGAACGCAGATCGGTGGCGTACCCGAACATCTCGGAGAGGGGAACCTCCGACTCGACGGTCGAGTAGCCGCCCTCTTCCGTCGTCCCGATCACGGTACCACGCCGTTGCATGATGGTCTTCAGGATCGCGCCCTGGAATTCCTGCGGACCCTCGACTTCGACCTTCATGATCGGTTCCAGGATGATCGGCTTGGCACGCGCGTAGGCGTCGCGAAACGCCCCACGGGCCGCCGCCTGGAACGCCATTTCAGACGAGTCGACCGAGTGCGATTTGCCGTCGTTGATGCAGACGCGAACTCCGAGCACCGGGAAGCCGATCAGGCGCCCCTTTTCGAGGCAGCTGCGGAAGCCCTTCTCGACGGCCGGGATGTACTCCGTCGGGATCGAACCGCCCTTGATCTTGCTCTCGAAGAGGAAATCTTCGTCGTCGTCGGTGAGCGGCTCGATGAAGCCCGCCACGCGGCCGAATTGCCCCGAGCCTCCGGTCTGCTTCTTGTGGGTGTAGTCGAACTCGGTGTGGCGCGAGATCGCCTCGCGGTACGCCACCTGCGGCGCGCCGGTCTCGACCTCGCAGCCGTACTCGCGCTTCATCCGCTCGACGTAGACCTCGAGGTGCAGCTCGCCCATGCCGGAGATCACCGTCTCGTTGCTCTCCGGGTCGACGAAGGTGCGGAAGGTCGGGTCCTCGCGCGTGAAGCGGCCGAGCGCCTTGCTCATGTTGTCCTCGGCCTTCTTGTCGACCGGCTTCACGGACAGCGAGATCACCGCCGCGGGCACGTGCATCGAGCTCATCGCGATGTCCATGGTGCCGTCGGTGAAGGTGTCGCCGGAGGCACACTCGATTCCGAACAGCGCGACGATGTCGCCCGCACCGGACTCGTCGATTTCCTGCATGTCGTCCGCGTGCATCCGCACCAGCCGGCCGACCTTGTGCTTCTTCTTGGTGCGGCTGTTGACGATCGTGCCGCCCTTCCGGAGGGTGCCCTGGTAGACGCGCACGTAGGTGAGCTGGCCGTAGCGGCCATCCTCGAGCTTGAATGCGAGCGCGGCGACCGGCTTGTTCGGATCGGACTCGATCACGATCTCGGCCTCGTCGTTCGAGAGATCGACTCCGAGATTCTCGAGATCCGTCGGCGCCGGCAGGTAGCGGTTGATCGCGTCCAGCAGCACCTGGACGCCCTTGTTCTTGTACGCGGACCCGAGAAATACCGGGGTGAGATCCATCGAGATCACGCCGTTTCGCACGGCTGCGTGGATCAAGTCCTCGGTCACCTCTTCTTCGAGGATTGCCTCCATCAGCTCGTCCGAGAACATCGAGAGCGCATCGAGCATCGTCTCGCGGGCCGTCTCGCACTCGGCCAACATGTTCTCGGGAATGTCCTTCTCGACCAGGTGCTCGCCGTTATCGCCCTCGAAGTAGTTCGCCTTCATCGTGATGAGGTCGACGACACCCGCGAATTCGGACTCGAGGCCGATCGGCAGCTGCATCATCACCGAGTTGTGTCCGAGCTTCTCGCGGAGCTGATCCGACACGCGCGCCGGATTCGCGCCGGAGCGGTCGAGCTTGTTGATGAACGCGATGCGCGGAACCTTGTAGCGCTTCATCTGGCGGTCGACGGTCATCGACTGAGATTGCACGCCCGCAACGCCGCATAGGATCAGGACCGCGCCGTCGAGTACGCGCAGCGCACGCTCGACCTCGATGGTGAAATCGACGTGGCCGGGCGTATCGATGATGTTGATGTGGTGGCCGTCCCAGACGCAATGGGTGGCCGCGGACGCGATCGTGATGCCGCGCTCGCGCTCGAGTTCCATCGAGTCCATGGTCGCACCGACGTCGTCCTTGCCCTTCACCTCGTGAATGGCGTGGATGCGGCCGGTGTAGAACAGGATGCGCTCGGTGAGCGTCGTCTTGCCCGAATCGATGTGAGCGCTGATTCCGATGTTTCGGATCTTCGAAAGGTCGCTGATCATTTCTGCCTCGGCGCGTCGCCGCTGATGCCCGGGTTTCGTGGCTCGCCCGGTAACGGGTCGCGCCGGTGAGTGGCCTCGTGCGCCACCTGAGTATCACCGCGAGAGCGGCCCCCTCGGGGGAACTCGGCCGATCGTGCCGGCCGGTTTCGCAAGGTTCGCCATCGCGGTGTCTGATGCGTTCGGAGCGGTTCGGGTTCGGCCGCTTTCGGGCCGCCTCCCGGCGCTCCCATTCGGCACAGAGAGGCGGGAATTTGAGCGATCAGACGAAATTGTCAAGGGCTGCGTGGCGCATGTGGTGCGCCTCCGCGAAGTCCGCGTAGCGATGTCCCCTGCCGAGCACGCAGGATCGCCGGGCATCGCATTTGAGTGCACACCCGGACACCCGACGACGGGTGGTCGCGCAGCGGCCGATATCGAAGCGATCCGCCGCCAGTGCCGCCCCGGGACAGGCCTCGGAACACGGAGCCGGGCAGCCACGGCAGGGATCGAAATCGCCGAGAGGCGGGGTCTCGGCCAGTGCAAACGGCAGCAGCAGGATCGCCCGC
>Ga0210064_1000747_pt1 | contig 15034 bp, 10 predicted proteins | sample Muzzi_CordC_D2_FD_185531 | JGI IMG/M metagenome (GOLD analysis project Ga0210064, IMG submission 185531) | Wetland microbial communities from San Francisco Bay, California, USA, that impact long-term carbon sequestration - Muzzi_CordC_D2 (SPAdes) | ecosystem: Environmental > Aquatic > Marine >...
TGCCGCTGCCCGGCTCCCCGATGATCAGCACGAAAAGATCGGTGCCCTGGACCAATCCCTGCAGTACTTTCAGGCGCTGTTCAAAAGAATCATAAGAATAGTAAAACAGGGAATCCGGTTCAGTTGAAAAGGGATCTGTTCGCAGACCCAGGGCGGTCATGTAATTTAGGTCTTGGCTAATGGCTGACACTTTTCCGGTAAACGATGCGCAAATACATTGATGGTTTTTGCCAAACTGTACCCATGGGTTCCGGACTCAACCGACTACTCAATTCAGTCGCCCGGATTGATCAATTCAAATTTTTTTTGAAAAAGTTTGCTTTTATGATTACAGGTTTAACATTGATTTCCGGAAAACACAAGTAACCAGGTCAGGGCAAAAGGCCTTTCGCTGTGCCGTTTTTGCATATTATAAATATGGGAAATGGCAGGCTGCAAGATGGGTTGCACTGTTGCCGCGCTGCTTTAGTGCCGGTTTGTCGATCCGGCAGCAGTCTTTGACTTCGGGGCAGCGTGAGGCAAACGGGCAGCCGGGAGGCGGATCTATCGGTGTCGGCGGATCCCCTTCAAGCAATATTCCGTGATGGGGTGTGTCGGGATCCAGTGAGGGTAGCGATGACAGCAGGACCCTCGTGTAGGGATGCTGGGACTGTTGGAAAACATCGTGGGTTAATCCGGTTTCAACCATATTTCCCAGGTACATCACGCCGATCCGGCTGCTCATGTATCGCACCACTCCCAGATCATGGGAGATAAACAGGTATGTCAGGTTGAATTCGCGCTGCAATTCCTTGAGCAGATTTAGTATTTGAGCCTGGACGGAGACATCCAGGGCCGAGGTCGGTTCATCCAGGATAAGCAATTGGGGCCGCAGGACCAGAGCCCGGGCCAGGGCGATCCGCTGGCGCTGACCACCGGAAAACTCATGCGCATAGCGATACATGTGCTCAAGGCTGAAACCCACCCGTTTGAGCATGGCCAGCACCATTTCATCGATTTGATACCCTTGGGCCAGGCCGTGCAGTTTAAGCCCCACCCCCACCAGGTCGCATACGGTTTTGCGCGGATGCAAAGATGAGTAGGGATCCTGAAATATCAGCTGGATACTGCGTGCCCGCTCGTATGCTGCGCGTCCGCTCAGCCCGACGATATTTTGATCATTAAAAAATATTTCTCCGTCCGTGATGGGGGCCAGCCCCACCACGGCACGCCCCAGGGTCGTTTTACCGCAGCCGGATTCCCCCACCAGCCCAAACACATCACCGCGATTTAGCAAGAGGTTTAAACCGTTTACGGCCTTGACCGTGGCACGGTGATGCATCAGAATGCCTTCGCGAATAGGGAAGTGCACATGCAGATCGACTACTCGCAACAACGTTTTTTCGCTGGGTGTTATGATGATAGAATACCTCCGATCATCATACTTCAATCATCAATCTTCAACAATGTTCCGTGGCTGTCATGAAGAAAACAGGCCGCCTGATGGTCCCCATTAAGCCTATAAAGCGGCGGTAATTCATGCCGGCAACGATCCATGGCATACTCGCAACGAGGAACAAACCTGCAGTTGGTCAGGGGTTCCAGCAGGCTCGGGACATTCCCTTTAATCGAAAATAAGGGCTGATTCGGATTGGCCTTATCGGGAACCGTTTGCAGCAGGCCCTGGGTGTAGGGGTGCTGGGGGTCTTTCAACACACCTCGAACCGTGCCCATTTCAACCATATCGCCGGCATACATGATCGCCACGCGATCGCAGGTTTCGGCCATCACCCCCAGATCATGGGTGATCATGAGAACGGATGTTTTAATTTCACGGATCAGCTTTTGAATCAGTTCCAGAATCTGTGCCTGAATGGTGACATCCAGGGCCGAGGTCGGTTCATCGGCAATAAGCAGGTGGGGGCGGGTGACCAGCATCATGGCAATCATGACCCGTTGACACATCCCGCCACTCAATTCGTGCGGGTAGCGCCGTACGATTCGGGTCGGATCGGCAATCCCCAGTTGGGCAAGCATGTCGATGGCAAGCTTTTTGGCCGATTTGCGGTTCAGGGAACGATCGTGAATAATCAACGTTTCAGCAATCTGTTCACCCACCCGGATAACAGGATTCAAAGACATCTTCGGTTCCTGCATGATCATTGAAATCTTGCTGCCTCGAATACCTCGCATCGCCGCTTCATTTAAAGCCAGCAGATTTTGTCCTTCAAAAAAAATACTGCCGCTGATAATACGCCCGGGCGGATCGATCAGCCGCAGGACAGCGCGCGCGGTTACCGATTTGCCGCATCCGGTCTCACCGGCCAGGCCCAGTGTTTCCTGACGGTTCAATGAAAATGAAACACGTTCCAAAGCATGCACCACCCCGCGCAAGGTGTGAAAGTGAACCTTGAGATCCTGGACGTTTAGCAGGGGTTCAGTTGTCACCAAAAATTCCTGTATAGTCATTGGAGTGATGGAGTGTTGGAGTACTGGAGTATTGGGAAAATTTGGGATAAATCTATTTTATGTTATTCCCAACATTCAAGCACTCCAAATCCGCTTTCCGACTTCCGCATTCCAACTTCCGACTTCTTTTTAGCTTTGTCTCTGATGGGGATCCAGGATATCCCGAAAGCCGTCACCCAGCAGATTAAAGCCCATGACGACGATTAAAATCGCAAATCCGGGCAAGGTGGAAACCCACCACTGATCCACCAGGAACTGGCGGCCGTCACTGACCATCAAGCCCCATTCCGGTACCGGCGGCTGGGCACCCAACCCGAGAAATCCGAGTCCCGCGGCCGTCAGAATAATGGTTCCCATGTCCAGGCTCAGGCGCACAATAATCGAAGACAGGCACATGGGGGTAATATGGCCCACCATGATGCGCAGGCTACTGGCACCCATACTGCGAATCACCTGGATGTAGTCGTTGTTGCGCACACTCAGGGTTTCAGCCCGGGCCAGTCTGGCATAACTCGGCCAGTTGGCGATCGAAATGGCCACAATGGCATTTTCCACCCCCGGACCCAGTGCAGCGGCAAATGCGATGGCCAGGATCAGCTTGGGAAAAGCTAAAAAGATATCCGAAAGGCGCATTAAAATTTCGTCCAGCGCCCCTCCGGAGTAACCCGCCAGGACGCCGATCACCAGCCCCAGCGGCGTGCTGATGGCCGCTACCAGAAGTGCGATGGTCAGCGTGACCCGGGAGCCGTATACCACCCGTGAGTAGATGTCCCGCCCCAGGCTGTCGGTGCCGAAATAGTGTTGCGTCGAGGGCGGCAGCAGACGATCCGGTAAAATTTGTTCATAGGGGTTGTGGGTGGCCAGCAAGGGTGCTGCGGCAGCCACCAGCAACAAAAAGACGATGATGCCCGTTCCCGCCACCATCAGATGGTTGCGCCGCCAGAGGATATAGCTGTCTTTCCAATAGCGCCGCCGTGCGTCCCGGCGTTGGCGGCGGGCTTCACTTTTATTCAGGGCATTGGTTAGGTTCATGGTTGCGCCAGGGTTATTTTTGGATTTAAAAATGCATAAACCAGATCCACCGCCAGATTGGCCAGTGAAAATGTCAGGGCCACCAGCATGGTTCCGCCGACAACGGCATTCAAATCCAGCGTCAGAAAGGCCGTGGCCAGATAGCGGCCCAGACCCGGCCAGGAAAATATCGTTTCAGTCAGCACAGAGCCTTCCAGCAAACCGCCATAGGTCAACCCAATGACGGTAACGGCCGGTACCAGGGCATTGCGCAGGGCGTGGCGGGTCAGGACCAAAAATTCATTCAACCCTTTGATGCGGGCTGTTTTGATGTATTCCTGGGAAAGTACATCCAGCATGCTGGAGCGCACAATGCGGGCGATGCCGGCCAAACCATATAAACCCAGCACCGATGCCGGCAGTGCCATATGTTTCAAGGCATCCCATAACACTTCCCAGTCGGGGGCAATCAGACTGTCAATCAGCAGAAAACCGGTAACTCTTTCAGGTTCGATCAGCATAATATCCAGCCGTCCGGGCTCCGGGAACCAGCCTAGTTTGAAATAAAAAATCAACAGCAGCACCAGACCCAGCCAGAAGACCGGCATTGATACACCGATCAGACTCAGGATGCGGGAGAAGTGGTCAATGTAAGAGTTGCGATACACGGCTGAAAGGATTCCCAGTGGAATACCGACAACGATGGACACAATCAGAGCCATGGTTGCCAACTCGATGGTGGCGGGAAAATATTGGAATATGTCATCCAGCACCGGTCTACCGGTCTGGAAGGAGGTCCCCAGATCGCCATGCATCAGCCGCTGAAGGTAGCGGGAAAACTGCACATAGATCGGCTGGTCAAAGCCGTAGAGCGTGCGCAGACGCTCAACCGTCTCCTGGGGCGCTTGCGGCCCGGCAATGGCGGCCAGTGGGTCAATCGGCACCACCAGGGAAATGAAAAAGGTCACCACCATGATCCCCACCAGGGTTATCAGCAGGGTGACCAGGCGACGTAATATATATTGGAGCATCTATTTTCCGAATACGCGTGCCGAATTACTCCGCTCTTAAAAATAGCGGCGTCAGGTGTGGATAGAACACAATCATTTTTTGAAACCTGATGAAAACACTGTGAGCTTGTATCGGACGGATTAATTTGAAACCTTCATAAAACTGCCCGGCCGGCATGAAGCCGGGCAGGTGAACGATCATAAATTACTTTTTGGTAATCGGATACAGCTTCCAGAGATCAAAGGTCGGTGCCGCAAAAACTTCTCCGATATTGCTGCGGACGGCATGTTCGTACACGCCCTGATACAGCATGGCATAGGGGCCCTCCGTCTGGATAATCTTATTGGCCTCCTGGTACAGGGCAATACGTCGGTCGTTGTCCATTTCCTGGCCGGCCTGCTGGATCAAATCCGAGGTTACGTCATTGTAGTAAGCATTGCGCCAGCATAATTGCTTGGCCTTATAATCGGCGAATGGCTGGGCGTTGGTGTGGGGATCCACATAATCCGGTCCCCAGCGGGCCAGGATCAGCTCGTGCTGCTGGGCCCGGTATTTGGGCCAGAGCTGGGACGAAATCAGCTTGTTGAGTTTAACCTTGATTCCAATCCGGGCCAACGAATTTTGTAGTGCCTGGGCAATTTCGGGGTTGGGTGTCTGATCACCATGGTCCATGGATATTGCAAACCCGTCGGGGTAACCCGCATCCTTCATCAGCTGACGCGCTTTTTCCAGATCTTCGCGGTAATAGACGACATCTTCAAATCCCGCAAATCCTTCCGGGATAAACGAATTGGTCGGGCGGGCGGCACCCCCCATAATGTTTTCGATAATGCCATTGTAATCGATGGCATGCCGGATGGCTGTGCGCACCCGGTTATCCTTTAAAGGACCCATGGTGACATTCATTCCGACATAATAGATAATGGTGGCCGGCGAGCTTTCGATCCGCAGAGCGCTATTTTTTTTAAGTTCTTTAATCTGATCGGGCAGCATTTCCCAGGCAATATCTATATCGCCCTTTTCGACCTGCAGGCGCCGGCTGGTGGCCTCATTGATTTCCTTAATTACAACCCGCTTGACTTTGGGGGGATGCATAAAGTGATCCGGATTGTCATCTAGAATGACGCGATCGCCTTTTTCCCATTTGCGCAGAATAAACGGTCCGGAGCCGGCCGAATTGCGTGCCAGCCAGGTCAGGCCCATGTCGCCGTTCGGATACTTGTCGGTTTTCTGACTGTGCTGTTTGACCACTTTTGAATCCACGATGCTTGAGACACCGGCGGCCAGGCAGGCGAAGAAAATACCGCTGGCATATTTATCATCCAGGGATACCTGAACCGTAAACCGGTCGACGGCTTTTACGGAGTCCGGCGTAATGCCGAATTGGGTCAGGATAAATGACGGCTGGTCTTTCAGGGTGACCACCCGCTGGAAGGAGTAAACAACATCATCTGCCGTCAGGGGATTGCCGCTGTGGAATTTTACCCCCTCGCGCAATTTAAAGGTCCAGGTTTTGCCGTCCGGTGAAACATCATAAGTCTTAGCCAGGGAAAATTCAGGCTTGTCAAACTTTCCGGCCGGGAAATCGAGCAGGCGATCATAAATTTGAGCGTCAATGCCGACGCCGGAAAACTCAAATGCCTTGGCAGGATCCAGCGAAATAATGTCGCTGGTTGCCATACCAATGACCAGTACATCCTTGCGCTCGGCGGCGTTTGCTCCCGGCGCAAGCCCCGGACTGAGGAGCACAAGAATGGCCGCCACGCTGACGATAAGTTTCTTGATCATGGGTTTCCTCCTTTCAATTTATGTTAGAAGTCTTTTGGCAGGTGAAATCACATGGTGAGGTGAACAAAAACAATCGTTTTTGAGCAGATTTTTATGTAGCATCTAACCTGTTTGCGGTCAACCGGTTATACTGTTCGGTGTACGGGAAAGTCTATGCGTCCTCTTACTCCGGCAGATCATCAAAAATCCCGGTCATATTTATAGACCTAATATTCCAAATTTTAAGCACCAAATTCCAAATAAATCCCAAAATAAAAAATCCAATGACCGGTTCTTGTTTTCACAACTGATCTCTGATTTGAGTGACATCCTGCTTTACAAGGACCACAAACATTGATAGCTATGGTATTGAATTAATATTTTTGTAATTTGTTTCGAGTTTCGATATTCGAATTTCGGGTTTAAGATCCTTCCGGTCCTGCAGCGCGAATTGCACTAGGTTTAAATCTTCTCTGATACGGGGTGGCAATGACAAAGATTAATGACTTGCCAATATTTGACGGTCACAATGATGCCCTGCAAAGCATCTATCAGCCAAAAAATGGAAAACCACGGCCTTTTTTTAAGCGCAATGATCAAGGACACATTGATTTGCCGCGCATGCGGGAGGGCGGGTATGCCGGAGGATTCTTTGCGGTATTTGTTCCATCGGGTAAACCGGATGATGGGTTTCCCGGTGCTGGCCTGAAATCCGGCCAGGCAGCTTACGAGCTGCCGCTGCCGCCGGCAATTGACCTTGCCCACGCTCAATCTGTCACCATTAAGGGGATGGCCTGTTTGTTCCGCCTCGAAGCCCAGTCCAACGGCCAGGTCAAAGTCATCCGGACTGCTGATGAATTAATCGATTCACTCCGCAATCAGGTGATCGCGGCGGTGCTGCATTTTGAGGGGGCCGAAGCCATTGACCCCGAGCTGGATGCCCTGCATGTTTTTTATCGGGCCGGTCTAAGATCCCTGGGCCTGGCCTGGAGTCGGCCCAATGTTTTTGCCCAGGGCGTGCCCTTCAGGTTTCCGCATTCCCCGGACACGGGATCCGGTCTGAGTGAAGCCGGCCGGGAACTGGTCAAAGCCTGCAACCGTCTGGGGATCATGATCGATCTGGCCCATATCAACGAAAAGGGTTTCTGGAATACAACCGGGATTACCGCGGCGCCGCTGGTGGTAACCCATGCCGGGGTCCATGCCATTTGTCCGTCCACCCGTAATTTGACCGATAAGCAGCTGGATGCCATCGGCGAATCCGGCGGTGTCGTGGGCATCAATTTTCATGTCGGCTTTTTAAGGCAGGACGGTCTGCTGGAACCGCAAACACCCTTGTCGGAGATCGTCGACCATATTGATTATGTGGCCCGGCGCATCGGTATCGAGCACGTGGCCCTGGGTTCCGATTTTGACGGCGCCATCATGCCGGCCGAACTTGGTGATGCAGCCGGAATGCCTAAACTGCTCGAAACCCTTCGCAAAAGTGGATATGACGAGGATGCCTTGCGCAAAGTGACCCATGCAAACTGGGTTCGGGTGCTGCGCCAGACCTGGAAGTAGGGTAGGTTTCCGTTGATGAGAAAGTCTTCAGGCCCTAAGGTTTGTCGACTGAAGAAATATTTTTTGGTAGATGAAGGTTTCAGTGTTCAGGTTTCAGGTGTCAGTTGTGAAAAATGCAAAACACGGTCATACCTGGCACAGAGCTGGTTAAATAAAGGCGGGTTTCAAAGGAGGCCAATTCCGAGCCAATACGCATTAAGCTCTGACCTGCGTTACCCTTCGTCTAATGTTACCAGCGCTGTCCCCCTGACACCTGAAACCCGACACCTGAAACCAAAAACCGTTATTGGCTTTACGGAGTCTCAGTGGAATCTCATATTAGGCTGCGGGTGTTAGAGATTGTTACCGGTTCAAGATCCGTAAATCGAACACTTCTGCACGGCCATGGCGGCTTCCTGCAGGGCTTCGGCAAAGGTCGGATGGCCGTGGATGGTGCGGGCGATGTCTTCGGATGCGGCCCCGAACTCGATGGCCAGAACACATTCGGCGATCATGTCGGCGGCCCGGGGGCCGATGATGTGCACCCCCAGGACCCGGTCGCTTTTTTGATGGGCGATGACTTTGACGAAACCCTCGGTTTCGCCCATGCAGCGGGCCCGGCCGGCACCGGCAAACGGGTATGTGCCGGTGCAATATGGAATCTCACGTTCCTTGGCCTGCTCTTCAGTCAAGCCCACGCTGGCAACCTCCGGCCAGGTGTAGATAACCGCCGGCAGGGCATCGTAATTGACCTCCCCGGGTTGGCCGGCAATACATTCGACGGCGGCGATTCCTTCGGCCGAGGCTTTGTGGGCCAGCATCGGTCCGGGGATCAGGTCGCCGATGGCATAAATCGACGGGACGTTGGTGCGATAGGCGGTATCCACCAGCAATTGCCCGGTGTCGGCACTGGTTTGAATCGCCAGGTCTTCGATTCCCAGCCCGCGGGTCAAGGGACGGCGGCCTACGCTGATCAGCAGCGGATCACAGGTCAAGGATTCCTGGCCTTGTTTGGTTTCCAGCTCAACCTTGACGGATCTGCCTGAAATTTTAGCGCCGGTCACACGGGTTTGCATTTTAAATGTGATTCCCTGGCGTTTCAACACCCGCTGCAATTTGCGCCCGACCTGCCCATCTAAGGTGGTGGCAACAGTCGGCAGCATTTCGATTACGGTTACCTTGGCCCCGAGGCGCTGCCACACCGAGCCTAATTCCAGCCCGATGTAACCGCCGCCCACGATGCCCAGGTGTTTGGGTACGGATTCAAAGTTCAAGGCTTCGCTGGAACCGACAATATGCCGGCCATCGAATGCCAGATCCGGCAACGATATCGGTTCGCTGCCGGTGGCTAAAATAATTGCCTTGGCTTGCAGGCTCAAGTGATTGCCTTTCTTCTTGCCATCCGAATGATCTTCAACTTCCACCCGGTCCGGTCCGGCCAATCTGGCGCTGCCGTGAATGACATCAATTTTATGGCCATCAAGCAGTCTTCTGACGTTGTCGGTCAACTCCTGAACCACTTTTTCCTTGCGGGCCATCATGGCGGCCAGATCCATACTGATGCGGCCGGTTTTGATGCCGTGGGCGGCGAACTGTTCTTTTGCCAGATGATAGAATTCACTGGAGTCCAGCAATGCCTTGCTGGGTATGCAGCCGACATTCAGGCAAACCCCTCCCAGGCGGGATTCTTTTTCGATGCAGGCGGCTTTCAGACCGAGCTGGGCGGCGCGGACGGCAGCCACATATCCGCCGGGGCCGCTGCCGATAATAATGACGTCATAGTTTTCATTGCTGGCCATGTTATATCTCCATCATGATTCGTTCCGGGTTTTCGACACATTCCTTGATGCGTTTGAGAAAGGTAACTGCTTCGCGGCCGTCCACAATGCGATGATCGTAGCTTAGGGCCACATACATCATGGGCCGGATGACGATTTCATCCTCGATGACCACCGGTCGGTTTTCAATTTTATGCATCCCCAAAATAGCGCTTTGCGGAATGTTTAATATGGGGGTGCTTAGCAGAGATCCGTAAACACCGCCGTTGCTGATGGTAAAGGTGCCGCCTTCCAGGTCTGAGATTTCAAGGCGGTTGTCTTTGATTTTTTGGACATAGTCCACGATGGCCTGCTCCAATTCGGCGAAACTCAACCTATCGGCGTGTCGGATAACCGGGACCACCAGGCCGCGTTCTGAGCCGACCGCCACCCCGATATGATAATAATGGTGCTCGATGATATCCTTGCCGTCAATAAAGGCGTTGATTCGAGAAATTTCCTTGAGCGCTTCGACGCTGGCCTTGATAAAAAACGACATCATCCCCAGGTTGATCTGATATTTTTGTTTAAATGATTCCTTGTATTGCTTGCGGATAGCCATAACCTGCGTCATATCAATTTCGTTGAAGGTGGTCAGCATGGCCGTATTCTGCTTGGCTTCCAGCAAACGGGCAGCGATGCGCTGGCGCAGCGGACTCATGGTTTTACGGTTGATCAGATCTGCATCCGGCATGGCTGCAGCGGGTTGAACACCGGCCCGTGGTTGATCAGCGTCAGGGACTTTTGCCTGACCGGGTGTGTCAGGGGATGCTGCGTCCCGGCCGCTTTCCAGGTATAACACCACATCTCCTTTGGTGATGCGTCCACCGGGACCGGTGCCCGGTATTGAAGCGGGATCCAGGTCCTTTTCCGCAATCAGCCTTCGCACGGATGGCGCCAATGATTGGTCGCTGATACGATCTGCGGGCGACTTGGGAGGGGCAGATGATTCGGATACTGCCGGCTGCGGTTCTGCGTCGGCAGTTGGCTGAGGCTTCTCTTCAGGGGCCGGTTCCGGCGTTTTGGGTTTCTGCGCTTCGGCAGGCGCCGGTTCTGCTTGCCGGGTTTCGGCAATTTCAGGTTCGGCTGCGGACGGCTGATCTTTGGAAGCGGCGGCCGCCGTGTCCAGGGTGCCGACCACCGCACCGATGGCTACCGTTTCGCCTTCCGGTACTTTAATGGCCAGGATGCCATCGTCTTCGGCCACCACTTCAAGGGTGACCTTGTCGGTCTCAATGACAAAAAGGGGTTCATCTTTTTTTACCAGGTCGCCATCTTTTTTAAACCACTGAGCCAGCAGTGCTTCGGTAACAGATTCTCCGACACTGGGAACTTTGATTTCTATGAGCATAGATACTCCTTGATAGTTACATAATCAATTAATGCCGATCGCTTGATAAAATAATCTCGAAATCGAGCTATCAGGTTTCAGGCCGTGGAGGCCTGATTGCTGCCACCTGAACACTGAAACCTATACCAACGACGGTCGAAATCATCTATGGGTGATTTATCATCTCCGGACATTTCTATTTAGAACCCGCATGCTACATTCGGACTTCTGGCCGCCGCCTGCCGATTTCACCACCGATTAACCAGTGGCAAGTGTCCAGCTGCCGGCAACCAGCCGCCGGCAACAGCGACCCTAGCTGACCGCCGCTTCTTGCTTGACGCTGCTAAGCGGGCCTACGGCCTTTCGGATAATCTCGCTTTGCTGTTGCTTGAATATTGCCGAAAAACCGGTGGCCGGACTGGCAGATGTCATGCGGCCGATATAGGTCACGTTTTGCTTTAAGATTCCTTCCAGCCGGGGCTGCATGAATTGCCAGCCGCCCATGTTTTGAGGTTCTTCCTGGACCCAGCACCACTTTTTGGCGCCGGGAAAATTCCTGAGTAATTTTTTTAAGCGATTTTGGGGAAACGGATAAAACTGTTCAACCCGTATAATTGCGATGTTGGAAATGTCCAGCTCCCTGCGCCGGGCGGCCAGTTCATAGTAGATCTTGCCGCTGCATAACAGGACGGTTTTCGGATCTTCTACTTCAGCGGTGTCATCCAGCACGCTTTCAAATGCGCCGGTTGCCAATTCTTCAAGGGTGGAAACCGCTATGGGATGGCGCAGCAAGCTTTTTGGTGTCATGATGACCAGCGGTTTGCGAAAACTGCTTTTTACCTGTCTGCGCAACAGGTGAAAATACTGGGCCGGGGTTGTGGGATAGCAAACCTGGATATTGTCTCCGGCACACAGCTGCAGAAAGCGCTCCAGGCGGGCGCTGGAATGTTCGGGACCCAATCCCTCAAATCCATGGGGCAACAGCATCACCAGACCGCTCAGGCGCTGCCATTTGGATTCCCCGCTGACAATAAAAAGATCAACGATCGATTGGGCGTTATTGACAAAATCGCCGAATTGAGCCTCCCAAATCACCAGCCCCTCAGGTTGGGCAATCGAATAGCCATATTCAAAACCAAGCACCCCTATTTCTGATAACAGGCTGTCATATACATAAAAGGACGCCTGGTTTTCGTCCAAATTGTTCAACGGCGTATACCGGCTGCCGGTAACGGTATCCATGAATACGCTGTGGCGCTGGCTGAACGTCCCCCGGCTGCTGTCCTGGCCGCTGAGACGAATGGGAACGCCTTCCGTCAACAGGGTGGCAAAGGCCAGCGTTTCGGCGCAGGCCCAGTCAATACCGTATCCCTGCTCAACAGTTTGATTACGTTTGTTTAACAACCGCTCCAGTTTTGGATTTAACGCAAAGCCATCGGGGATCTCACTCAGTTTATAGTTCAAAGAGTTGAGGGTTTCTTTTGCTACTCCGGTTTTGACAGAATTATGGGAATAATTGCCATGGAAGTTCTCCCAGTTTTGATAAAAGCGGGGTATCGGAAAAGGACATTCACTGTTGTGAACCGTTTCGTAGGCCGTGTTCAAAGCCGCGCTAACGGTTTTGTCAAGTGTTTCGATGTCGTCAGATTGAACAATTTTCTCTTCGAGAAGCCTTTCAGCGTAAACCTCGTGCAGTGAGGGACGTTGCCGAATTCGCTCGTACATCAACGGCTGGGTAAAATACGGTTCATCGCCTTCATTGTGTCCGTACCGGCGGAAACAGACAACATCGATGACAACGTCTTTGCCGAATTCCCACCGGTAGTCGCCGGCAAGTCGAAACACGTGCAGGAGCGCTTCCGGATCCTCGCCGTGCACATGAAAAACCGGTATCATGAGCATCTTGGCAACATCGGTGGAATAACGCGTCGACCGGGCGTCTTTTGGTAATGTGGTGTACCCGATCTGGTTGTTGATGACGATGTGAATGGTACCGCCGGTTCGATAGCCCTCAAGCTGGGACATGTTCAGTGTTTCAGCCACGATTCCCTGACCGGCAAACGCGGCGTCACCATGCATCAGCAATGGAAGCACTCTGCTTCGATCCCCGTCGGCAGTGATGTCCTGACGCGCCCGCACAAAGCCTTCCACCACCGGATTCACCGACTCCAGATGGCTTGGATTGTTCATCAAGAAAATTCGCAGGATTTGATCGCCGGCGGTTTTAATATCGGCCAGATATCCATTGTGATATTTCACGTCGCCGGCGCCGAACAGATCATCCGGGTTGTAGCAACTTTCAAATTCACTAAAGATCTCTTCATAGGCTCTGTTCAGGATATGGGCCTGAACGTTCAGCCTTCCGCGATGTGCCATTCCGAGAATAATTTCCCGGCATCCCTTCGGCGCAACATGCGCCATAAGACCGGACAGGGCCGGGATGACGGCATCGGCCCCTTCCAGCGAAAACCGGGTCACCGCCACATATTTTTTATTGAGAAACTGCTCAAACAGGGCGGTCTCATAGAGCTTTTCCAGTATGTGTCGTTTTTCCGAAGCCGTCAATTGCGGCCGGTTGCGCCCAGGCTCCATTCGATTCAGCAGCCATTGCCTTTCGTCCGGATCCTGCAGATGCATGAATTCCACCCCGATCGAATGGCAATATGTTTCTTTAAGGGCGTGAATGATCTCACGCAGTAGCATCCGACCGGATGATCCAAGGCCTCGCGCCGAAAATTTGCGATCCAGATCCTGCGGGGCAAGATCAAATGCCGCCAAATTTAAGAGCGGATGATCCGTCGGACATGCTGCCAGGGGATCCAGACAGGCCATCAGATGCCCGATATCCCGGTAGCGATCGATAAGGGCCTGGACCCGGGCCTGCCGCTCCAGCTGATCTTCGGTGTCAGCATACTCCGCCGTCATTCCACCGGAAGCAGCCAGTTCAAATCCTTCAAAAAATAGGCGCCATTCGCGGGAAAGTTTTTCAGGCTCCGTTTTCCAGAGCTGGTATTGGGCATCGATATAATCTGCATTCCAGGTTGCAGTAATATTCATAATCGTCGTACCTGTTCTATTCTGCCGGTATCGCGTATCTGAAGTAGTTCATTGATGATGAACAATTGAGGCGGGGGTAAACCAAAGTTTTCCCGCCGAATAATAAGGAAAAGACCGAAATGTGTCAAATCAAAATTGCGATTGTCTTATATATAATTAGCTTATACTATGTGTACTTAACTGAAAATTTCAACCGGTCTCTTTCTTTTTGTCTGTTACCCCCAGAGTCGGCCCCCAACTATGGCAACAAACGGTTTTGGTTGTAAATTTCCTTTAAATTTCCTAAGATATGAGTGTCAGATGATTCAAATTTTATATGAAAGATATATGTGTCCGATATGAAAATACCCCAATCTAAAGCGGAAGTACGAGATCTGATTTTGGAAGTCGTCCGGACCCTGGTCGCTTTGCTCGAAGAAAAAGATCCGTTTTTAAAAAAGCATTCCGAGCGCGTCGCCAACAACAGTGCTAATTTCTGTGAGGAATATAAGATCGCTGCAGCCGAGGATTTTGAAACCATCTACTTGGCCGGACTGCTGCACGACATTGGAATCGTTGCCGTCCCGATCGACATATTAAACCGATCAGATCCGCTCAGCGAAGCGGAAATGGTCCGGATAAAAAGACATCCTGTCAGCGGCGAAAGAGTTTTGTCAAACTTCAGCTATCTGAAAGAAATTTTGCCGATGGTGCGCCACCACCATGAAGCCTTTGACGGCAGCGGTTATCCGGATGGTATCGAAGGTGAAAAGATCCCCCTGGGTGCCCGGATCATCGGGCTGTTCAATCATTTTGATAATCTGGTGTTTCCGCGGTTTTCCGAAAAGGAAATAAGCCTCGAAGAAGCTCTGGACGATATTAACAGTAAGGCCGGAAAGCAGTTTGACGGCAAGCTGATCAACAATTTTATGACATTTATTGAAGCCAACTCCGGCAACTCCGAAGATTATATGTTAAAAAAAGAAACGGCTTCCATGAGGACTATCTTCACCGGAATCCTTCAAAAATTTCAGGCCGGCAAAATCAATCCGCCGGTCATGCCCCAGGTGGT
>Ga0210064_1000748_pt1 | contig 15030 bp, 11 predicted proteins | sample Muzzi_CordC_D2_FD_185531 | JGI IMG/M metagenome (GOLD analysis project Ga0210064, IMG submission 185531) | Wetland microbial communities from San Francisco Bay, California, USA, that impact long-term carbon sequestration - Muzzi_CordC_D2 (SPAdes) | ecosystem: Environmental > Aquatic > Marine >...
CAGGGAGGCCACGTTCGCGTCGCCCATATAGGACACTGTGCGGCGAGACCCGTCGCCGGATCTCCGTCGGGATTCCCGATGGTGCCGGTGAGGCGCACGTTCACTTCGATGGTGTCGGCCGCCAGGCCGACGTAGGTGTAGCCCTGCACCGCGGTCCCCGTTCCGTACACCCAGCTTCCGGAGGCCGAGTCCGCATCGACGCGGACGGCCGGAGCGAGACTCGCCTGCACGGACGCTTCGGCGAAAGAGTCGCCCTTCGCGTTGCTGAGCGTCGCGTCGGTGAGATCGATCGCGGGTCCGCCGTTCGTGGGCTCGAAAGTCAGCCCGAACAACCAACTGAAATCAGTGTCGGGATCGCAGAAGTCGGCACAATCCGACGATGCGGTTACCGCAAAGGTGCCCCATTGGTCGAGCGCCACCTGTGCAGCAGCTGGCGCCGCCAGCGATCCGACGAGACCGACGATCAATCAGAACGTTCGCATCAGCGACCACCAGTGGGCGACGCGAGGAGTACGGATCCGCCCCATCCGGCTGTCGCATTTCCGTGGACGATCGAACGCCGGATATGGATCGCCCTCGATTCGAGTTCTCTGTTATCGGCGAACATCGCCGCTCGCTTCGCGAGCGGCGATGTTCGCCGATCCGGACGCGACGAGCGCGAAACCCCGTGGATATGCGTGCGTGTTGCCGCGGGCCCGCTACCAGCCGGAGAGCTTCGCCGCCCGTTCGCGGTGGAGATGCGGCAGGCCGAGCCAGGCGCGGTCGAACAGGGCACGCTTGAGCCACATGTGTACCTCGCAAGCCCAGGTGAGCCCGATGCCGCCGTAGATCTCGACCGCGTCGCGTGAGACCTGGGTGTAGCGGTCGGTGATGTGCGACTTCGCCATCGCAGCCGCATGCTCGACGTCGTCCGTGATGTGGTCGAATGCGTGAGCCGCGTACCAGAGCAGTGCGCGACCGGGCTCGACCTGGATCGCCATGTTTGCGAGCTGGTGCTTCACGGCCTGGAACTCGCCGATCTTCCTGCCGAACTGTTCGCGCGTCTTCGCGTAGTCGGTCGACATCTCGACCAGACGCCAGGCGCCGCCGAGTGCATCCGCGGCCAGCAGGATCAAGCCTGCGTCGCGAACGCGCAGACCGGCCGGGTTCGCGAGCAGCTCGGCAGGAGCGTTCTCGAAGCTCACCGTCGAGCTGCGACGCGTGCGATCCGCACTGTCGACCGGCTCGACCTTCACTCCGGCAGCGTCACGCGCGACGACCGCGAGCCGCCCCCCCGCGAGTGAAACCACGATCCAGTCGGCGACCTCGGCACTGGTGACGTAGGTCTTGACTCCGGAGAGCCGACCGTCCTCGACGTCGAGCTGCCATTCGCTCGGGTCCCAACGCCCCCCGGCCTCGCCCACGGCGATGGTCGCAAGACCGGCGCCGGATGCGAGATCGGGCAACCAACGCTCCTGCTGCGCATCATCGCCGCCGAGCTGGATCGCCAGGGTCGCGAGCGAGTGCCCGAGGAACGGCGATGGAACCGCGCCGGCGCCCAGCACCTCGGCGACCAGTGCGAGCTCGAGCAGCTCCATCTCGGCACCGCCGAAGCGTTCCGGAACCGTGAGGCCGGCCACCCCCATCTCGGTGAGACCGCGCCAGAGATCGGCATCGTAGTCCGACTCGCCGTCGAAGATCTCGCGCAGGCGCGAGACCGGGCACTCGTTCTCGACGAAGCTTCGAATCGTCTCCTGGAGCATTCGCTGCTCTTCCGAAAGACTGAAATTCATCGTCTTCTATCCCTTCCCGGCACCCATGTTGGCCGCCCGCTGCTTGGGCAGGCCGAGGCCGCGTTCGCCGATGATGTTGCGCTGGATGTTCGCGGTGCCGCCCGCGGTCGCGATGCCGAGCGACCACATCCAATTACCGAGCCAGGACGCGTCGGTACCGTCGTCGACCGGAGAATACGCCGCCGGATTCGGCACCTCGAAGGCGCCGTCGCCGATCAGGTCGAGCGCGAGCTTCGCCATCATGTGGCTCATCTCCGTCGAAGTCAGCTTCGCCATGATCATCACGATGCCCGCGAACTCGCCGTGCGCGGTGGCGGTCAGCATCCGGTTGCCCGAGTGTTTCTGCGTGGCCACGTAGGCCTGGATCTCGGCCAGGCGCTGCCGGATGCCCGAATCCTCGATTGCGGGCCGACCGTCGATCTGTGATCGTCGCGCGAGCTTCACGAGCTGCGCGAGATGACTCTCCATTCTTCCCGAGTCGCCGATCAACGCGCGCTCGTGGACCAGCGTCGCCTTCGAGACCGCCCAGCCTTCGCCGCGCTTGCCCACGATGTTCTCGGCCTTCGTGCGCGCGTCGTCGAAGAAGACTTCGCAGAACTCTTCCGTCCCGGTCATCTGCTTGAGCGTGCTGACGCGGATGCCGGGCGCCTTCATGTCGACGAGCAGGTAGGAAATTCCCGCGTGCTTGCCCGCACCGGGTTCGGTTCGGACGAGGCAGAACATCATGTCGGCCTGATCCGCACCCGAAGTCCAGATCTTCTGGCCGTTGATCACCCACTCATCGCCGTCGAGTTCAGCGCGGGTCTGGAGCGACGCCAGATCGCTGCCCGCTCCGGGTTCGCTGTAGCCCTGCGCCCACTTCATCTCGCCGCGGATCGTCGGCCGGATGAACTCCTCCTTCTGCGCTTCGCTGCCGCACTCGAGCAACGTCGGTACGAGCATTGCGGCGCCCTGATCGAAGAGTTCGTGAGGCGCGCCCGCTGCGGTGAACTCCTCCAGGATGATCTTCGACTTGAAGATGTCGTGCGGCTGCTCGGAGCCGCCGTACTTGCGCGGAATCGAGCGGTAGAGGTAACCGTGCTCGGTGGCGAGATCGCGAAAGACCATCGCCTGCTCGGCTTCGGGCAACTTCGCCTGCTCGCCGGTGAGTGGCCAGTTCGCTTCCAGGAACTGTCGGACTTCCTGGCGGAACTCGTCGTATTCGGGGGTGTAACGCAGATCCATGGCGATGCTCCGAGACGTTGGTGCCGGCAAGCCCACGCGGGGCGGTCGGACTCTGCTGGAAATCGGATCAGGTAGCTTACCAGGAAGGTAAATACGCGGCAAGCAAGCCGCCGCTCGCGAGATCGGCCGACGTGCCGCCGCCCGGCTCAGCGAGTAGCGGATTTCTCGAACGCATCGAGCAGCTTGCCGAGAGACTCGACCAGCTTCCGCCGCTCCGGACCACTCAGCAGCTCGATCGTCTGCGCATACTTCGCGAGACCCGCGTCGAAGATCTTCGCCGCAAGCTTGCGACCGCGAGCGGTCAATGCGACCAGTACGCCGCGGCCGTCGTTCGGGTCGGGCGTGCGCTTCACCAGCCCCGCCGATTCGAGCCGATCGATCGTCTTGCTGACGCCACCCGACGACAGCGCCAGTGCCTCGTTGATACGACTCGGCGACATCCGATACGGCGGACCTTCGATCCGCAGGGTGTGAAGAGCCGCGTATTCGGAATAGGTGAGACCGAACGAGTGCAGATCGGAACGGTAGGCTTCGTCGATCGTACGGCTCAGCCGCGCGAGGCCCGCCATGACCAGCACGGTGTCCTCGTCGACCCGACCGAGTTCGCGCCGCCAGCGCTCCGGAAGGCGCGTTCGGCGCAGAGCCGTGCGGTCGCGGCCCGGCGCCTCGTCGTGCACGCTGTCGCCGGTTCCCACTTGCTGACCCTCCCCGACCGCTCCGGGCGAATTGACGAATAGCTGACCAGGAAGGTATTTTACCGGATCCCACCGGTGAACACAGCCGGCGTGCCCGTGGGTGGGCACGGCCACCGGGGAGCAGCTCGACCGACCCGAACCGGACGCGAAGGATGCCAATGGCCGATCACGGATTCTGGAACTACGCGCAACGCGATCCGAATGCCCTCGCACTCGTCGACCCGAGTGGTCGCGAGTTCACACGCGGCGAGCTGCTCGCCGAATGCAACAAGGTGGTCGCTGGCCTGCGCGCGCTTGGACTCGAGCACGGCGACGTGGTTGCGATCGACTCGCCCAATTGCGCCGAGTACTTCATGCTCACGCTCGCCTGCACGCAGGCGGGCTTCTACCTGACGCCCATCAACTGGCACCTCGCGCCGGCCGAGGTTGCATACATCGTGAAGGACTGCGGCGCGAAGGCTTTCGTCGGCCACGAGCGGATCGCGGAGATCTGCGCGAAGGCCGCGGACGAGATCGGCTTTCCGGCGGAGGCGCGCTTCGCAATCGGCGACATCGACGGCTTCCGGCCCTTCCACGATCTCACCGAAGGCTACAGCGCCGCGATGCCCCAGAATCGCGCCGCAGGCACGATCATGAACTACACCTCGGGCACCACGGGAAATCCGAAGGGTGTGAAGCGGCCGCTCGCTCCCGCCGGAGTCGACCCGGACCTGATCTTCTCGATGATGACGGTGTTCCTCGGCATGTTCGGAATCCGGGCGGAGGACGACAACGTCCACATCTGCGGCTCCCCCCTCTATCACACTGCCGTGCTGATCTGGTCGTCTTCGTCGCTTCATTTCGGCCACTCGGTCGTCTTGATGGACAAGTGGGACGCCGAAGAAATGCTGCGGCTGATCGACGAATACCGATGCACCACCAGTCACATGGTCCCGACCCAGTTCCACCGCATGCTCGCCCTGCCCGAAGCCGTACGGGCGAAATATGACTGCTCGTCGACGCGCACGATGGTGCACGCCGCTGCACCCTGCCCTCCCGACGTGAAGCGCCGCATGATCGAATGGTGGGGCCCGTCGATCTACGAGTACTACGCCGCAACCGAAGGCGGCGGCACGCTCGTCACGCCGCAGGAATGGCTCGAGTATCCCGGCACCGTCGGGCGCCCCTGGACGAGCGCCGAAATCCGGATCTTCGACGACGAGGGCCGCGAAGTGCCGCAGGGCGAACAGGGAACCATCTACATGCTGCTCGGCGAGACCGCGAAGTTCGAATACAAGGACGATGCAGCCAAGACGAAGAAGAACCGTATCGCGACGGACGATGGGAAGACCTTCTTCACGGTCGGCGACGTCGGCTACCTCAACGAAGCCGGCTACCTGTTCCTGTGCGATCGCAAGATCGACATGATCATCTCGGGCGGGGCGAACATCTATCCCGCGGAGATCGAAAACGTCCTGCTTTCCCACCCGAAAGTCGGCGACGTCGCCGTCTTCGGCATCCCGAACGAAGACTGGGGCGAGGAGATCAAGGCCGTGATCGAGCCGATCGACGGCGTGATCGCAGGCGACGCGCTGAGCGAAGAGATCATCGCGTTCTGCCGGGACAAACTGGCAAGATTCAAGATTCCGAAGTCGATCGACTACACCAGCGAAATGCCCCGCGATCCGAACGGAAAGCTCTACAAGCGCAAGCTGCGCGATCCGTACTGGGAAGGCAGGGAGCGCGCGATCTAGTAGAGTCGAAAACGGGGCGACTTCGAAGGGGCACACGCGATGCCGGCGCTGACCCGGAATCTCTTTCACGGCACCACCGAACGCCGTTTCGAGCTCGTGGTTTCGGGCCGCTGGCCGGACGACATCGACGGCTGGATCTTCAATGTCGGCCCCGATCGCCAGGCACCGGGCGGACACTGGTTCGTCGGGCAGGGTCTGCTGTGCCGGGTCGCGTGCAAGCCCGACGAGGCCGGGCGGATCGGCGTCGACCTGCGCCGTGTCGAGACGCCGCTCGACCGGCTCCGCGACGCCCAACCCCACCTGTTCCGGCGCCATGGCGTCCAAGAAGTCTCCCCGTTCGGCTTCTCGAATTTTGCCAACACGAATGTCCAGGCGATGGGCGGGCGACTCTTCCTCGGCTACGACGTGGGGCGGCCGATCGAGGTCGACCCCGAGACCCTCGAGTTCCTGACCCCGGTCGGGGCCAACGAAGAGTGGCTGCAGACGCTGCGCGCTCCGATCGAGCCGATGATCGCGGTGGCCGCGCATCCGGGGGCGGACTGGGAAGATCAGGCGTTGTTCTTCGCCAACTACGAGCTGATCCCGCTTTCGGAGCGCCGCGAGCTCCGCATCTGTCGTTGGAATCTCGATGGCGGCATCGAGCATTGGCTGCTCGAAGAGCCCGGATCCTTCGACTCGATCCACGACGTCAAGGTCACGCGCAACTTCGTGGTGTTGATGGACCTGCCCTTCGTCGTCGAACCCTTCGGCCCGGCTCCCGGCAGTGGACGCCGGCCCGTCGGCGACGTCACGAACGTCTGGATCGTGCGCAAGGACGATCTGCGCACGCACGCTCCCGGCTCGGGCATTCCGTATCGCGCGCTGCGGATCCCGATGATGGGGGGCCACATGGCGGTGGACTACGAAGATGACGGGCGGGAGCTCGTGCTCCATCTCTCTCACCATCCGATCACCGATCTCGTCCTGGCCATCGAGCCGGGCGATGTCAGCCACGGCAGCGAGGAGCGGATCGACCCCGCCTACGAGGGGCTGATCCCGGCGGGCAATCAGCCGAGCGGCATCGGGCGTTACGTGATCGATGTCGAGGTGGGCAAGCTGCTCGACTCGCGAGTGGCGGTCGACATCGAACGATTCTGGGGCGGCGCGCTCTTCACGCAGAACCACGCAACGCGGTCGTCCCGGGCGCATCCGGGAAATCTGTGGATCAGTGGCGTCGGCCACGATCCCGCGCTCGTGAGCGAACGCTGGTGGCGGACCTACTCCGAACAGCACGAGAACGTCTTCGTCGCCCCACGAGACTTTCCGCGCGCGACCATTCCCGGAGCGCTCGCACGGTTCGATCTCGCCGAGACGCGACTCGCCGAGCTCTACGCCTACCCGGACGGCGCCTTCCCCCACCCTCCGACCTTCGTGCCGCGCCGGGAGTGCCGTCACGACGCCGACGGCTACGTGGTGGTGTTCGTGCACCGCGATGGCGACAAGGCCGTCGACATCTTCGACGCGGCCGACATCGCGGCGGGGCCGATCGCCACCGCCACGGCTCCCGGCTTCAACCCGCCGTTGCTGCTGCACTCGTGGTGGACCGAGCGCCGAAACGCAGAGCGCCCCTCCAGTTATCGGGTCGACCCGGAGCGTGATGCATGGGAGACCCTGCAGGCCTTCGCCGCCGACCCGGCGGCCGGCGTCGGCATCGCGCGCGCGATCTTCGATCGCGCCGGCTGACCGCGCGGACATCGAATCGGCGCGCCCGACCCCAGCGCGAATCCGGATCCCGCGTCCGGATACGCTGCCCACGCAGTCGCCGCCGTCGCAGCGACTCGGGCTCGGGCTCGGGCTCGGACTCGGGAGATCAACCCTGCATCTTCTCGAGCATGGCGGCCATCTTCTGGTGCAACAGGTTGACGGCCTGTAGCGGTCGGATCATCACCTTGAATTCGCTGATCAGGCCCGCATCGTTGCAGCTGATGATGTCGACGCCGTTGATGTACTTGCCCGCGACATGGGTCTCGAACTCCAGGATTGCATGATTCCCCGAGACCACCTCCTTGGTGTAACGGAACTTCTTCGACCCCTCCGCCTCCGACGCGCCGGCCGAGCCTGCGTCGGAATCACCGGCGAGGGTCGAGAAGGCCGCTTCGAGGTACATCTTGGCGAGCGCCTTGCCCCGCTGCGGCGAGAAGACGATCGGCGAGTAGAAGACCACGTCGTCGGCCAGGATCGCGTCCAGCCCGCCCTCGAAATCGCCTCGCAGCAGCTTGTGCCAGTTCTCGACCGTCTTCTCGATCATCTTCGAATTCTCCGCTGGATTCGACCCGCAGGAGACAGTACGCGGCGCGGGCTCGTGGTCAAGCGGTCGCGCGAGCGGGGTGCCCGCCCCCGAGCGCGGAACCGTCGTCCGAATCGGGATTCCGAGACATCCGATCGCTGCGAATTCGGAGAAGTGGTGAGTCCGGATCGAGGAGATCCGCGAGGGTTGCGCTGCACCGACCCCGAGCCGATCAAAGCCCCTCGGCCACGCCGCGGACGAACAGCGGCTCGATATCGAGCAACGATACGTCGGCGTCGAGCGCCGACGGATCCGGCGCGATGACATCCTCCGAAGCCGCCTCGAGGATCGTCCGAAGCAGCGTCGCATCGCTCGACGAGTTGAGGAAGAGCTCGTCGCGACTCAACACGAAGTGCACGGCTCGACGCACGGCATCGGGATCCCGCAGCGGCTCGTACCAGCTGAAGCGGCGCTCGGACTCGTCCTGCCAGCGGCGCCGCGCCACGGACTTGATCGTCTGTACTGCGACGCCGCGCTCCCGGCACACGCGAACGAGCTCCTCGAAATCCGCTGCATATTCCGGATCGGTCATCATGGTGTAGTTGTAGGGCAGCAGCACCGAGTCGAACGCGAACCGCTCCAGACTTCGCAAGTGCATGCGCGCAACACACGTTCCGTGCCCCGTCACACCGATGTGTCCAACCAATCCCTCGTCTCGCGCACGAGCCAGTGCCGCTACCGCACCGTCTGCAGCAAAGGCCGCCTCCCATCCTTCCGCGTCGACCAGGTTGTGGAGTTGCATGGAGTCGACCGAATCGACCCCGAGTCGCTCGAGTGAGCGCAGCAGACTCTGCCGCGCGCCCGCCCCCGTGCGCTCCCCGGTCTTCGTGGCCAGGAAGAAGCGATCTCGATGTTCGCGCAACCACGGAGCCAGGCGGAGTTCGGAGTCGCCGTAGGATGCCGCCGTGTCGAGGTGGTTGATCCCGAACTCGAGCAGCGTCTCGAGCACGCGGTCGGCGCGCTCCTGCCGCATGCCAGCGACTGCCGCAGCGCCGAAGATGATCCGCGAACTCGCGTGGCCCGTCGTTCCGAATTGCGCTCGTCCGATCACGTCGATTCCGCTCCGCTGTTTCCGACCCGAGACGATAGACGACGTCGGACCGAGCTGCGGGGCGCACGCTGCGATTCGCGGTTCCGCGTTCGATGTCTGGGTCCATTTTCGCGATTTCGGAGTAGAATCGGAGCATTCGGGATCCCAGGGGGAAGATCGGGAGGAGCCAGGCGGTGGATCGACTCAGCTTCCAGGACGCATCGTTTCTCTATATCGAGAACGAATTCAACCACATGCACATCGCCGCGGTGGCGCTCTTCGAGGGGCCACCCCCGCATGGTGACGAGATCGAGGCGATGATCACCTCGAAGCTCCATCGGGTTCCGCGCTACCGACAGAAGGTTCGCTTCGTCCCCTTCGACGCGGGGCTGCCCGTCTGGTCGGACGACCATCACTTCAATCTCGGCTATCACGTTCGCCACACGGCCCTGCCGTCACCGGGCTCGGACGCGCAGCTCCGAACCCTGGTCGGACGGGTGATGTCGCAACAGCTCGATCGTGCCAAACCGCTCTGGGAGCTCTGGGTGGTCGAGGGACTCACCGACGGGCGGTGGGCGATGCTCTCGAAGACGCATCACTGCATGATCGACGGAGTGGCGGGCAGCGACCTGCTCACGCTGTTGCTGGACGATTCACCGGCGGCCGAACGGCGAATCGCCGAGCCGTGGGAGCCCGCGGATCGCCCGACGTCGCTGTCGTTGCTCACCGACGCGGTGTTCGATGCGATGAAGAGCCCACGCAACGGTCTGCACGTGCTGCGCCGCGCCGTCGCCGCACCATCCCGCGTGATCGAGAACCTCGAGGAGTTCGGTGACGGGCTGTCGACCTTCCGCCGTTTCCTGGGTTCCGAGGTCGAGAGCTCCCTGAACGGGCCGATCGGGCCGCACCGCCGCTGGCACTGGGCACGGACCACACTCGCAGACATCAAACGAATCCGTGCGCATCACGGCGGAACGGTGAACGACGTGGTGCTCGCGGCGATCACGAACGGCTTTCGGGAGCTGATGCTCACCCGCGGCGAACCCGTCGAGGGCCGCTGCGTGCGCACGCTCGTGCCGGTTTCCCTCCGACGCGCGGATCAGCACGGCGAATTCAACAACCGTGTTTCAGCGATGATCGCCGAGTTGCCGATGGACATCGAAGATCCGGTCGAGCGCCTCGCATCGCTCCGGAAGCAGATGGGCGACCTGAAGGAGCACCATCAGGCCGCAGCGGCCGAAACGCTCACATCGCTCTCGGGTCTTGCTCCGCCCGCGTTGCTCGCTCTGGCGGCGCGCCTCTTCGCAGGCGTCGAGCAGCACGCCGTTCAGACCGTCACCACGAACGTCCCCGGGCCGCAGCGGACCCTCTACGCGGCGGGACGTCGGATGCTCACCGCCTATGGCTACGTGCCGCTGGCCGGGTCGGTTCGCATCGGAATCGCGATCTTCTCGTATGCGGGCGACCTCAACTTCGGCATCACGGGCGACTGGGAGACGACGGCGGACATCGACGTGCTTGCGAAGGGCATCGAGGCCGGGATCGCCGATCTTCTCACTACCTGCGCGGCGTGAATCACGGACTCGGCGTGGCTACTTGATTCGCTTGAGGAAGCCCTTGCGACACAGGGTCAAGAGCAGTCGCTCGCGCGAGCGATCGACCTTGAAATCGTCGTTGTTGGCCATGAATTCCTGCACGGCCTCGTAGGGCCCCGGCCCGTATTCGGTCCAGATCGGGTGTCCGTTCACGACGGTGTCCTGAACGATCAGGTAGCTGCCGACCCCGATCAGCGGAGCGTAGGCATTCAGCTCGTTCAAGACGTTCTGCTTGTCGTGGGCGGAGTCGAGCAGCACGACCACCTTCTTGCCCTGGGTCCGGCGTTTCACTTCCGCAAGGATCTCGGGATCGGTGGAGCTGCCCACCAGGAAGTCGACCTTGCGACGGACGATGTCGAGATTCCTGGCATCGGTCACCTGATCCTCGATGTCGATCGTGATGACCCTGGCATCGGGATTGATCTGCTCCAGAATCATCGCCCAGACCGCCGCGCTTCCGCCGCGTCGCGTGCCGGCTTCCACCATGAAGTCTGGCTTCACTTCGAACAGGATCTCCTGGGTGATCCAAACGTCGTTGGGGTTCTGCTGCGTCTCGATCCCCAACCAATGGTTCTTGAACACCGTGTGCTCGAACGGACTCATCCAGAGCTTGAGGAATTCGTCGATGATCCATCTGCGATTCCCCGACTTCGCATTCGGTTTCGCGTGCGCCGCCGGTGTGAGCGAGAACGAATCCGAAGCCCCGGGAAGATCCGCCTGTTGCAGGACACTGAGGGCGACGAACCCGATGACTACGCCGCAACACAGCACCAGGACGTTTCGCTTCATCGAGGCCGTCGCTGCGTGACTTGCTGAATCATCACGGCTGTCCTTTCGAGTATTCCCGCCACCAACGATACTCTGTGATCGACCACACCGGCAAGGCATGTCGATCCATCGGAAGCACGGATCGGCGAGACCACGTGATTTCAGGCCGCACGCCGACCGGATCGGATGCCACCCACGCTATTCAGTGTATCCCAGCGCCTTCAACCGCTCGCGCAGCTTGTCGTCCAGCTCCCGGGTCTTCACCTCGACGGGTGGACCGCCGAGCCCGTTGAACCAGTTCGCGAGCTTCCGTGCGCGCGGGCGCACGAGTTCGGGGTGTCTGCGCGCGAGGTTCGTCGTCTCGCCCGGATCCGTCTCGAGGTCGTAGAGCTGCACCCGTGGGGTGGGCGGCCCCGGCATCTCGCGGGTGGGCGGGCCGTTCTCGATGACGGCGATGTACTTGTAGCGTCCGTCGCGCAGCGCGATCCGGGCGGGCCCGCGCCGGTTCTCGCCCGCCATCGCCAGCCGGTGCTCGCGCTCGTCGCCCTGCATCATGGGCAACAGACTCCGTCCCGCGATCGCACCGTCGAGCGCGACGCCGAGCAGGTCGGCCACCGTCGGCAGTACATCGAGCGTCCGCACCTGCCGGTCGACGCGGCGCTTCGCGAACCGCCGCGTCGGATCGTGGATCACGAGCGGGACGAGCAACAGGTCGTCGCGCAGCGAGTGGCCGTGGCCGCCGATATGGCTCTCGATGCGGTCGCCCATGTCCTCGCCGTGATCGCTCGTGACGACCACCAGGGTGCGCTCGCCCAGGCCGAGCTCGTCGAGCAGCCCGATGAACTCGCCCACGTAGCGATCCGCTGAACGGACGTCGCCGTCGTACAGGTCGCGAATGTAGTCGGCCTCCGCCGGCGTGATTTCGAGCTCACCGCTCTCGATCTCACGCTTGCGATCGAGCTCGAATGACGGGCCGATGCGTTCGAGCACCCGGTCGCCGACGAAGTCTCGATTGCGATAGGGAATGTGGGCCTCGTAGGTGTGGATCAGCATGAAGAAGGGAGCCGTCGCGTTGTCGCGCAGCCATTGCGAGGCGGCTTCGAAGGTGCCCTCGACGTCGCTGCCCCCCTTTTCGACCAGCGTGGGGCGGTCCGTCTCGTGGTAGTGGCGAAAGCCCCGTTCCATTCCCCAGCGACGCGACACGAATGCGCCCTCGGTGAAGGCGGCCGTGCGGTAACCCGCGTCGGACAGCGCTTCCGCGAGCGAGCGTTGCATCTTCGTGTCGCCGTCGAGTACGACTTCCGGATAATCGCCGGACAGGATCGCGACCGCGCTCGGCAGCGTCCAGCTCGAGTAGCTCGCCACCTGCTCGAACAACACGCCGCGCTCGGCGAGTGCGTCGATGGCCGGGGTCGTGGCGCGCTCGTAGCCGTAGCTCGAAACGTGGTCGGCGCGAACGGTATCGAGCAGGAAGACGACCGCCCCGAACGGTCGATTCGGGTCGAGTGCCGCGCTCGGCGGTTCGGGCTCGGAGCCGCAACCGAGCATGATGACGAGCACGAGGCAGGCCGCGAGGCGAGAGACGTCCGCCTTGCCCGCGATCGATCGACGACGGGAGCCGGCACGGGGTTCGCAATCGGGCGACTTGCCCCGGGATCCGATCGCTTCGCGCATCGCGCTGAGGATACCACCGACCGCACCAGTTCTCGCGGGGCGGTGCGCGCATTGCACGTCAGAGGTTCGCGCGGATCGCGGGCGATCGCAGCTTCCACAGGAAGCCGTCGTAATAGAAGTGGACCATCGACTGGGAGATCCCCCAGTAGTAGATCCAACGGCCTCCTGAAATCCCGGCGATGCGGAGCTTGTCTTCCTCCGGGAAGAAATGAACCCCCCAGTAGCGAACCCCCAGGTAGAAGACGCCGATACCGAGGAAGAAGCCCCAATAGAAGAGCGCAGGGTGCTGGAGCATCCGTTTCATCGCCGGCGAACCCGAAGCCGGGTCGGCGAAGCGCTTGCGCTGATACGCCCAGACGAAGACGAAGTACTCGAGCGCGTGGCTGAAGGTGTACGACAGGAAGACCTTCGCGGGATCGAAGACCAGGAAGCTCGCCGAGAGCGCAGCCGTTCCGATGCCCATGAAGAGGCGCGCGCGATTCGAGAAGCGGTCGTTCCGCCACTCGTACCACAGGAAGGCCGCCACGCCGAAGGCTGCGACTGCGGCTGCGAGGGGCAGCGCCCAGCCGCGAATTCCGACCAGCGCGTCCATGACCGGAACGATGAAGAACTCCGCCCGCGAGAATCCCTGCTCGACGATTTCGCGGTGGCTCGTTCCGAGGTAGACGATCCAGACCGGGAACCATCCGTGCACCAGCATCCGGTCGACCCAGGCCGGGGGCCGCTCGTCCGGCCCGAGCTCGGACTTGACACCATAGAGTCGCAGAATTCCGTACTTCTGCTGGATGGTGTGCCAGAGCCCCCAGGCGCCCGAGAACGTCGCGATCACGGCGAACGCGAAGCGATGGTCGCTCCGCCACAGCAGCGGCTCGATCGCGAACAGTGCCAACATCGCGATCGGCACGATGATGAAGCGGCGCCGATGGGCCTGGAAGACCTGTCGATCGCAGTAGACGATCGGCAGCGTCAGATGTCGGTGGGCGAAGTTCATCGTCAGCACCAACAAGAACAGCGCCAGATAATCCTCCCGCTCGCTTCCCAGCATCAGCATCGGAAGGAGCGCGAGCAGCCAGCTCCAGTGGTATGCCAGCGAGTCGACGAGCGGACTCACGTGCCAGCGGCGGACGGGGGCTCCCGGCGGAGCGATGCGCAACAGTGCGTCGAGCATGCGCCCTTTATACCGATTCGCTCTTCGACGTCCAGCGAGCCGCCCCGAGGACCCCGCACGCGGATCGTTCGACGATCCGTGAAGACCGGCTCTGGGTGCACGTCGGGGCGATCGCCTATACTCGCGCGCCTCGATCGGCGAGGAGCGATCCGACCGCGGATCGCGGGACAAGTGGAAGCATTGGCCGCGCAGCGACCAACGCACGACGAAGTGGAAGCGTTGGCCGCACAGCGGTCGGCGCGCACCCGGGGGAACCATCATGCACACCGACCTTTGCGACGTCTTCGGAATCGATTTTCCGATCTTCGCCTTCACCCACTGCCGCGACGTCGTCGTCGCCGTCAGCAAGGCCGGCGGGCTCGGCGTGCTGGGCGCGGTGGGCTTCTCGCCCGAGGAACTCGAGCAGGAGTGCCAGTGGATCGACGAACACATCGGCGACAAGCCGTACGCGGTCGACACCGTCATCCCCAACAAGTACGAGGGCATGGGCGAACTCGATCCCGACAAGCTCGAAAAGCAGCTCGAAGCCTCGATCCCGGACGAACACCGCGCCTTCGCGGCCAAGCTGCTCGCGGATGCGGGCGTCCCCGAGCTTCCCCTGGAAGATCAGGGCAAGGGCCTGCTCGGCTGGACGATCGCAACGGCAATGCCCCAGCTCGAGGTCGCCCTCTCCCACCCGAACGTGAAGTTGATCGCGAACGCGCTCGGCACCCCCCCGCCGGACGTGATCGAGATGATCCACGATTCCGGACGCAAGGTGGCGGCCCTGTGCGGCAGCGCGAAGCAGGCGCTGGCCCACAAGCAGGCGGGTGTCGACATCATCATCGCCCAGGGCTACGAGGGCGGTGGGCACACCGGCGAAGTCGGCAGCATGGTGCTGTGGCCGGAGGTGATCGAGGCGGTCGCGCCGACACCGGTACTCGCCGCAGGCGGCATCGGCAGCGGCCGCCAGATCGCGGCGGCGATCGCGATGGGTGCGCAGGGCGCATGGACGGGTTCGATCTGGCTCACGGTCACTGAATCCTCGAACCCGCTGGTGCTGAAG